>Ga0315289_10013230_pt1 | contig 11566 bp, 10 predicted proteins | sample YL17G11_40_MG_FD_203452 | JGI IMG/M metagenome (GOLD analysis project Ga0315289, IMG submission 203452) | Sediment microbial communities from Yellowstone Lake, YNP, Wyoming, USA - YL17G11_40 | ecosystem: Environmental > Aquatic > Freshwater > Lake > Sediment | place: USA: Wyoming | collected... | reverse complement strand
AATATTACCGAGCCAGTAAATAGCGCCAGCTAGTAACACGATAACTACAATTAAAATAATAATGCCAAAGGAAGTTTTCATATTTTTATAATTTAATGATTAGCACCACTTAAAAATTATTAACTACCAACTGCCTCCTCCCCCACCACCAAATCCACCGCCAGAAAATCCACCGCCGCCAAAGCCAGACATGCCACCGCCTGCGCCGCCGCCTGGTCGAGAGAACATTGCGGTGGACATGTTTTGTGACATACTACTTAAACTAGTGGCAAAATATAAAGCGGAAAAGGTGGCGACATCGCCTTCGTACCATGATGGCGGAGTTTTATAAATATCTTCAAACTGCTTAGCCCACTCTTCTTCCACGCCAAAAATCATCGCATAAGGTAAGAATTTCTCAAACATCTGGGGGTTTTTCGCTGGTGCATTATGAAATTTGAGTCTTTCCGTTTCGGTGACTGACAAAAACCATTTAAAACCTAAGATAAGGCTATGTGTATCTACACCCTTGGTGGTTTTGCGCGACATAAAGCGGCTAAAAGCAATAATAACTACTCCACAAATGATCGAAGCAAAACCCAGGAAAAAGAATCCGGCCGCAGCGATAATCGCACCAACCGCATAGTAAGTTGTTCTGACTTTATCAGGATTTAAAGGAAAATAACCTTTTCCGACAACCAAATCATAAAGTGAACTCTTAATACCTTTTAGATTGGTATAGAATTTATTTTTGAGATCAGATAATTCTCTGTTACTAGTTAAATCAAAAATCCCATTAAAAATTTTCCTTTCATATTCCTCCATCCCGTCATCAGCTTCTTTTAGCTTAATAAATTCGTAGTCAACTTCTTTGCCAATAAATTTTTTCTTCTCAATTCTTTTTATTTTGAAATAGCCGCGGGCGGCCAAACTAATAATTGTTGCTGAAATATCCTTTGGATCAGCACTCTCATCATAAACAACCCCCATTTCCCCAGGTTTTAAATTATCAGGCGGCTCATAAATAGGATAAACAGCTTTTCTTTTCGCTGGATCGCGGCCGCGCGTGTACCAGAGAAAAAGCATAATAAGAAGTACGATAACCGGTGCGAGCACTTGTAAGTAACCTAAAGTAAAAAAGGCAAACCCTTTAGTCGATTCCACTTTCTCCGCGACAGCCACTATACCTTTTGGCCAGCCCAGTACAATCGTCAAATCCTGGTTGGCGCCCAAAGTATTATTTGCAGAATAACTGACAGTTTGGCTGTCTACTATACTTGACTGACAATCGCCGGCTTTTGAACCTAAGGTGCCTGTATAGCAGGTTTTTTGTATTTGGTTTGTCTCTAATGCTTGAGGCAGATGCACAGTGGCGCTTGCTTTTTCAATAGCATATGGCCAGCCTGTGCCAGCAACATTCCAATACAACTCATCGTGGTCGGAAAAATAATTAATCGCACCCTTAACTTCGTATTTAATATTATAAACCTGCTGGCCAGTCACGTATTTGCTTGCATCACCAATTTTGATTCGATAATAAATGCCCTGGGTGGAAGTCTGATACGGCCAGACATTTCCTTTGTCATCTGTCACGGAAATAATATTAATATCTATGTAATAATTACCTGAATCTCTTTGATACTTTTCAATAATATCGCGATAAATGCCGTGTTTTTCCAGAATATCAAAATCATAGGTGCTTTTCTCGGTTATGACCAGTGAGCTGTCTTGGTTAATAACTATATCACTGCTAAAATCAATAACTTTCTCAGATTGAGCATGGCTAGCTAGTGGAAAAAGAAAAAACAAACAAAATAAAATTAGATACAGTGATTTTTTCATAAAATTTATCCCAGTTAATAATTTATCATTTGACTTTATTATAGCAAACAAGCTACCCAAATGATAGAGACGCTAACTATACGAGGGCTAACTCTATTAACCTATCCTAGAAATGGGGTTTGGGGGTGGCTTGAACAATCCATGATAAACCTAACGATCGCTAAAAATAATTCATTGAGCCCCCAAAACTCTTTGGTTCTTTCTAGTTATAGAAAGAACAATAAAAACAAAACCCAACTACCATGATGAAGGGTTATCTCCAAAATTTTTTTATTTTTTTGTTTGGTAAAAATTATTCAAACTTCTGGCGAAGGGAACGAATTCTGTTTAATTGCTTTTGGCATTCCTCACAGTAAATAGGCTCGTGCAATTCCTCGCCGCAGCCAGAACAAAAATTCCTCACCTGAATACCCAGATACTTTTTCATTTCCTGAAACTGTTTTTCTTTAACTAAGGTTTTATGAAATTTCATATTCCTCCAGTTTAAACTTCATTTTAATTAATCGCATATCGCTAGGCAGGACCAACCGATTCTCTTTAAAGCCTTGGGTTTTCCAAAATACGGTTTCAAGCATGAGTAGATGGAAATTCCGAGGAACTTCCTGTTCTGCCTTACTTGAGACCTACTTTAAAAGAAGCGGTCCCACCTAACAAAATATTATTAATGAAAAAACCAATTTATAATATTTTCAAAATTGGTTTTTGTTTGTGTTTTAGCTTTTTATTTATGTATATTAAGCTAAAACAGCCTTATATTCAATTACATATATTATGCTATAACCTTTGGTTTATGTTTGTCAAGATGTTCCTGTGGATAACTTCTTTGACTGAATAACGTTTGTATGTAAAAATAAACTAATAAAAACAGAACATTTAAACCATAAACCAAAAGGAACGTAAAGAATACGTTCCAAGGAGGATCCATGAATAATCAGAACTTGGATGCCCATCGGTTTGTTAACGAGTCGGTGGCTGTCATCAAAAATCAGGTAGGCAATGAATGTGTTCTTGGGGCTGTTTCTGGAGGAATTGATAGCACCGTGGCGGCTATTTTAGCCTATCGAGCTATTCGTGATCAGCTCAGCCTTATTTTTTTAGATGATGGGTTAATGAGAGATAGAGACAGAAAGGATGTTGAAAATATTTTCAGTTCTGTCTCAATATCGGTAGAAATAATGGACGTACGGGAACGATTCTTCCAAAATTTAAAAGGTGCTATTCATCACGATGAAAAAAGAAAAATCTTTCAAAAGGTTTTTTATGAAACCTTAGGAGAAATTGCCATAGCAAAAGGTACCTCTCTTTTACTACACGGGACAATTTTAACTGATGTTGAAGAGGTTGAAAGGGGAATTAAAAGACAGCATAATCCTAATATAGACCCAAAAGAATATGGCTTTCAAGGAAAATTGGAACCTCTCATTACTTTAAGAAAAGATGGTGTCAGGGAAGTGGCAAAAGCCTTAGGCTTACCAAACCACATTGTCTATCGAAAACCATTCCCTGGTCCTGGCTTCCTAGTTAGAATGTTAGGTGAATTAACCCCAGAAAAAGCAGAAATTTTGAGAAAAGCCAGCCCAATCGTGGAAGAGGAATTTGACTCCCTTGAACCCTTTCAGGTTTTTCCCGTCGTTATTGGCCAGGCCACAGGTATTAGAAATGACAAACCATACTATGGCTACGTTCTAGGCATTCGGTGCGTCAAGTCTGTTGATGCCAGAAAAGCTCAAACCATAGAGGTGGGATGGTCTTTACTTAAAAAAGTGGACTCAAGAATTCTCGAAGAAATCCCCGAAGTTATAATGGTTTGCTATTGCCTCAGTGATAAGCCTCCAGCGACAATAGAATTCGAGTAAAAAATCAAAGGCGATCCAAGTCGGATCGCCTGTTTTTATTGATATGAACAACTTGGGTGTTCAATTATTCAAAAAAATGTCTAAATTTCTATAATACAACACAAAAAAATCATTTTATCAATGAAAGAATTCAAATCTTCTCTAACCACAGAAAAATAATTTTAGATATGCACAGCTCCTACCCTTGACAAAAGGCTATTTCGGAAATATACTTGCTTGTTGGGGCAAGAGCAAACTATTCAAAAAATAGTTTCTTCCAAACTAGCACTTTGAAATATAAACGAAAGGAGTGATAGCCATGAAAAAGATAGCCTGTATTATAAAATGTAAGGATTGGCTATGCCTTCTTACCATAATTGTAACGATTTTTGAAATGATTTACTTTACTTTAGAATTCTTCAAGCCTGGTACACTCAAATTACCAATGCCAGCACCATTTCTCTATTTTACAATTCTGGCTGCCTGGGTGATTAAAAAGGAAATAAATAGATGGTTGAAGAAAAAATGGATTAAGAAAAAAGGTGAATTATACGTAGCGAGCTGGCTCATCATGACCTGGCTAATGATTCTCATTTCTACTGTTACCAAGGGAAAATACCAACTTCCTTCTAAATTAATTGAAACGGTGCTTTATGTCGTTATGGTCTATCTTGGTACCTGCTTTTCTAAATACAAAAAGTATAAACAGATAATGAGAGTGAGAAAGAAAGAAGAAGGGACTAAAGCCAATCAAAAACAGATGGTAAAAGTATAAAATGGATTTTTTAACCTTTAACCTAGAAATTGGGGGAAATCATGGATCAAAAAATAGTAAAATCAAAGTGCAAATTGGAAGATTAAATGGGGAGGAGGACAAAGAAAGACTTTTCTTCTTCCCCATATTTTAATACAACAAAAACAGTCTAGGATAATAACCTGGGCTGTTTTTGTTTATCACAAAATTATCTTTCTTCCATTAGATCACTCAAAAGCTTTCTCGGCCTTGGTATTGGTTTTTCTGCTGGATAACCAATCGGTAAAATTACCACCGGTTTTAAGTTAGCCTTAACGCCTAATAATTCTTTAACTCTATTTTCATTAAAAGCACCGATCCAGCATGATGCCAAGCCTAGTTCAGTCGCTACAAGTTGGGCGTAGCTGCAAGCGATAGTCGCATCCTGTATGCAATACAATTCCTCTCCCCTTTCTTGATATCTGGAACCAGACTGTTCTGGGTCAGCGAAGAATACAAGAATTACTGGGGCCCCACTAATAAAATCCTGACCAAGCAATGATGTGGTTGTCAGCTTATCTTTAAGTTTCTGATCTCTAATTAAAATCACTTTGTACGCTTGCAAATTGCCAGCCGAAGGCGCAGAATTAATCGTTTCTAGAATCTTCTTAATTTTTTCTTTCTTAATAGGCTTATTTTTAAACGCACGGACTGAATGACGCTTTTTAATTACATCAAAAAATTCCATATGTTTAAAATTTATAATTTATGATGAATTATGTATAATCTTATCAAGTTATGAAACTAGTTTTTTAAGCACGCTATCTATCTCTGAAATTACCTGGCTGGATAATTCGTGTGGCCTATTCTTGATTAGGTCTAATAAATAACTTTTTTGAACAACATACACCTTATTAACTGGCTTTTGACCAAAATTAATTTTTACATAATTTGAAAATACCAATACTGGGTGCACAAAAATATCTTTATGTAATTTTATCTTAATGTAATTATGCAGGTCAAACGCCTCACGCATGGCTTGTTTTAAAACATCTTTTTCTGGAAAAGGCTGACTATTAAGGGTTAATTCCTGCCCATTAAAACCAATCTGGCCATGATGACTTTTAACTTCAATAGTAAACAATCCAGTCAGACCTAACACAACAAAATCTATATTGCCACCTTTTTCCATTTTAATATCCTGAAACACTAAAAAGTCATTGGGTAATTTATTAAGCTCATCACCTATAATACACTCCCCTTCTTTCCCCCTATAGAAATTTTCTGATGTTGTATCGTGTCTTTTATATTTCATTTTAATCCACCAAGCAAGAGGCGCGCCAAAAATTAACAAGACAAATATTCCGCCAAAAGTGAATAAATTACGAAAGAGTAAGGCGAAGATAAGTAGCAAAATAGCACCAATTAGTCCCCAAATCAAAGAATACAATCCGTATCTAAACATGGAACGGTAAAGATAAGAACTTTGTTTGCCGTACATTTGGGCCATGGAATTTCTAATCTTTTAATTATTTGGTGGATTTTATCCTCCTCACTTGAAGGCTCTTTCTAATCTTAAAAGTTGCCGGCGTTCTGTATTTTGGACGAAAAGAAGCTTTTTTATTATATTGCATATTATTCTTTTTACCCCCACACCAAAAGGATAAATATGGGTTATACTTTTTTAAAATTAGTTTTACCTACTTATATTTTCCATAAACTTTGATTATTTTTGGTGTGGGGGTGTAGATTTTATAACTGCCCAACTAAACTTAACTACCGCTGTAATAATCCTTGGCAAGCGCCACGGCTGACGAATTAAACGATAAAGCCATTCCAAACCTATATCTCGCATCCATTTTGGTGCGCGCTTAACATGTCCAGAAATATAGTCAAATGAGCCACCGACACCCATTGCTAGTTTTACTGAAGGCATTAAAGGCAAGTTGTGGTAAATCCACTTGTCCTGCCGTGGAAAATGGAAAGCGACAAACAAAATATCAGCTTGGCTTCTACGGATATGGCCAACGATTTTTTCATCGCTTAACTTCCACCACCAGTGACGATAACCAGTTTCATAGCCAGCGATTTTTAATTTGGGATAATTTTCTAGAAGCTTCTTAGCAGTTTTTTCCGGTACTTTACCTTTAGCGCCTAACAAATAGATTGACTTATTTTTTTGTTCAGCGATTTTGGCTATCTCATAAATTAAATCAAAGCCCGTGATTCTTTCTTTTAATGTTTGGCCAAATCTTTTGGCCGCAAATTTAATACCCACACCGTCAGCCACTGATAAGTCAGCTTTGTTTAAAACACCTTTAAACTCTTCATCGTGTTGGGCCGTCATGATAAATTCCGGGTTAACTGTCACGATCTGATGCTGTTTATCAGACTGCAAAAATTCAGAAATTTTCTGCAAAATTTCTGGCTTGTTTAAATTATCAATTTTGACACCGAGGATGTTTAAATTCATATATTATTATTTTATTACATAAACAAACTTCCTCACCGGAATACCCTTTTTCTTCGCTTTCTCAATTGTATCAGCCACGCCTTCGCTTCTGTTAACATGAAAAGCTACTAACCCATCTGCTGCTTTAATTTCTTCTGTATTCCGTCCAAAATAGGCTCGTCTATCTAACAGTTTATTCACAGCGTCCTCAATAAGTGATGAGGGATTAATTTCTTTCATAAGCTGAAGCTGACTTATAAGATCTTCGGCTTGTTTTTCTATAATTACTCCCTCCTTAGCCCGCATGTGATAATGCCCAGCGTAAATTTCTAAGGTTGTAGGTAGAAATACTTTTATTCTTTTAGCGTTTGGATCGTTTTTAAGTGTTTCGTCTATAGCGATGTAGTCGACATTTAGTGCCCCCCCAGTAATGATGCCATCTCCTCGTGCTAAGATATCCTTTACTACTTTTCTGACATCTTGCTCTACTTTTTTATTTATTTTTCGCCAACTTCCGCTTATAGCAATCCATTTCATAGATTAATTAATATTTAATTTTTATCACTCATATCTCGTAATTGAAAAGTTTCTACTACCTTATAAACCGGCCCCTCTGGTTTTAAAATGCTTTCCATAATCTCCACTGACTTCACTGTAAAACTATCAGAAAAATCTATTTTGGACAGCGCCTGCCAGTGGCCACGCGGGTTTTTTACTCTACCAATCGTCACGTGACCTTGGAACGGTCGTACTTCTTTTTCGCCAATATTTGCTTCATCAACTTGTTTTCTTAAATCGTTAGCTAAATTCTCCAGTTCCTGATTTTCCAAAATCGCCACGCCAATAACTCTAGGCTTGCTTAAAGTAGGAAACGCCAGTAAATCTTTGAATTCAATGGTAAATAGTTTGTACCGACTTACGACCCCACCAACAATTTGCCTTAGTTTCTTCAATGATTCTTCATTAATAGAACCCAAGAACTTTAGTGTAAGGTGCATATTAGTCTCCCCTACCCACCTGACAGGCCAACCAAATTTTTTCAGCTTGTTTTGGCTATCCAAAATACTTTTTTTCAAATCATCAGGAAAATTGATGGCAATGAAAATGCGATGATTCATAGAGAAATTATATGGCAAAATAAGCTTTTTGACAATCTTTTCTTATTGATTTATAATAAAATTATCCACTAACTTGTTGTGGATTCGCTTCATACTTCACCTTCCACAAAGGAGGCCCCAAATGAAAAAGACTATTCTGTTGGTTCTGTTGTAACGATTGTGGTGAATGGTTAGTGGTTTTAGCGGGGAGACAAAACTAAGTAGAATGTCTACTTGGAATATTGTCTCCCCTATTTTTATTTGACAATTTTAATGGATAAGTTATAATTTAATTATCCATTGTTGCTTTGAATCTTAACTTTGGCAAGGAGGTGCCAAATGAAAAAATCAATCTTAATCTTCTGCTAACGATTGTAGTGGCGACGAGTCCGGTGGACACGGGGAGACGGAGTCTCCCCCTTTTTTTTGACCAAAAAATCTAGATGAATTATAATAAAAGCATCTCGTAAACCTTAAAATGGAGGGTTTGCGAAGAGAAAAATATTAGTGGAATATTCCATATCAATCTCAAGCTAGTAGATGTGTTAACAGACGCCTAGCCTGTGTGGGAATTTTTCACTAAGTGGCGCGGGCAGGCGGACTCGGTTCCTCCTGCCCGAATTTTTTATATTGACAGTAAAAAATCACAGTGTTATAATAATATTGTTCATTCCCTCGTAACTTTAAAACTCTATCAAAGGAGGAGAGTTATGAGAGGAGGATTACATGTGGAATTCGAGCTTCACCAGAATCGAGCTCCGTAGGTACGCCTATAGCCTAGAAGCTTTGATTATGGTGGTAGAATTTCCACAATCAGTAGGGCAGGCGGACTTGGTTCCTCCTGCCCTTAATTTTTTTGACACAAAAATCAGAATGGATTATAATAAAATTGTAATTTTTCCTATAACCTATTCAAATTTTACAAAGGAGGATGGTTATGAGGAAAAACTTAGGCGTGGAAGATGGTAATCTTGCGATTTGACGACTCCAGTATAGACAGTTTATGGTTTTAAGTCATCTTTCCACAAGAAGTAAGGGCATGGGACTAAATGACAGGGAATTTTGCACGGGGGCACTGCTCTCAGGTAAATTTCCTTATCAGTGGCTAGTTCTGTGCTCTGTTTTTTTATCAGTAAAAATGTGTTATAATAATAACTCCATAACGAAATCTGAGGATTTCGTTTACCCTTTCTTGGGTAGTTTTGATCCTCAGATCAAAGCTGTATGAAAGAAGTCTTAATTTACAAAAAATTAAAAGACAAAAAAGTTCAGTGCCATGTTTGTAATCACTATTGCACCATTCTGCCAGATAAAAGGGGCATTTGCGGTGTCAGGGAAAACAAAGATGGCACTCTTTATTTTTTGGCTTATGCGAAAGCAGTAGCGGAAAATGTCGATCCAATTGAGAAAAAACCATTGTTTCACTTTCTACCCGGCACCCAGTCATTATCCATCGCCACGGTGGGCTGCAACTTTAGATGCGATAACTGTCAGAACTGGCAAATCTCGCAAGCCTCAAAATCTAAGGATTACAAAGACTTAAATATTTTTGGTGAAGACTTGCCGCCGGAAAAAGTGATTCTGGACGCCAAGGCAAACCATTGTCCTTCCATTTCTTACACTTACACCGAGCCCACGATTTTTATGGATTATGCCTTGGACTGTATGAAGTTGGCACACAAGGCTGGTATTAAAAATGTCTGGGTTTCTAATGGCTATATGTCCAAAGAAACTCTAGATTTAGTCAGTCCCTATCTAGATGCGACTAACATTGATTTAAAATTCTTTGATAATCAAAGCTATTTAAAAATCTGCGGTGCTAAACTGAATCCTATTTTGGAAAATTTAAAAGAGATGCGTAAAAGAAAAATCTGGCTGGAGCTGACCACCTTGGTTATTCCAACTCTTTCAGATAACGAGGAAATGTTTGAAAAAATTGCTCGCTTTATTAAAGAAGAGCTTGGACCAGAAGTGCCTTGGCATGTCTCGGCTTTCTCGCCAGAAATTTCTTATAAACTTCAAGGATTGCCAGCCACTGAAGCAAAAACCTTAGAAAAGGCTTACAAAATTGGCAAAAAAGCCGGCTTAAAATATGTTTATAGCGGCAATATACCTGGTATGGATTCGGAAAACACTTATTGTCCAAAATGCAATGCTTTAGTAATTAAAAGAGTCGGTTATTTTATTGAGAGAAAAGATAAAAATGGAAAATGCCCAAAATGCGGAGCTAGTTTAGATTTAATATTAAAATAAATCATGAAACCCCACACCAAATTAAAATTTATAACAATAAAAACTATTGCTTTGTTTAAAAATTATTTAAAGGGCCATTTCAATCTTGCACCTAATTTTGGTGTGGGGTTGAAAAAAACTATTGCTATCATTTCTATTTTCGCTGTTTTTACTCCAACACTGGTTTTAGCTGCTCAATTTAATCCTAATTATATTATCTCAGATAATGACATGATTGATTCTGGCTCACTTACCATTATACAGATCCAAAAATTCCTGGAAAACAAAGGTGGTTTTCTGGCGACTTATCGGACCTATGATCCAAATAACAATGCTAAATTAGCTAGCCAGATTATTTATGATGCCGCTAACTATTATCGAATAAGTCCAAAAGTTTTATTAACTATTTTGCAGAAAGAACAAAGCTTAATTACTGACCCAGATCCAATGCAAGACCAACTCGATTGGGCCACTGGTTATGGCGTCTGCGATTCCTGTTCAAAAAACGATCCGTATATACAGCAATATAAAGGTTTTTATAACCAAGTAAACTGGGCAGCCAAAAGAAACAGGCAATACATTGATGAAGCAGGCCAATGGAATTTTATGGTCGGTGGCACTTATGTGATTGATGACACTACTGTCATTATGGAAAATCAAGCGACAGTAAATCTTTATACTTATACTCCACACCTTCACGGCAACGAAGTTTTTTGGACTCTTTGGAATCGCTGGTTTATCAAAAAATATCCTGACGGCTCACTTTTACAAGTGCAGGGTGAACGCGGCGTCTATCTCATCCAAAACGGCAAGAAAAGACCATTTTTATCAAGAGCTGCTTTGCTGACAAGTTACGACACTCGAAAAATAATATTAGTCTCAAAAAGTGACTTAGATGTTTATGAAGATGGCGCTCCCATTAAATTTTCAAATTTTTCAATATTAGAATCACCAGCTGGCCGCATTTATTTAATAGTTGACAATCAAAAAAGGTATATCACTTCACCAGAAGTCTTTAGAAAAATTGGCTTTAATCCAGAAGAAGTAATTAAAGTTGCCGATGTTGATTTATCAGTCTTCGAAGATGGCAGTCCAATTACTATGGAGGATATATATCCGACTGGTGTATTGCTTCAATCAAAAGAAACCGGCGGCATCACTTATGTCCAAAATGGTGTCAGACACTCCATTTGGTCGAAAGAAATACTTTACTCACAATTTAAAAATCGAAATATAGTCAAAGTCGAACAAGCTAGTATTGATCAATATCAAAAAGGCGATCCAGTCAAATTCAAAGATGGCGAGCTCGTAACATCACCTAATTCAAATGGTATTTGGGTTATTTCCAATGGCTTGCGTCGTGGTATACGTTCCAAGCAAGCGTTTGAAGCACTAG
>Ga0315289_10013229_pt1 | contig 11566 bp, 11 predicted proteins | sample YL17G11_40_MG_FD_203452 | JGI IMG/M metagenome (GOLD analysis project Ga0315289, IMG submission 203452) | Sediment microbial communities from Yellowstone Lake, YNP, Wyoming, USA - YL17G11_40 | ecosystem: Environmental > Aquatic > Freshwater > Lake > Sediment | place: USA: Wyoming | collected... | reverse complement strand
AACCAGAACAGACCGTCAAAACCGGTAAGGATTGCCAAGTGTCTTCTATTTCACCGCGGCGCGCGTGATCGCAACGAATTCGTCAATTTTCAAACTAGCCCCGCCGACCAGTGCGCCATCAATATCCGGTTGGGAAAAGAATTCAGCTGCATTGGAGGCTGTTACCGAGCCGCCGTAGAGGACGCGGATCGCCTGTGTGATCGCTGGTCCATACATCTCAATCAGCGACTTGCGGATCACATCCCGCACGACGGCGTTGGCGTTCTCACCGCTGGACGCACGGCCCGTGCCGATTGCCCAGACTGGCTCGTAGGCGATGATGATTTTCGGGGCATAAACCGCATCCAAACCTTTCAGCCCCTCCCGAACCTGGCGTGAAACGACGTGCTCAGTGCGTGTGGATTCGTTCTCTGCTAAGGTTTCGCCCACGCATACAATCGGGATCAGGTTATGTGTCCGCGCCGCCACAACTTTCTTGTTGACGGTTCCGTCTGTCTCGCTGAAATACTTCCGGCGTTCGGAATGCCCAATGATGACATATCTACAGAACTCGGCCACCATCGCTGGAGAGGTCTCGCCAGTAAAGGCGCCCTTCTCCTCCCAATACATATTCTGCGCGCCCAGGCTGATGTTGGTACCTTGGAGCAGTGCCGCGACGGCGAGCAGCGAAGTAAAAGGTGGGCAAAGCACTTTCTCCACACCATTAATCTCGTTCAATCCCTTGCTCAACTCAAAGGCCAGCGAGCGAGCTTCTTCGACAGTCTTATTCATTTTCCAATTGCCGGCCACAAAGGGTATCCGCATCGTTCACTCCATCGGGAATGGATTCAGACCCTAAAGATCTCTGAGACCTTTTAAATTCCGCCTGCAACAAGCGCGCCTCGCGTTGGAAACGCGCAAGAAGATTCTGTTCCTCTAAAAAAAAGCGGGTTGGAGCACATTGAGAGCCCTGTAAAGGTCCAAGGCGGCGTGATAGGCATTGTACATAGTCACCATGCCGTCTTGTCCCATTCGCATGATGAGTCGGTATGGATCGACGTTTCATCAACGCTGAATGACATAAAGGTTACTTGTCCTGCAATGCAGCAACGCCAGGCAAAACCACTCCTTCCAGCATTTCGAGCGACGCGCCGCCTCCAGTAGAGATGTGCGTGATCTTATCGGCTAAGCCAGATTGCTGGATTGCAGCAACTGATTCGCCGCCGCCGATGATGCTGACCGCGTTGGACTCAGCCACAGCCTTCGCGATGCCGAATGTGCCTTTTGCAAATTCCGGGAACTCGAATACGCCCATCGGCCCGTTCCAGATAACGGTTCTGGCAGCTTTGATTACTTTGGTGTAACCGGCAATCGTCTCAGGACCGATGTCCAGGATGCGCCAGCCTTCCGGGATGGGGCCAGTTGTCATGACTTTGTGAGCTGCAGCGGCCTCGAACTTGTCGCCAATGACCACGTCCACAGGTAAACGCAGGTGCGGGCCACCTTTGGTGACCAACTCGCGTGCAATTTCGAGAGCCTCAAATTCGACCAGCGAATCGGCAACCGGATATCCCTGTGCCTTAAAAAACGTGTTCGCCATCCCGCCGCCAATCAGGATTGTATCGGCTTTGGTGAGCAGGTTCTCGATGACTCCGATCTTATCGCTGATCTTGGCGCCGCCCAGAATGGCGACAAAGGGTTTGGTCGGGTCGGCCACAGCCGCGCCCAAGTACTGGATCTCTTTTTCCATCAGGAAACCAGCCACAGCCGGCAGGTACTTCGCCACACCCTCCGTGGATGCATGCGCCCGGTGCGCGGAGCCGAAAGCATCGTTGACATAGATATCAGCCAAAGCCGCTAACTGCTTCGTCATTTCGGGATTGTTTTTCTCTTCTTCGGGATGGAAGCGAGTATTTTCTAGCACGAGCACCTCGCCCGGTTCGAGCATTTTGGCGGCCTTTTCCGCGGCCGGCCCAATGCAATCCTCAGCGAAAGCCACCGGCTTTCCAATCAGCTTGCCCAGGTGAGTGGCGACCGGTTTCAGTGAATACTTAGGGTCAGGCCCTTCCTTAGGACGCCCCAGGTGTGAGCACAGGATAATTGCCGCGCCGTGTTCAAGCAAATATTCGAGCGTGGGCAGCGAGGCGCGAATGCGGGTGTCGTCGCTCACCGCTAATCCGGCACCTGAACTGCCAGATAACGGTACGTTGAAATCCACGCGCACGAGGACGCGCTTGCCAGCTACTTTGATGTCCCTTATTGTCTTCTTGTCAAACATAAAAGTTTCTCCGAATTCTCCTTGTAAAACGTATAGAAATTACGTTTTACGTTTCACATCTTATGTTTTATAAGCTCTTTGCCATCAACGCCGCCAAATCTGCAGTACGGACGGAGTAGCCCCACTCGTTGTCGTACCAAGCAACCACCTTGATGAAGGTGCTCTTCTCTTTACCGAGAACGCTTGTGAAAGGTAAATCTACTGAAGAGGAATGCGCATCACCTTTGAAGTCCATGCTAACCAGCGGTTCGTCAACAGCGGCCAGGATTCCTTTTAGCGGAGGCCTGGCAGCGGCATCGCGGAAGGCCTGACGCAACTCATCAGTCGTGGCCGCAGTCTCGATCTCAGCCGTGAAGTCCACAATCGAGACCGTTGGGGTTGGAACGCGCAGGGCATAGCCGTCGAACTTGCCCGCCAAGTCTGGAATGACTAGCTTCAGGGCTTTAGCCGCGCCGGTTGTGGTTGGGATAATGTTCATAGCCGCGGCGCGCGCTCGCCTCAGGTCCGAGTGCGGTAGGTCGAGAATGCGCTGATCGTTGGTGTAAGAGTGGACAGTGGTCATGAAGCCGCGCACGATCTTGTACTTGTCGTGCACTACCTTCACCGCCGGAGCCAGACAGTTAGTAGTGCAAGAGGCATTGGAGACAACGTGATGGACCTTCGGATCATACATGTCGTCGTTTACACCCAAAACGATGGTCAGGTCTTCTCCTTCGGCAGGTGCAGAGATGATGACCTTCTTAGCCCTACCTTTAGTAATGTGATTCGCCGCCCCCTTGACCGTCTTGCCCTTCTTGTTGATACCATCGTTTTTGATGGTAAAGATGCCAGTTGACTCGATCACGATTTCGATCCCCATTTCGCCCCATGGAATGTTGGCTGGATCTGTCTCCTTGAAGGCCTTGATCTTCTGGCCGTCAACGACGAGAGCGCCATCCGCGGCATCGACCTTGCCATTGAAACGACCATAGTTCGAGTCGTACTTAAGTAAATGAGCCATTGTCGGCAGATCGCCAATATCGTTGAAGGCAACCACTTCCAGCTTTTCTGGGTAGTAGTCGCGTATCGCCTTCAAGACCTGGCGGCCAATGCGGCCAAAACCATTGATACCAATACGTACTGCTGTCATTGCTAAACCTCCTGAAAAGGGTTGTGTATCATCTCAATAAATGTGGGGTGGGGGGGGGGTGTAGGGGCGGCTTCGCCGCCCGTACACCCCCCATCTTCCCTTACTTATTGAGAAGATGGGTTGATAACATTTCTATCAACGTGGATGAGTTGAAGTTTCTTTTTCCGGTTCTCTTTCCAATGGGCCTGTCCGTTCGTAGAACAGGTCAATCAGTGCCTGCGCCAGCTTGGGCGCCTCGTGATGCAAGGGGCGCTCGCGGTCGAGCAAGTCGGAGCAATAAACGCGCCCGTCACCCATCAGCCCGTCGTCGAGCCGCACCCATTGTACGCCCTCCGGCAAATCCGCCTCGTAGTTGGTGTTACACACGATGATATCAATGACATTCGAACCGATAATTTCTTCCAGCGCTTGGGTGTGATCGCCGCAATTATACGCCTGTGTTTCGCCAATCTGCGTAGCAACATTACAGACGAAAATCTTGATTGCCCGGCTGGAGCGTATGGCTGCCAGCAAATCTGGGACTAAGATGTTCGGCAGGAGGCTGGTATATAGGCTGCCCGGCCCAATGACGATCATGTCCGCAGCTAGGATAGCCTGGATGACTGGCGGAAAAGCCGTCGCGTCGTTCGGTTCGAGCCAGACCCGGCGCACGCGCCCGCTCATCTGCGGGATATTACTCTCACCCTCAACGCGTACCTCGTTCGGTAGGTTCGGCAATTGAATGTCGGCCACGAGATGCACGTTATGCAGCGTCGCCGGTAGGACGCGGCCATGCACCGATAACACGCGACCTGATTCAGCGACCGCCTCCTCGAAGCTGCCGGTAATGTCAGCCATAGCCGAAATCAACAGGTTGCCGAACGAATGGCCATCCAGATGCGTATCACCGCTGAAGCGGTACTGGAATAACTGGGTCAACAAGGCTTCATCGTCGGAGAGTGCCGCAAGGCAATTGCGGATATCTCCGGGCGGAAGGATTCCCTGGCTGCGCCGCAAGTCTCCAGAAGAACCGCCGTCGTCCGTCACCGCGACCACCGCTGTCAGGTTGTGGGTATGCTCCTTCAGCCCGCGCAGCACAGTCGAGATCCCGTGACCGCCGCCGATGGCAACGACGCGCGGCCCTTTCTCACGACGGCGGTACTCGGTCACCTGATCCACCAGTTTCTGCCCAGGTCGCAAAAAGGGTATGAGCAAAGCACGGTTCAAGCCCCAAATCCCAGCCAGGATGAGGCCAACGCCAATTCCCCCGAAAATCAAGAAACGCAATTGGCGAGTAAGAAAACGCAATGAGAGGAACGAAAGCACTGGCAGCCACCAGGTTTCTGGGGCGGTTCGGTAAATGTCCAATAATAAAATTCCCAAGCCGACTGCTAAAAGTGTAATCCCGCCCAGAAGCAATAAAAGCCAGCGTTTAACGCCGATGCCAGGCGCCAGCCAGCGAAGGGAGCGAGTAAGCTCCCTTCGAAATGACAAAAGCCAGGTCCTTCGCTTGTTACTCATCAAAGGGATGATAGCAGTCTTTGATTGAATAGTCAACCACAAGCCGCTATGTTATAATGCCAGCATGGGCGCAATCATTGTTGCAGATGTGGGGGGCACACGGATGCGCGTTGCAGCCCTCCCCCGCAGTGGCATCCAGCCGATCGAGCACCAGGTTGCACCGACGCAAGCTCCCAAGGGAAGCCCATTCGAACGCTTTGTAACCCTGATCAACGCCATCTGGCCGGATGAATCGGTGGAGGCGATCTCGGTCGCCACTGCCGGGCCGCTCAACCTGAGACGGGAACCATTCTATCGGCGCCGAATATCCCAGAGTGGATCAATTTCCCCCTCGGCAAACGGCTGGCTAAACACTTCGGTATACTCGTTTACGTTGGGAATGACGCTAACCTGGCGCTGTTGGGCGAATGGCGATACGGAGCCGGTCAGGGACATCACGACCTGATCTATATTACGATCAGCACCGGAATCGGCGGCGGCGTTATCAGTGGAGACCAACTGCTGCTCGGACATCGTGGCCTGGCAGCTGAACTCGGCCACATCACCGTCCTGCCGGGCGGGCCGCTCTGCCCTTGTGGACAGAGCGGACACCTGGAAGCCGTCTCCCCTGGCCCGGCTATCGCCCGCTTCGTCAACGAGAAACTGGCTGAAGGAGATGCCTCGATCCTCGAGCCAGGTCCTGGCATGAGCGCGCGCAATGTGGCAAAAGCTGCCCGACAGGGTGATCCACTGGCAAAGGCGGCCTACACGCGCGCAGGAGAATATCTAGGCCAGGCGTTGGCTGACTTCCTGTATATATTCAATCCCTCCATCGTCATCTTCGGCGGAGGGGTTTCACGCAGTGGGTCGCTTATCTTCGATCCGCTAAAGGACGCGCTCTACAAGCAAATCATGGATCCCGATTATGTAAGAGAACTGATCTTGACGACCGCTAGGCTGGACGACAACGCTGGCTTGATCGGCGCTCAAGTCCAGGCTCAAATTAAATTATCGTCTCACTGACAAGGAGTAATTCTTATGGAACCGATGAAATTGCCTGGGCCAAAGGCTCGCGCGCTGATCAAGCGCGATTCATCTGTCATTTCGTGGTCCTACTCGCGCGGGCTGCCGTTCGTCATGGATCACGGACTCGGCACCCAGGTCTGGGACGTGGACGGTAACCGCTTTCTTGATTTCGCCGCGGGCATTGCAGTCGTCTCCACGGGACATGCCCATCCGCAAGTCGTCAAGGCGATCCAGGAACAGGCTGAGAAGTTCATCCATATCTCCGCGGATTTCTATCATGAGAAGTGGATCCAACTTGGCGAAAAGCTGGACGAGATCGCCCCATTCCAGGAGGCGGCCCAATCGTTCATGACCAACTCCGGTACGGAGGCTGTCGAGACGGCCATCAAACTGGCCCGCTACCACACCGGACGGGCGAATTTCATCGGTTTCACGGGTGCATTCCACGGACGCACCATGGGCGCAGTGACCTTCACAGCCAGTAAGCCCACTTACCATCGCGGCTTCTACCCGCTGATGCCCGGCGTCGTCCACGCGCCGTACCCAAATCCGTACCGTCCGGTGCTCGATCGGCTGCCCGGCGAGGATTATGGCGAGACTGTTGTCCGGTATATCAAGGAAGAAATCCTTGGCCATATCCTCCCGCCGGATGAAGTGGCCGCGATTTTAGTCGAAACGATCCAGGGCGAGGGTGGTTATCTCATCCCGCCACCAGGTTTCTACCCGGCCTTGCGCGAGCTATGTGATGAGCACGAAATCCTGCTGATCATTGACGAGGTTCAATCGGGCCTGGGGCGTACGGGCAAATGGTGGGCCATCGAACACTTCGATGTCGAACCCGATATCGTAACGGCGGCAAAGGGGATTGCATCGGGTATGCCGCTTGGCGCGTGCATCGCCCGCGACTCCGTCATGGATTGGGAGCGCGGCGCTCACGGTAACACATTCGGAGGAAATCCCATCTCTTGCGCGGCCGCCCTGGCTACTCTCGATCTCATCGAAAATCAATATATGGAAAACGCCGCCGAAGTCGGCCAATATGCGCTGGACGCCCTACACGAGATCATGGTACGCCATCCGAGCATCGGCGACGTGCGCGGCTTGGGCTTGATGATCGGCGTCGAGTTCGTCAAGGATCGCAAGAGCAAAGCCCCCGCAGAAGAGCTGCGTGAACGCATCGTGGAATTGGCCTTCGAGCGCGGCTTGATCCTGCTCGGCTGCGGCAAGAGCGTTATCCGCATCGCGCCGCCGTTGAGTGTCTCAAAGCCCGAAATGGATGAAGGCCTGACCATTCTCGAGGAAGCGATCACTCTTGCTGAGAAGGAAACAAAGTAAGAAGTTAAAAGGGATGAGCTAGAACGAAAACGCGAAGGTTCTTGAACTACACGTTTGTTGACACCCTAACACCTAACACTTGACACCGAAACACATGGCACTTAATACCCGCTGGCTCGTCCAATCCCCACTCACCCCCCAAGCAAAAGAATCCTTGGCAGCCTTTTCCCCCATCCTGGGCCAGATTCTATTCAATCGAGGCTACGCCACCGATGCGGCGGCGCGCGCCTACCTGCTCGGCAAACCAACTTTCGACACATCTCCCTGGCAGTTGACCGGCATCGAAACCGCTGTCGCACGCATCTATTATGCGCTCAATCACGCCGAGCCGATCGCGATCTACGGCGACTATGACGTGGACGGCGTCACTGCCACCGCCCTGCTTGTGCAAGTCCTGCGCGCCCTTGGCGGGAACGTCCGCGAGCACATTCCCAATCGCTTCGACGAAGGCTACGGGTTGAACCCTGAGGCTTTGGACAATCTCAAGGAGCAGGGCGCCAAGGTTGTCATCACTGTTGACTGCGGCATCCGTTCACCAGATGAAGCGGCGCACGCCCGGACCATCGGCTTGGATCTCATTATCTCCGACCATCACCACCCCGCAGCCGGGGAGCTCCCGCCTGCGTTTGCCGTGATCAACCCCAAGCAGCCGGGCGATGCCTATCCCGATAAGGATTTGGCTGGAGTGGGGCTCGCATATAAAATTGCGCAGGCGTTGCTGGAAACGAGTAATGAGAAACACGAAATGGGTGACTCGTTACCCGTTACTCTTGACTCGTTGCTGGATTTGGTCGCCCTCGGCACCGTCGCCGACCTGGCCCCGTTAACCGGAGAGAATCGCCTCCTTGTTCGCAGGGGTCTCAACGTCATTCGCTCTGCTCAGCGGCAGGGACTATTCGCCCTGGCTAACGTTGCCGAACTCAGCCTGCCGTCCACCACGACGGGGCACATCGGTTTTATCCTTGGCCCGCGTTTGAACGCCGCCGGCCGGCTGGACTCGGCACTGGCTGCTTTCGAGTTGTTGACCACGACGGATGTTCTCCGCGCCGGTCAACTGGCCCAGCAATTGGATGTCCAGAACCGGGAGCGCCAGGCATTGACGCGCATGATTCAAGAGCAAGCCGAGAAAATCGCCCTGGACGAAGATCCTGAAGCACTGCTGCTCTTTGCCGTGCATCCAGATTTCAATCTCGGTATTGTCGGCTTGGCGGCCTCGCGTCTAGTGGACGTGTATTATCGCCCAGCCATTGTCGGCCAAAAGGGAGTCGAGTTCACGCGTTGTTCGTGCCGTTCTATTCCTGAGTTCCACATCACGGACGCACTGGATCAATGCGCTGATCTGCTTATCCGGCACGGCGGGCATAGGGCCGCGGCCGGCTTCACTGTGCGGACCGAAAAATTACCCGCCTTGTTTGCGCGTTTGAAGCAGATAGCTTCTGACCAGCTTGGCTGTCAGGATTTACACCGGACGCTGACTGCCGACATCGAGGTGCAGCTTTCGGATCTGAAACCTGAGTTAGCAAAGCATCTGGAATACCTTCAGCCAACCGGTTATGGCAACCCGGACGCGGTCTTTGTCTCGCGGAAAGTCCGGGTGAGCGGTAAACGAACCGTCGGGTTAGATGGTAAACATTTAAAATTAACGCTCACTGATGGGAACATCACCTTCGATGCAATCGGCTTCCGCCTCGGTCATCTCCTGCCCGAGCTGCCCGAGTGCGTGGATGTGTTGTTCACGTTCGAAGAAAACGAATACAACGGACGCACAAATTACCAATTGAATTTAAAAGATGTGAAGCCGGCAGGCGCACACGATTCGTAGTGGCGACTTCAGTCGCATTTCCCGATAGAAGCGACCGAAATCGCCACAGCACGTTCGAAATTCTTACGAATGCCTCAGTCCACAAACCTGTATTTGATCAACGTCCACACCGCCTCGAAGGCATCTTTCAGTTTGATCTTTTTCCCCTCGGAGTAATCACGCGGGTTAAAGGTGATCGGCACCTCGAATATCCGCACGTGGCGTTTGAGCATTTTAGCTGTAAACTCCGGTTCGAAGTTGAAACGTTTGGCCCGCAGTGTAATACCGTTCAGCACCTCACGGCGAAAAACTTTATAGCCTGTTTCCATATCGCTGAGAATGGTATCGTACAGGAGATTGGTTGTAAGCGTCAGGAGCTGGTTGGCAATCATGTGCCAGAACATGATGACACGGCGCGGTCCGCCCAAAAAACGCGAACCATAGACGACATCCGCGACGCCTTCGGCAATGGGTTTGAGTAGACTCGGATAATCCTGCGGGTCGTATTCCAGGTCGGCATCCTGGATGAGCAGCACGTCGCCGCGGGCGTTGGATATGCCTGTACAAACTGCACCGCCCTTACCCTGGTTCTGTTCGTGGAAGATGACTCGGACGCTGCGTTTGCCGTCAAGTTCGGAGAGCAGGTCTCGGGTCCCGTCCGTGGAGCCGTCGTCCACAATAACAATTTCGTTTGCCAATCTTGCCTTTTGAACGCGCCGGACGATTTCACGAATACTTTCCACTTCATTGTACACAGGAATGATTACAGATAGTTTCATGGTTGAAATTATAAGCGAAAAGCGGTTCGATCAAGTTCGGCATGCTATAATTCGAGTATATATCGGAGGTTTACTATGACTGCTGATCCCCAAGAAACAATACCTGCCTCGCAGAGCGTTCCGTTCCTTCCACCGCCAATTTCCAGCCTGGAAGATACCGGCATTTCCTCGCTCTGGTTGCAGGACCTGGCGCTCAAGATCCTCTACTTCCAGGGATACCTCACTGGTTTTCGGATCGCCGAGGAATTAGCCCTGCCTTTTTCCGGGGTAGCGGATCAAATTCTGGAAACCTTGAAGCGCGAAAAATCAATCGAGGTGAAATCCTCGCAGATGGGATTGGGTGAAGGCTCTTACCAGTATGCCATCACAGGCGAGGGGATCGTGCGGGCGCGCGAGGCTTTGGAGCGCAGCCAGTACGCTGGACCTACGCCGGTTCCGATTGATGTCTACAATGAAGCAATCCGCCGCCAGGCACGCGGCAGGATGGTCGTCACCAGCCGGGCGATGCGGAAAATCCTGGCACATTTGGTCTTGTCCGAAACCACTTTCCAGCGACTGGGGCCGGCTTTGAACTCGGGTAATTCCATTTTTTTGTACGGCCCTCCAGGTAACGGGAAGACCAGCGTGGCGAAGGCTTTTGGGAACCTCGTCTTAAGTCAGGGCATATACATCCCATTTGCGCTCTATGTGGGTGGGCAGGTGGTGAAACTATATGACTCGGTCAATCACCAGCGCGCCCCAAATGAAGATGCCAATCCGGCGGGATCTGGATCGCTGCGATCGGCCACCCGTCGGGACTCGCGTTGGGTCAAGATCCGCAGGCCATTCGTCATCGTCGGCGGCGAATTGACGATGGAGGGCCTCGACCTGGTCTTCGATGATGTGAACAAGTATTATGAAGCGCCCTTCCAGGTCAAGGCTAACGGTGGCATCCTGCTGATTGACGACTTCGGCCGCCAACAGGTGCGTCCGCGTGACCTGCTCAACCGATGGATCGTGCCACTCGAAAACAGGCTTGATTACCTTACGCTTCACACTGGACGAAAGGTCGAGATTCCGTTCGACGTTTTGGTGGTTTTTTCGACCAATCTTCCGCCGCGCGACTTGGTGGATGAGGCTTTCCTACGCCGTCTGCGCCACAAAATCGAAATTGGCGACCCTTCCAACGAAGAATATCGGGAGATCTTCAGTCAAGTGGCAGGACAAAAGGGTATCCAATTCAACGATCAAGGTTTGGCTTATCTACTCCAGGAGTGGTATATTAAACGCGGACGCAAGCTGCGTGCCTCGCATCCACGCGACCTGTGTGATCAGATCCTGGATATTGCCCGTTATCTTTCCACTGAGCCTGTCATGAGTCATGAGATGCTCGATCGGGCAGCGCAGTCGTATTTCGTAGAATTATGACGCCTCGCAAAGGAGACTCACGGATTGCGTTTTCTGCTCTTCCCGGTCGTTAAGCACGATCTGTGAAACGTAAGATGGATTTTTGGTCTAATTTCCCTTCACCCATGATTTTTGCCCATCGCGGTGCATCCGCCTACGCGCCCGAAAACACGCTTGCTGCCTTTGAATTGGCGGTTCAAGAGGGTGCACAGGCGATCGAGTTAGATGCAAAACTAAGCGCAGACGAGCACGTAATCGTCATTCACGACCAGAGCGTGGATCGCACCACAAATGGCAGCGGAAAAGTTACCAAAATGCCTTTATCAGCCATGCGAGAATTGGATGCAGGCAGTTCCTTTTCCGAAAAGTTCCGA
>Ga0315289_10013228_pt1 | contig 11566 bp, 32 predicted proteins | sample YL17G11_40_MG_FD_203452 | JGI IMG/M metagenome (GOLD analysis project Ga0315289, IMG submission 203452) | Sediment microbial communities from Yellowstone Lake, YNP, Wyoming, USA - YL17G11_40 | ecosystem: Environmental > Aquatic > Freshwater > Lake > Sediment | place: USA: Wyoming | collected... | reverse complement strand
CTCGTGTTCGTCCGGCCGCTCATCAGGGCACTCGCGCTCTGCGCGAAGCACCCGACGGCGCAAATCGTGCACGAGTGCTTCCCGGGGGCGACGTCATGACCGCCCGCTGCCCACACCCACAGCGCGACTGCTACCTCTGTGAGACCGATGCACTCGACTACGGCTCCCTCGACGTCGAGGTTCTCGTCTCAGACGAGGACTGTAGCTGTGGCTGCGCCATGGTCGTCTTCGGCGACGGCGTCACGAAATGCCTCGGCTGCGGGGTGGCGTCATGACCGCCCTGCGCGACTACTTCGTCATCGTGACCTATCGCGGGCGCGTCCACGAGCTGCTCGCCAAGGCGAGCACGACCGGCGCCGCGCTCGACATCGCGCTCAAGGAGAGGCGCAGCCTGCGCGACGCCGTACGCCGGCATGAGGCGTCCTACGAGGTCAGCTCGTACAGGGGGCGGCCATGAGCACCAAGACCCTCTGCCCTCAGCCCGAGCTCTCGTGCGAGGGCTGCGTCCAGGTCTTCCTCGACGAGCATCCCGGCGTCGAGACCTGGGTCCACACCTACCACTACTGCGATTGTCCGATGATCGCCACGCCGGTCGGCGGCGGCGAGGACACCTGCGTCGGCTGCGGCGAGCGGCGTGACCTGTGGGACGAGTTCCGCCGCCTCGTGAGGGCGTCATGACGACCCTCATCCTCATCGGCGTCGTCGCGCTCTACGCCGTCTGTCTGCTCGTGCTCGCCTTGGCCGTCTACTGGAGGCAGTCATGAGCACCATCATCGAGCGCCCCATCCACAAGCTCTGGCTGCGTACCGACATCCCCTTCGCCGAGTATCAGCGGCTGCAGGGCGTGAGCTGGTCGAAGCTCTCGGCCGCGCGCACGTCGATGCTCGCCTATCACGAGGGGCTGACCGCGGACAAGCAGCCGACGCCGCTCATGATCGTCGGCAGCGCGATCCACGCCGCCGTGCTCGAGCCGCATATCTTTGACGCCGAGTACGTCCTCTACGAGGGGCGCAAGTCCGGCGGCTCGTGGGAGACCTTCAAGGCCGAGCATCCCGGCGCGACCGTGCTCAATCCCGAGCAGTACGAGCAGGTCATGGGCGCCGCCTGGGCCGTGCTCCACGGCCGCCAGGGTCGCGAGGCCCGCAGGGTCATGCGGCACTGCAAGCGCGAGGTCACCCTGCGCTGGGTCGACCCCGTGACGCACATCCGCTGCAAGGCACGTCCCGATCTCGTCCGCCGCGGCCTGCTCGCGGACCTCAAGACCACGGGCAGCGCCGAGAAGCGCAAGTTCGGACGCCTCGCCGGCGAGCTCGGCTACCACGGCAAGATGGCCTTCGCGGCCATGGGCCTGCGCACGCTCGGCGTCCCCTTCGAGCGCGTCGCCGTGATCGCCGTCGAGCAGAAGCCGCCGCACGACATCGGCGTGTTCGACATCGGCGAGGAAGACCTAGCGCTCAGCGAGGACATGGTCAGCAACCTGCTGGCCAAGGTCAAAGAATGCCGCCGGCGACGCATCTGGCCGGGACGCTACGAGGGCGCTCAGGCGCTCGACCTGGTGCCGTGGATATTCGACGAGGACAACGACATCAGCGACCTCGGCATCCCGTTCGAGGTCAGAGGAGAGACAGCATGAACGACGTCCAGAGACGTCCCTATAGCTACGACGACATCTTCCCCGAGCGCTGGCTCCACGCGCCCGATCTCGACGGGAAGGCGGTCACCCTGCGCATCAAGGAGGCGTATTCGGAGTACATCGCCGACCCGAAGAACCACAAGAAGGACGACCCCGGCGACCTCTGCGGCATCGTCGCCTTCCACGGCACGCAGCGCGAGTATGTCCTGTCCAAGCAGAACGCCTGGATCCTGAAGACGCTCTGGGGCAAGGAGCCCGCCGAGTACGTCGACAAGCGCATCACGATCGCGCCGGTGCCCGACTCATCGGGGTTCACCGAGCACGGCACGCGCATCCTCTTCGTCGGTTCGCCCGACGTCGAACATGACCTTTCGCTCAATCTGCCGGGCGGACGCCACCTGACGTTCAAGAAGACGGTCGCCGGCAAGCAGGTAGTCGACGAGGCCTCGGTCGACGCCGTGACCGGCGAGGTAGCCGGAGAGCCCGCTCCTGAGGCGGGGGAGGCCCCAGAACCCGACGAAGAGCCCGCCGGCGTATCGGCAGCCGCAAACAGCGCCGAAACGCTTACGGAGGCCGAGAGCGACGAGAAGTTTCTCGGCGCCGTCGAGGGCAAGGCGAGCCAAGCGCAGCGTAACCGCATCACGGCGTTGCTGAAGAAATCGAAGCTCAGCCCCGAGGAGTGGCAGGCCTACGCCGAGGACATCGCCGGGACCACCTGCCCCGAGGACATGAGCGCCGACAAGGCGGCCCTGTTCATCGACTTCCTCTCCGGCAAAGACGGCCGTCTGGCGGTCTGAGATGAGCGCCACGACGCGCGAAGAGTCGGAACTGCTCGAGCTCCTGCGCAGCCAGCCCACGGTGGACACGACCGTGGCCTTCGAGTTCCTCGGCATCGGACGCGACCTCGGCTTCCGCCTCCTGGGCAACTATCGGCGTCGCATCCTCAAGGCGGTGATACGCGGCGGCGGCCTCAACGAGGTCGCGGTGCTGCCGAGGCGCGACGCCTCCGGGGCGTGGGATGAGATCGGAAATCACAAGGTCGGCGGCCGGCTGCGCTGCAGAAGCGACTTGCTGCTGTGGATGACGTACCCGGAGCGGAGGGCTGAGCCATGAGCATCACCCGGGCCCCCGCGAACCTCCTGGCCGCCTACCCGACGCCTTCCGGCAACCGCGTCGAGCTCTACAGGGGCGAGGCCGGCTACTTCACCACCTGCCTCTACCCGGACGGCTCCGGCAGCACCGTGCTCATCGACGAGGCGCGCGCCCTCGAGCACTACCAACTGGCCGTCCGTGACGGGACGACCTGGAGCTGGTCATGAGAGCCGAGCGCGCGCCACTCTCACACGGCAACGCCAAGCGCGCCCGCCAGATCTACGGCCTGCTCGGCGGGCGCGTGCTCACCAGCCGGCAGATCGCCCAGGAGAGCGGCATCACCCGCGACGCCGCGGCGCGCGCCCTGCTACGCCTGCGTCACATGGACGGCGTCGAGGTCGTCTGCCTCGGCGAGGACGAGCCCGAGGTCGGCGGCGTCGTCGCGACCCACGGTGCATGTTTATACACCGTGCTCCTGCCCGAGGGCCGCGTCTGCGCCGACCCGGGCTGTTCGACACTTCTCTGCCGGCGCAACCCGAGCCAGTTCTGCGGTCTGCATGGGGGGTGGCGGGTGACGCCATGATTGAGACGCGCATGGCCTACGTGGGCCGCTGCAAATGCGGCAACGTCGTCGCAGCCGCGATGGACGAACCCGCTTACGTCAAGGACAACGCCAAGGAAGTCGCCCGCTGGATTCGTGACGGTCTCACCGTTGAGCGCCTCGACGTCGACGCCGTCCGCATCCAACTGCACTCCTGCACCTGTCCCGGCAAGGTCAAGGTCAACCAGGACACCCTCTTTGAGGTGGTGACGCCATGACGATCGTGTTCATCATCAGCGCCGTCTACGCCGGCGCGCTCGGCGGCTTCATGGCCGGCTGGATGCTGGCCTCCGACGGATGCGAGGACGCCTTCCGCGCCGGCTACCGGGCCGGCGCGCTCGTGGAGCGGGAGGCGGGCGATGGCGAGAAGTGGCCAGAAGGGAAGGCGGCGCGATCATGAGCTGCACCGCCTGCGCCGGCGAACACCCCGAGATGCTCGGGCGCTGCCGGGAACGCTTCACCTGCGAGACCTGTGGCCGGGAGCAGAACTGCTGCGCCGCCCTGCCCGGCTGGCCGCACCAGACTCGCAATCAATGCATCTACTGTCTCGACTCTCGCGCCCTGCCATTGGGTTGGGACGCCCAGCTGTGGCGAGCCGTTACCGGCAGAACGAAGCCGCGGCGGCTACCGGGCGGCGAACCGATGGACGGAGGACGAGCTCAAGTGGGGCGGCGATGAGTGAGGTTGTTGCCCGCAAGAGCGAGGCAGAGTCCCGCCTTGCTGCCATCGAGACGCCAGCCGATGCCCTGAAGGCTGCCGACTGGTTCGAGACGCTGCGCTTCGCCGCGCAGCAGGCTGACGCCGACACCGCACAGGTCAACTCGTTCACCGCCGACAAGGCGATGGCCCTCAAGAAGATGGCCGAACTGGTGGACGAGGGGCAGGTGCGGGGTGAGATAGCCAAACCTGGCGACCGCCCAAATGTTTGCCCTTCAAACATTTCAACTCTCGATGATCTCGGTGTCAGCCGCTGGCGTCTTCATGAGGCCCGCAAGCTGGAGCCCCTGACCGTTGAGGCTATCAAGGAGATCATCGACGCGGCCAACGAAGACGGCCGCGAGATCAGTTGCGGCGAGCTGGCCCGTATCGGCGACCAGCTGCGCCGGGGCCAGACGGTGCTCATCTCCGAGCAGAATGAACGTTACACGCCTGCCTGCTACATCGAGTCAGCCCGCGCCGTCATGGGCGGCATCGACGTCGACCCCGCGTCCGACCCCCTGGCCAACGAGACCGTACGGGCCGGCGTCTTCTACACACTGAGCGACGACGGTCTGGCCCACGAATGGCCCGGCCGCGTGTGGCTGAACCCACCCTACGGCGGCGACCAGGTGAAGTTCATCGCCCGTCTCATGGAACAGACCGAGGCGGGCACCACGAAGCAGGCCGTGGTCTTGGTCAACGCCCACGCGACGGATACGACGTGGTTCGCACCGCTGTGGGATCACACCCTGTGCTTCACCGACCACCGAATCAACTTCTACGGATCGCCCGGCGGCGGCTCCACCCACGGCAGCGTCTTCGTTTATCTAGGTCCGAACATCTGCGTCTTTGCCCGTGAGTTCGACCAGTGGGGCAATGTGGTCAGGCGGGTGCGGAAGCGGGTGCGGCTATGACGATCCGCGATTGGGACAAGTTCAAGAACGGCATCTGGGACTTCGCCTGTCTCGACGGCTGCTGGGGCGGGACGCGCATCTCGCCTACTGATGTCGATGGTCTTGTCGAACGCAACGGGAAGTTCCTCTACCTGGAGGCGAAGTCACCTGGATCGCGCCCGACGCAGGGACAGGACATCACGTTCAAGGCGCTATCGCGCAACCCGGACAACACCGTGCTTGTGTGGGAAGGCGAGAGCGCAACTCGAACCGTCGAACGCATCACGGTCTATGTGGCCGGCGAGGCGAGAGAGGTGCCGCGTCCGTCACTAGAACAACTGCGAAAGTGCTGTGCCAAGTGGTTCAAGGTAGCCGACAACAGGAAGCCCTGATGGCCTGGCTCGAATCCCACCAGGCCCTGCGCGACCACCCGAAGAAGGACCGCCTCGCCGAACTGCTGTTCAACGGCACGACGGCGAACGACGTCGCCGACATGGCCGCCGTCGGCCTCCTGCACCATCTCTGGTGGTGGGCCCTCGACTACGCGCAGGACGGCGACCTGACGAAGTTCAGCGACCGGCAGATTGCCAAGGGCTGCGGCTGGACCGGCGACGGGACGCTGCTCGTCGAGTCGCTCATCGCCGCCGGCTTCATCGACCGCAAACCTCGACGCATACATGACTGGTACGAGTACGCCGGCAAGCTGATTGAGCGCCGCGCATGGAACGCAGAACGCATGCGGCAGACACGTGCAGCGCACGTGCGAGACACGTGCGAAGCTACAGACCTACCTACCTTTAAAAAGCGCGCGCGCGACCCTGTGGATAAGTCCACGAATCGGGACGCGCGCGCTGGCGATCCCGTGTGCTGGCGTTGTCACAAGGCGATCACCGGCGACGACATGCTCGACGGCAAGATCGTCGACTCGCGCAAGGGCATCCGCCACAAGGACTGCGTGGCGCCATGAAGTACCGGACCATCGTGGCCGACCCGCCGTGGCCTGCGATCGGCGATTGTGACTACCGGACGCGACCACTCGCGCCGAAGGGTGGACTGCGTGGCCGTGACGGCTTTGCTCCCTACCCGCTCGAAACGCTGGATGAGATCCGCGCCGTTCCCGTTGCCGATCTTGCCGAGGAGGAGGCGCATCTGTACCTGTGGGTAACGGCAGGCTTGAACCGCATCGGCGAGGGCGTTAAGACGGCTGAGGCGTGGGGCTTCAAGGTCGTCAGTGAGATGGTTTGGTGCAAGCCGTGTTTCGGCCTCGGAAAGTTCCCTCGGCCGCAGCACGAAATCATCCTCATCTGTCGTCGTGGGTCGCTCCCATTCATGATCAACACTGTGGGCAGCGTCGGCCACTGGTCCGCCCCGCGTACTCACTCGCAGAAGCCGGAGGCATTCCTTGACGTGGTGGAGTCCGCCTCCCCCGGCCCCTACCTTGAACTCTTCGCGCGCCGCAATCGTCTCGGCTGGGATACGTGGGGCGACGAATGTTTGAGTCACGTCGATCTCGAGGCCGCGCCATGACCGCCGCCTTCCTCATCGGCCTCTGCGCCGGCGACGTCATCGGCGTCGCCGTCATGGCCTGGCTCGAGAGTCGACCGCGCAAGGCCGAGTGCTTCGCCTGCTGGATTACGAGATGGAGGATGAGACCGTGACCGACCTGATCGACAGAGACGCGGCGCGGGAGGCGTTGGAAGCGGGACACTCGTTGTTCCCGCAGGTCCGCGCCATCCTCAAGGCCGCCCCCGCCGTGCGCTGCGAGGAGTGCCGGGAATACGGGGCCTGCCAGTTGGCCTCTATCGGATGGTTTTGCGGCGACTTCGAGAGGAGGCGACCGTGAGCTTTGAGACGCGGTGCCCCGGTTGTCACACGGGCGACTTCGCCGATTTCGACCACTACTGTGACGATGCCGGAATCGAGCCCGGAGAAGCGCCCGTCGCCTTTGCCGCATGGCTTGAGGCGATCACGGGAGAACCGGTCATGTTTGAGGAAATCCTGTATCCACCGGAGGTGCAGTCATGAGCGACTTCATCACGCTCACCGGGGCCGAGGATGTAAGAAGCGCCGGGTACATGATGCGCGACGCGGCTGCGTCTATTGCACAGAGCGTGGCCGAACTAGAAGACATCCTTCGGCGTCACCGCGAAGAACTGCGCGAACTGCTTGGGCCCGAGAGGAGGCAGCCGTGAGATGGGATGAAGCTAAGTTCGGCCCGCTGCCGGAGGAGGCGGAGAACTACCAACTAGGCGAGGACCGCTCCGACTTCTCGGACGAGTGGAACGCAGGCTACGAGGCCGCTCGTGACCTAGCCGACGCCGCCATCGCGGCGCTGGCGGACAAGCTAGCCAACTCCATCGAATGGGGCCGCATCGAGCAGAAGCGCAAGCAGGAGGCTGAGGAGCGCGAACACGACGCCATCGTCCGCGCCGAGCAGGCCGAGGCCGAGCCAAGGCGCTGGAGTGCTGCGGGAACTGCGGGCACTCGCGACGCCTCTTACACATCAGAGGCTCCCGCTTCATCTGCGATATCCCATGGGAAGGAAGAGAACTGAACCCCGGTGAGGACAACCCCTGCCACTTCACGCCCTCGCGCTGGGAAGAGAGGACGGGATGAGCGACATGAGCGGCCACCCGGTGTTCGACCCTGCCAACGGAGCATGGTTCTACTACGAAGCGTGGATAGCCTCCCTCGCCCGCATCGCCGCGCTTGAGGCCGAGCTAGCGGCCCGCCCCCGTGGCATCGGTGACAGCGACATCCAGGCCCTGTTCGATAGGGCCGAGAAGGCTGAGGCCGGGCTTGCGAAGACGGTCGAGGCGCACAACGATCTCTTCAATCAATGGGAGCAAGCATCGGGAGCCCTGAGCTCTGCCGAGCGGGCCTTGATCGCACAACGGAAGGAGATTTCCCAACTCAAAAAGGCCCACGCTTACTACAAGGAGCACTACGAACTCGTCTTCGAGCAGCGAAACGAGGCCGAGGCCAAGGTGGCGGCTCTGCTCAAACTCCGCGACGCCGAGCAGACCGGCGGCGCTACGCACTGGAAGGACTGCTATCTCGTCCACCACGCCTGCGCGGTATCCCGCATCGCCGAGCTGGAAGCTGAGAGGAGGCAGTCGTGAACAAGCGCATGACAGCCACCGAGGCATGGGAGTGGCGCATCGCCGACCCGGCCCGGTGTATACACCACGGAATGTCGCTGCGCGATGACGCTATCGCCCGCATCACCGAGCTTGAGGCTGAGAACAAGCGGCTGGACGGGAACTATCGGGACGAGCGGAGGCTGCGTCAGGCTGCTGACTCCGCGCTCGCTCAGGCCCTACGCCACCCCAACAGCAAGCTCGACCACGTCACCGGCTACCTCTACCGGCTAGAGCATCAGGCTGAGAGGAGGCAGCCGTGAGCGAGTGGGCGCTTCCGATGGTCTGGCAACTCGTCATCGGCATACCGGCTCTCATCGTCGCCTCCGGGCTGTTCGTCGTCGTCGTGCTGATGGCAAACGACAGGAGGACGAAAGAGCCACCACGCGCCGACTGCGGCGACTGTCGCTACTGCGTGGACCCGACCGACCACATCCCCGCCTGCGACACGCCCGAGAGGAGGCAGCCGTGAGCAGTATCAACGCACAGATTGACGCCGCAGTCGTGGCGATGAAGGCGCGGGCGGCAGAGTTCGACGACATGAAGACAATGCACGGTGTGACGGCGGCGGAACTCATCATGCGAGCGTGGACGAACTGCGCGAAGGCGCGAACCATCGACGATGTTCACGGTCTGGTCTTTCCGGCCACTGCGCGCGAGGACATCGTTGACGCCATGAACGACCTGGCGCTCGCCTTGAGCGTGCTGCCCGAGAGGCGGCAGCCGTGAGCGAGATGCCCGATTGGCTCGCGATCCTTCTCAGCGGCATCATCGTCCTGCTGTTCTTTGCCGCTCTGGATGTACCACACGAGCTAGCCACCATCGCCCGTGAACTCAAGCGGATGAACGACCGCGAAGAGAGGAGGCAGCCGTGAGCCGCTCGGGCGACAAGATGATTGACCGGATGAACGAGGAGGCAGCCGTGAACTGGCCCGAATCACTCGGCCCGATGCCGGAGGCGTTGCGGGAGTACCGACACAGACACGTCCGCTTTTTCACCGACGGAGCATGGCACCGCTTTGTGCGCTCGGAGTATGCCGACGCTGCCCTCGCCGAGCTTAAGGAAGACCTCAAGCAAGCCAAGGAACGCATCGCCAATATCGAGAGGCGGACGGGATGAGCAAACAGTATGGGTCACACAGGGCATCGTGGGCACTCGAACTCGCAGCGCAAGCATGGGGAACCCCGGAAACGCAAGATATCCAGATGGATACTCGACTTGCCGAGGCCTTCGCCGAAATCATTGAACGTGACACGGGACCACTTGAAAAAGACTTCAATGTCCGCGTCGCCGAGCTTGAGGGCGAGATGGAAAAGCTGCGCGATGTCATCTGCCGTGTGGAGACGCAGCGTAACAGCATCGCCGCCGAGGTCGCGGAGCTCAACCGCGTCCTTGCGGCAGGCCGCGAAGAGCACGAACTGGCGATAGCCGAGATGAACCGGCGCGGGGGAGAGGTCAAGCGGCTGGAGTGGCAGCGGGACTACGTCATCGACATCGCGGAGGAGTACGGCGGCTGCGACTTCACCGGGCCAGACGTGGAGAGCCTTGACGACAAGTATGCCGCTTGCCACGAAGGGAGGAGGCAACCGTGAGCGACGATACCGCCAAACACGTAGATGCTTACGTGCAGGGGCACGCCGACGAACACCCGGAGGAGGAGGCGTGAGCGACTGCTTCATGTGGGCCGCAGCCATCTGCCTCGTCGCCTGTCTTCTCGCCCTTCTGCCGCTTGCGTGGCGGGCGTTCTACGGCGACGGCGACGAGGCCCCATGGGTTCATCGTCGGAGACGGCGCTCAAGGAGGATGCGATGACTATCCTATGCCCACGCTGCGGCGGCTGGACAACCAGCGAAGTGCTGGCCGACCTCGCCGCCCGCTACGAAGGGAGGAGGGAGACATGAGTGACCAGGCTGTGTGGTACATCGTCGTCTACGTGTTCGGCGTCGTCAGTGGAGCAGTGGCTCAGTTTTTACTGACGCTGTGGTTCTGGAGGCAGCCGTGATCTGGCCCGAATCACTCGACCCGATGCCGGCGGCGGTGCGGGAATACCGAGAGAACCGAATCGGCTTCCCGTCTATCGAGAGGGCGATTGCCGACGCCGCCATCGAGACGCTGGTGGAGAGGCTGGTCGAGAACGAAGCCGAGTTCGCAGTCCACGTTGAGGCTTTCCACTCGGCCTGTGCATGGGCAGACGAGGCAGATGACCGCGCCGAGCAGGCCGAGGCCGAGGTGGCGGAACTCAACCGCGTCCTCGCCGCGGGCCGCGAGGAGTACGAGCTGGCCGTGGCCGAGCTGAACCGGCGCGGGGAGGAGGTCAAGCGGCTGACCGGTCTGCTTTGCGAGTGCTGCCCGCATGACAGCGTCAACGGCGACGTATGCGCCGCCTGCGGATTGCAGCTCTCGTGGGTTGACGACGGCGATCACATGGGCCACTTCGACCTCACCGCCCGCTACGAGGCCGAACACGATGCCTGACGCGATCCCCTGCACGGAGAAGCAGGCGCAGAAGGCGGTGCGCGAGCTCTTCGAGCTCTACAAGTGGGAGGTGGTCAAGCTCGAGGAGGACCGCTTCGCCGGCGAACAGGGGATCCCTGATTTGTTGTGCACATCGCCGCAGGGGCTCCAACTTTGGGTGGAATGTAAGCGCCCGGCCTCGAAGCTGAATCCGCAGGGCCGCGTGCGCAAGGCGCAGAAGGCGCGGCTCATCGAGTGGCGCATGCGCGGCGTGCCCTGCTGCCTGGCCGACGGCGTGGGAGACGATCTCGAGACCGTCGCCCGTCTCCGGGGCGAGGACATGCGCGCCTCGTTGCGCGTCTACTGCGACCTGCTGATGCGCGGCTATGACTGGTGGCCGGCCCGGTGACGACCGCCGTGACCGAGACGAAGTACCTCGCGCCGACGGAGTACTCTGCTCGCCACGACGCGGACTTCGTCGATGTCGTGGTCGGTCATCTCATCCGCCACCAGGGCGAGTGGTGCAGGCTCGGCCATATCTTCAGCTGCACCGTCTGGGAGGCGCGCGATGCCGTCATGATCGCCCGTCGTCTCGGCCTCGTCGTCCTCGGCGACCGTACCAAGGGATACAGGCTGGTCGGTTTTTCGCGTCCGCGCTACGTCCATCTGCGCGCCGCCGCCGCGTGGCCGCCGGAGGATGCCCCGCCGGGCCAGCCCGGACAACTCACGATGCTTGACGACGAGGCGGTAGAGTAGCCGTCTCGGGAAGGGAGACCAGTGACACGTGATCAGTGGTACAAGTGGCAGCACGATCGGCGGCTCGTCCGGCGCCAGTGGCGGCTCCTGCAGGAAGGGGCGCGACGATGGGCCGAGGAGATGGCCGCGACCTTCCGGCGGGCCTACAGGGCGGTTGAGCCCGTCATGCTGGCCTACGAGCGGAAGCATCTCATCGAGACCCTAGCGAAGGTGAGGGACCGCCATGCCTGACGACCCGCTCCAGATTCTGCGCGAAGCCGGGATCGAGTGCCCGGAGGAGGAGGCGTTTCGCGAGCA
>Ga0315289_10013226_pt1 | contig 11567 bp, 7 predicted proteins | sample YL17G11_40_MG_FD_203452 | JGI IMG/M metagenome (GOLD analysis project Ga0315289, IMG submission 203452) | Sediment microbial communities from Yellowstone Lake, YNP, Wyoming, USA - YL17G11_40 | ecosystem: Environmental > Aquatic > Freshwater > Lake > Sediment | place: USA: Wyoming | collected... | reverse complement strand
TTAATAAGGGCCTGCGCTTCCTGCAAAATAGTTGCAGGTGACTTGTTATGAACAAAGGGGCGAACCTGGGGTATAATACAATAGGTGCAGTACCCATCGCAGCCATCTTGAACCTTGAGAAAAGCTCGGGTTTGGCCCTTGAATGAGCTAAGTGGCTCAAGCGCAGCGGAAAAAGGCAACTCGTTTTTACGCTTGACTTTAGAGACGTTTTCTGGTTTAATTGTGAAGTTGGGCCGGTATCGCAGGGCTTGGCAGTTAGAGGCGAGGACTTTGCCGGTGACTATTTGCAGCAGTGCACCAGCAAGCTCGTCCCTGTTTGTGACAAGGTGGACATTTTCATTTAAGTTGTGCAGCTCGCCTATTTTGACGGTAGGTAGGCAGCCGCATACAACGACGGCGCTATCAGGACTTAGCTTTTGGGCTTTGCGAATGTATTGTCGGCTCTTGGCAGAAGCGATGTGGGTCACGCAGCAGGTATTGACAACGACCACGTCGGGTTTGTCGAACGTCTGGACTTGTTCAAGACCGAGGCGTTCGAGCAGCTCCCGAATCTGCTGACTTTCGTATTGATTAACTTTACAGCCAAGAGTATCGATAGAAAAGGTCATCATAGTATGATACAATAATTTACAGTTTGTGGTCCTTATTTACAAGTTAGTCGAGCGCGGTCAGATAAAGCAGGAGGTTTGTCATGGCGTTACCATCAGACACAGTCTGGGCAATAGATTTGGGCAATAATTCCCTTAAAGCGCTGCATTTGGCGGTTGTCGGCGGGGTGGCGCAGGTGATCGGCTTCGACAATATCCAGCACGGGAAAATCCTTTCTGGAAGCGGTATCAAAGCTGCCGAACGAGATGAGCTGACCGCGTTGAGCTTGCGCCAGTTTGTGCAGCGCAGCGAGCTGGGTGAAGACGAGGAGATAATCATTTCTGTGCCGAGCCAGAATAGTTTTGCGCGTTTTGTGAACCTGCCGCCGGTTGAGCAGAAGCGCATTCCTGAGATTGTCAGGTTTGAGGCCGTCCAGCAGATTCCTTTTGACATCAACGATGTGCAGTGGGACTGGCAGTTGATGACAGAATCCGACACTCCCGAAAAGAAAGTAGGCATTTTTGCCATTAAAAATGAGGTTGTCAACTCGGCGTTGGAACATTTCAGCAGAGAGGAACTGCAGGTTAGCTATGTTCAGATGGCGCCAATGGCTCTATACAACTACCTGTTGTATGACCGTCCGGATTTGTTCGGTTCCGATAATAGAGCAGTTGTCATTCTTAATATTGGCGCCGAAAACACCGACTTGGTTGTCTGTACAAAATCAACGGTTTGGCAAAGGTGTATTCTGATAGGGGGCAACGCTTTTACCAAGGCGATAGCTGAAGCATTTAAGCTCAACTTTGAAAAGGCTGAAAAACTGAAGCGGACCGCGCCGATGAGCAAGTATGCCCGGCAGATATTTCAGGCTATGAGGCCGGTCTTTACAGACCTTGCCTCTGAAGTTCAGCGGTCGCTGGGCTTTTACACCAGTGCCAATGCGAACACCAAGTTCTCACAGGTTATCGCTGTGGGTGGAGGGACAAAGCTGCGGGGCTTGTTGAAGTACTTGCAGCAGACTTTGCAGATACCGGTGGAAAGGCCGGACGCATTTAAGAGGCTGGCGATGGGCCCGGCGGTTTCAGCGGCGAAATTCCACGAGAACGTCTGCGACTTCGGAGTGGTCTACGGCCTTGCTTTGCAGGCTCTGGGCCTTGCCCGGATTGAAAGCAATCTGCTGCCGCGTAGTATCGCACGGTCGATGGCCTGGGCCAGCAAACGCAGGTACTTCATCGCCGCCGCCTGCCTGGTGCTTGTGGTTTCATTGCTGTGCCTGGCTAGAACTGCTCTGGATAAGGTTAGTTATGCGAAAAACAGCCCAATCCGGCAGGAGATAGGCCATATAGTGAGCCAAGCTACGGATGTGAGTAAGAATATAAAGGAGCTGGAGACCGAAAGTTCCACCTATAAAGAGAAAATAGAAAAAGCGAGTAAGCCGTTTGAGTATCGTGAGGTAGTTCCGCACCTGCACGAGGCCGTAATGTCGGTCTTACCCAACGCTAAGAACAACCCCGAGCAAAAGGTGCTCTACGAGGCTTTTGCCAAGGGCGATGTTGAAGCGATTGTGCAGATTCCGCGGAAGGAGCGAAAACAGCTATTTATAACGGAGATGTCTGCTTACTTTTCAGACAACCTTGCCAAGGCGAAGTTCGGCGTTACAGCCACGATGAGAAGGGGCACCCCCATGCAGACGGGTGAGGATCAGATGGACGAGGAATATATGGCGATGATGGAGGACTACGCAATGGTGGGTGAGGGGGGCGCCCAAGGTACCTACGCGCCGTGGCTGGCAGGACAGGGAGCAGCTAAAAAAGAGGAAAAGAAATCTGGATTTGTGGTGACTATAGTCGGCTACAGCCCGTACAAAAACATAGGTGAATTGCTTGATCCTGTGGGCGTGGACAATCAGGCGAGCAGATGGGGGCTTGTCACTCGCCTGTTGCACCTGGACGAGATGGTTGCCGACGGCAACAGTCCGTTTAAGCTGTACGAGCGAACCGATGTCAACCATTTTGACCTGCGCTATCAGCCGGTAGATTTGGAGGCCGGAGTGCCGGGGGGCGTGGGTGTTCTGGATGTCAGATTTGCCGCAAAAGGCCCTGAGCCCGCCACTACGGGCACAAGAATTCTGCTGGATCCTATGACAAAGGAGGTTATCAACAAGCTGGCTGTACTAGACCAATACGGACAGCCGAAGCTGGATCGTGGCCAGCCGGTGTATGAGGTCAACGACCATTGGTTTGTGTTAAATGCCAAGTTTGTTTGGAAAGATGCGCCCAAACCGCCTGAGCCACCTGCCGGTGCGACTGTGCTGCGTGCGCAAGGCCCGCTTATGCAGCGCGCCCCATCTACTACCACAGAGAAAAGCAAAAGAAAGTCATTGGACATTCCGGAGTATTAGCAGATTGGTGAGTCAAAAATGAATATCCCCAATTTCAAAGACCTTGTAAAAAAATTGAGTGTCATCAGGACTAATTCGTCGCTGTTGCTGCCGATTGGAATAGGGCTTGTGGCCGTAGTTCTTTTTATTCCAAACCAGTTGCTCAGCGGCAGGCTCAAGCAGCAAATTGAAAGTGACAGTGTCAATAAGGGAAAAAGCGTCCAGAGCATAGAGGTTGTTCCGCGCGAGCAGTTGGAGCAGAAGGAAAAATATCACGAGCGGTATGCACAGGACGCCAATCAAATAGCTCTGTTGGCACAGCAAACCACTCAGAGAGAGCTTCTAAGTTACCAAATATTCCTTGACCCGAATGTTCGCTCCACCTCTGCTTTGATTTTCGAGAAATTTGGTCAGCGGTTTCGTGAATCGGTGAACCGGCTGCTGACAGAGGTAAAAGCCGGTACGTGTCCCACCGATGCCGAGTTCGATAGAAGTCTGCAGCAGTCACCTACCGGTTCGCGTACGGGGGCAGGAGTGCCGCGGCCATCGCTATACAGTAGATCTTCTCGTACAATGTCGTCCTACTGGGGGTATGGATACGGCAAGGCGGCTGAGATCAACCGTACAATAGTAGAAGAGATTTGCCTTGAGAGGGCCAAATCCGCGTCCGTTTACACTCTTGCGACTGATTTGAGCGGATACGAATTCTGGGCAGCGTACAAATATTCAGGTGCAGACGAGGCGGTCAAGGACTGCTGGTATTGGCAATTAGGTTACTGGGTCATCGAAGATGTTGTCAATACGGTCAACTCTATGGACTCCGGCTCAAAAAGTGTGTTCACTTCGCCGGTCAAACGGCTTATGAACGTGAGTTTCAGTATGGGCGACGGTAGGCGCAGAGGCCCTTATACGGGGTTCAGAAGAAGCACCAGGCAGACAGATACTGTTGAGAAGCCCCGGTATGTCCGTTCGGTTGAAGATGCACTTATCGTGCCCTGCACACAAAGGTATTGCGACGACTATATTGACGTAATTCATTTCCGCGTCCGGGCTGTGGTTGGCGTCAGCGCAGTTCTGCCTTTTATGAAGGAGCTGTGCAGTGCCAGGCAGCATAAGTTCAACGGCTATTTCGGGGACGGCCCGGAGCAAACTTTTAAGCATAATCAGATAACGATCTTGGAAAGCACCATCAAGGCCGTTGACCCGGAAAGCCAGGACCATTATTACTATCGTTATGGCGAAGATGCCGCGGTGGAGCTGGATTTGATCGGCGAATACGTATTTAATAAGGCGGGCTACGAGCCGATTAAGCCCCAAGCGATCAAAGATGAACTAAAGGCGGAGGTCAAAACGGGCAAACGGTAATAGGGCGAAAAACTGAAAACCTATGAAGTTGAGATGAGAGACGCCAAATATGAATCTGATAGGTAAAAAACTCAGCAATCTTCTCGAAGAGCATATTGAAAAGGTGGTTCTGGGCGTGGTGGGGCTGGCGTGTATCTGGCTGTTGATGACGCGGGTCGTCTTTAGCCCCAATATGGTCCCTTACGAAAAGAGGGAATTTAGTCCTGGCGAAATCGACCCTTACATTAGGACGCAAGCCCAGAAGGTAGAGTTCGACCTGAAGCAGTCGGCCACAGCCGGGCCGGCTTATGAGCCTCAGGTTGACCGCTTCCTGGCGATGATGGACTGTTCGATAAAAGATGTCAATACGAATCTGTTTCTGCCTCTGCCCTACAATAGCTCCACGGCAGTAGCGGGCAGAGCACCGTACAGGGTCCCTGAAATCGGCAGTGTCACCGACGTCGCAATAGGGCATATCCGAGCGGCGGCTTACGTACCTGTCGTACCGGTTACTCAGCAGAAGGTCTATGATAAGGGTAACAGCGAGCCGAACGATATCGATCTGGTCACGGTCGAAGGGAAATTTGGTGTAGCGGCGTTATATGATGAGTGGCGCAAGTGTTTTGCAGCCGCGGATGTTCCAATCGAGTGGCGCGACCCATGCCTGGCAAGTCCTGTCTTTGCCGCCGTGCAGTTGCAGAGACAGGAGCTGCTCCAGGACGGTAGCTGGGGTGATTGGCAAACTGTTCCTCGTGCCAGAATTGACAGTCGAAAGCAGATGTTTGAGGTTATGCAGGACACAGAGAATCTGCCGCCCGGCGGAATAAAAGTGCAACTGCTTCAATTTGATAATCCCGAAGTGAGAATGGATTTGCTGCAGCCGATGGCTTATCAGATTGCATCGGCAAATGTGGAGTGGTTCCCTCCTTCACTGCACAGGAAGTTTGAGGACTTGCAGAAGAAAGAAAAGCTGGAGGATAAACGCAAGGCTCTGGAGGAGAAAAAGCAGGAGGAGGAGCGTCAGCTTGGACAAAGGCCCGAAGACCGGCGCGGCGGCATATTCGCAACACAGCCGGGCGCCGCAACCAGGGCGGGCGCCGCAACCAGGCCGGGCACCACAACCAGACCGGGCACCACAACCAGGCCGGGCGCGATAACTGGGCCCGGTGCAACATACCCCGGGTCCCAGAGTCAAGAGGGCCTGCGCGGCACCAGAGAGAGACGCCCAAGAACCCGCGTTGATCGCGGAACAGGCCAGGGAGCTTACGATGATACCGGACTTTACGGGCAGACCGGGGTCTATGACAACAAAGACCGCCGGGGAAGGTCCAGGACTCCAGGTCAGAGTGACATCGATGCAGACTATTTGCTAAATCCTCGAGCGGTTCCAACCGGACCTTCGACAGGTGACGTCTATTATGACTATCAAGATATTCTGATTACGCGAAGGACAGACCTTTCTAAGATGCGTGAGCCGCTGGTATTCTGGGCGCATGATGATACGGTCGGGCCGACAAAAACCTACCGATATAGAATTCGATTGGGTGTTTTTAACCCGGCAGCCGGTGCGAGTCAATCAAGCAAACAAAATAATTCGGAAAAGAACCAGGTTCTTTTCTGGAGCAATTTTTCCAACGTAACTGAGGCCGTGCATATTCCGGCAAGACTGTACTTCTTTGCTAATGAGATACAGGAAGCGGCTAAGACCGTCACTGTGCAGGTCTCCAAATACGTTTTAGGGTACTGGCACAGTCAGGAGTTTAGGGTAAAGCCGGGAGAAGTTATCGGCAAGGTCGTAGAAACCGAGGCTCCAAAGCCGGAGGAACGCGCCAAAGAGCGCCGAGCTGCTTTTGCTATGAGTGCTCTGATGCCTATGAAAGACAAGCCCGTGGTGCCTGAGACAATAGACTACGGCACCGGAGCGGTGTTAGTGGATGCGGTAGCTGTGAATGATTGGGCCGGTCCGGGACAATTACATCCCAGGCTTTATCATGATATGCTCTACACTTATGATGGTATGGACATAGAACACATGCCGGTTAAGGCGAGAAATTGGCCTGAGCAAATACTGGCGGCGTTTTATGACATCCAAAGAGCTCAACGGGAGCCGCCCCAGCCTTTTAGAGATTGGGATAGCCGGCTCAGCGCAGCCAAAAAGCGCACAACGATGATGGAAGAATATGAAGGTATGCAGGATGAGGAGTATATGATGATGCAGGAGGAGATGAATATGCAGCAGCGAGGTCCAGCCAGGCGTTAATTAGGCCCAGATTAGTTTAGCCGTCGCCGGTACGGCGACGGACCCCGCGATAAATCGCGGGGCTAAACGAAAACCTTCTTCTTACGGAATTCCTGCCCGACTATCTTTCTCAGCATAGCCGGACCAATTTCACAATAATCCGACATTCTGCGCATGCTCCCTGTGGACATCAGCGTATTCAAGAGAAAGCTCAGCACAATTCTTGGCGGCGAGAACCTGCAAGATAAAAGCTATTGTGGTCTCAAATAACGTTTTTCCGCCCAGGCGAGCTGAATTTCCGGTAGACAGTGTGCCGTCGGCTACATCTGCATTTGCTGGAACAAAGGATTGCAAAGCTGTGCAGTTGGCTTTAGAATGTGGTTTTTGATTGCTTCTTGACTTATCCTGAGCTTGTCGAATGGAAAGGGTTCATGAATGAAGTACGATGTAGCAGACTTATCCTTGGCAAATGAGGGCAAAAAGCGAATTCTGTGGGCTGATAACGATATGGCCGTTCTGACGACGATACGCAGGCGGTTCGCAAAGAGTAAGCCATTAAAGGGCAAGAATGTCTCGGCTTGCTTGCACATAACCGCCGAGACGGCTAATCTTGCCAGGACCCTCAAAGCCGCCGGGGCCAATGTCGTGCTGTGCGCATCCAATCCGCTCAGCACCCAGGACGACGTAGCTGCCTCGCTGGTGAAGGACTATCAAATACCGGTGTTTGCTGTCTGCGGGGAAAATCGCAGCACTTATTACAAGCACATAAACGCAGCTATCGACCATCAGCCGGTCATTACGTTTGACGATGGCGCGGACCTGGTCAACGAGCTGCACACCCGCAGAAAAAAAGAAGCCCATCGGATTATTGCCAGTATGGAAGAGACCACCACAGGAGTAATTCGTCTGCGTGCGCTGGCAAATGCCGGCAGGTTAAAGTTCCCCGTTATCGCGGTAAACGATGCTGCGACCAAGCATTTATTTGACAACCGCTACGGCACCGGCCAATCGACGGTTGACGGTATTATGCGAGCGACCGGCCACCTTCTGGCCGGCAAAAAAGTGGTGGTGGCAGGTTACGGCTGGTGCGGCCGAGGCTTTGCTATGCGCGCAAGAGGAATGGGGGCCATCGTTACCGTTACAGAAGTCGATGCGATCAGGGCCCTTGAGGCAGCTATGGACGGCTTTGAAGTAATGCCCATGGCGCAAGCAGCGAGAATGGGGGAAATGTTCGTGACACTGACCGGCAATAAGAATGTCATACGTGCTGAACATTTCCGTGTGATGAAAGATAGGGCGGTGGTAGCCAATAGCGGACATTTCAACGTTGAGATTGATATACCCGCTCTGAGAAAGCTCAGCAAAAAGGTGACTCGCCGCATCCGAAATCACGTCGACGAGTATGTTCTGAAAAACAACAAGCGGATTTATCTGCTCGCTGAGGGGCGGTTGATTAACCTGGCGGCGGCTGAGGGACATCCGGCAAGCGTGATGGATATGAGCTTCTCAACCCAGGCGTTGGAAGCCGAATATGTAGTAAAAAACCAGGGCAAACTTGCTGTCGCCGTCCACGATGTCCCTGTGGAGATAGAGCGGCAGGTGAGCAGGCTGAAATTGAAATCAATGTCGATTGAGATAGACAAACTTACCGCCGAGCAGGTTGGTTATCTTACAACCAGCGGTGAAGGGACATAGCACGATACTTGTCACTCGCCGTTCAGGTCCGGCAGTTGCGGCCCTGCCGCCCCTGACGGGATGCCGGATGCTCCTGGAAATGATACGGGCGTCGAGAATCAAGAATCGAGCGTCAAGTCTATGGCCAAAGAACAGAAGGAAAAGCCTCCAAAGGTAGTCTCGAAGTCTTTTATGACTGTCGGGCCTACGCTGCACTACAGCCATAAGAATGTCCAGAGATGCTGGCTGCTTGCGGTTATAGTGTTCGGGCTATGCTGCTTCTTCTGGTCAAGAATAGTTACGGGCTTATTCTGGTCATTTGACCTCCAAGCTGACCCAAATTGGCGCCTGGACCGCTTTATAATGACAGGCGCAAGCATATTTGAGTACCCGTGGCAGATTCTTGTTTTGGGTCTGCTTATGGGGATTATGGCGGCGGTTCCGGTGTTGATATCTCAGCTTCTGAGCTTTCACTACAGCCTTATATTCATATTGGAGGTGTTTTTTCTGGCCAACTTGCCGGGCTTTGCGGTTTGCCTTTTGGTAAGTTGTTTTGCTGCGGCGTGTCGTCCGCTTCGTTTTCGCTCCCGCTTTGTAGCGATAGCCCTGTGCATGGCTCCGCAGCTTCTATACTGGGGGTATTTCGGCGGGGCAAGGGGCGTAGAACCCACCAAGTGGGGGTTCTCTTTTGCTCCCTGGATTTGCGCGTGGCTGGTCGGCCTGACAATAACGGCGGAAGTTCTGGCCACGGGCCATTTCACGCGTTACCGGCCGGGCATAGTCTGGATATTTACTGCTGCCACTCTTCTGGTAGCCGTCCTTGTCTTTGAAGCGAAAATCGGACTTAACGAGCTGGACTATCAATTTTACGTCGCCGAGAATAATCCCGAAAACGTCGTCGAGTTTCGGGACTACAGCATAACCGAAGCGCTCGATAAGACCATTACAGACCCTGTGGTCAGAAGGTATCTGGAGGGCTTTTTCTATCCTACCGAACCGATACCGCTGCGAGAAGAGCTCAAAAAGGAAATCCAGATTCAGTTAAGCTACGACCGGTGGCCGAGCTGGTTCGCCGTATCTGACCAGATAAAGTATCAGGAAAAAAGGCAATGGCTCAATCAGCAGTACGAGCTGTTTATGAGCCCGCGCAGACCCAGGTGGATGCCGGTGTTTCTGTACTCAGAATGGATAAAAAAGCGCTCGACCAGCAAGCGAATGCTCATCGCACTTTACTGTAAGGCGCTTCTCGGCGAGTACGCGCCGGATATCAATCTCTTGGGGCAAAAGGAAGTGCTGCATTTTTACACTGACTATCCGCACGAGCGTTCGGCGGAGTTCTGGTACAGGTTGTACAGGGACTTCGCAAATACCCCGGAATCGCTGGAGGCGCGATGGCGTATCGCCGTGCGTTGGGCTGGTCTGAGCAGATTCACCGAGGCAGACGAGCTTCTTGCCGAGGCCCAGAAAATGGCCGCCCAACAGCTCAAGCTGGTCGAAAAAGAGCCGGGCGCCGGTGAAACACTTCTGATCCCTTTTCGAGAGCCTTCCGATTCTGTAATGACGGAGCTAAAGCTAATTGACCTGGCTCGAAGAATAAGTCAGACCCGCACCCTGATAAGCCCGCAGAATCAAACACAAGACCCGGCCGCCCGAAAGCGTTTGGCCGAGTTCGTAATGCTGAACCCGCACAGCCAGGACTATTCCTGGCGTTTGAGCAGAATACTCGCGCAGATCGGCGATGCCGATCCGCTGCGGGACAATATTCTGTTGGCCCAAACCACACTCATTGCCGATGAGCAAACCAGGGCCGAAAAGCTAAAAGAATTGCACGAAAAATTCCAGGCAACCGACGGGGCAATGCAGGCACTGTACGAATTAGGACTTCTGAAGCGGCGACAGTGGACCCAGCAGGATGCGACAAATTTAGAGCTTAAGAAGAAACTTTTGGCTGAAACCAGAGCAACTCTGACCAGCTTCATCAGCTTGTATCCCGGCAGTATTTATGCCGAGCAGGTGCAAAAGACTCTCGCCGGCCTGCCGACAGTTCAGTAGCCTGGCACCAGCTCTCGTGTGCCCTCTGCTTGCCCAGCGGCAAGCCTGTCCCCGCCCCCGCCTTCGCGGGGGTAATTCCTGATTTCGCAGGAATGACGTCACCCCCGCGAAAGCGGGGTACGTGTTTAGCCAACTATGGCAGCCCCATCCCCAAGCCCTGCTCCTCCGGCTACGGCTTGGCGCTTCGCCGAGACGAGTCGCAGAGACGAGTGTACGAGCAGGTGCAGGGCTTGGGGCTGCCGCACCCGTCGCAGTTTACTGCGGGGTTCCGACGCCGTGTCGGCGTCGGCTAAACATTCACAGACAATGTCCAAAAATTGGTATGCAGAAACCTGCATACCCTACGGACTACGGACTCCATACATAGCCATCCCCAAGCTGCGCTTGAGGATGCCACACGTATCTTCTCGGTCCTATCGGGTGGCAGCCTCAATCCGCCCCCGCGTCTTCTTGTCGAAGACAATTGCGCCAGCCATCCCTTGCGGGAGAGCGGGGGCGGATTGGGCATGGTTTCTTTCATGGCTGAACACGTACAAAGCGGGGGGTCGCGCCTGCGAAGGCAGACAGCGAGGATTGACCTTCCTAATCGAATCTGTTATCATAAATATATGCCAACTGCCAATATGCCAGCCTCAGACCCCCGCGAAAACGGGGGTTCTCGGAAGATTTTGCTCATAGGTGACGTAAGCAAAGCTTTTTTGGATCCTGCTTCCATTACAGAGCAGCGATGCGAAGTCCACGCGGATATGGTCGATGGAATTGATGCTGCGGCGAAAAATAGTTTTGCGGTGATCGGCGTGGTGATGTCCCCGCTTCCGCGTGGGTCGTTGAGTTCGGCTCTGCAATCGTTAAGGCGGGCCAACGCCGCGGCTAAAATCATATTGTTGGCGCAGATGTATCAAGAGCCGATAGCCAGAAAACTCGTTAATCTCGATCCTCGATCCTCGATCCTCGATTCGCGGCCTCCGGCAGGCCTTGCGGACGACTATTTGATTTGTCCGGTCGCTTTGGCGAGCATTGAGCATCGAACATCGGGCATCCGGCGTCAAGCATCGAACACTCTGGAAAGGAAGATAAAAGAGCTCGAGAAATTGGCCACCGAAGACGATTTGACTGGTTTGAAGAATAGACGCTATATTTGGGAGTTTGCCAGGCAAATTTTAGAGCACGCCCGGGATGAAAGCGGCCGGGTGACGCTACTTATTTTTGATATCGACAACTTCAAACATTACAACGACGTCTATGGTCATACGGTCGGCGACAATATCCTGAAACAGGCTGCTGTTTTGA
>Ga0315289_10013225_pt1 | contig 11568 bp, 7 predicted proteins | sample YL17G11_40_MG_FD_203452 | JGI IMG/M metagenome (GOLD analysis project Ga0315289, IMG submission 203452) | Sediment microbial communities from Yellowstone Lake, YNP, Wyoming, USA - YL17G11_40 | ecosystem: Environmental > Aquatic > Freshwater > Lake > Sediment | place: USA: Wyoming | collected... | reverse complement strand
GCCTCAGGCCGTCTGGATCAATCCGCCAAAGGACACCCAAAAGCAAGCGATTCATTAGAGCTTAATTCTGAAAAGGAACTGTCTCATTCGGCTTGACAACTTCCGACTGCCTTGAAACGCCGCAACGGTGTGTCGCTCCTGTAGGGTCTCCTTCCATCTTTCGAGACGCTTGAGTTTGTCAGGATCGCGTTCCATGTGCTTCGGGAGGATCGGGACATTCTCATCCCGCATATAGATCAAGCACGGCTTGTTGAGGGCATATCCCTCGTTATATTCGGCCTCCGAAAAAGAGATGCCCATTTCAGGAACCAATGATCCATACCGGTGACCGACAATGACAACGAGAACATTGCTGCGGCGCACCTCCTGCAAACAGGTCTCGATGGGTTGATTCGCGCGAGCGCCGAAGAACTCCATCGAATCGTCTTGAAGTTGGAGACGACGAATCGCATCCAAAACGCCCTCGCGTTCATCGCTGAGGTCGCTGAAGGTACTGCAAACAAATACGGTTAGAGTCGATTTCACTGCTGTCCCACAAGCAAGCGTTACGTTTGAGGCCTAACAGTAATCAGACTGATCCGCACAAGATGCGGAGTTCTGGTTTCCTGTCCGTATAAGACCTCATGGCAGCCAGTCTTCCGCCGACCATCACTCTTTCGCCACCAGTCCGTTGTACTGAACGGGCCCCCTTATCCCGGCACCTTATTCGGATCGGCATGTACACTCCGAACATCCGATTCTCACTTGCTCACGGCCGGAATCATAGCATGGCCGGCCGGGCAGGTCAAGTGGGAAGCGGAAAGGGAAAAGGGAAGAAGGAAGGAGGGGGACATTCTACTTTTCTACGTTCCCGGAAGAAGAGCCACATCTCGTGGAAGTCCGCATGGATGGAGGCCATCCCGAGGAACTAATCCGCCGATTGTGGCGATTTGCGCAGAATCTCTGCGGTTCTAAGCTGGAGTTGGGGGACACCATCCTTGTTCGCGTTCCGAATCAAGGATGGTGTCCCTGGCTGTCGAGATCGTCATGCATGGGCGTGCCGTCCATGAAGCCACGGGCGGAGCCCACTCACGCGCCCAGGGGCTGCTCGTGTTACTGCGCGGGGTGGCCGAAGCCGAGGTCGTCGAAGTAGAGCTTGCCGCTGCCGCCCGGGGTGGGGCTGGTCCGATTGCCTACGCCGATTGTCAGCTTCTTTACTTTCGCCAGGTTCACGCCGGCGAAGCTGCTCAGCGGGATCTTCCACTGGGTCCATGCGGCGGCGGTCACGAGCGTCGGATCGGTCGCCATGGCCTTCTTGCCGGCGCTGTCTTCGACCACGATGTAGAGATCGGCCGGGCTGTTGGCCGGTTGCGGATCGTCCCCGATTGCCACCACCTGCCACGCGCCGGTGACATTGCCTGTGGTCGCTGCACCGGACATGACGGCTGTTGTGGTCGCCGTCTGGTTGTGACCGGTCACGCATAGACCGATGTAGACCGGGCCGGTCATGGCGAGCGTCGTGGAGACGACCGTGCCGTCGGTGTTCTTGACGTCCGTCCAGGTCTTGCCGTCGGCGGAGTACTGGGCCGTGAACGCATCGCCCGTGCGGGTGAGCTTGATCCACTGCGGTGCGGCGACACCCGCCTGATTGACGCTGCCGCAGGTGCCCGCCGTTTGTTGCCGCCAGCCGAAGGACACGCCGGAGCTGTAGGACACGATCATGTACGCGAACTTGGAGTCGGCGTCGAGGCTCTGACGGATCATGACGCCGGCCTTGGCCCAGGCATTCGTATTCACGAGGCTCTCGACCCGGACCACGACCGAGCCGTTGCCGGTGAGCGTCTTGCAGGCAAGGCGGAAATCGTCGGCGTTGTCCCAGATATCGTGGCCGGCGGCGCTCATCGTGACCTTATCGCCTTCCTCCACGTATGCCACCGGATTGCCCCGGGCCCACAGGCTCAGGGTGTCGGCGCCGTTGACCGTCCAGTTCGCCACGGGCGAGAACTGCCGCTCGGCCTCGCTGTAGAACGGGGTCTTCACATTGTTGTACTCGAACGGCATCGACTGCTTGCCGCCGTGGAGGATCGTCCGCTCGGCGAAAGGAGCCTGGAGGTTGCCGACGACGGAACCCGTGCTATTGGTCCAGCCATCGGTCCACGTCTCATAGATCCGGCTGCCTTCGTCATCCGTGTAGCTCTCGAAGTCGTCCACGACGAGGTACTCCCGCGTGGAGAAGCTCCAGACCTCGCCTGGCCAGGCGTTGGGGGTCTGGGCGTCATTGACCTCCGTGACTCTCCAGAAGTATGTCTTTCCGAGATCCAGCGCGCCGGGGTCGAAGCTGTTGCTGGTGACCGTCTGGACGGGAGCCGTGCCGTCGGTCACCGCCTGCTGATCGGTGCCGAGGCGGACTTGATGGGAAGCGGCCTCGCGTCCGGCCCGCCAACTCAGAGGGGCTTCGACTTCGACGTTCTTTTGAGCGGCCGCCGGAACGGGCTCACGCGGCAGGACGGGGACATAGAAGAACCGCACCTCGCTCAAGCCGTATTGCGCCAGCACGCCGCCCCAGTTGCTGTTGATCGTCAGCTTGACGTATCTGGCGATAGCCCCGCCGAAATCCACGGCGGCATTGCCCGCGTAGGTCGCCGTGCCCGGTGCCCGGGCAAACTCGAAATCGCCGAGCTTCGTCCAGGTGGCGGCATCGGTCGAGTACTCCACCGTCACACTCTTGGCCCCGAAGCCCAGCACCGATTCGAGCATCTGGTTGGAATTCCAGACCACCAACTGATGGACCTTGTAGACGCCGTCGAATTCATATTGAATCCACGTCGGTTGCGGCCCGCCCGCGGCGCTGAGCCACATCTGGGACGGCTCGGTCGCGTGTTGATCGCTGTTGTTCAGGCCCGAGCCGTCGACGCTCTTCTCCGGGCCCATGCCCTCGCTGGCGCTCGACGCGGTGGCAGTGACCTTCGCGATCCGATACGACACCGGCTCGACGGTGAACGACCAGACGCTGCCTTTGAACACCGTGGCATCCGGCGCGGCGTTGACTTCATCGACCCGCCAGTAGTAGGTCCGGCCGAATTCCAGCAAACCCGTCGGGTCGAAGGTGGTGTCGGTCTGCCCTTGGCTCACCAACGCATCCGATGGATTGGTCCGGTCGGCGTTGGTGACAACGTCCAGAGAGGTCCCGAGGTACACGTCATGCGTGGCCGCCGACGGGCCGGGCGTCCAGCCCAGGACCACGTCGCGCGGCACATCCTGCCTCTGGTCGGCCGGACTCGCGTCGGTCGCCCTGACCGGTTTCGACAGACCCTGATCGCCGTCCCACCAGATCTCATCGACGTAGATTCGGGTGGCCTGACCGGACCCGGTCGGACTGACGGGATTGGCAAAGATCATGCCGTTCAGAGGACCGGGCGTCGCGACCGCAAACGGAAGACCGCTCTGGATGAGGTCTTGTGTCCCCGGCAGAGTGGCTGGTCCGGCCGGACCGGTGGCTTTGCTCAGGTACAGGTCGAATGTGTCGGCCGCATGATCGGCCACGATCCAGACGTTGTACCATTGGCTACGGGCCAGACCATTCTTGAGAACCGTGGTACCGTCGACCGTGACGACGTCAAACCCGGCCCCATTCTCGACCAGCCGGAAGCCCGCCGGAATCGTCTTCGGATCCGCGGTCCTCGCGCTGTTTACGGGATTGTTCCCTGTTTCGGCAACCAAACCCATGTGGGGACGTATAGTGCCGCCGGTGGCCATCATAAACCGGAAGAAGCCGATTCCTGTCTCGCCGTCGGCAATCGGGTTGGTGATGCCGCCGAATCCTATGGCGCGGGCGGATGCGCCGGAACTATGGCCGATGACACTTAGGGTCACGCTGCCGTTCACGGCGGGAAGGGAGGAATTCCCGGTGCCTTCGCTCTCGGTGTCGATGGTGCCTCCCAGGACCCCGTTGCACGCCTGGCCATCGGGAGCCCCTGTGAGACCGTCAAAGTTCGCCACCAGTTTCAGTTCTGCCCGGGCGGTCGCGCAGACCAGCAGCACCGCCAAGACCCCAACCACGTTGCTGACCCATCGTTTCATCATCACACCCTTTCTCAGACAGATGTCGATTATGATTGCCTTGACCCCGATGGCCCGCCTCGTTCCGGGGGCCGCTGTAAGACTATCGTCCAGGTGAAGGCATGAATCCACCGTTTGATTTGCCACGCGAAGGCACAGCGACTCCTCCGTCCGTGGAGAGGACCGTAGTGGCACGTCCCATAAATCATACCCTAAAGGGCCAGAGAATTCAACCAAGGAGAGGCATACAGCGGACTTTTTGTCACCCAAGGAGCGGCTCGTGACCGTACGCACACGTGTCGCCGTTCGGCGGTTGCGCGGGTCGTTTCGTGGAACGGTTGCGCACGTCCTCGTCAACCGTCATTAAGAGTGGGAAGTCCACAGGCTGCCGCGGGTCTGAGCGTGCAAAACAAAGCAGATTTCCGCTCGTCCAGACTGCGGCAGGGCCGTTCGGTGGGGAAATGCCGGCGCGAACGCTCAGACCCGGACCGCCTGCCGAGTTGTTCTTATCACGAGGGGGAACGGGTATAATACTGGTTGGTATGCCACATTGGAGGTTGGTGCAGATGTTCGGCTACGTGGGACAAAGAGCGAGCTGCCGGTCGGCGGTGGCCAGGGTGATCCTGGTGGGAATGGCCGGGGCGCTGTTGATGGGGGTCCCGGCCCGAGCGGCACAGATCGAGAAGACGGAAATCGATCTGGTTATCGACCCGAACAGCGCGTCGATGACGGCCCAAGTCCGCCTGCACGTCACGGAGAACGTCGGGGACCAGCAACTGGTTTGTTCGTTTCTCAAGCCCACCCGGGTGGACTATATGCGGGAGGTGGCCTCCGGGCGGAATGTGCCGTACAGGTTCCAGCAGTATTCCCTGCCGGAGTACGGCGCCTACGAGTGCACGATGAGCCTGAACCGGCTGAGCCGGGAGTGCGTCCTGGAACTCGGGTACGCCTACAGCGGGAAGGACTTCTACGGTTACTGCCTGAATCCCTCGACCCTGGACAATCTCGTGCTGGGGCAGATCACCCGGCAATCGGTCTACTCCAGTCACCTCGCCTACTACCCGTACACGGACGGCCTGACCGGGCGGGCACAGATCGCCCTCACCGTGCCGCAGGGATGGATGGGCGTCAGTGCGGGGGTCCTCCAGGGATGGGAGTCGCTCGGCGACCGGAGCCGATTCGTCTATGACATCCCGTACCCCAGCGGTCTGCTGTTCTACCCGATGGCCGCCTATCCCTATGTCCTGCAGGAGACGTTGTATCAAGGCCGCGTCCTGGTGGGCATTTACAGCTCGTCCGCCGACGTCCGGCTTGCCAGGGAGAAGCTCCAGTTCCTCACGACGAAGGTCCTGCCGTTCCTGGAGGGCCTGATGGGGAACTACCCGCTGCCGAATCTCCGGATCGTCGAGGTCTTCCCCAACCAGGGCAACACCGGCCTGGCGGCCCGGGGGCTGGTCATGCTCTCGGAGAAGATGTGGTTCTCTGCTCCCATCGGCACCTCGTATGACTCGATCCCGGCGGTGGTGCTCGTCGATGAGTGCGCCCACCAGTGGAACGCCTATCACGTCCAGTTCCCCAACTATCTGGCCGAGGGGATTTCGGAGTACACGGACAACCTTTTCGCCGAGCGGTTCGTGGACAGCAGCCGGATGGCCACCATGGTGACCGCGTACCGCGAGGCGTACACGAACATCGTCAATCTGATCGGCCGCTTGAAGCCGTTCAAGGACCGCGGCCAGACCATCGAGCAGGCCGCCCTGGCGCTGGGTCTGCCCCGCGCCACCATCGAGCCATTCTGGCCGTACGCCTCGTGGGATGAACTGCCGATCTCCGACCCGCGCGTGTTTCCCACTCTCTACTTTCTCAAGGGCGCCCTGGCGATCCACGCCCTGCGAACGCAGATTGGCGATGAGCATTTCTTCGCGGGCTTCAAGAAGCTCCTTTCCGTGGGCACCACCGCGCCCGTCACGCTCGACTTCTATCGCCAGTGCTTCGAGTCCGTTCACGGCGCTTCGCTGGCGGATTTTTTCCAGCTTTGGTACAACGAGCCCGGCTTGCCCGATCCGTAGCAACGCGTAGGGGCAACCCCCCGTGGTTGCCCTCCTCTGTGGTTGTCTTCCAAGATGGGCAGGCACGGGGTGGGGACCCCAAACGCGATTCATCGCGTTTGGGAACCCGGCCTGCCCCTACAAACCCGGGACGGACCACTCCACATGTCCTTCTTCCCGCCTCGTGCCCCGACAAGGCCCAATGCGTGCCGCGATCCTCTTTATCGAAGGCAACTCTCCGCACCAACTCATAGGGCTTGCCGTAATAGGCAAGGCCATTGAAATCGGATACTGTGCCGGGATATCATAGGACGTGTGCTTGGCAGGAGCACAGGCTATGAGGTCAGATAGGAGATCGCGCCTCAGGAGAGAAGGAGGGAATATGGACTCTCAGCCCTGGCTCGTTCGGCCGTTGCTTCGGCCCCTGCTCGCGCCCGGCGGGCTCGCGTGGGCATCAAGTGCCCGGCGGCGGATGCTCCGCGCCGCCCACGTCGGCTTCACGCTCGTCGAACTGCTGGTGGTCATCGCGGTCATAGCCCTCCTGGTCGCGCTATTGCTCCCGGCCCTGTCCCGTGCCAGGGGCGCCGCGCAAAGCGCCGGGTGCCTGAGCAATCTGAGGCAACTCCAGACCTGCTGGCTGATGTATGCCAACGATCACGGCGGCACGCTGCCGCCCAACCTGTCGGTCTACGATCTGTCCACCGGCGAGCCGATCCCCGGCTTGGATCTCCGGCTGACGTGGTGTGCCGGCAATGCGCAGCAGGACGTCAACACGGCCAACATCGAGAGGGGCTACCTGTTTCCCTACAATCGCTCGACCGCGATCTATCATTGTCCGGCGGACAAGGCCCGCGTAGCCGGCTCGAATGTGCGCCACACCCGGAGCTACAACATGAGCCAATCCATCAGCGGCATCGGCTTCGGCAAGGTCCTCGGTCACCTTCCCACCTTTCAGACACTGATGCAAATCAAGAATCCGCAGCCCGCCAATTTGTTCGTCTTCATCGACGTGCACGAGGACCAGATCACGGATTCGCTCTTTGGGATTCCGGTGCCGGGGGACGCTCTGGATGGCATTTGGTTCGATCTGCCGGCGAACCGGCACAACGACGGGTGCAATCTTTCCTTCGCCGACGGACACGTCGAGCACTGGAAATGGGCCGTACCGAAGGTCTTCCGATCCCTGGGCCAGGCCGTCGAGCCCCAGGAGGAATGGCGTGACTACGAGCGCCTCCGCGCTCACATCCGCAAAAGCATCGACAGATAGGCTGGCCGGCCCGCTCCTGTCTGCCCGCTTTCCCGTCTCCTGCTCCTGTGACCTTGCCATGAAATTTTCTTTGTAGACATCGAATTTTCATGGTACCATTTATTCATGGAGATCCTCCGCACCAAAGAGTTGGCGGTTCTTGAGAGCCGGCTCAAGGCGTTCAAAGTGGTGGCGATCCTGGGTCCGCGCCAGTGCGGCAAGACGACCCTGGCCCGCCAGTATGCGCGCTCACAGCCGCGCGAGAAGGTGACGTGGTTCGATCTGGAGAATCCGGCGGACGTGGCCAAGCTCGATCAGCCCATGATCGCCCTAGAGTCTTTGCGGGGAATTGTGATCTTGGACGAGATCCAGAGAAGGCCGGACCTTTTCCCGGTGCTGCGTGTTCTGGTGGACAGGCCCGAATCGGCGCGATTTCTGATCCTCGGCAGTGCGGCGCCCGATTTGCTGCGCCAAAGCTCGGAAACCCTGGCGGGTCGCATCACCTTCGTGGCGCTGGGGGGCTTCTCGCTCGACAGCCTTCCCGCCGGTCAGATGCGCAAGCTCTGGGTTCGTGGGGGCTTTCCCCCGGCCTATCTGGCGCGGTCGAATCAGCTCTCCTTTCAGTGGCGCCAGGACTTCATTACGACCTTTTTGGAGAGGGACGTCCCCAACCTCGGCATTCGGATTCCCTCGCCCCGGCTGCGGCGGTTCTGGATGATGCTCTCCCACTACCACGGCCAAATCTTCAATTCCAGCGAGATGGGCCGAAGCCTGATGGTCTCCGACACAGCGACACGCCACTATCTTGACGTTCTGAGCCAGACCTTCGTGGTGCGCCAGGTGCAGCCGTGGTTCTACAACACCCGCAAGCGCCTGGTCAAGCACCCCAAGATCTACATCCGGGACTCAGGGCTCCTGCATGCCCTCCTGGACGTGAGAAGCTATGAGGACCTACATTCCCATCCTCGTCTGGGCGCCTCCTGGGAAGGCTTTGCCCTGGAACAGATCGTGCAGCACCTGAGTCTCCGGGAGCAGGAGGTCTTCTTCTGGGGCGTTCACACGGGCGGCGAGTTGGATATGGTCTTTCAGCGCCGCGGCAGGCTCTGCGGCGTGGAACTCAAATTCCAGGATGCGCCCCGCATGACGCCCTCTATGCATTCGGCCCTGGAAGAATTGAAACTCGCTCACTTGTGGGTCGTCTACCCGGGCAAAGAATCCTACAGCCTGGCCAAGAACGTCCGCGTGATCCCTCTCACAGAATTGGCTCAAATCGAAGAGTGAGGGGATTCCCCGCTTTGGTTTCCTCATGGCGATTCCATCCCCAAAGCCCTGGTCATTTCATGCTCATGTCATTGCGAGTGAAGCGCGGCAATCTTCTTCTGAGCCAAGTTATTCCTTCCAGGCAAAGCACGCTCCGTCTTTGCGGTCCGGGCGGGGGCCGGGATGGTCGGCGGACACAGGCCCGGGAGTATCCGGTGCGGCCAGCAGGTAGCGGTGGGTGGCCAAGGATAGGAGCAGGATGTCACCGCGCTGCATGTCCACCCACTGGAACGTCTCCGCAGGACCCGGTTCGCCCGTCTTGAGCGTGACGGACCCGGCTTGGCCCGGGGCCGCCACGGAGACAAAGCCTCCGGACGCCGCCTGGAGGGCCACGCGACCCTGGCCGCGGTCCACTACGCGCAGGCGGGCGGCGGGGCTGGAGGCCGCCGGATCGCCGGGGGCCGCGGCCGTCAGGGTAGCGTCCCTGGCTACCAGCACCGCGCCATCCGCCAGGCTCGTCAGGGTGATGGTCTTGTCCACAGGGATCGGCTTGGTCAGGCCGCGCGGCCGGGGCTCATCCACGGTGAAGGCGTCGAAGTCCGCATAGCCGCCCGGGGAACCGGAGGTGTTGTAGTGGAACACGCAATAGCGCACGCCTTGGAAGGTCTTGAGCTGAAAGACCAGGGTGAACTCGCTGCCTATGGGTGTGAAAGTCTTGCCGTCGGTGCTGAAGGCAAAGTCCGCCTTGTCAATGTCGAAGTTGCAGTGGGCGCGGAACCAGAGGCGGTCGGACGAGACCGGTTGATGCAGCGTCCGGCCGGTGGTCTGATCGAAGTGCTGTACCTCCAGGCCCGAGTCGGTCTTGGCGACCCCGATCCAGGCGTAGGGGAGATTGAGCAGGGCGAGACCCGCCACGTCGCCGGTCTTCATGCCGCCGGCGTCGAGTTGTGCCGTGACCGTGGACTCCGGCCCCACGGCGCGCTGGGTCAGCGTGTTGCGGGCCCACCAGAAGTCCTTGGCGGGCAGCGAGTGCAGGCGCAGGAAGCCGCGCCGCTCGGCGAGGGACCACTTCGAGTCATCCGGCACGTGGTTCCACTGCCACAGGACCTGGAGTCTGTCGCCGGAGAAGTCATCGCTCCGCTGGGCCAAGGGTGTAGGGGGTTGGGTCCGGCCGGTGTCCGGCTTGATCCAGACCCGGGGGCTACGTTGCAGGTTGCCGGGCAGGCCGAAGAAGGGCCATCCATCCTGCCACGTCACGGGCGACAGGCACAGGAGCCGGCCGATGGCGTTGTGGTCCATCATGGAATAGCCCCACCACTGGCCGGCGGGCGTGTCGATGATCCCGCCCTGGTGCAGCCATAAGCCGCCCCGGAAGTTGACGTTCGGCGGCGTGATCGCAAGAGGCGGGCCGGCATTGGCGTTGCCCCGGAGCCGGTAGCTCAGACCGATGCCCAGGCTCTCGTGGGAGCTGATGGTTTGGACCTCCCAGGGTCCTTCGAGCGTGTCGGCCCGCGCACAGACCATGGGCGTGTGGGCCCCCGGGATCGCGCTGACGATCAGGTATTTGCCGCTCAGCTTGTAGACGTGCGAGCCCTCGCCCATGCCCATGCCCCGGGGAATGAGGACCCGGTTCGTGCCGGCCACCACATCCGTGAGGTCGGCATTGAGTTCCACGATCCGGATCTCGCCCGCTCCATATACGGCGTAGATCTTCCCGTTGTCATCAAACAGGACCGACAGATCGTGCAGCCCGGTGGCGATCCGGTTATATTTCCAGGGGCCCTTGGGATCGGCAGCCCGGAAGACCTGGGTCCCAAACCGGTTGACGTTGGCGAGGATGTAGAAGGTGCCCTGGTGGTAGACGAAGCTGGGCGCCCAGATCCCCTGGCCGTAGATCTCCCCGCCCTCCAAGCGCATGGCCGGCCCCAGGTCCAGGCGGTCGAAGGCATACCCAATCAGCCGCCAGTTGACCAGGTCCTGCGAATGCAGGATGGGCAGCCCCGGCATGCAGTGCATGGTCGTACCGGTCAGGTAGAAGTCCGGCCCCACCCGGATCATGCTCGGATCGGAGAACTCCTCATAGAACAGGGGATTCGAGTAAGTCCCGTTGCCGTTGTCGGACATCCAGGTTTCAGCCCGCGCCGGGCACAAGCTTCCGGCCACTGCGAGCACCACAACGATGAGAGACAGGCATCTTTCCATGGCCCTCGATTCCTTTCCTGCTGAGGGTAAGCCAACGCCATCACTCATCGTCGCGGCGCCCCATGGAGGTAATGGTCGTGGTTTCGCGCCAGGTTCGACGGTCCCTCTTTGACTGCTCCCGAAAACGCCAGCAGTCCTTCACGCAATTGGCGTGAGTCCTGTGGACTTTCCGCTGCGCGCGCTATCTTCTCTACCGGTTCCACACGCACTTCCGCTCCCTCGGGCAGGCGCACCCCCGGCTCGAGAACAATCAGGCCATTCGCAACCCGCCCTCGATACGTCATAGATCACCTCGCGCAGAATCACCCAGTTCACGGATTCCACACTTGTAAGTGTAGTCTCCCCAATAGGATATGTCAAGACCGCGGGCACCTTGAGGCCTGAGTCCTTGGGGATTCCATCCCCAAATCCCTGGGCATTTGCTGCTAATGTCATTGCGAGCTAAGTATTGTCATTCCCGCGCAGGCGGGAAGCGACAATCTTCTCCTGCGCCAATAGCATGAGAGAGGCGAAGTCCCTCCAAACAGCGTCCACCCCTGATCCTTTGCGCTTCCTTCCAACAGCAATGTGAAAGTGAATGCCTGTCCGCCTATGAGCGCTCCTTTGTAGGCCACGACCAGCCGTCCGAAGAGCTCCCTAATTGCTAATTTGAGGGCTGGCCCTCGAAGTCCCATACGAAGAACGTCTGGGTCTATCATGTGCCGCACCTCTCCAAAAGCGCAGTCCGAAGTCAGGGATCTCCTCAACCTCGGCATAGCAAGTCTATCACTCCTT
>Ga0315289_10013224_pt1 | contig 11568 bp, 9 predicted proteins | sample YL17G11_40_MG_FD_203452 | JGI IMG/M metagenome (GOLD analysis project Ga0315289, IMG submission 203452) | Sediment microbial communities from Yellowstone Lake, YNP, Wyoming, USA - YL17G11_40 | ecosystem: Environmental > Aquatic > Freshwater > Lake > Sediment | place: USA: Wyoming | collected... | reverse complement strand
GTTTACATGTTACGGGCCCTCACAAGCTGAAGGAGGGCGCCTCGTAGTGAGAGAATGGATGGGGACGGGGTCCCTGTGTCAGCGTCATGATCCTGCGCAGCCTGTTGTTGTTCCTCTCCGACCAGAAGCAATTGCGGGGCTGGGTCGAGACCTCGCCGCTGGCGCGGCGGCTCACCTCGCGCTTTATCGCTGGCCCGACGCTCGAGGATGCGCTGGGCGTGTGCACGCGCCTGCACCAGGGGGGCGTGCTGGCCACCCTGGACCGGCTGGGGGAGAGCGTCACCTCGCCCGGGGAAGTGGAAGCCTCGCGGGACGGCTACCTCGAGGCCGTCGAGAAGGTGGCGGCGCTCGGGATGCCGGCCACGTTCTCGATCAAGCTGACGCATTTCGGCCTGGACCTCTCCGAGGACACCTGCCGGCGCCACGTGGAACCGGTGGTGCAGACGGCCCAGCGCCTGGGCAAGGTGGTCGAGGTGGACATGGAGTCCAGCGCGCACGTGGACCGGACGCTGCGCCTGGTGGTGGACCTGCACCAGGCTTACGGGAACGTGCGCGGGGTGATCCAGGCGTACCTGTACCGCAGCGCGGAGGACACCGCGATGCTGTGCGAGCGGCGCATCCCGGTGCGGCTGTGCAAGGGCGCCTACCGCGAGCCGGGCGCCATCGCGTATCCCAGCAAGCGCGCGGTCAACCAGAGTTTCGCCCGGCTGATGCAGGTCTTGCTCGAGCGCGGCGTCTGTCCGGGTTTCGCCACTCACGACGTGAAGCTGATCGCGCTGGCCAAACGGCTGGCGCGCGAGCGTGGGATGGCCGCCGGCGGCTTCGAGTTTCAAATGCTTTACGGGATACGCCGCGACCTGGAGAAGCAGTTCATCCGGGAAGGTTACCGCTTGCGGCTCTACGTGCCGTATGGCGAGCACTGGTATCCGTACTTCATGCGGCGGCTGGCGGAGCGCCCGGCCAATCTGCGGTTCCTGTTGCGGAACCTGGTGAAGGGTTGAGGGGGCATACGGTGGGGGACCGGCGGGCGCGCTGGCGGCGGGTGGCGGCGGGGCTGGCCGTCATGGCGTTGATGGGCTGGCTGCTGGTGCGGCTGGCGCCCTACTACGAGCAGAGCCGGGAATTCGAGCGGGCGCTGGAGGCGCTCGTACGCAGGAGTGCCCGCGAGGGCGTGCCGGAGAAGGTGCTGCGGGTGCGCGTCCTGGACCGGGCCGCCGCTCTGGGGCTGGTGGCGGCGTCCGAGCAGGTGCGCGTGGACCGGGGGCCGGGCGGCTGGCGCGTCGAGGTGCGCTACGGGATTCCGGTGGACTTGGTTGTGTACACCGTGAGTCTGCACTTCCGCGCGCGCGCCCAGGCGGGCGTCCAGCCATGAGGCGCGCGGTTCCGTGCGAGAATGAAATGAGGTGAAGGACCTCTCGTGGCAGTGCGGATTCAAGTGCCCCGCCGGGCACGGTGGGTTCGGGTCGCGCTGCACCCGGCCGGCCGGATTCTCCTCTTAGGGGCGGCCGGGCTGGCGCTGCTGGCCTTCCTGCTGTTCGTCTTCTACTGGATCAAATACGCGCGGCTGATCGAGGAGAAGCTGCGGGCGGGCCCCTTCCAGAGCACTTCCATGGTGTTCTCGGTCCCCCTGGCGGTGACCATGGGCGACGAGATCTCCCCCGCCGAGATCGTGGCGCAACTGCGGCGCAGCGGGTACGGCGACTCGCGCAGCAACCGCATGGGCTGGTTCCAACTGCGGCGCGACTCGCTGGAGGTGTTCCCGGGGCCGGACTCCTACTTCGACCAGGAAGCCGGCCTGATCCGCTTTTCCGGAGGACGGGTCTCGCAAATCATCTCGCTGCGCGACAACACCGAGCGCGTGCAGTACCTGCTGGAGCCGGAGCTGATCACCAACTTGGCGGACCGCAACCGGGAGAAGCGGCGCCTGGTGCGCTTCGCCGACATCCCCAAGATGTTGGTGGATGCGGTGATTTCGGCCGAGGACAAGCGCTTCTTCCAGCACGCGGGCTTCGACCCGCTGCGGGTGATCAAGGCGGCCTACGTGGATGTGAAGGTGGGCTGGCGCAGGGAAGGCGCCTCGACGCTGAGCATGCAACTGGCGCGCGGCTTCTGGCTGGATCAGAAGAAGACCTGGACCCGGAAGGCGGCCGAGGCGCTGATCACGCTGCAACTGGAGCAGAAGCTCTCCAAACAGGAGATCTTCGAGTACTACGCCAACCAAGTCAATCTGGGCCGGCGCGGCAGCTTCGGCATCAACGGCTTCGGGGAAGGGGCCAAGGCCTTTTTCGGCAAGGATGTCCAGCAATTGACGCTGCCGGAGGCGGCGCTGCTGGCGGGCATCATCCAGCGGCCCAGCTACACCAACCCCTTCCGCCACCCGGAACGAGCGGTGGCGCGGCGCAACGTGGTGCTGGGCCTGATGCGGCAGAACGATTTGATCACCGAGGAGCAGTACCAGCAGGCGCAGGCGACGCCGGTGCGGCTGGCGCCGGGCGCCGTCGAATCCAGCGAAGCGCCGTTTTTCGTGGACTTGGTGCACGACGAGTTGCAGGCCCAGTTCCAGAACCATGATTTCCAGTCGGACACCTACCGGGTGTATACCACGCTGGACATGAACCTCCAGCGGGAGGCCGCCGAGGCGGTGCGCAGCGGACTTCAGGAGGTGGACGAGCGGCTGCGCCGGCAGCGGCGGTTCCGCCGGGAGGACACCCCGGAAGTGCAGGTGGCGCTGATCGCCCTGGATCCGGACAGCGGGGCGGTGAAGGCGCTGGTAGGGGGACGCAATTACGGGGTCAGCCAGTTGAACCGGGCGCTGGCCAAGCGGCAGCCGGGCTCCTCGTTCAAGCCTTTCGTCTATGCCGCGGCCTTGAATACGGCCCTGAGCGGCGGCCAGCGACCCCTCACTCCGGCCACGCTCCTGCTGGACCAACCCACCACCTTCTGGTTCGAGAACAAGCCGTACGCGCCGGAGAACTTCAAGCGCGAGTACCACGGCGAGGTCACGCTGCGGCAGGCCCTGGCCAAGTCGATGAACGTCCCGACGGTGAAGGTGGCGGAGATGGTCGGCTACGGGGCGGTCGAGGAACTGGCGCAGCGTGCGGGCATGAACCTGAACATCCAGCCGACGCCGGCCATTGCGCTGGGGGCCTACGAGGTGACGCCGCTGGAGATCGCGGGAGCCTACACGGTGTTCGCCGACCGGGGCGTCTACGCGAAGCCGCACTTCATCAACCTGATCCGGGACCGGGCGGGGAGCGTGATTTACCGCCACCGGCCGGAGCGGAAGCCGGTGCTGGATCCGCGGGTGGCTTACGTGATGGTCAACCTGATGGAGGAAGTGCTGCGGAGCGGGACCGGCGCAGCAGTGCGCGGGCGGGGCTTCTTGCTGCCGGCGGCGGGGAAGACGGGCACCTCTCGCGACGGCTGGTTCGCGGGCTTCACCTCCAGGCTGCTGTGCGTGGTGTGGGTGGGCTTCGACGACAACCGGGAGTTGAACTTGGAGGGTGCGCACTCGGCGCTGCCTATCTGGACCGAGTTCATGAAGCGCGCCCACCAGTATCGCGAGTACCGGACGGTCAGCGAGTTCACGCCGCCGGACGGGGTGGTGAGCATGGAGATCGACGCGGCCACGGGCTTGCTGGCCACGCGCGCCTGCCCGAACGTGCGGACCGAGGTGTTCATCACGGGGACCCAGCCCCTGGCGAGCTGCCGGCTCCATGGGGGCGGCGGCACGCGTATCGCTTTCTGGGAGGCGCCGGCCGGCCAGCCTGCGGTGGCGGCTTCCGTCCAGCCGCCGGCGTTCCCGCTAGCGCCCTCCGGGCAGCCGCCTCCGGGGTTGCGTTCCGGCGGCGCGGCACCGGCGCCGCCGCCCCCGCCGCAGGCGGCCGACAAGCCCCAGGAAAAGAAAAAAGGCTTCTTCCGGCGGTTGCTGGGTGTGTTTAAATAGGCTTGTAGCGAAAGGGGCCCGTCATGGTGCGAAGCGGTGTCACCCTGCTGGCTGTAGCGATCTGGCTGTTCATCGGCGTGGCGGGCGCGCAGACGCCGCCAGCCGCCGACACATCCGCCTTAACCCCGGAGAAACGCGGCGACATTTACATGGCCCGCAAGATGTACCGGGAGGCGATCGAAGCATACAAGCGGGCGCCGCAGAACTCGGCCGTCATCTGGAACAAGCTCGGCATCGCTTACCACCATTTGATGCAACTGGACACGGCCAAGAAGCACTACGAGCGCTCCTTGAAGTTCAATCCCAAGTACGCCGAGGCGGTCAACAACATCGGGACCGTGTATTACGCGAAGAAGAGCTACCGGCGGTCCATCTCTCAATACCGGAAGGCGCTGAAGCTGGCGCCGAACTCCGGCTCGATCTACAGCAACCTGGGAACGGCGCTCTTCGCGCGCAAAAAGTACGAGGAAGCCGCCAAAACCTATCAACAGGCGCTGGCGCTCGATCCCGAGGTCTTCGAGCACCGCAGCAGCTACGGGGTGATGTTGCAGGAGCGCAACGTTGAGGAGCGGGCCAAGTACCACTATTACGTGGCCAAGATCTACGCCCAGGCGGGGGTGAGCGACCGGGCGCTGCAGTACATCCGCAAGGCGCTGGAAGAGGGCTTCAAGGACAAGAAGAAGTTCATCGAGGAGCCCGAGTTCGCGGCGCTGCGGGACTTGCCTGAGTTCAAAGAGCTGATGGCCCTGGAACCGCGTGTCCTCTAAGCGCCTTCCTGGCCGGCTGGCTGGTCTGGCGCTGTGCCTGCTAGTGGCGGGTTGCGCGAAGCAAGAAAGCCTTTACCAGCGCATCGCCGTCCTGCCGTTTGAGAACCTGGCGGCCGAAGCGGGTCTCGAGTGGATGAGCCGGGGTCTGGCGGAAGTCCTGGTTCTCGAGGTCGCGGGATCCGCCCGCGCGCACGCTTTCACCCTGGGGAGCCTGCGGGAGGTTCCGGGGACGCGGGCCAGCCACGTGCTGCACGGGTACTTCGCACGCGCCGGCGCCGGCCTGCGCCTGGAAGCGGTCCTCGAGGACGGCAGCCGCGGGCGCGTGGTGACGCGAGTGTCGGCGCGGGCCCCGGCTGGTGGGGGCGTTCTGGCGCTGGCCCATGCGGCGGCGCGGGAACTGAAGTGGCAGACCCGGGCTCTGGGGGTCTCGAACGAGGCAGCCCTGAGGGGGTACGTGGAGGGGTTGGCCGCCAGCGATGCGGGCGCCGCCGGGGAGGCCTTCCAGCGCGCGGTGGCGGCGGAGGCGGACTTCGGGGCGGCCTATCTGGCGTGGGCCGAGCGGCTGGCCGTGGCGGGCGATGCCAGCGGGGCGAGGCGCGTGGCGGCCCAGGCTGCGCGGCTAGGGGAGCGGGTTGCGCCGATCGAGCGCGCGCGGCTGGCTGTGCTCGAGGCGGCGCTGGCGGGTGATCGCGCGGGCCAGCAGCGCGCTCTGCTGGCGCTGGCGCAAGTCGCGCCGGCCGAATCCGAGGCATTGGTCAGGCTGGGCTCTCTGGAAGTGGCCCTGGGGCGGTACACCGGCGCCGTGAGGGCCTACCAGCAGGCCGCGGCGCGCGACCCAGACAATGCGCTGGTGCTCAACCAACTGGGCTACGCGCAGAGTTACACCCGGGATCTGGAGGGCGCTGCCCAGAGCCTGCGGCGCTACGCCGCGCTGCGCCCGGAGGACGCCAATCCCCTGGACTCGCTTGGGGACGTTCACTACTACCTGGGACGCTTCGCCGAGGCCGAGCGGCACTATCTGGAGGCGTGGCGGAAGGACCCATCATTTCTTGGGGGAGGAGAGCCGTACAAGGTTGCCTGGGCGCGGCTGATGCCGGGGAAGCGGGCGGCGGCCGATGAGCTGTTCGCGAAGTACATCGAGGTGCGGAAGGCCTCCGGAGACCCGCTGGTGGAACTCCGGCGCGCCGAGTGGGAATACCTGACGGGGCGGCGGAAGGAAGCGGCGACGCGGCTGGAGGGGCTGACGAAGGGGGCGCCGAGCGCGCGGGCCTGGGCGCAGATGGCCGTCTGGAGCCTGGACGCAGGCGACCGCGTGCGCGCCCGGGAGTACGCAGCGCGCGCGGCGGCTGCGGCGCGGGACCCGGCGGCGGGGCTGATGGCGCGGGTGTGCCAGTATTTGGCCGGGCCGGAGGCCGGTGCGCCGGAATGGGCCGTGCGGGCGGAGCGCACCTTTCCCGAGCCCGCGCTGGGAAGCGTCAAGCGCTCGGCGCTGGCCTACGCGCTGCTATGGGCCGGGCAGTTCGGGGCCGCGCTGCCGGCGCTCAAAGAGCTTTACGCGCAGACGCCGGCGAGCTCCGCGGAGCCCGTGAATGTGCTGCTGGCCTGGGCGCTGGTGGAAACCGGGCGGGCGAGCGAGGTTGGGGATCTGCTGGACACCTACCCGGCGCCTCAGCCGGGCGTTGAGCTGCCTTTCCAGTGCCTGAGTTTCCCCCGGGTTTTTCGCCTGCGGGGAGCCGTGCTGGAGAAGCAGGGCCGGCGGGCCGAGGCGCAGGGGGCCTACCGGCTGTTCGAGGCGTTGAGCGGTGCGGCGCGGTCGTAGAGGTGCAGGTCGTTGGTAGTGCCGAGCGAGGTGTGGTAGTAGCTGATCAGGCCGAGGGCCTCGCGGAGGTCTTCCTGGAAGGCGTGTAACTCGCTCAGATGTCCAGCCAGCGCGGGCGCCTCGCGGCCGTCCGGCGCGCGCCAGAACTTTTGAAAGCCGCCGTCCACCAGGCGCGCAAATTGATCGCCCAGCCAGCGCCCGGTGAGGACGATGCGGGGAACCGGGGGCAGGCTGCACCGTCCACGGGGGGACGGTGGAGTCTGTCCCGGGTTTTCGACGACGGCGGCGGAAGCGCCGCGACGCATCCAGACGCGGCTGCCAGTTTCGGCGCGGACCTGGAAACCTGCCTCGCGCAAGACCGGCAGGCGCTCTTCCCACGTCGGAGCATGGGGCCGCTGCCGGCGGAAGAACATGTTCTCACTATAGCGGACTTGCCGTGAGCGCAAGCTGGGACATGCTGGTGGGAACATTTCGGGCGGTGGTTCGTCTAAGTTTTCATGAGGGTGAGACGTCATGCGTAGAGTGGTCTTGCTGATGCTCGGCATGGTGCTGACCTTGTGCCGGCCGGCGCCCGCCGGGACGGTGCGGCGCCAGTTGCGGGCCACCGGAACCACCCGCGCGCTGAAACAACTCGTGATTTTGACTCCGCAAATCACGGGCCAAAGCGCGCGTCTGACCCTGACCCGCCTGGTCCCCAGCGGTACCCGCGTCCAGCAGGGCGACCTGCTGGCCGAGTTCGACAAGACGCAGCAGTTGGACACCGCGCTGGAGGCCCAGGCCAAGTACGATGACTTCGGCCACCAGGTCGAGCAGAAGAGGGCGGAGAACCGGGCCAACGCGGAGAAGCGGGCCGTGGAGATGCAGCAGGCGCTGGCGGACCTCGCCAAGGCGGATATCCAGAGACGCAAAGGCCCGGTGTTGGGGGAGATCGAGCGCCTGAAGAACGAGGTGAAGCTCGCGGATGCCAAGGCGCACGTGGAAAGCCTGAAGAAATCGCAGCAGGCCCGGGAGACCGCCGACGCGGCGGCGCTGCGGATTCTCGAGCTGAAGCAGCAGCGGCAGAAGGTGATCCTGGAGCGGACGCGGTTGAACGTCGAGAGGCTGGTGGTGAAGGCCCCGCACGAAGGGGTGGTGGCCCTCGAGAACACCTGGCGGAGCGGGTCGATGGGGCCGCCGCAAGAAGGGGACCAGATGTCTCCGGGCCAGCCGCTGCTGCGGGTGTTCGACCCCAAGGAAATGGAAATCCACACCATGGTGGGCGAGCCGGACGGGGCCGTGCTGACGCCGGGGGTGAAAGCCCTGGTGCGTCTGGACGCCTATCCGGACCTGGTGTTCGAAGCGCGGCTGGTGGCGGCTTCGCCGGTGGCGGCGTCGGCCATCGGGCTGCCGATCAAGAAGTTCGCCGCGCGATTCCGGCTGGAGAAGAGCGACCCGCGCGTGCTGCCGGACCTCTCGGCGGCCGTGATCATCCTGGGCGCCGAGTGAGGTGGCGCGGAGCAGGGCCATGAAGATCCGACCGAAGCGGGGTGTGGTGGTAGCGATGCTGGTGGCCGTGGCGGGCGCAGCGGGCCTGGGAGCGTACCGCCTGGGCCGTGTCCAGGCGGCGGGTAAGCTGCCCACGGCGCCGGTGCGCAGCGGGGAGTTCCTGGTGGTGGTGCGCTGCCGCGGCGAGCTGAAGGCGCGCCGCTCGGTGCAAGTCTCCGCGCCCAGCAACGTGCCGGAGCTGCGCATCGTGTCGCTGGCGCCGGCGAGCTCGGCGGTGAAGGAGGGCGATGTCGTCATCCGCTTCGATCCCAGCAGCGCCAAGCGGCAGCTCCTGGAGAAGGAGGCGGAGCTGAAGCAGGCCCAGGCTTCTGTGGACCAGGCCATGGCGCAAGCGCGGATCACCGCGGAAGAGGACCGGCGGGAACTGTCCATGGCGCGCTACCAGGTGGAGCGGGCGCGGCTGGAGGTTTCCAAGCAGGAGGTGGTGAGCGCGCTCCAGGGCGAGGAGAGCCGCATCGACCTGGGGCTGGGGGAGAAGAAGCTGCGGGCGCAAGAGGCGACGGTGGCGCTGCACGAAGCCTCCGACAAGGCCAAGATCGCCTCGCTCGGGCGGGTGCGCGACAAGGCGCAGGCGGAAGTGAACCTGACCCAGGAGCGCCTGGCGAAGATGGAAGTCAAGGCGCCCATGTCCGGCGTCGTCGTCTACCTGCCGAATTACTCGCAAGGCTGGATGAACGCCAAGCCCTTCAAAGTGGGGGACCAGGTGTGGCCGGGTGCGGCGGTGGCCGAGATCCCGGACTTGGCCTCGCTGGAGATGGAGGGCAAGATCGAGGAGATCGACCGGGGGCGCGTGCAGGCTGGCGCCAGCGCTACCGTGCGGGTGGACTCGCTGCCGGAGCTGCGCCTGCTGGCGAAGGTGGCGCGGATCTCGCCGCTGACGCAGATGACCTGGGAGTGGCCGCCCACTTCGAGCTTCCGCGGGTACGCGGAGCTCCAAAAAACCGACGCGCGGTTGCAGCCGGGCATGAACGGCAGCGTGGACGTGGTGGTCGAGCGGCTGGCCAAGGCCACCAGCATCCCGGCCAAGGCCCTGTTCACGCGGCAGGGACGCCCGGTCGTGTACGTGCAGGCGAACGGCCGGTACGCGCCCTACGAGGTGAAGGTGGTGGCGCGCAATCCCGACGAGGTGGCCATCGAGGGCGTGGCGGCCGGAGCGCAAGTGACCCTGGTGGAGCCGGGGACGGAAGGGGAGAAGAAGGCGTGAAGAAGCGGATCCTCTTCGGAGTGCCGGCGGGACTGCTGGCCGCGGCGCTCGCTGGACGGGTCGGCCTGGAAGTCTACCGGGCCAACGCGCCGGGCGAAGCGGTCAAGGTGCCGATGACCCGGGTGCGGCGCGGTGACGTGCGTTTTGCGGTGACGGCGCGCGGGGAGCTGCAAGGCGGGAATTCGGAAACCCTGACTGCGCCGATGACCGGCGGGCGGGACATGGTGCTCACCTATCTGCGGGACCCGGGCGAGCTGGTGCAGGCCGGGGAAGTGGTGGCGCGGTTCGACACCACGGAGCAGGAATTCAATCTCCGGGAAGCGGAGGCGGACCTGGCCGAGGCCGAGCAGCAGATCATCCAGGCGCAGGCGGAGAACGAGGCCCGGGAGGAAGAGGCGCAGTATGCGCTGGTGCGCGCGCGAGCCGAAGTCGCGCTGGCGAACCTCGAGACGCGGAAGAACTCGGTGATAGCGGCCATCACGGCGCGCCAGAACTTGCTGGCGCTCGAGGCGGCGCGGGACCGGCTGCGCCAGTTGGAAACGGACGTGGTCAACCGCAAAGCCACCAGCCGGGCGGGCCTCGAGATCCAGGAGGCGGCCCGCAACCGGGCCAAAGTGAAGGCCGACGTGGCGCGGCGGAACATCGAGGCCATGACGCTGAAGGCCAAAACCAAGGGCTACGTGGCGGTGCAGCAGAACACCATGACCAGCTTCGGCTATTGGGGCATGCAGTTGCCGCTGCTCCAGGTGGGCGACACGGTGCGGGCCGGCATGCCGGTGGCGCAGATTCCGGATCTGGACACCTGGGAGGTGATGACGCGCATCGGGGAGCTCGATCGGGGGCACCTCAAGGACGGGCAGAACGCGGAGATCGAAGTGGTGGCGCTGCCCGGCAAGAAGTACCAGGGTAAGATCAAGAACATCGGCGGCACCACCGGGCCGCCCTGGGACCGGCGCTTCGAGTGCAAGATCGCCCTGGACAATCCCTCGCCCGAGCTGCGGCCGGGGATGAGCGCGCGCCTCGAGATCCGGACCGGTGAACTGGGGAACGTGCTGTGGGTGCCGTCGCAGGCGCTGTTTGAGAGCGACGGACGGACGTTCGTCTACCTGAACCGGGAGGCGGGCTTTCAGCCGCAGGACGTGACGCTGGTCCGCAGGAGCGAGAGCCGGGTGGTGCTGACCGGGCTGAGGGAAGGGCAGATGGTGGCGCTGGCCAGCCCCGCGAACCAGGACCGGAAGAAAAGCTCGAACGGCGGGGTCATGCAAGCCGTGCCCAAGACGTGACCATGGCGGAGAGCGCCAAGCGGAACCTGGTCGTGCGGCGCCTGGGGCAGCTCCGGCGCCTGGGGGCGGATCTCGTCCAGGCTTTCGCCAACCTGCGGGCGCAGAAGACCCGGACGTTCCTGACGGCGCTGGGCATCGTCTTCGGCGTGGGCTCGGTGATCGGGATGCTGGCGATCGGAGAAGGGGCGCAAGCGGAATCGTTGCGCTTCATCGAGCAACTGGGCGTTCGGAACATCCTGGTGGATTCCAAGCCGGCCACCAGTTTCCAGGAGTTGCAGCAGCGGCGGCGCACCTCGCCCGGGCTGACGGAGCGGGACGTGCGGATCATCCAGGCCAACATCGAGGCCCTCGAGATCCTGAGTCCCCGGCGGATGCTGCATCCGGCGCAGGTGGTCCCCAAGCCCTCGAAGGACATTCCGGAGCTGTACGGAGTGCAGCCCTTCTACCAGGTGATCCACAATCTGCGGGCCGAGGAGGGGCGCTTCTTCGACGCCCGGGACGACGAGGCCAGCAAGGCCGTGTGCGCGCTCGGGGAGACCGCCAAGGTGAACCTGCTGGGCTACGAGCGGGCGGTGGGGAAGTTCGTCAAGGTGAACGACACCTGGCTGGAGGTGATCGGGGTGTTGAGGGAGCGGGTCGCTAGCGGCGCCCAGAATGGCGGCGGCGGGGATCCCAACAACATCATCTACATTCCGTTCAACACCTTCCAGTACCGTTTCTGGGACCAGAGCAGCTTCATGAAGGACGAGTTGGACGGCATCGACCTGCGGCTGAAGGCGGGCGCCGACAGCGTCGAGATCGCCAAAGTGGTGACGGCCATCCTGAACTCGACGCACCACAGTCTGCAAGACTTCGCGGTGACGATTCCGGCGGCGCTGCTGGCGCAGCAGCAGCACATCCAGACGATTTTCACCTACGTCATGGTGGCAATCGCCGCCATCTCGCTGCTGGTGGGCGGCATCGGGATCATGAACATCGTGCTGGCGACGGTCATGGAGCGGACG
>Ga0315289_10013223_pt1 | contig 11568 bp, 9 predicted proteins | sample YL17G11_40_MG_FD_203452 | JGI IMG/M metagenome (GOLD analysis project Ga0315289, IMG submission 203452) | Sediment microbial communities from Yellowstone Lake, YNP, Wyoming, USA - YL17G11_40 | ecosystem: Environmental > Aquatic > Freshwater > Lake > Sediment | place: USA: Wyoming | collected... | reverse complement strand
CCAAGGCCGCGTTCAAGGACGGCCTGGTGAGCCAGGCGTTCCCGGCCTTCGGGTCGGAGCGCATGGGCGCCCCCGTGCGGGCCTTCTGCCGGCTGTCGGACAAGGCCATCCGCGCCCGCTCGGAGATCCACACGCCGGACTACTGCATCGTGCAAGACCCCACGCTCCTGGACACGGTCAACGTCTTCGAGGGCATCAAGCCGGGCGGCATGGTGGTCCTGAATTCCGAGAAGCCCGAGACCGTCCACGTGCCCGCAGGCGCGGTCCTGAAGGCCGTACCCGGCACCCGCATCGCCATGGAGGTCATCGGCCGGCCCATCCCGAACATGGTCATGCTGGGCGCGTTTGCCGGCACGACGGGCCTGGTGACCCTGGCCTCGCTGAAGGCGGCCATCAAGGAGCGGTTCGGCGGCAAGGTGGGCGACCTGAACGCCGAGGCCGTCGAGAAGGCCTACCAGGCCGCGAAGGGCAGGTCATCGCGGACATTGAGTCCGACAAGGCCGTCATGGAACTGGAGTGTTTCCACAACGGCCGCGTGGCACAGATCATCCGCGGCGACGGTGACGAGGTCCCGGTGGGCGAGGTCATCGCCCACATCGCCGCGCCGGGCGAGGGGGCCGCGGCCCCGCCGGCCGCGAAGTTCCTGCGCGACCTCAAGGCGCTCCTGGAGAACCCCGAGACCCTTCTGGAGGGCCCCGGCGCGTGACCCCTGCGCTTGCCCGACCGTTCGGCCGCCCGGCGCCTGGCAAGAAAAAGCGGCGTGCCGGCCGCTCTGGCCCCGCGGCGGGAAGCCCGCGCGGCCTGACTCGGCCGAAGTATTGTTGCCGCGCGGCAGGGGGTTGCGTAAGGTATCGGCGGAGACGGCTAGTGGTCCGTCACCATTGAAATCGTGAGTAGTGCTCGCGCGGCGGGCAGTCTTGCCCGCCGCGCGGTGGGCAAGACTGCCCACCGCGCTACCCGATTCAACTGACAAGAACAAGTTTGACGGCCTACTAGGCGAACACGCGAGACACGAAAGGGGCCTCTCATGCGGACACAATGGCTTGTCGGATGCTGCGGCGTTGCCGTGTTGCTTGCGGCCTTGCCGGTTGCGGCCGGGGAGAAGGGGGCCGCCGCGAAGAAGGAATCGCCGAAACCGGGGATTGAGGTCATCGACGAATCGTTCAAGGCCATCGTCGCGCCCGACGCCGAAGTGCGGCCGATCGCCCAGGACCTCAAGTTCACCGAAGGCCCCACCTGGTACGAGGCCGAAAAGTGCCTCCTCCTGAGCGACATCCCGGCCGACACCATCTACAAGTGGACCGAAGCCGAAGGCCTCAAGCCCTGGCGGCAGCCGTCGCACAACACCAACGGCAACACGGTGGACCGCCAGGGCCGCGTGGTCAGTTGCGAGCACTCCGGCCGCGCCATCGTCCGGTCCGGCAAGGACGGCAAGGTCGAGACCCTGTGCTCCACCTACCAGGGCAAGAAACTCAGTTCGCCCAACGATGTGGTCGTGCGGAGCGACGGCACGGTCTGGTTCACCGATCCGCCGTACGGCGTCCCCAAGGGCGAGCCGAAAGAGCAGGAGAAGAACCGCGTGTACCGCCTGGACCCCGGCGCCAAGGAGCCCGTGGCTGTGGCGGAGGACTTCGACATGCCCAACGGCCTGGCCTTCTCGCCGGATGAGAAGGTCCTTTACGTCGCCGACTCCGGCAGGCCGCACCACGTGCGCCGATTCCGCGTGAAGGCCGACAATACGCTGGAGGGCGGCGAGGTGTTCGTGACCATCGCGCCCGGCGGCCCCGATGGCATCCGCTGCGACAGCCAGGGCCGCCTGTTCTCATCCGCCGGCGACGGCGTCCAGGTCTTCAGCCCCGAAGGGAAACTCCTCGGCAAGGTCCGCACGCCCCAGGCTGCCGCCAACCTGTGCTTCGGCGGCCCGGACTTCCGGACCCTCTTCATCACCGCCCGCACGGGCGTTTGGGCCGTGACTCTGCTCGTGGCCGGGGCGAAGTAGGCGCGCGGCGGCGGGCGGCGGCCGCCAAATCCCGCCGTTTCCTGTTCCCCGTTCCCTGGCCTGCCCGCCTCTGGCGGGTTCCCTGTTCCCCGTTGTTATCCCCATTTTGTGGATAACTTTTCCACACGGCATTTCGGACCCCCGAAAACCCGGTTTTTGACCCTTTCGTGACCCCAAAACGGCCCTGGCGCTAGCGCCAGAGGGGGTCCACCCCCAAAATGTTAAGATGGGCATGACGAAATGCGCTCGTTTTTGATCGCTTTTTGACGGAAAACGTCGCCTTTTTGATCGATTTTGACACGAATTTGATGGTTTTTGACAGGCACTTTTGGGCGTGCGCCGCTGTGGATAACTTTTGACGCTGTCGAAAGATACACTATAAGCAACAAGGGGGCGGAAAACCGGAAACCTGGGGACACCCGTTTTCGTAAACCAAGCCGGGGAAAGGAGTTACGAGTGCGGAACCCGCCCTTAAGCCTGGCGGGCAGGCCGGGGGACCGGAAACCTGGGGACACCTGTGGCCGTAAAGATAGGCGGGAACAGCAGTTACGAGTGCGGAACGACCGTCATTCGTCCTTAGTCATTGGTCATTTGCTGCGGCAGAAGAGGAGCTGCCAAAACGGCAGACGGCGGCCAACGGGAGGGATTCGGGATTGGGGTACCGGGAACCGGAAAAGGGGGCTGATTCTATGTCCGGCGTCGGACTGCAACGCCACGCCATCATCGCCTTCTTGGCGGGTTGACCTTGTTGTTGGCTTTCTCTTTCCTGGTAAGGCGAATTGGAACAACGCCGGAAGACTTGGCCTCGCTAAAATGCCGGTTGCTCCACAGCACTTCTGTTCTGGAGTAGTCCTTTCCTTCTGTGTCCCTGGTGTGGGTCTTTATCGTCGTTTTGTGCCAACCCTCTGCCGGACACAGGCAGCGATCGTAAAGCGGGCTTTCATACCCACTGATCAAAATCATGCACTTGGCTCTTGAGCAGATCCGAAGGAGGTCTTCGTGAAAACCTTGATCGCTAACACCTACTGAGTATTTGTGCGCCCGCTTCGCATGGTATGGTGGGTCAAGATAGACAAGTGTTGCTGGTCTGTCTTCAAACATTGCGAGAAGTTCACGCGCATCGCGATTTTCAATACGCACTCGGCGTAAACGCTCGGCAGCTTGCTCCAGGCGGGCCGGCAGATTATACCACCGGCACACGCGAGCCTCTTTCCCCCCACGCGCGTAGGACTGTGAAAAGGAGAAGCCCGCGTGAGTGCTCCCTACGATTCCGTTCACAGTCATCATCGACGACACAAGAAAGCGCCGGGCCCTTTCAAGGGGAGAGAGGTTCGCCGATCTGGCCTTTGCGGCTTCGAACTCAGACCGCGCGTAAGGGGTCAGCGCGATAACGCGGCAGAGCTCCGCCGCATTGTCTCGAAGTTGTCCAAACAGATTGACGACTTCACCGTCAAGATCATTTATGACCTCGATCGGCACAACGGGCTTTGCAAGCGTCAAGGCCGCGCTGCCACAAAATGCCTCTACCCATGCATTGTGAGGTGGAAGCGATTCAATTATGCGGCGCGCAATCCGCTGCTTCGCCCCGTAATATCCGAAAGGCGGCTTCGGCGGCTTGGCGTTTCCGTTGTCGCAGAAATCCCGCCACAACGCCAAGTAGTCTTTCATTCGTCCTCCTCGACGCACAATTTGTGGCTCTATCCATCCGGGGCGAGACGGCACTGGACTATCCCCGTCTCGACAATCCACTTGCTTTCTGGTCCCAAGACAGCAGCGTGCGGGTCTTGAACTATACGCACAGCGTCCGCAGCAATGCGCCCACCTGCTACGGCTGGAACAAGGTAGAGATAATACCAAGCGCCAAACAACTCCGCCATTGCGACTTCATTCTCGCTCCAGAAAAAACGCTGGCTGTCCAAGGGCACTGCCTTGACCTCGATGTACCGAGGCATGGTGCTCCCATCTTCACACAAACTCACGCTGAGAATGTCGTAGCCTGCGGCCACGTCCCTAATGCCGACGTGTTCTACCTGGTGTTCGTGTTGGGCGCCAACGCGCCGACGCTCGAATTGCACCATCGCAAACTCCGCCTCCATGCCCAGGGTTTCCCTTGCCTCCAACCGGCGCTTGAGTTGGGCGGGAGTCATCGCCCTGTGTTGCCGCACTGCAAAAGCATAAAGTTGGCTGAACTCTCTGCCCAGCCGGTAACAGGAGGCACCTTGGTCGTATGATAGGATACCGACATCAATCAGGTAATTCCTCACCGCGCTTTCAGCACTTCGCGATTCGACGGACGGCCTATGGATGGCTGCGCCATTCCAAACCCGGAATTGTCTCAGGTACTGTAGCAATTCGCGGCGATACGGCGTGTCAGTCCCCAAGAGTAGGCGCAAGATAGATCCTGACGTCCCCAACGCACCCTGTCGCTCCATTTCCGCGAAGTCCGTGCCTATTCTCAAACAATCGCCCGCTTGGTCAAGGGCCTGGATGGTCGTGAGAAACGCTAATGTCTCCGGAAATCCCGACGCCTTCTCGCAGTATCGCCTTTGCACGAAACTCCTTTCTGTGCGCGTGGACTCCCTCAGGATATCGAGAAGAACAACCGCCTGATTCTGACGCAGGCCTTCGAAACTACTCTGCGCGCTGGCCGAAGAGTCGCTCATAGGCCTCAAGCTCCTCATCGTCTTCAAACATGTCCATTGAGTAAACCGCGTAATCCCTATCTATCACGGCGCTCATTTGCCGAGCCTTGCGCTGCACATTCCCAAGGATGTCCTCGTCAACCGTGCCCACATATTGTAGGAAGTGATAATGGGACTCCTTGTTCTCCGACCCGCCCACCCGATGGATTCGGTCTAGGGACTGCAGATACTGAGCGCAATTGTATGACATGTCGTAGTAAATCGCGTGCGAGCATGTCTTGTGCAGCGAGATGGACTCGGCGCAGGCGGCAGGATTGGCGACCAGGACATCTACGCCGTGTTCAGAACTACAGAACTCCCGTATGACGGCTTCGCGGCTAAGCTCGTCGCCCACGGCTGCCTCGTGGATTGGCGTCGCGCCGTAGATTAGCCTCACTCCGTAGCCCCCGTCACGCAAGGAGTCTCGCAGAAGCTCCAATGTGCGGATGAAGTTGGACCAGATTACCACCTTCTCCCCCTGGTGGCGCAAGTGCCCTACCAGCGATAAAAGAGCGTCGAGTTTCGCGGGCCTCTCGATTGCGTCATAGCGCTTGATAATGTCGGACAGCGAGGAATCGCCTTCACCCACATCTTCCTCATAGTCTGTCACCGCCGACCCAAGCATCTTGGCGTATGACACGCACTGTCGAAGTCTGATCATCCGACCGCGTCGTAGCCGAACGACAAGGTCTAGCGTCTGTAACGAGTCCAATTTTGACAGGTCGCTTATGCGACCAACAACTGCGTCATATATCTGTGTTTCAACGGGGTTCATGCGCACTCGCACCGGCTGGTGAAATACTTGGGCAGCCAGCCCAAGATCGTGCTTGCGCACGCGGTAGAACAGAGGTCCTATTGTTGCATCGAGAACCCCGGCCGCTTCTTCGATTTCCTTGCGCCCCGTATGCCACTCAATCCGACGCCTTTGCGCCGCAGGTATAGCCAATCCCTTGGGCCACAGCACGTCAAAAAGGTTGAAGGCGTCGGTGTAGCTTCTCGGGAATGGGGTGCCCGTCAGGACGCATCGCCGCGATGCGTGCTGAGCCACCGCAAGAACCGCATTCGCCCAGGAACCGGCGACTTGCTTGATGTAATGCGCCTCATCGACAACGAAATAGAAGCGGACCCCTTGCTGTGCGAAGAGAATTCGCACTTGCTCCCAATCCCGCTGAAGGGTCTGGAACGATGTCAGATACATGTCACAGACCCCACTCTTATTAACCAAGTATTTGCTTCGCCTTGCGTCAACGTCGCCGCCTGCAAGTATCTCGTAGTTGGGCAGTGACCCAAGTACTGCCTCAAATTCCATTCGCCAGGGACCGAAGCATGCAGGGGGTCCCACAACAAAGAGCGCGTCCAACTCTCCTCGTTGCCTCAACCACTCGAAAACGGCAAGAACCACCGTTGTCTTGCCGCTCCCCGGAACTGAGAAGTTGGCACCATTTTGAGTGCACAAAAGGTGGAGGGCGGCCTTGCATTGATGCGCTTTGAGTCTGCGTTTTAGCCCTGTTCGAAGAAAGTGCGCGAATTCCTGATATGAGGCGAAATCAACAATGCCGTCCTTGAATCGCTTGCCCTCTTGGCGGGCAGCCTCCACCTCTGATTCAGCATCCCTACGGGCCTCAAGAAGGCGGGCAATCTGACCATCAACACTATGCTCGACGCCATGCTGCTTGAAGTACGCCACAACCTTGGCGATGAGGCATTGGATGTCTTGGCTGCTGCGAAGAAGTTGGCCTGATGCCTCATCACGCACAAAACCCCAGTAGGCAAGTTGGCTCTCGTGACGCGGCGCAAGATCTGCGCCTTTCGCATCCATGGCAATCTGGCCACGCGCTGCTGAGATGCGTATCACTGGCGCCCTCGTTGGAGATTCTTCAAGTTTTTCTCTATCTGGTAGATCTGGCTAGCCAGTTCATTCGCCGCTTCCTTGACCTTATTCGCAATCTTGAGGGCTTTGCCTAGGTCAGATACCGCTATGGAGTCTAAATCCATGTCATCGTGTGTCAGTTTTTTGTAAGCCGCCTCCATTAGTTCCAGTGGGGTTTCCCTCTCCTTCTTTGTGTCGTGGCACAGGGCCGCCTTCTTCACCTGGTGGATTATCATCTGCTTATTCCTCGCAGCCCACTTGGCGTCAACTACCTCAGGCTTCAGGGGATTGCCCGACTTGTCAAAGCATTCTGACTTGGGGAGAGTGGGCTCGATCTCATCAGCGATCTTCAGAATGGACTTCTTTCCCTCCTTGGTTCTACAGTACTTCGGCAAGATGCGCATAATGGTATGCACTTTCGGCATGTCGGGAATAGTGCGCAATCTTATGATGTCAAACGCGGCCTCTTCTATTGCCCCTATTTCGTCCTCTTCGATTCCGTATTCGAGCAACTTGGCCGGGTTCTGAAAAACATGGGAGAGAGTGTAGTTGTAGTAGTCTGTGAATGCTTGCCATCTGCCCTCATGATCCGAGATACCTGTAGAAACGGTGCGATACTGGCCTTCTCTGCCAAACTGCTTCAGATAACGCTCGACGCATTCAAGTGGCTTTAGATATTTTCTTTCTACTTCTGCTTCGGCCTTCTTAAGCGCTGCTTCATCAGCCTCAGCGTAAAGAGGGTCGTCAAGCAATTGTGCCCTCAGTGACAGCCCATCACGCTTCTTGCGCCTGATGGACATAGCCTTGTCAAAGCCGTAGTACTCGGCCTTGCCGTCACTCTGAAGTTGATAGCGGTTCTCAATCCGCTCGACCTCAAGGAGGGTAGGCGGGCCGCCTTCCTCCCCCTCGCCTGGTAGAATAACCACCTTCATGAACTCAAATCGCTCATCACCGGGGTGCTCTTTGTGCAAGCGGTCCATGACCATTTTCCGGCGGTTCCCGTTTATGAGGAATCCGTCACATGTTATGATACTTGCCTGGCGCTGGCCGTCGTGCAGGATCGAAGATCGCAGGGTTTCTGTCTTCTCAGGATCTTTCTCATAAAGGAATTGTGCCAGGATATCCTGGTCTTCTTGGTTGGCTTCGTTCAGGGGGCGCTTGCTTGCCTCAAAGTCTGCCACATCAGACGCGATACGGCCGTTGTCCTTCCGGTATCGCAGTATTCCGATTGGTATCTGGAAGACCTCACGCTCAGTACCGTCGCGAATGTCGGTACGGAAGTTGATGACCTCCTTGGAGGGCTTCGCCGTGGAGGTTCTCTTCTCACGGATTTCCTTAGCGAAGTCTTCGATGATTGGGCGGAGGGCATCCTTTGTGATGTTACTCATACGAGCTCCTCGAAAACAAGCGCTACCCTGAGGCTCCGGTTTACCGACACCTCAGCATTCTACAATATCCCACCCGAGAAGCAATAGTGCCAGCCTATATTTTTAGAAGGCCATCGCCGCTTCCTGATCCCCTGCTCACAAGGCTCGACTTCTTGGCGATTGTCTTTCTTCGCGCCCTTGCGGCTTTGCGGTCTCGCAACGCGGCGCCACGGGGGCGGGCCGAGGCGGGCGAGGGCGGGTTGTCCGGGCGCGGAAGAATTCCCGGCGGGTTTTGCGGCTTTTGCGCTTGCCTCCGTGCGGCGGGGACCCTACAAATATGCAACCTGTATGCCCTTGGGGCGCCTGCTGGGATGCCTGCTGGGATGCCCGCAGGGGCGCCGCAGCGGGCGAGGAGATGGGAACAGCCTATGAGGACGGGCGGATTTCGATTCATCGGCGTGGCCGCGGCTTTAAGTAGAACCGCAAAAGGTTTCGTTCACCGAAGCCTATGCGCGGCGGGTACGGAGACCCGCCGCGCAAAGTTACAATGGTTCTTTTTGCGGTTCTACTTAGTTGCGGGCCTTGTCGCGGCGGGCGGGTGCGCGCAGGAAACCTGGCGACGCCCCGACGGCACCCTGGTCACCGGCAAGGTCAGTTTCCAGAAGGAGCCGACCACCGGCCGCACGTTTCACCTGTACATTCCGACGACGTACAACCCGCGGCGGGCGTACCCGCTGATCGTCACCGGCCAGGGGATGTTCCCGTTCGACGAGGCCGCGCAGCAGCGCGACCGGTGGATCGACGTGGCCGAGCGGTACGGCATCATCATCTGCTCGCCGGACCTGGATTCGGCCACGGGGTTCCTGGGCGTCCCATCGGACCGGCCCGCGCCGGAACTGGTGCGCGACGAGCAGGCGGTGGTGGCGGTGGTGAGGGAAGTGCGGTCGCGCTACAGCATCAACCCCGACGGGGTGATGATCACCGGCTGGTCGGCGGGCGCGTTTGCGGCGCACTACATCGGGCTGCATCACCCGGAGGTTTTCCGGGCCATCGTGGGTCGGGCGGGCAACTTCAACGAGCACCTGGTGCCCGACGACGTGGCCCAGCGGGCACGCCACATGCACGTCTATGTGTTCTTCGGCGAGGGCGACCTGCCGGGCTGGCCCGCCATGAACCGCGAGGCCAATTACTGGTACACCGTCCGGGGCTTCCGCAACTTCGTCATCCGCCCGATGGGGGGCGGCCACGACCCGAACCAACTGGAGGCCGCGCGGTACTTCCTCAACGTGGTCAACCACTGGCCCGCCATCCACATCGAGGCGGACAAGACCGAGGGCCAGGCCCCCCTGACGGTCACCCTGCGGGCCCGCGTGCGCGACCCGGACTCGCCCGATGGCCGCGTCGATTCCGTCCTCTGGAACCTCGGCGACAACACGGTCACGAGCAGGCCCGAGGTCGTCCACACCTACGCCAAGGCCGGCCTGTACAACGTGTTCCTGACGGTCGTGGACCTGGACGGCCACCGCGAATACCAGCAGATGTGGATCAGAGTCGAGTGACGGAAGTTCCAAGTTTCAGGTTCCAAGTTCCAAGTTAACGGCACAGAAAGACGGCCGCGACGATTGGCGCCGCGGCCGCGTTGTTTTGGCTTTTAACTTGGAACTTGAAACTTGGAACTTGGAACTCTCGGTTTGGAACTTGGAACTTGGAACCTGCCTGCTGGCCGGCAGGCTGCCGGTGCGCGCCTCACGCGCCCGCCGCAACGAAGAGGCGGCGGATCCACTGGGGCGTCTTGGCGTTGAAGGCCTCGATGTGCCGCCGGCGGGTGAAGTAATACAGGGCCATGCCGCCCTGGCAGGCGATGCTCAGCACGGCCACGAGGGCGTAGAAGCCATACGTGAGGAGCGGCGCCCAGCGTTCGACTTGCTTGTCGATCTCGCCGGCCATCTCGGGCATGGCCGCCAGTTGGGCCCGCACCTCGGGCGAGAGGGCGGCCGCCTTTGCCGCATCGGTCGAAAAGGTGAGCGCCTGGAAGATGCAGTAGAGGACGATCAGGCCGAGGAAGGCCAGTTGGTTCTCGGCCAGCATCGCGGGGGCCCTGGGGTCGGCCTGCCGCATCCGCCGGGAGCCCATGAGTTCCACCGCGCCGATGACGCAGACCCCGGCGACAATGGCGAGGCTGCTCAGGCTCGGCCAGATGAGGGCGAAGGGCAGGGCGCTCACGCCGATGAAGAGCGTCACGGCGGCCGACAAGAGGGCCGTCCGGGCCGCGCGGTTCACCGCCTTGCGGTCGCGGGCGGCCTGGCGGATGAGCGCGTAATGGTCATCCGTGAGCGGCGACGCCCCAGGCGAGGCCGCGAGCGGGGCCTGAGGCGCAGCACCGGCGCGCGGGCCGCCGCGGGTTTCGTGGGCCGTTTGCATCAGCACGATTCACCTCCCGATGGTGGTTTATCGCCCGTTTCACGCAGCGAAGTTCAGGCCGAACGGCGGGCGGGCAACGGCGGGGGGATTCCCAGGGCATTTCGCGCTTGCCTGTAGCGGGAGGTCGCGCGGCGGGTATTCCGGGCCTGTTGCCGAATTCGCTTCGCGCGCATGTAGGCCGGGGCAACGCCCCGGTACGTGTTTAGCGCTGCGGCTTTTCTCCCCTCTCCCCGCCGTGGGAGAGGGGGTGGGGGTGAGGGGGCGCGCGCCGCTCCACCCCTCACCCGGCCTTCGGCCACCCTCTCCCGCAAGGGGAGAGGGAACAACGCTAAACACCTACACGCCCCGGCTCTGATGCTACAACCCGAACTGGGCGGCCATCAGTTCTCCCACGGCCCGGTAAGACGGCCGGGCGGGGTCCAGTTCAAACACCGTCGCGCCGCGCATGGAGGCCTCCAGGACGGCCGGGTCCAGGGGCACGCGGCCGAGGGTGGGCAGTGGCTCCGCGCCGGGGGGCAGGGGGGCACCTTCGGGCACCTTGTTCCAGAGGACGCCGCAGCGCTTCACGGCAATCGGCAGCCGCCCTGCCAGGTCCAGGATCCGCCGCGCGGTCGTCACGCCCACGGCGGTGGTCTCCGTGACGATGAGCAGGAGGTCCACGCCGGTGGTCGTGCGGCGCGACAGGTGCTCCATGCCGGCCTCGTTGTCGATGACGACCCAGCGGTAGTCGCCGCCGGCCTGGTCCAGGTACCGGCGCAGCAGGTGGTTGACCGCGCAGTAGCACTTGGGCCCCTCGGGGCGGCCCATGGTCACGAGGTCGAAGCCCTTGGACTCGACCAGGATCTGGTGGAGGGCCAGTTCGAAGGCCCGTTCGCGGTCGGTGTCGGAGCCGGGGAGTTTGCCGGCCAGGGTCTCCTCGCGGAGGTCGGCGACGGTCTTTCCGGGCGGGGCGCCCAGGGCCAGGCCGAGGCAGGCGTTCGGGTCGGCGTCGACGGCCAGGATGCCGCGGATGCCGCGCTCGATGAGGCGGCGGACGATCATGGCCGCCAGGGTGGTCTTGCCGCTGCCGCCCTTGCCGGAGACGGCGATGGTGGTGCTCACGGGTTGTGCTCCGGCGGCGCGCGGCGGGCCAGTCGCGCCTCGGCGCTGGGGAACCGCGCCAGGTCCGTGTAGGGCAGGAAGTTGGAGCGGATGAACTCCTCCATGTAGGTCGGATGGTTCATCAGGTCG
>Ga0315289_10013222_pt1 | contig 11571 bp, 7 predicted proteins | sample YL17G11_40_MG_FD_203452 | JGI IMG/M metagenome (GOLD analysis project Ga0315289, IMG submission 203452) | Sediment microbial communities from Yellowstone Lake, YNP, Wyoming, USA - YL17G11_40 | ecosystem: Environmental > Aquatic > Freshwater > Lake > Sediment | place: USA: Wyoming | collected... | reverse complement strand
CCATCATCTCCGTTTGACGCAGGGCCTCGCGGAGGTTCTTTTCGGACTCACCGATGAAGCTCGCATAGAGGGTGCTCGGGTCCATCCGCAGCAGCGGCTGCTGCCAGGCGGTGGCGATCGCCTTGGCACACAGGCTCTTGCCCGCCCCCTGCACGCCCAGCATCAAAACGCCTTTGGGCGGCACGATGCCGAAGGCCTTGGCCTCGGCACTGAATACGTCTCGGCGCTGCTCGAGCCACTTCTTGAGGCTCTTCATCCCGCCGATTTCGTCCAGGTCCAGCGGGGTCTGGATGTACTCGAGCAAACCGCCTTGCTGAATCATCCGTCGTTTGTTGGCGATCACGACGTTGATGTCGTCGTCGTTGAACTGCTGGTCGGCCGCGACGACGTCGCTGATGATCCGGGCGGCCTGGCGGCGCGTCAGCCCCCGCAGATTCCGGACAATCGTGTCGAGCCCCTTCTGGGTGATGCCGACCTCGATGGGCTTGCTGCGATTGATCCGCTGGAGCGTGGCCCGAATGATTTGCCGCAATTCCTCCTCATCGGGGTAGGACAGCTCGAACCGCTTGGCGTAGCCCTTGATTACATCGGGAAGATTGTCGGTGCTGTCGATCATCACGATGGTAATGCCCGTCTTGTGGAAGCTGTCCACCATGTCGCGGAGGATGCGGAGGGCCTTTCCACCCCTCAGATGTTCGCCGAGGTCGAGCGTAACGCACAGAGAGCCCGGCTTGGCCCGCGCCATGCTGGCCAGTCCGGCCGCCGGGGCATCCGTGTCCGCGATGCACGGGCTGCCGTCGATCAGTCCGTCCCGCAAGCCGTCTGCGATGGACCAGACCCACACATCGCGCTTACGCTTGACGGCGGTCTTGCGGATGATTTCCAGCGCGTAGCGCTCCTCGTGCGTCACGATCGAGATGCAGTAGGTGCCGCTTTCGACGAGTTGTTCGAATTGCTCGAAGTCGTTCACCGGTTCTTCCTTCGCATCATGGCATCGTCTCGGGCCGGCGCGTGACGGCGGCTACTGTTTCGGCCCGAGCAGCTCGATGATGTTGCCGTCCGGATCTTTCACGAGGGCGAGGTACGTGTCTCCACCGCCGAGACGGTAAGGCTCCTTGACCGGTGCGACGCCGTTCTGCTTGAGCCGCTCCAATGTCTTGCCCAAGTCCGCGACAAATACCGTCAGGTAGCGGACACCCAGACTTGAGCTGATATACTGATTGTCCACCTTCCTCGCGCCGGGGATTTGCATGATTTTGAGTTTGGTCGTGGCCGGCTCATCGCCCAAGGCGAACACGCGTACCTGGAAGGGCTTGTTGTCGGTCAGCCCGGTGTCGCCGGCCATCTGGGCCGAGACATCGAAAGCGCCCGCCTCCTTGAAGCCGAGAGCCTGCGTGTAGAACTTCGCCGCTTTGTTGACGTCGCTGACGACCATGCCGATGTCAATCGTCGCCCTCGAGAACTCCGCTTTTCCCCCGCCTTGCCCGGCCGCCGCCATCACCAGAATACCGGCGACAAGTCCCGCCGCAATCAACAGATGGATCCGATACTTCTTCATGGTCACACTCCTAAGAATGGCAAGCCTGATTCGGTAACCCTCAACGAGATGAGGGCCATCTACGTTTTCTCACTGACCCGGCGCTCCGCCTTCGCAAACCAGTCTTTATTGATGATCACGCCCCAGCCCGGTCCGGCGGGAATAGGTACCTTCCCGTCCGTCACCTTCAGGGCCGGCTCGAAAAGCCCGTCGGTCCAGCTTGTAGGCTCGATAGAGAACTCCATGTAAGGCCCGGCGTTGCGGATGGCCCCGAGCATGTGTAGCGTGAAGACCGTCACCATCGAGAGGTTGGCCGAGTGCGGCACGCAGGGGAGGTTCGCCGGGGCGGCCATGTCGGCCACACGGAGAGCCCGCGTCAGACCGCCGACGTAGCAGATATCCGGCTGAACGATATCCACGGCGTGCATGCCGATCATCCGGCGCCATTGTGCCAAGTCGTTGTCCTGTTCGCCGCCCGCGACCGGAACGTCGAGCGCCGCAGCCACCTGGGCCGTCCACTCCAGCTCCCAGTAAGGGCAGGGTTCCTCGAAATGGTCGACGTGATTGTCTCCCAGCATTTTTCCCACTTCGATGGCCTTGGTGGGCGTGTAGCAGCTATTGCCGTCAACGTGCAGGCCGATCTTTTCACCGACCGCTTTGCGGACGGTGGGGACCAACTCCTGTGTTCGGCCGGGCCATTCGTCCTCATCGTGGCCGCAGACCTTGCCGATGCGAATCTTGAAGGCACGGAAGCCCTGCTCATCGCGCAGGCGCGCGAGCCGGGCCGCTTCATCGACGGGTTTGATGTCCCGTCGCATGCTCGATCCGTACACCGGGAAAGGACGCGGTTGGCCGCCCAGCAGCTCGCACACGCTCCTACCCGCCGTCTTGCCGTGGATATCCCAAAGGGCGGTATCCAGTCCCGCCAACGCCCGGCACACGAACGACCAGGGGAACTTGTAGTTGGCTTCGACACATTGATCGGAAATCGTATCGAGGTCGGCCGGGTCTTTGCCCAGGGCGTGCGGCGCGACCATCCGGTGCAGAACGGTGGCCGAAATATCGGCATTGAACGGGGCAATCTGTCCGTAGCCCTCCTGGCCGCTGTCGGTGCGGACACGCACGATGCTCAGCGAGCCGCTCGTGAACGTCTCAATGCTCTTGATCCTGCTGCCTGTGGATGCGATGGCCTTGCGGCCGCCCGCCGGCTCACCGCTGACGCGATTCTGCGTCCACAAAGCGGGCGCAAGGGAAACACCGATAGCCGTCTTCAGAAAATTGCGACGATCTTCCATCATGAAGGTGTCCTCTCAACGATTGCACAATACGTTCATTTTTTGCCTCATCAGCTTACCGGAGGCCGGCCGGGTTGGCAAGAGTGCTGCCCGCTCGGGATTCTCCTGGGTGCGGTCGGCATTCGGTCGCGGATTCGGGCCGCAGAGTGGGGCGAGCGTCCTCGCTCGCCACTCTTGTTGTGCGTTTTCCCATGACAGTTCCGACGGTCGTGAATCCGCCAAGCAGGCGAGCGGGGACGGGGACCCGGGACCCCAGAAGCGACGTATCGCTTCTGGGAGCCCCACCAAACGCGAAGAATCGCGTTTGGGAACCCACGCTCGCCCTACAGAAGCCGCGGGGATCGCCGCCGTATTCCGGCCACACCCCTTTGGCCCATGTGGCTGCCTTGCGTGGCGGAGCCACCCCGCACCGGCCAGGGCCGGCGGAAATTGGCTTTGTTTTGCACCCGGGCCTGTTCGTGGAGACGCAAAACGTTGCGTCTCTACAGATGCCCGGACGGGCACGCTACAAGCCCGACCGACCAAATTGGCTTTGTTTCCGCAGACGCATAGCTCGTACCTTTTCACGTAACCTTTTTCCCGACCGGCAGTTAGCTTCTGTTGCGCCATTCGGAAATTGGCTTTGTTTTGCATAATCACATCCTCCGCTGCCAGCCCTCGCCGGCCCGTGAATGGAATGGTGGATACTCCGGCGACGGAATACTGGAATGATGGAATGTGGGAATAATGGAGCAAGTCAACCACCGCCGAGGCGAGGATTTGCGTTTCGTTGGCCACGCTCAGACCCTCCGAACTTACCGTTTACGATTCAACCGTGACGCTAATCTGATAGTTGCGTACATATCATACATGCATACGGCTTCACTGTCAAGTGAAATTCCAGTGTCGTTCAGGTTGGGGGTGCGCGTCACGTTTGCAGGTGCTGTGAGCCCATTACCCGCTTTGTCATGTCGAGTGCGGCGCGGCCTCCGGCCGCAACCAAAAATGCTTGCTAAAAAAACAAGATGTTGCGCCTTTGCAGCGCAGCGCAGCGAAGCCGAGACATCTGGCCTCGAATCCGGCGTGTCGTCCATTCGCGGCCAGATATCTGGGACCCCAAACGCGTTGTGTCGCGTTTGGGAACCCTCTCCACGCGGCCTTCGGCCTTGGTCGAAATGACAACCGCATGGGTCTCTCGCCGGGCTTACCTGCAAACTCGACGTGCACCCAGGGATTGCCACTATATTCCGACCGCACCCATTCTCCTCCCAACGGGCATTGTTGCCTTCGCCATCCCGGCGGCAGAAGGCTTGGGGCGAAAGTTGACATTCATGCCCTCGAACGGTAACCTGTGGGGCTTTATTGAGTCGCTATAAGGGCTTGCCCAATGAGAGTTTCTCTGAATTGGTTACGTGATTACGTCGATACCGGCCTCCAGGCAGAGCAGATCGCGGAGATTCTGAGCAATCTGGGCTTGCCCTGCGAGGGGATCGAGCACCTGGATAATGACTCCGTGATCGATGTGGAGGTAACGAGCAACCGGGGCGATTGCCTGAGCCATATCGGCATCGCCCGCGAGCTGGCCGCCGCCACGGGGAATGAGCTGCGGCTGCCCCAAGTTCATTTTCAGGAGATGGATCGGCCCGCCGGCGAATTTGTGCAGGTGGAGATTCGCGAGCCGGACCTGTGCGGCCGATATACGGCCCGAATTATGGAAGGCGTCAAGGTTGGGCCGTCGCCGGAGTGGATGCGCCAGCGGCTCGAAGCGATCGGCATGCGCAGCGTCAACAACGTTGTCGATGCCACGAACTACGCGATGATGGAGACCGGCCAGCCGCCGCACGCGTTCGACTATGCGACCATCGAGGGGCACAAGATCATCGTAAGAAAGGCCATCCCGGGCGAGCGAATCATCAGCATTGACGGGACGCAGTGTGACTTGGCCCCCGAGATGCTCGTCATCGCCGACGCCCGCCGGCCGGTGGCGGTCGCGGGCATTATGGGCGGTCTGCAAACGGAAGTGAGCGACGCGACGACGACGATTCTGCTGGAGGACGCCTACTTCGATCCCGTCAGCATCCGCACCACTTCGCGCCGACTGGCGCTGCCGTCCGAGGCTTCTTTCCGATTCGAGCGGATTGTGGATATCGAGAAGATCGATTGGGCCTCGCAGCGGACGACACAGCTCATCGTGCAGCTTGCCGGCGGCCGGGTGGCCAAGGGAGTGGTGGACGCCTATCCGCGCCGGCCGCGGTCGCAAGAGGTGACGATGCGACTGGCCCGGCTGAGTAAACTGCTCGGCATCCAGGTGCCGCAGGAGGAGGTGTTGCGGATCTTGTCGGCGCTCTATTTTGAGCCTCGCCTGCGTGATGGTTCCATTGTTTGCACTCTGCCCACGTGGCGAAGCGACGTCGATCGCGAAGTGGACCTGATCGAGGAAGTGGCCCGCGTGTACGGCTATGACAAAGTGCCGACGCAGAGAAAGATCCAGATTGAGGCCACGGCGGCCGACCCGCGCCACAAGCTGGCGGCCTCTATCGGCACGTTCCTGAACGGCTGCGGCTTTTACGAGACGATTACGGTCAGTTTCGTGGATCGGGCGACGGCGGACTTGTTCGCGCCGAACGGCGCAGCGGAGTATCTGTCCGTGCGCGACGTCGCGCGCAAAGGCGCCAATCTGCTGCGTCAGAACCTGCTCGGCTCGTTGCTCGAAGTTCTGAAGACAAACGTCAACGCGAAGAACCTGCCGTGCCGTATTTATGAGATTGCCGATACGTTCATTCCGAGCGGAGTCCGCAATTCTCTGCCGCAGGAGCGAACGAAGCTGTCGCTTGTCGCCGGTGACGGATTGAGAGAGTTGCGTGGCGCTGTTGAAGGAATGATCCGGAATATTCAGCGGACGGCGCAGGTGGAATTTGTGCCCGCCGGGCTGGCCTGGGCGCAGGTCGGGGCACACGTGGTGGTGAACGGCCGGGCGATCGGTGAGGCGGGGATTTTCTCCGATGCCGTTCGCGCGCGGTTCGATCTCAAGGACCTGACTCCCTGCGGCGCCGAGCTGGACTTCGGGGGGTTGATGGAATTGAAGGGTGCGCCGGTCCGGATCAAGCCGATTCCGCGTTTCCCTGCCATCGAGCGGGACCTTTCGATTGTCGTGGCGGAGGAGACGCCTTGGGCGGACATCGCCGCGGCGGTCCGGAGCAGCGCACCGCCCGAGCTTGAGGACATCCGGTTCGTGGATATCTATCGTGGAAAGGGCATCGCGCCGGGCAAGAAGAGCGTGACGCTCTCCCTTCGTTTCCGCGACGAGGACGGCACGTTGACGCACGATGCCGTCGACGCGTACCAGGCGGCGATTCTCGATAGTCTCAACCGGTCGGTCGGGGCCGAATTGCGGACGCTGTAACGTGCGACATCCCGATTCCGCTCACGATCTTGCGGTTGCTGTTCCTGCCGTCATAAGGCGACATCTCTCTGCGCCATTCTATGTAACGCTGGATGTATCGAGTGAAAGCGCATTTTGTCTGTAGATAAGGCGTGCGAGGTGCCGATAACAATGTGGGGGTGGGGGCGTTTGCCGTCCTCCTCCTGGGGTTTGCAGGGCTTTATGCCCTTGACGATAGGTCAAGGATTTGATAGATTAATAGATTGCAGGCTGACCCCTGCAGTGTTTGTACCGAAGGCATGCTATTGAAGGAACCGATACCCGTACTCGGGGAGATCAGGCCTTGTTGGGCCGGAAATGCCTGCGCGACAGGACTTTCGGACACAAGCAACGATCACCCACTTGAAAGTAATGGGTTCCCTTCAAGAGCCTTTTGTACGGCACAGGTGGAGGTTGGCTGGCATGTAGCAAAAAGGCCTGTATGCGCAGGCCTTTTTTGTTTGTCTTCTACCCCGTTCGGGCCCGATCTATCGGACCCGCGGGCCTGCCCCAACCTGCAAATCCTTGTTCCTTTTGGAGTTAAGCAAGCGGATGGAATTGCCGATGAAAAGTCGAAGGCTTGCTTTTCGCTCCAGGTAGTGTTCTCACGTAGGGATGTTGGATTGTAAGGAGTTCGAATGCCCAGCGTGCGCAGCTTTACCGTTCTGCCGGCGATTCCCGAATCATTGAAGGAGTTGGAGGTCCTGGCCAAGAATCTGTTTTGGTCCTGGAATCCACAATTTGTCGAGCTGTTCAAGCGTATCGATCCCGCCTTATGGGCGGCGTGCGGCCACAATCCGGTGAAGCTGCTCGGCACGGTCTCCCAGTCGCGGCTGGAGGCTCTGGCCACCAACGAAAGCTTTCTGAATGAGTTGAATCGGGCGGCGGAGACGCTCGACGAATATCTCCAGGCGCCCACCTGGTTTGAGAAGGTCTGCCCCGGCAACTCGGAGTTGGTGATCGCCTATTTCAGTGCGGAGTTTGGGCTTCATGAATGTCTGCCGATTTATGCCGGCGGCCTGGGCATCCTCGCGGGCGACCATCTCAAGAGCGCCTCCGATCTCGGGATACCGATTGTCGGGATCGGCCTGATGTACCAGAAAGGCTACTTCCGCCAGCGTCTGAATATCGACGGCTGGCAGCAAGAGGACTATGTTGAGAACGATTCCTTCAACATGCCGGCAGAGCTGGTCGTGAAATCCAGCGGCCGGCCACTGACCATCAGCGTGGAGTACCCGGGTCGTTCGGTCCAGGCGCAGATATGGACGATCTCTGTAGGTCGGCTGAAGCTGTATCTCCTGGACACCAACATCCCGGCCAACTCGCCGGGCGACCGCATGATTACCAGCAGCCTCTATGGGGGCGATCGCGAGCTGCGCATCCGCCAGGAGACCCTGTTGGGCATCGGGGGCCTCAAAGCTTTGACCGCCATGGGAATCACACCGACGGTCTGCCACATGAATGAAGGCCACGCTGCTTTCATGGCCCTCGAACGGGTCCGGCAGCTCCGAAGCACAACCAATATGACCTTTGAAGAAGCCGTGGAAGCCACGCGGTCAGGCAATATCTTCACGACCCATACGATTGTCAAAGCCGGCCTCGATGAATTCGACGTCGATCTCATGGACAAGTACTTCGGGAGTTACTTCCCGCATCTTGGGATCAACCGCCGGCAGTTCCTGTCGCTGGGCCGGATGCTGCCGGATGACGACAACGAACCGTTCAAGATGCCGGTGCTGGCCATCAAGCTGAGCAGCTATCTCAACGGCGTCAGCAAGCTGCACGGGCAGATCTCCCGCGAGGTCTGGGGCTCTCTGTGGCCCAGCGTGCCCGCGCGAGAAGTGCCGATCATCTCCATCACCAACGGGATTCATCTCAAGACCTGGCTGTCCGATGAGATGGCCGGACTGTACGAACGATACCTCGGGCCCACGTGGTCCGCCACCGTGTTCGATAAATCGGTGTGGGAGCAGGTGGATCAGATTCCCGATGAAGAGTTGTGGAGCGCGCATCAGCGGTGCAAGCATCAGTTGATTGTCTTTGCGCGCAAGCGGCTGATGGCCCAGATGCAGCGTCGCGGCACCTGCCAGGGCGAGTTGAGGCAGGCCGAGGAAGTCCTGGACCCGGAAGCTCTGACCCTTGGCTTCGCACGACGGTTCGTCGCCTACAAGAGAGGCGATCTGCTTTTGCGGGATGCGGAGCGGCTGGCTCGGCTTCTCAACCATCCGGAGCGCCCCGTCCAAATCATCTTTGCGGGCAAATCCCATCCACGGGACAACGCGGGTAAGGAGATCATCCGTCACATCGTTCATTTCACCGGCCAGGAGGCGGTGCGGCGGCGTATCATCTTTCTCGAAGATTACGATATCGACATCGCTCAGTTTCTCGTGCGCGGCGTGGATGTCTGGCTGAACAATCCGCGACGACCCATGGAGGCCAGCGGAACCAGCGGCATGAAAGCGGCAGCCAATGGCGTTCTCAACGTCAGCACGCTGGACGGCTGGTGGTGCGAAGGGTACGTGCCGGAGGGCGGCTGGGTCATCGGCGCCGGTGAGGACTATGAAAATCCGGATTACCAGGACACGGTGGAGTCCCAGGCCCTCTATAACGTGCTGGAGAACGAGATTGTGCCGTTATTCTTCACCCGCTCGGCCGACAATCTGCCGCGGGCCTGGATGCAGCGGATGAAGACCAGCGTCAAATGGGTGGCGCCTCGGTTCAACACCCACCGCATGCTCGCGCAGTACACGCGGCGCTTCTACAATCCGGCGGCCGCCCGCTATCGTCACCTGCTCAGCGACACCATGAGCCGGGCCAAGGCCTTTGCCCTGTGGAAGTCCGAGGTCCGCCAGGCGTGGCCGGAGTTTGCCGTCAAGGAAGTGACGATGAACGCGAGAAACGGCAACGGCGACGAGCAGTTGAACCCGCGGCAGCCGCAACTGAAGGTGGGCTCTGAGCTGACCGTCCGGGCGCTCGTCAAGCTCGGGCGGATCAAGCCGCACGATGTCTCTGTCGAGTTGTACCATGGTCCGACGGACTCCTGGGGCAACATCCGTGAGGGTGCCGCCATTCCGATGGAATACGAGAAAAAGGAGAATGGCGACGGGGAGCACTGGTTCTGCGGCCGCATGGAGTGCCGGCTGACCGGCCAGCATGGCGTGGCCGTTCGGATTCTGCCGAATCACCCGGACCAGGCCAATCCGTATGAGCTCGGCCTCATCCTCTGGGAAAAAGGTTAAGCGCGTCCGACACGGAAAAAAAACGGCCCAAACGCTTAGCGGGCGCTCTCGCGCGCGCTCAAAAGCTCGTAGGCCGCCTGAGCCGACGGCGCCTTCTCCAACGCACTCTTGAATTCCTCGTCGAGCATGAGCCGACTGATGCGCGCCAACGCCTGAATGTGAGGACCCGTCTGATCCAGCGGAGACACGAGCAGGATGACGATGGACACCGGTTTTCCATCCACGCTGTCGAAGTCGATCGGGTCGTGGGCGATTCCCATGGCCATCACCAGTTCTCTGACCTCGCTGCATTTGCCGTGGGGAATGGCGATTCCCGAGCCGATGCCTGTGCTGCGCGTCTTCTCCCGGGTGAACACCGCATCCAAGGCCGCCTCTCGGTTCTGGACCAGCCTGTTGGCCACCAGAAGGTCCACCAATTCAGTGATTACCGCGTACTTGTCTTTGCCTTCCAACGGGACCTTAACACACGTTGGCTGTAGTATCTGCGTCAGTATCATGTCAAGAGCGATCCAAGTGCAACTCACACCGACCGTATTGGTACAAAACCCAAACTATACCCATCCGGAATTGTCCTGCCAAGCATTTTATTCAGCAGGGGACACGATTTCTGGCCGTCGGCCGGCGGATCTTCGCACCCACACGCGGGCTCGAGTTGCTCTTCACCGCCCGATCACCGGGCCGGCGTTGGGACCGGATCGCGTGCGGTCGGAATCCGGTGGCAATCCCTGCGGCTTCTGTGGGGCGAGTGTGGGCTCCCAAACGCGACGCATCGCGTTTGGGGTCCCCGTCCCCGCTCGCCTTACTCTGCGGCCCAAATCCGTCACCGAATCCCGGGCGCACTGTCGCACTGCCGCTTGTCGTTGGATTTGCGGTTGCCTGGACGGGCGGGTCGGGGTACAATAATAGTGCGGCGGGGAGAAATCCGCCGCAGTAAAAATCTGAAACACTGAGATTTCAGACGCTCCACCTCAAACGGTCAGTTTTAGTCGAGAAGCGTTTGGAAGGCTCGGTGCTCTTTGTTTCTACGCAAAGAGCACCGATGCTTTGTGTCTCTGCGGAAGGCATCCTTGATCGACCCCGACACAAAGCTCGGGCTTCCTGCGTAGAGTATGTCTGCAGAGAGCACCGCTTAGCTTTCGCGTTCTCGACGGGCCCTGACCGGCCTGAGGTGGGCGTGATTGCGGCGGTGCTCTTTTTCGTTCTGCCGCCGCCCAAGGGTACGAAGAGAACCGGGGGACGAAAGGGCGGCCTATGCGGCCTGTGCCGGACGGCGTCAACGGGGCCATTCTCTGGCTGTTCGAGTGGATCATTGAGCTATATGCCCCGTACGTGCTGGTTCGTTGTGCCCATTTCACCAACAGTCGGCGGCAGGCCCAGGAGATCGGGATGTATACACTGGCCACCACGTGCGTGCTGGTGGGCGAGCTGGACCACCTGGGTCAGCTTGGAATGCTCGTCGATTTCATGGTGGACGTGATCGGGCCGGACATCGTGCTGGCCGGCGACCCGCCGGTCCTCTGGGATGGTCAGCCCCTGATCGCAGACGAGCGAATGCGGGACCTGGCGGACGCCCTGAACCTGCTGGCGCGCCCCGCGCGGGAGGTCCTTATCCTCCATCATCTCGCGGCCCTGGAGCCGCCCGAACTGGCAAAACTCCTGCACAAGGCGCCCGCCGAGATCGCGTCGAAGATCAGCCAAGCCGAGACCCTCCTGGCCGAATCTCTGACCGGTCTCCACGCCGGCGCCGCCGCCCCGGCCCAACCTGACGTGCGAACCTTACTGGCGGACTTCGCAGCGACCCTCGACACCGCTTGGCAGCAAGAAGTCGCAGCCTGTGCCATCAGCTACCTCGCCGAGTGCGAAAGCCACCCCACCCGTCCCCCCGTCCCCTGTCCTCTGAACTGACCCGCCCCCGAACGTGCCGTGGCCCGCCCCTCCGCGAATCAGTCAGGCTAGGAAAATAGGGTCTGTCCCTCTAGGAGCCTGTCCGAGTAATCGTTGCCTGGGCAAGAGATCGTGTTATACTGCGGTGTGTTGCAGATGAGGGGTGCCACGTTTTCGGAGACTCACGGATGAGCAAGACCTATCGATCCTGGAATC
>Ga0315289_10013219_pt1 | contig 11572 bp, 15 predicted proteins | sample YL17G11_40_MG_FD_203452 | JGI IMG/M metagenome (GOLD analysis project Ga0315289, IMG submission 203452) | Sediment microbial communities from Yellowstone Lake, YNP, Wyoming, USA - YL17G11_40 | ecosystem: Environmental > Aquatic > Freshwater > Lake > Sediment | place: USA: Wyoming | collected... | reverse complement strand
ATGAAAACTTATCTTTCAAAATCTATAAGCCGCCTTAGCTCAGTGGTAGAGCGCTCGCCTTGTAAGCGAACGGTCCTCGGTTCGAATCCGAGAGGCGGCTCATCATGAAAACCAGCCTTGCCCAAACTTGCAAACTCTTGTTTTTAACCTTTCTTCTCGTTTTGCCAATGATGGCCGCTTCTTCTTTCCTTTCCGTCCCCTCTTTTTCCTCTCAATCACCCCCAATGACCCCGATCGTTTTTGAAACTTATCAATCCCCTTCAGTTCCCAAAGAAAGCAAATTTGCCCTCCTTCTTGCCCAAAAACCGTCTCCTGAAATCCTAGGAATCCACACCAGCCAGGAAATAATTGAAGAAGAAAAAGAAAGTCAAGAACCAGTCTCTAACAAAACCGGCACTTATACTATCGCCCTCCTCGGCGACTCCATGATTGACGTCATGCAAACTGACTTGCCCCAACTCGCCAGTGCTCTGAAAAAATATTACCCCCAAGCTCAATTTAAGCTCCTTAATTATGGCGTGGGGGCGACCAACATTGAGTATGGTTTAGCCAGATTAACCCAAAACTATACCTATTTGGGGAAGGATTTTCCCTCTCTCTTATCTCAAAATCCGGACATTGTCGTGGTTGAGTCTTTTGCCTACAACCACTGGGGAGGTGACCAGAAAAGTTTAAATCGTCAATGGTTGGCTTTGGGGGCCATCACGGATACCATTAAAAACCAAAGTCAGGCCAAAATTGTCCTTGCCGCGACTATCGGCCCTGACGAAAACACTCTTTGCGACGGAATAGAAGGCATTTATCTTTTTCCTGAACAAAAAAGAGAAACAGCTCAAGTTATCCGCGCTTACTTGCAAAACATTATCAATTTCGCCAATTCACAAGGCTATCCTCTAGCTGATGCCTATCACCCCAGTCTTGACAAACAAGGCAATGGCCAACCTGTTTATATTAATGTTGGTGACCATCTCCATCCTTCAGGACCTGGCGGTGAACTATTGGCAGGAGAAATCGCCGAAGCCATCTACCAAAACAAATTATTTTAGTTGACTAATTTTTAAAGTAAGCCTTTGGCTATCGGTTTTAAACCAAAAACTCATTGATTGATCCAGACTATTAATAATATATAAGTTCTGAGAAGAACTTTGGGAACGAATCGAAGTCCCGTACTCTTGAGAAATACCCGGAATCAGGGCAAAGCTGTGGTTCGCTTTAGCCACCACCTTTAAACCAGCTTCAGAAGCCACCCAGTTCATTAATGAAGCCAGGTGACAAACACCATTACCTCCTAAACCCCAAACGCTTTTGTACCCTTCGGTCGTTAAAAATTCGGAATTCATCGTCACGGCCGGACGGGCAAATTCCGGTAAAACATTCTCATGGAAAGCAAAACTTTCCCCAGGTTGAAGAACAAAAGACACTTCAAAAGGCTTTCTGACTTCCTCCCAATCAATTGGCAAGGTTTCTTCACTCTTTAAATAATGCAAGGCCAGTAAAATATTGTCCGTATAGCCTTGGTTGGCTTCCAGACTGGGTTCACGAACGGTTAAGTCAAGGTTCTCTTCCACCAAGATTTTTTGATTTTGATATTGAAGGTAATCAGGCAAAGGTGACAATAACGGGGTGGCCGACTCAGAAGCCGGTAAAATGACGGTGGAAACTATAGTGACCAAAGCCAAAAGTTGTTCTTTCATGGCACTGAAGTCTCCCCCAGCACGGAGGCTGGTGGATTCTTCATTCGTGGTTGCGCTATCCCTCACCATTTTGGTGAGGGACTGCGGCGATTCCTTCGGAATGCACCTTGCAACCGATGAAATAAAAAAACTCTGCTTGCGCAGAGAGATTAATATCCTATATTATAACACGTCTTTGAAAAAAGTCAATTTTAGCCAAAAAAGAACCGCTCCGTTTTGATGTGACAAAGTCACACAACCCGGAGCGGGTTCCGATTAAAGATCGTTTCGCGAGCAAACTATCAACCGCCAAGGGTTGCGTTTACTCTAGCTTGAAGAGGTTTGGATCATTGACCGATATCTGGGGCCGAGATGGTGCCAGAATAGTCACCTCCGTAGTAAGGCAGTTCAAGGGGCAACTTTTTGACTCCCAACTCGTTGGCGATGGTGCCGACCACATCACCGGGAATCTTGTTTCTTTCGGTGTTGTAGTTCTGCACTGCCCCGTTCCAATCCTCGCCGCAGGCGTTAATCTTGTTGAACTGTTCTTCTGCGGTTCTCATCGCCTGCAAAACCGGTTCCGGATTCAACTCGGGCATGGGAGCCTCGGTAAACGCTTGAACATAGAGGGTAAAGCCACCACCCAAGCCATTGGGAAGAGCCCCGGCATCAGCCAACGTCGCCAAATCCAATTGATCAACAGGAATGGGATTGCCGTTGGCGTCCAGATAGTTGCCGCGAAGATCCTCCACTTGACTTCTCTGTTCGTTCACACTGGACAGGTATTGGCGGTATTCCGTTGTCATGCCGACCTGGCCTTCGATGTAACTCTGCACATAACCGTTCTGGACGTTCATCACCCCCATGCCGGTGTCAACACACAGTCGGAATGACGACGCCTCTTGCCGAGCTTCCTGATAGTAGGTAATCAAGGTATGGTACTGGTCTACGGTACTCCGGACAACACCACAGCCATCAATCAAGGTTACCAAAAGCGCCAACAGGACCAAAAACGCTAGCTTCTTCATCACTTCCTCCCTTGTTTGTTATTCTGCACTGCCTCGTTTTTCAACGAGCTCACGCAATTTGGTATCGGTATTCCGAGCAATGCTCTCCAACACTCCATCAAAGTCATCCCAATTAGCGTAATTGGCCGCTTCATCCAGGACAGAGGTGTAGTCACTGGCGGTATACCAATACAACCAAAGGGAAACTTCGATCGTGACCCGGTCTTCTTCGGGCGGAACGTCCGGCCTGATCAACCAGATCATTGCTCGCTCATCCTCTTTGTCACCCAAACCAGCCCAGCGTCCCCAATCACGGGTCCAAATCAACTCATCATTCAAAGACCCCCGATTGACAACTCCGGTTTGGCAGATGACCACCACTTCGGCGATGCGATCTTGACGCAACTGCTCAAAAGTGGCATCGGCCGTCTCCACCGTTTCCTGACGGAAGTGGCAACCATTATCAATCACCCAATACTGCCCTAAGGGTGGAAAAGCCGGTTGCCCCTCTTTAGGTTTGAGTGAGTCGGATGGACTTCTACAAGCAACGAGGATAAGCACCACTGTTAAACAGACCAGAAAAAGGAAAATGCGCTTCATCGCCCACCTCCTTACAAAACATGCCGCTGAAGCAATGACGAAATGTCAAAGCCTTTACGACTGCATCCCGCTCGTCCACCGCCTGCGCAAGCGCAAGCGCAAGCGCAGGAAGAGGCAACGCAAGCGCAGCTACTGCCTCGGCCGCCAAAACTGCCACTGCCGCCACTCGATCGACTAGGGCTACTCGTGGGTCGGCTGGAAGAACGGCTCGAGGAACTTGATTTCCAGGTTGACGAACTACTCCCTAGACCTCCGCTGTATGAAGAACGACTTCGGGAGCTACCGGTGTAGCCGCCAACATAACTGCCGTCGTCGTAGCCGCCATCATCGATGGCCGTCCAAATTATAAAGGCAACTATCAAGACGACGAAGGCGCCAACAACAATCACAGAGATCCAAAACCAATCAAGACCGCCCCCGCCTTCGGCAGAAGTTGTTGAAGGCGCAGGTGCAGCAGTTTCCTTGAGGTCAGGAAAAACTTCTTCAGCATAGAGAAGATTGACAGTGAATTTCTTCCCTGGCTGAAGAGAAGTTTCCCAAACCGCCAGATGATTCTCTATGGTTGGTTCGGGTTCAATCAGGTGGACCAGCGATTCATCCTCTGGCAAATGCCAGGTAATTCGCATCTTCTCCACGGCGATATCATCGAACCACCCGGGAATAAACTGGAAGCTGACCTCAGCCTCTTTCTTGTTGGCCATCTGCCGCTGACTGATACCGAATTGGGCAGTGAAACAATCACCGGCCCTAAAGGCCTTACTCAGATTAAGCTGAACAGTACTTTCAGACCCCGTGTTCCTTGTTTGGGCTCCGGTGACGAACTCCCCACTGTAACTCTCAATGGTGTAATCTCTATTGGGCACCCCCACATAGATGTAGGTGAGGTCCCCCAACTCGTTGGTAAGCACACACCAGTTGATGGTGTAGTCAATCAACAACGAACCGTCGGTTTGGGGTTTGACATCAATCAAGAATTCCTTGATGACGTCAGTTGGTCCTGCAGATACCGGAGGAACGGCCACCAACAAAAGCCCCAAAACCACAAACAAAACACCTAGAGTCTTTCTCTTTCTCATCTTAACTTTCCTCCCAAAGGACAATATTCACTCGTGGCCGCGTTCTCGCGAATTTCTCTGCACTCGGAATGGTTCCAGATTTCCTCCCAAGGAGTGGAGAGGATATTCCCCAACCCCTCAGGATTGCCTAACCAACTCTGGCAAGGAGCCACCGCCCCGTTGGGCATGACCGCCATGTTGGAAAGGCAAGCACCACAGATGGGATTGAAAAGTCCCAAGTCTTTAAGCTGTTCAGAAGTGAGCCAGCCGGGACTAGTGAAAGAAATTTCCATTCCCAATCTGTTTGCCGTGTCCAAGGAAAGTTCCAAAACAGCGAAAAGCCTTTCATTACTTAGAGTTTCATTTCCTTCAATCTGTTTTGACGCCGCCCCGGTGGGAATCAAACCACTGCAAGTGGCATAACGGACACCTAGGTCGTGAATAAACTTCAGTGTCTTGAAATAGTCGGCGTTAGCGTCAACTAACGGTGTGTTGATGCTCACACTCAGACCAGCGGCAACGGCATTTTTGATGCCCTCAACCGCCAATTCCCAACCACCTTTCTTACCCACCAGCTTATCGTGAACCTCCGAAATAAAGCTGTAGAGGGTAATTTGGATGCCGTCCAAACTGGCCTCATACAAAGATTTAGCCAGTTCAGGTGTGAGTATGACCCCGTTGGTGTTGAGCCGAGTAACGTGCCACTGGGCATAGTCAATCAGCTCCACCAGGTCTTTACGAACCGTCGGTTCTCCCCCGGTAAAAGTCAGCTGGGGAATACCCGCTTCCTGACAGCGGTCAATCACCCTTTTCCACCCACCGGTATCCAGTTCATACTCCACCATCATTCCCGGTTGTCCGGCCGCGTAGCAGTTTTTGCAATGCAAAGGACACTGCCACACGCCATTAACCGTCATCGGAGAAACGATCAGGTCCATTCGGTGGGGTGCGGTCATATGCTTGGCGTATTCACCAAGAGTCATCGCCGCCTGCAATCCTTCTGGCACCGGTTGGTTGTGAGCCACGGCCAAAATCAAGGCCATAAGTTCATCAAGATCATCAACCAATCGATTGGCGGAGACGGGGTATAGTCTCTTCATCCTTGTTACCACATCATCAAGAATCACCGTCATTTCGTTCTCGCTGATTTCCTCCCCTGGCCGAGCTCGCTCATTAAGAACTTCCATAAAAGTCCGGAGCAAGGCAGCCCAAGAAGGCCCAACAGGCAGAATGTACTGACCGTTGATGAGCAACAAATAGGGTTCTTTTCCTCGGCTAGATGGTCTTGGTGGAACCAAGTGGAGACGAGCCACACCTGGACCACCGGGATCCAAGGTGGCATGAACTACGCCCGCTTCTCGTTCAGCCTCTGATCTCGCCTTTCTTTTTCTTAACGAAAACTTCATCTTACCCTCCTTCTCTTTATCCTTTCTTTCAGTTATCACCATCAAAAAAAGGCTTGCCAAACACTCTTCAGTTGTCAAAGTACATTAAAAGCCTAAAGTTTTCTTTAGGATAACGAAATCATAACAAAAAAGAATAATTTTGTCAAACTATGGGATGTTTTGGAAGGAAAATGGGAGCTGGCGTCGGGAATCGAACCCGAGACCTCGAACTTACCAAGTTCGCGCTCTACCGACTGAGCTACACCAGCATGAGTGCCGGGAGCAGGATTTGCACCTACGAAGGCTTGCGCCAGCAGTTTTACAGACTGCCCCGTTTGACTACTTCGGTATCCCGGCTTAGGGTTAATTTCGAGCTTGCGAGAAACAAGGTTCTGTCGAAACATCGACAGATTCTTATTCGAGCCTCAGCGAGAAACAAGCTTGTCTTATTTTACCATAAATCACGGTTTTGGTGAAGCCGAAGGCGAAGCCTGAAGAGTTTGCTCCAACAATTGCAAATTTTTCATCACCCCTTGGTTGTAAGGATCCAATTCCAAGGCTTTCAGCCAAGCCTGGCGGGCTTCCTCTAGCCTGTTGGTTTTGAGATAAATCAAGCCCAAAGAGTTGTGAATCAAACTACTCCCCGGGTCAACGGCCAAACCTTTTTGAAAACACTCCTCGGCTTTCTCCGGCATGCCTTTGTAAAAATAAGCAACCCCCATATCATTATAAGATTGGGCCAAGGGATAAATGGCAATTGCTTTTTCAAACCAAAGAATGGCGTTGTCAAAATCCTGCATTTGTAAGTAGGTCACGCCGACATTATGATGGGCATCAACATAGTCCGGTCGAAGCTGGATCGCCCGCTGAAAAGCGAGAATGGAAGAACGATAATCTTTTTTACTTGAATAAAGATCACCCATATTGTTCCAGGCTTTGGAGCTCGTTGGCGAGGCCTTGGCCGTCGCCACCCAAAGCGTTTCCAAGCTCTGCCAATCACGGTTACGGGCGATTGTTCTGGCTGAAAGTAAAACCACCAAGACTCCCAGAACGATTAATAAAACTTGAGAATATTTCTCCAAAAACTTCACCAAATACCATCCCACGACCAAGCAAAGACCAAGCAGACCAAAGTAAACGTATCTTTCCGCCACCACCCAGGCAATTCTAATCGGCAGTAAAGTCGGGATTAAGGAAACCAGAAAAAAAGCCAAACCGAAAAAAACCACCTTTTCTTTTAGATAAAAATAGATCAAACTACCAAGTAAAGTAACAGTGATAATCAACATCACCAAATAATTAAACCAAGGAACGGATAAGTCCTCGTGGTATAAAGACAGATTATAAGGAAAAACAAACCGTTCCAAATAGCCGCTGATGGCCACGGGAATCTGGATCACGGGGTTCATTAACTCGATTCCACCCGTGTACTCCGGATTTTCGGTCACCACCCGAGATTGAAATGGTTGAATCAAATAAAAAACGAAAACCAAAGTCACCAAGCCATAAGGAATCAGTTTCCGCCAATTCTTGGCTAATTTCCCAAAAACCATTTCATAAAGCCCGAGAATCAAAACAAAAATAATCAACTTACTGTTTGAAAGAAGACCAAAAAGAAAAAAAATGATTGAGGCCGAATAAAAAAGAGAGAAATATTTTTCTTTTTTAAAGGCAGCCAAATAAAGAACCAACGAAGCCAGGGCAAAAAGCGCCCCCAAACCATAGGGACGACCGGAGATCCAACTAACCGCTTCGGTATTCAAGGGATGAACGGCGTAAAGAGCCGAAGCCGCCAAAGCGACTTTTGCGCCTACCAACTCTTCGAGTAAGAAATAAGCCAGGAGAACCACCCCGAGATGCAAGAGAAGATTGGTAAAATGATAAACAAAAGGGTGGAGTTGACCCAGGTGATAATTCAGAGACAAACTTAATTGAGGAATGTGGGCCATTTTTATATATTTGCCAAGATCAGCGATTAAAGGATTTTTAACAATATTGGGGATATCATCTGAAACAAAAGCACCGTTAAGACTGTTGAGATAAACCCCCAAACTCAAACAAGTCAATAGAAGAAGAGCCAGACGTCGATCGCTAAAGATTTTTTCCGCCAATTTTTGAAGGGTCATCAACTCATTTTATCATACTTTAAAAAAGGAATCGTTTATGCTAAAATTCAAGCCAAGATGGCGAAAAAAGGACCGAGACAACCCGTGGCTTTGATCTGCACGGTTTGCAAATCACAAAACTACGTCACCAGTAAATCAAAGACGAACACGCCTGAAAAACTGGTCTTGAAGAAGTATTGTCGTCATTGTCGACAAAAAACTGCTCATAAAGAGACTAGCAAACTCAAATAGCCTTCCTCTGGCAAAAGCGCCCTTAAGGAAGTAAAAAAATTTTCGAACCTTGACAACGAAGACTTATCCAAACTGCTTTTCCTCTTAATTCAATCAGGAGGTGGGTCGTGCGAAAACTGCTTCTCTATCCAGAACTTCTGGCAAAACATAAATACCCAACCATTTTCCTTTTAGCCTTAGTCGATGGTTTCATCATCAGCGCTCTTGTTTATCTCTCTTTCCTTTCCCTCGACCGAGTAGGCAACCGCTGGTACCAAATCGTGACTGTTTCAGGCACCAGTATGACGCCCACCATTAACGGTGGAGACAAAATCATCATTGTCCGACCACCTCAAATTGAAGACATTAAACCAGGCATGATCGTGTCTTACAATAACCCCTTTGGCCAAAATGTTTGCCATCGAGTAATGGAAGTCACAGAGGAGAATTGTCTGATTACCAAAGGCGATGCCAATCCTGACGTTGATCGTTACCTTGATGAAAACGGCCAAGAAATCCCGATTTGTCAAATCAATGGCCGTTACCTAAGCAAATTCTATGATGTTAGCGCTGTCCTCTCTTCAGTTTGGCATAAGCTCCTGTCAGCGTTCCAAAACTCCTTAGTTCCGAGGCTATCACCATTTCAAACAGGTTAGATAGCCTCTTTTTTTTGACAAGATTGAAATTATGAGCTATAATCGCCCTGATGAAGCGGGTTAAACTATTTCTTTTTCTTCTGCCCGCCCTGACCTTTCTTTTTAGCTTGCCTCAGAGCGTTGTTGCCGAAACGAAAACCTTTAATGCCTCTCAAGATGCCTTTGCCAACCAAGCTTATCCAACCAATAATTACGGCAGCCTTGAACCCTTGATTGTCAGCAACAAATTCACCACCCGACTCAGTTTTGTCCAATTTGAGGAACTAATTCTGCCTGCCAACGCCATCATTGATAAAGCCCTTTTTAAGTTTTACCTTTATGAAGGCCTTTACGCCGACAAAGCCAAAGTCAATCTCGGCCCGATCACCAATACCTGGAGCGAAAACAGTCTCACTTGGGAAAATAAACCGACCATAAACCAAACTTTAGCCATTGAGGCGGAAATTGACCTGACCAGTCACGGTTGGAAAGAAATCAACCTCACCAACCTGGCGAAACAATGGACAAACAACACCCTGGAACAAAAAGGTCTTTTTCTTTATCCTTTAGGTTATCTTTACGGCGCTTCCGAAACTGAATACGCTTTTACTTTCAAATCAAAACAAGCGGCCGATTCCACCCCCAGACTGGAAATTGAATATCATTTTGAAGCCTCACCCGTTCCCTCACCTTCACCCTCTCCCACCTCTGCCATTGAAGCCACCGAAGAACCGGAAGCCACCGTCACTCCGAGTGAAGAGCCAGTTGCCTCTCCCAGTCCCAGTTCTGAAGCCGGAGAAAGTGGCCGCCTTCTCGGCCTTTTCTCCCCAGCCCAAGCCATTATTGGCGGTCTGATTATCCTGGCCCTTATCGGGGCTTTAGTCTCTTTCCTCGTCTATGCCCTCAAAGCCAAGAAAGAAAATAAAAAGGAAAAAGAAGAAAAATTAGAAGAAGAAACCAGTGAATGAAAGAAAGATATTTCGTCAGTCTTCCCAAACCAGAAAATAAATTAATCACCGTGGCCGCCCCTGATTTTCAATCCGACCAACCTATTCCCAGCCAATCTTTGCTCGATTTGATTCAGGATTTAAGGCATCATTATCCGGAAACCCTAATTCAAGTCCGCACCCCGAAAATGACCGGTTCTCAATTGAAAAGCCTTTTTGACGCCAGCGCTAACGGTTTTACTTTGTTAACGGAAACGGAAAAATCTTCCCCAACCTAAATCCTCTTTTCAAAATGTATCAAAACAGATCTTAAAGTGGCTTTTTAGTACTAATTTTAACCTTAACTTCTTTTTTCTCAACCCTCAGTCATTGACTTTTTCCCCTAATTTGTTAAGCTATGGGGTAGTTCAACTTGGCACCTTGAAAACAAAGAAAGGAAGGCGATGGAAACACCTAAAGGTATCATGGGCGCTGTCATTATTTTGATCATTTTGGCTGTGATTCTAATGGCACCCTCTCTTTTGGCGCTGTTTCACTGAAATAAGGAGAAAAAAAATGAGCAAAAAGCGAGAAGTAGCTCTTTGGTCAGGAATCTATGTAGGAGTTTTTTGGGGAAGTTTTCTTCTTCTCGAAGTACTCGTCTTTGCCATCGTTCCACCAGAGGAAGGGAAAAGAGCCGGTGCGGTTCTCTTGAGTCTTTTTGCGTTTTTCCTTAGTTATCTCTTTGCCAGTTATATTGCACAAATAACGAGAAAAAAAGAGACTAAAAGGAGAAAAAAATGGAAGCCCTGATCTATATGAGCGCTTTTGTGGTCCTCTATTTTCATTTTGGCAATCTCGCCAATCTCTTTTGGCTCTGGAGTCACAACGATATACTGGCTATTTTCTCTATCCTCGGAGCTTTGCTCGCCACCATCGCCATTTTGAATTTCCTTAAGAAGCGCTTTAGCCTTCAAGAAGTCGCCAATTTAACCATTGGTCTTTGGGCCCTTTTATTGGGGCTGATTTGTCTGGAAACGGCTATCACCGCCAGTTTCTATCTCACCAGAGGGATTTTTTTCTTCGGTGGAGGAATTCTTTCTTTAGCGGGAATAGCGGTCATTACCGCTGTTTGCTCCCGAACGCCCCTAAAAGCGAAACTGCGTTATTTCCTTGTCTCTTTTTTCTTTCCCCTTTTTGGTTTCGTTTGTTTTCATTTCAGTAGTTTGTCGGAACCGGAGTCCTTCAGCCTTCAACACCTCTTTTTTAATATTGGTCTTTTCTCTCTCTGGGCAACGGGCGTAATAGGAAGTGTTTGGGTCTTAAATATCATTTACGATAAAAAAGAAGAAAGAAAGAAACAAGCTCAAACATTCGGAACAGAAAAGGAGAGATGAGATGGCCATTACTCAAAAGTGTTCCTGGATACCTGAATCCCTGGTGTTTATCGCCATTTTGGCCCTTTATCAAATGGCTGGGAGGTTTTTGTCTCAACCAAGCCTACACGAGTTTGGCATGGTTTTGGTTGTCATTTTGAGTCTTTTTGCCTCTCTCTACTGGCTTTTCAAGGCTCATACGACCAGAAAAATGGGGACTTTGGGCAACATACTCCTCACTTTTCTCTTGATCATGGGTGGGACAGCTACTCTCTTCTTTCACTTTGTGCCAGGCGGCTTTGATTGTCCTTGGCCAATAAGTGCCGCCAGCATCATCTACGGAGGCTTCCTACTCTGGAAACTTCCCAACGAACTCGTGTTCAGTTGAACAACAACTAGCCCTGAAGATTTTCAAACAAGTCCTCAGGGCTTTTTCTTTGCAAAAAATCTTCCTTTATGCTAAAATTCTTCCCGATGGAACTGCCATTTAAACCAAAGGCAAAGCCTTTGCTTTTTTTACAAGAAATAAGAACCGAGTTGAGCAAAGTCTCCTGGCCCTCAAAACAACAGGCCACCAGG
>Ga0315289_10013217_pt1 | contig 11573 bp, 8 predicted proteins | sample YL17G11_40_MG_FD_203452 | JGI IMG/M metagenome (GOLD analysis project Ga0315289, IMG submission 203452) | Sediment microbial communities from Yellowstone Lake, YNP, Wyoming, USA - YL17G11_40 | ecosystem: Environmental > Aquatic > Freshwater > Lake > Sediment | place: USA: Wyoming | collected... | reverse complement strand
AGAATTGGATTTTGCACCCCATATTGCATATGGGGGTGGACAAATTTGGATTGTGTGGTATGGGGGACCAACTGATGTCTCTCCTTACACAGTATATGCAAGTCGTTGGAATGGAAATGGTTGGGAACCAGATATGCAAGTAAGTCCTTCTGATAACTGTCATCACTGGTTCTGCGATGTCGCGGTTGACAATAACGAAATGCCACACGTTGTCTGGTGTGAAGTGCCCCATTACAGGCTGTATTATAGTTATTTTAATGGTGTTCGTTGGACCGACCCAATAATTATAAATGATACTACCGAAGTTTGGGCATCGCCTTGGGCAGACCCTCATATTAGGATTGATTGTCAAAGAAATTTGCATGTAGCCTGGACAGGTGCTTTCGTCGGTGCATCTTATCGGGATATATTTTATGATAAATACGATGGAACAGGATGGTCACCTTCGTTCAAAATCAGCCAAGATAGTTGTTATCATGAATGGTATTCAGATATTGCTGCAGACAGACCTGACAATATCTGGGTCGTTTGGGATAGACAGGGTGAAGGGCAAGATGAATTTCGGATTTATGCGTCTCATTACAATGGCACTAGTTGGTCAACCGAGGAACGACTTGATAATGACTCATCTTACCGTGATGGGGGCCCTCGTATTTGTCTTGATAATAATGGCGAACCATGGGTTGTATGGGATGGAAAAACCTATTCACTTAGCTATGATATATATTACAACAGGTTTGTAAGTGCAGGAATAAAAGCACCCTCTATTTCAAAATGTCCCGTTTCATGGGCATATGCTTATCCACATCTTTTTAGCAAAAAAATAACTTTCTTTCTTAAACCTTCTTTTGCTGACCATGTCCTATTGAGAATATATGATTCAAATGGAAAAGCTATCAAGACATTAGTTAACAAAAGGTTGACGCCTAACACTTATCGGTTTTTTTGGGATGGAAGGGATGAAAACGGAGCGAAGGTGCACAGCGGAATATATTTTATATATATGAACATGGATAATAAAAGAGAAATTGAAAAAGTAGTTTTAATAAAAATATAGAAAGGAGGAGAAGATGAAAAACATAAAAATAGCATCATTAGTCCCTTTATTAGTATTTGCAGGAGTTGTTACAGCTCAGCAGCACTACTGGGAAGTCCCTGAGTTCCGTCGGGAGATTCAACAAATGATAGTGTACGGTGAAGTTGACGATGGCGATACGATTTCAGTCTGGGGATATGGTGAACCACCATTCACTTACAATGACCATTTAGATTACGGAGGCAAAAAGATACTTGTAGTCAACCGAAGCTATATCCCAAATCGAGTTCCTTATTCTCCCAATCCTTATTGGGTGCAAATTGATGGGTCTCAGCCCTCTGCACAAAGAAGTGTCGTATTCTTTCATTCTAATGAAGACACAACCGCATCAATCAAAGGCTTTACTTTAACAAGAGGCGGCGTCCTTAATGAAGATTGGTTTGGAGGAGGGATTTTAATCTCGAACTCTTCCCCTAAAGTTGAGGCATGTAGCATATGTGGCAATCAATCTACAGGTGGAGGTGGTATTTATAGTACTGAAAATTCTTCACCTATTATCAAGGGGAATATAATCGTTGACAATATTGGCACCTGGGTTGGCGGAGGTTTATGTTTTGAGCGCAATAGTGGAAATCCTACAGTTAATGATAATATAATTTCGGATAATCTTGCAGGTTCAGGCGGCGGGGTCTATATCGGTACCTCATCGACTAAGTTGATAAGGAATGTAATAGAGAATAATAACACTATCGGTGAGATTGGGGGAATATATATTGTTCAATCAAATTGCTATGCTCGAGAAAACGTAATACAAAACAATCAAGAATGTGGTATCTATTGCGATTACTCCCCTGGCAATTATCCTGATTTTGGCGACGCAGTTTCCTGTGACCCAGGATATAACGTCATATTGAATAATTGGGTTTTTAATCATGAAAGCAATCAAAAACTAAAAGCAAAGGGAAATTACTGGGGCACGTTACACACTTCTGATATCCAAAGCTACATTCACGGACTAGGTGAGGTTGATTTTAACCCGGTTGCTGCTTCGGATAAATGGTTTAGTATAGGAACTGACCAATTCTGTGAAACCAATGTTTTGGTAACGGGTACTTTAACTGTTACTCTGCCTGAAGGATTTTTGACGATTGCTCCGGGGGATACATTCTGGTTCTTACAAAAGGATGCTCCACCTGAACTCAAGATTTGTGGTGGTCTTATCGCTGAATCAGGTATTGAAAATATGATAAATTTTCTCCCTTATCCATTTTGGCCCCCACCTTCTGATTTAATATGGATGGGAATAACTATTGAATCAACTGCATGGGCACACTTCATTTACTGCAAAATTGTAGGTGCTTACCAAGGAATCTATCTTTCTAATGCTGAAATATGCGGAATTCATTCATGCGAAATTACTGATAATCAGTTTGCTGGTATCTATGTGAAAAATTCAAGTCTTACGATAAATGACTGTTCTATCGCAAGAAATGGAGTCGCTGGTATAAACGTCTCGATTGACCCTAATCAACCACATCAACCCCATATTTGGGGCAATGAAATATTCAACAATGGCATTTATGGAATTGAATATGAAAATGGACCTGGTGCATCAATCGATAGAAATATAATAACTAATGATATAACTCCAAACGTTGCTTTCACTCCTAATTATGGTATTTACCTAGTTAATGTTGGAGAGAACGGCGGAATCAGAGCTAACGAGATAACTAACTTTGTACAATCAGGCATCGGAGAAGACAAGTCTTTTGTTCCTATCGATTCTAACTACTTCTTTCAAAACCAAGAATTGCTTAAAGGATATGGATACGGAATCTGGTGTAGTAACACATCTTCTCCATTAGTTAGGAAAAATAAGATCAATTACTGGAAAGCCGGTGTGTATTGTGACAATAATTCTTATCCCGATTTAGGAATAGAGCCTGATTCTGGGAAAAACTCGATTCTTATGGAAAATTACTATTGGGTGGCAAATTTTAATCCCGACCTCCCACCTCCACCTGAACCTATAGAAGCAGAGCTTAACTGGTGGGGAACCGATGACCCGTCTCGATTTCCTGAGAAATTTATCGGTTTTGTAGATTATGACCCATGGCTGACTAGTCCGATAGAAGAAGAAGGCGGTCAATCGGCGAATATAATTAAGCCGACACCGACTTTTGCTCTTTATTCCCCTAAACCAAATCCAGCCTCAGGAGAAGTTAAAATTACATATTCACTACCAAGCCGTTGCAAATCCGAACTTATCATCGGTGATGTTTCGGGAAGAATAATAACGAAGAGAACCGAAGAGAAAGACGCAGGCTATTATGAATACCTGTGGCAAAGAAAGACCCAAAGCGGTAGAACGGTTTCTAATGGGGTTTATATTATTAGACTTAAAACTGGTGATAATCTCCAAACGCAAAAGATAACTCTTGTAAGGTAAAGAGCAAATGAGTCTTAACTGGGGCGACTATTCGTCGCCCCAGTTAATTTTTAGAAAAAATTGCTGTATAGGGGTCAGCCTCCGAGCCAACTCCCCAGGTTGCTTAGGGGGCTACCCCCGAGTCAACCCCCGAAGTTACTCCCCAACTTACTCCCGAACCCGCTCCCCAAGTTGTCCCCGAAGCTGCCTCCCAACCCGCTCCCTAACCAATCCGCCAACCAACTTAGGAAGTGACTCCGGAAGCGACCTCCGAGGCGACTCCCCAAGCCACTTAGGGGGTCACCCCCTAGGTGATACCCCCTCCCAAGCACGAAATTACGGTAATCGGTTGACGATGCTCGACTTAGAAGAAATTTCGGTCAATTTTTAATATGCCTAATAGGCATACTTTTGCTGACACAAAAATACCAAAGACATTGCGGGTCGGATGAATCCGACCCCTACATTTTGAGTGCTTCAGTGGTTAAATATCTCTGCTATCTCAGCGTTCTCTGCGGTTAATTTTTTTAATTATCTGCGTCTATTCCGCCTTAGGCGGATTTATCCGTGGTTAATTTCTTTTCGTTTCTTCTCTCTTTGCTCTCTACGGTTATGCTTTATCTATGGTTAAATATCTGACGTTACTTTTAGTTCAATCCCTCTTTTGGACTTTCCGATAAAATCTAAAAAGATTTTTAAATTCTCGGTTATAGGTAATTCCTTTTTGATTTTCGCTAATGCCTGAGATAGATTTAACTTAGAACGGTAGATTAGCCGATATGCTTTAGTTAATGTTGCAATACGCTTTTGATTGAAATGTTGCCTGCGTAAACCAACCAAATTTAAGCCACGAACTTGGAATGGATTACCTTGACCAATCAGATAAGGCAGTAAATCTTTACTAAGGTAAGAACAGGCGCCAACCATTGCATATCTTCCAACCCTTACATACTGATGAATTCCAACCATACCACCAATATTAGCATAATCTTCAACCTCGACATAACCCGCCAACTGACTACTGTTGGTTATTACTGTTTTATTGCCTATTTTGCAGTTATGGGCAATATGAACATAAGCCATAATTAAATTATCGTCACCAATTTCGGTTACTTTATTCTTTCCAGTTGCCCGGTGGATTGTAGTATATTCGCCGATAATGTTTCTCTTACCAATCCTAACCTTTGTTGTTTCTCCCTCATAATTAAGGTCGAACGGCGTTGTTCCAATAATAACACCGGGCCCAATTTCGCACCCCTCCCCTATCTCAACATTTTCTTCAATAAAAACAAAAGGACTAATCTTTACATTGTCGCCAATTTTGGTCTTAGCCGAAATTATCGCAAAAGGATCGACTCGAATACCGTTGCCTAATGTTGCAGATTTATCAACCTTAGCTGATTCAGCAATCATTGTCTTGCTTATCAAAGAATCCCAAAAGCATATCGGCTTCGCAGGCGACTTCGGTTCCGACATAAACTTTGCCGTGGACTTTACAGATATTCTTTTTCAAAGTTAAAAGTTCACAAATTATTTTTAAAGTATCACCCGGTCGAACCTGACGACGAAATCTTACCTTGTCCATGGCTAAAAATAGGGTAAGCTTACCTCTTGCCTCAGGTAGTTGCCTAAGAACAAGTATCCCACCAGTTTGTGCCATTGCTTCAATTAGCAACACTCCCGGCATTAAGGGATAACCAGGAAAATGACCCGGAAAGAAATATTCATCTCCGGCTATTTTCTTGATTGCTTCAATTCTTTTTTCTTCAATTTTTATCACTTCATCAACAAATAAAAATGGTTCACGATGGGGTAAAATATTTTTTATCTCATCAATTTTCATATAATCCCTCCAATTTTTTAACAAATCCTTGATTTATTTCATGACTTGGCTTGAAAGCAAATATTTTCGCATTTAACCGACTACCCAATAGAGTTAGATGCCCAATTAAATCCAAAACCTTATGTCTCACTGCTTCATTCCGATATCGTCGAATTTTAGGGAAAATCAGTCCATTTGCAATCGATAGTTTAAATGGCAGAATTTTTTTTAATAACGCATAATTTCGGTGTGTCCCAAAAGTTCGAGCTGGCGCCAGCTCATTTTCGAAATTTGTTAGGTTAATAATATTTCCCCAAAACTGCTTTCCTATCTTTGAATGCGGAAAGTCAACGAAACAATCAATCGACAACTTTTTATCCGGCAATGCACAAATAAATGAATCATTCTCATTAACAATCATTGGTATATCAAGATTATACGTAGGAGATTCTTTTTGATAGGTCTTAATTCCGGCACTTTTAATCAGGTTAACGAACGTTAATGCGCTACCCTCACCAAAAGGTAATTCTTTACCAGAAACATCGATAAAAAGATTATTTATGCCGAGACCATAACAAGCGGCTAAAAGATGTTCGGTGAAAAATATTTTTGTATTATCTCTTTTCATTCCTAAGGAATGGTTGAAGATAAACGCATTTTTCACTTTTGCCTGGATAGATCCATTGAAGACAATTCCCGTATTAGCCGGTGCCGGACTTAGAATTATTTTTGTTTCCTTACCGAAAAATATCCCAATTCCTCGATATCGAGCTGATTTATTAATTGTCTTCTGATACAAATTATTTGTTATTTGCCTCTTCGCTTTCTTTGAACAGCTTACCCCAAAAACGTAATACTTGCTGGTGGGGACGAGCCGGAATCCCGGAGTATTTTGAATTTGGTGGTATTGATTTGTACAGCGCCGATTTGGCATAAATTACTGAATTATCACCAATCTCAACATGGTCTTTTATGCCGACTTGACCAGCTAAAATTACGCTATTACCGAGTTTGGCGCTTCCCCCAATTCCAACTTGGGCAATGATAATGCAATTCTTCCCAATCTTAACATTATGTCCGATGTGCACCAGACAATCCACTTTCGTGCCTGCGCCAATTCTGGTTTCACCAATTTTCGCCCGAGCGATGGTTACATTTGCCCCAATTTCAACATCATCCTCAATCACTACTTTTCCTTTATGAGGTATTCTCGTATAGACTTCACCGGTCTTGTCGTAACCAAAACCTTCGGTTCCTAACACCGAGCCCGGTCCAATAATCACACGCTTGCCGATCAATACATTGTCAAGGATGGTTACGTTTGGATAAATATATGTTTCTGCCCCGATAACAACTCTCTGTCCGATATAAACAAAAGGTGATAATTGAACCTTGTCGGCAATTTTGGCGTCGTTTGAAATATAGCAAAACTCGGGAACCATTTACTTAAAATTTTAAAAAAGGTTCGACAAAATTTTAGATAGATTTAGCAAAACCCAATAATTTCTAAAGCAGTTGTAACCCAAAAGAATCTCCCCTCAAATTTCAAAATCTATTCAGATTATTATTTTTCCGGTCCTCCTTGTTCCTTATTTTTCTCTTCTTGCCCACCTCCGGTTTCCGTCTTTTTTATCAAATTCTGAAGCATGCTACTGAGTGCTGAACGGATGTCATCAACCCGAGCACTCTCGCCCTTTTCGGTATCCATAGAAAGCTGTTGTTTAGGATCAGAAATGGTGAGTTCCAGACTGATTCGTTTACCCTGTTTACTAATTGAACCACTGATGACATAGTCGGCTTGCAATTCCCGCCCAATTTCGTAGATATTTTTTTCGTCGATTTTGGTTCCTTCGATGATATTTCGGCTTCGCATTGCATCACTAACATTAGTTTTTCCAATTATTTCGACTTTCGGTTGGGTTTGAAGCAACGCAACTAAATTAGCCCGTGCTCTATCCCCTAAATTATCTTGCTGGGCTTCAGTATTCGCTTCATAGAGTGGTAATATTATGAATTTCTTGATTGTTATGGTTGGTTCAATCGGTTTGTATTCTTTGTTCAATTCCTCTAAAACTACATCGGTTAAATCAAGTCCGGCATCGGCATAAACGATTTTTGCATCGGCTGCATCCAGAATTATCGTATAACCTTCTTCCTTGGCGATTTTATTCACGGCTCCGTTGATTTTTGTGACAATTGGCGTGAGTAATTCTCGATTTTTCAGTTCAATTTTACCACCTTTACCCCAAACTGATTCCACATAACGAGTATATTCATCGCGCAATTGCTCAATTTCGGTCAACTTAGTCGCCTTTCCTACTTCGGAAAGCATCAGCTTTTGCGATTCATATTCGGATTCAGCTGAATCTGCCCTTGTCTTTAAAGAGTCAGCCGACTTTCTAAATTTTACAATTTCTCGATCCAACGCCGCCTTGGCTGAGGTCGTTTCCTGATAATTTTGATATATTCGCTCTGAGTCAATGTATCCGATCTTAACATCTTTGGCTATGATTGATGCCATTAACAATAAGACAATAAGTGAAATCCATTTAAACATCTCTCCTCCTTTACTCAGGCCATATGCCTAAATCTTAGCTTTCAACCAATTCACCCAAAGTTCGGTCCATGGTAACTCCCATTACCCGAGCTTTAGCGAGTCTTCCCGAACCCTTACCATTACTTTTCGAGTTAATAAAAATTCTAATATAATTATCGGTCATTACCCAAGATCCTGGCTCGGTTATTACCTTTAAAACTTTATTCAAAAATCGGCGCCGATAATTTATTGATTTTTCTTGACCCAGTGCACGCAGGATATTAACCCGCTCTTTCTTTTTGGCTGGATTTACGGTTTCCTTAATCGCGTATGCGGCAGTACCGGGTCGAGACGAATAAGGAAAAACATGCAGGTAATCAATTGGTAGGTCTCGAATAAAAGCCAAGGTCTGGTTAAAACTTCGTTCATCCTCTTCCGGAAAACCAGTCATCAAATCCGAACCAATGTTAATGTCCGGAATCCGCTCGACGAATCGATCGATAAGTGTCCGGTATTTGGTTATTGTATATTTTCGATGCATCAAGCTAAGGACTTTATCGTCGCCCGATTGCAAAGGGATATGGAGATGCCGACACAAGCGGAATTCTTCGAAGCGGTCTATTATTCGGTCGTCAAAGCTATCTGGTTCCAAACACCCCAAGCGAATTCGAAAGTCACCTTTAATTTGGGCAATTCGTTCTAACAAATTAACCAAAGTAGTTCCGGATTCATAACCGTAAGTTCCAAGATTTAATCCAACCAGCACGATTTCTTGATAACCATTCGCCAATAAATCTTTCATTTCTTGTTCAACGGTCGAAATCGGTTTAGAAACCGGAGCCCCACGAATCTGTGCCGGCAGACAATAAGCACAACGATTCACACAGCCATCTTGAATCTTCAAAAAAGCGCGGGCGCGACTGGGTAGGATTGGACATTTTTCAACCAGTTTCACCTTTTCGTTTTGCGTAATAACTTCGTCGACTCCCTCAATTTGTTTTAACCGTTCGGCTTCCGCTTGGGCTAGGCAACCCGTAACGACTAATCTTGGTTTGGGCTTAAGCGCTGCAATGCGTCGAATCCATTTGATTGAAGTACTGGCAGCGCGTTCGGTTACCGCGCAGGTATTTATAATACAGGTTTCTAAACGGCGCTCGTCAAAATTAGCTTCAGCTGAACCCTCAGAATTTTCGAATCCCCAATCAGTCTTAGCGACAACTTGATTCCCTTGTCTTTGCAAAAGAGTTCGTAGTGCATCGCCTTCTGACTGATTAAGACGGCAACCGATTGTGACTACCGCGGCACAGGGCATTTTCTACTGCCTTTATTCAATCGGGATTTACTTCATTGAGAAAATGCTACTTCAGATGATCCTCTAAAGTGAAACGGTCGATATCTTCTTCTTGTTCAAACTCTGGCGCTTTACGCCGACCGCGTTTTTTCGGCTTTGACTCTTCTTCGACTGGAGTTTCTTCCTCGGTTGATTTATAGAGCATCCGTTCACTCAAACCAATGTGTCGACGTTCTAAATCAATTTTAGCAATCGCCAGTTCAATCTCTTCCCCGATCTTATATTTATCTTTCGTCTTTCGCGCACCGCGTGCCAACTGACCGAGTGGCACAAAACCCTCGATGCCGTGGGGAAGGCTAACTACGACACCCGGTTTTGGTAAGTCAATTATTCTCGCCTTGACCACATCGCCTTCTTTACATTCTTTACTAAAACGGTAAAACGGATCTTCTTTGGTCTGCTTCAAACCAAGACCGATTTTACGGTTTTCTTTATCGATCTCGAGAATTATCGTCTCGATCTTTTGGTCTTTTTTCACAACTTCGCGTGGATGTTTTACCTTTCTCGTCCAGGAGAGGTCGTTATTGTGAATCAAACCCTCAATGCCTTCCTCGATTTCAACGAAGGCACCGAAATCTTTCAAAGATCTGATTCGCCCCATAACCTTTTGTCCGACGTGGTATTTCTCATCAATCAAAGACCAAGGGTCAGGCATTGTCTGTTTCAGTCCCAAAGAAATGCGCCGGTTTTCTTTGTCAATACTCAGCACCACCGTTTCCACGGCATCATCGATCTTTAAAATCTGCGAGGGGTGGTGAATCATTTTGGTCCAGGACATTTCTGAAACGTGAATTAAACCTTCCACTCCTTTTTCCAGTTCAACGAATCCACCATATTCGGCTAAAGTCGTTACTCGACCTTTGACTCGTGAACCGATCGGATATTTCTCTTCGATACCATCCCAGGGATGGGGTGTCAGTTGTTTCAAGCCTACGGTCACGCGTCCCGATTCTGGGTCAGCGCTGAGCAATTTCACCTTTATCTTTTCGCCGATATTGACGAATTCTTTGGGGTGAACTACTTTATTCCAGGCTAAATCCGAAATATGGAGAAGGGCGTCGATTCCACCGATATCGATGAATGCGCCGAAATCGGTTATTGTCTTCACGGTTCCTTCCACGACTTCACCAATTTTAATGCGCGAAAAAGCTTCGGCGCGAGCTTTCCTCACTTGCTCTTCCAATAGCACTCGGCGTGAGACCACGATATTCTTTTTGAACCAGTTCACACTAAGTATTTTAACATCGAAAGTCTTGCCAATGAGACTGTCTAGATTATTAATCGGTCGAATATCAACTTGCGAGCCCGGTAAGAATGCATCAAGACCCAATACTTGAACCGCTAAACCACCTTTAACTTTCTTACGGATTATGGCGGGAACGCCTTCCGCGCTTTCGGCTTTCTGGCGAATCGTATCCCAGGCAAGTTGAAAATCGGCTTTCCTTTTCGAGATTACGGGAAACCCTTCTTTATCTTCCAGCTCTTCGAGATAAACCCAGACTTCCTTACCTTCCGCTATGTCGTCTAAAGAGTTGAATTCGTCGGTCGGCAGAAGTCCTTCGGACTTGAGTCCCATATCGACTAATACCATACTGCCAATGCGTCGGATTATCTTGCCTTTTATAATCTCTCCTTCTTTTAGCGTCGGGAAAGATTGGGCATAGATATCTTTAAGTTCTTCTTTTTCCATTACGGTTTGACCTCCTTATAGGAAATTCTGTCCAATCCGCCTTGGCGGATTGTCACCCCAGACGAAAGATTTCGGGGATTTTTGAGAAACTCGACGATTTCGTCGATGACCAAGGATGGGGTTGATGTACCCGCCGCAATACCAACCGTTTTAGCTTGAGAAAACCAGTTCCAATCGATTTCTTCTTTCTTTTCGATGGGATAGACTGACTTACCAATTTTCCGAACCGTTTCGGCTAACCGCTGTGTGTTAGAACTGTTCTTGCCGCCGATAATCAACATTAAATCCACGCTTGATCCAATTTCCTTCACTGCCCTTTGTCTTGCCGCAGCCTCTTTACAAATTGTATTAAAAATTCTTATCTCTTCAAAATTATATTTGAATAATTCTTCAATTGCTCTATTAAATAAATTTAACGATGTGGTTGTCTGAGCTAAAATTCCAATTTTTTTAGCATTAATTTTCATCTCCGGTTTATAAACTAAACCGGATTTTCCGGCATAAGCCAGGATGGATTTTACTTCCGGATGGGTTTTATCCCCCACTACCATTACCGTATAACCTTCCCGACTTAAATTGGAAGCGTAACGCTGCACTTTAGCCACATTAGGGCATGTGGCATCAACGATTTTAATTCTAAGTTTCTTCGCTTCTTTTAATAATTCCGGTGCACAGCCATGCGAACGAATCACCAGCGTCTTTTTTGCCGC
>Ga0315289_10013215_pt1 | contig 11573 bp, 9 predicted proteins | sample YL17G11_40_MG_FD_203452 | JGI IMG/M metagenome (GOLD analysis project Ga0315289, IMG submission 203452) | Sediment microbial communities from Yellowstone Lake, YNP, Wyoming, USA - YL17G11_40 | ecosystem: Environmental > Aquatic > Freshwater > Lake > Sediment | place: USA: Wyoming | collected... | reverse complement strand
TGGCGGACAGCCTTGTGGGTAAGGGTTGCCGCATAATAAAGCAAGAAGGTAACTTCAGTCCCAAGAGACTGTTTGTTGGCGACGATGTTAATATAGAGCTATGATTCGACTTTATCGTCATTTCGAGCCGAAGGCGTTGCAATCTCAGACGGTGCCACTTGGGACAAGCCTTACAATGACGGCAAGTACCCTTACTGAGGAAGGAGCTAAGCCATGGTGAAGGAATATCCGTTACAAGGCGATAGAACTTATGAACTCAACCTATTGCCCTATGAGCGCGGTTTCTTTGCTGAGGCTTTAAGACAAGACTGGCAAGAGTTCATAGACGAAGTTCGATTATAATATGACCTAATTTTGCTTGCCATCAATAGTAATCAACTGGCATGTGCCGGTAAGATGGCAGCGGTTTAACGATGAACTATCTGGGAGACATCAATCCAATAGCGTATCTCCGCGATCCCGTAAGAAACAATGCTCTCTTTTTTATGGCTGCCAATGCTATCAATGCCCTGATAGGATTTTTCTTCTGGACGCTGGCAGCAAGATCATATACCGTTGAAGATATCGGCAGGGCAACAGCATTAATCTCAGCTGCTAATTTAGTAGTTATCTTCGCGGGCCTGGGTATGGGCATTGGAGTTATTCGCTTTCTATCGGAAGAAAAAAATAAAAATGCCTTAATCAACACTGCCTTCACTATATCCGAAGCCACTGCACTGATATTATCCTTAATTTTTATCCTGGGCATTACAGTATGGTCACCTGCTTTAGCTTTTATTTATGATAATTATCTACTTATAGTCATGTTCATCGTATTTGCCGTATTTAGTGTCATCCAATCATTATTGTCATTTACCTTTATTGCCTTTGGTGCCGCTAGATATTCCTTTTATCAGAGCTTGATCGTAGGTATAAAAGTGATCATCCTGATTTTCCTGGTACATCTGGGGATAGCGGGTGTTTTTGCATCGTTCACATTGGGACCTGTAACCGCTGTTATCATAGCCAATATCATTTTTCTGCCGGCAGTATATCGGGGATATAAATTCATTCCTTCTTTTAACAGGGCAATTCTCAATACTATATTCCGTTTTTCCTTTGGTAATTACCTCGGTGATATTTTCAAATCATTAACGGGCGTACTTGCAGCGCTCATTATTATTAATCTGCTGGGCGCTGAAACAAACGCCTATTTTTACGTAACCTGGCTGATTTCTGGAATCTTCTTCACGGTTTCCTATTCCATCAATTATTCATTGATAGCGGCCACAGCACCTCATCCTGAACAGCTCCGCAAGCAGATTGTTAAGGCGTTGAAATTTGCTTTACTGATTCTGATACCGGCAATCATAGTCGTCTATTTTGCAGGCGGATTTATCCTGTCATTATTTGGAAAAGAATATGCACAGGGAGGGCTGGATCTCTTACACATACTGATTGTTTCCAGCATACCGGTTGCTGTGAATGAAATTTACATCGCCGTTTACCGCATTAGAAAGCAGATAAAACCAATTATTCTAATATATGGCTTTATAGCGCTATTTTCTATTGGTGCAGGATATATACTTCTTAAAATACTGGGATTAACAGGAATTGGTGTAGCCTGGCTGTCAGCTCATTGTATTATGATGATGATTCTTTTTGGAATTAATCTAAAATATATTCGGTCTGACCCTACCCCTTGCCGCGAAGCTAAACACAGGGGACTTTGAAGCTATTTTACCATAGCAACCCGCCTAAGTCTCAGTTTAATATGGGAAATGCGTGTTAAAGCTGCTGATGCAGAAATCGCTGCAAAATCAATCAGATTATCTGTCCGGTATTACTGGAGACCACCTATTCAGATTATCACCAACAGGCTTGTGCAACAGACTGAAATATAAGTTACTTATATATTTGGCAGGAGCCATTGGAGTATATTAGATTTTTATTAATGAATAAATGAATATATTCGGCCTGATTTACAGAAGTCATTAGTGTGGTTAATTTATTTTCCTCTCTAAATCGTTCTTCAATAACATTAATATATCCCAGATATATTAATGTATTTTTATCAACTTTTTTGTCAGCTTTGTTCAGACGTGAAATAGCGGTATACGGTATCATACCATAAGCTACTAAAGGACCATTTCCGACTATGTTAGTAACATCTGTTTCTATTTTATCTTTATTATTAATGTGATTGCTTAGCCATAATGCCCCTTCAACTTCAGGTTCATGTAAATATACACCATAACCGCCCCTAGTAAAATCGGCCGTTTTACTTTCAAGCATTCTTTTTAATCCTAACGATAATGAAGCAGGGGTGCTACCTAGCACTTCATTAAGAAAACCAGTGTTTAAAATGAAATAAGGAATTAAAATAACGATAGTTATCCACCTGATATACTCATATTTGTTGATATTGAAATGCTTACGATTAATAATATTTTCGTGTATTAATCTAATAAATCGTTGTCCACCTATTAAAGCCAGTGGTGATAAGAAGAAGAGTGTAATATGATAAATTCTGATCATATTCATTGATCTGGCAAAAAAAGGAATTATGATACAACATAAAATAATAAATATGCAAGGAAAAATAAAAGCAACATATAATCTACTTATATTTTTATAAGCCCTGTCGAAGATTATTGAAAATAGTCCAAATATTACAAAAAATTGTGTTATAAGATAGAATATATTTCTTATTTGGTCTAAAAAAACGGGTACTTTTTCTATACCAAATAGTTGGAGTATTCTGTAATCCCTGCTCAGCGCATAAAAAAAGTCCGTCGCAAAATTGGATGACATAGTATTGATAAGGTTTACGATACTGACAAAGGTTACTGAATTTGAGGTATACAAATACCAACTTAGTGTTATTACCAAAACAAAAATAGTGAATCCAAATGTAATCATATTATATTTGGAAGACGTGTTATCATGGTTTAGTAAACCACCAGTAAATACTTTTTTTAGTGGAGAGGGTCCCCATTTGGAAAATAATTGAGACAATAACCAGCTTGTGAAAACTATAAATGCGAATAAATAAGACAGCGAGTAGTGTGAGACAGTCAGGGAAAATACGAATACTAATACCAGTATAGTCTTTTTTTGCTGGTTTAATGTAGAACTCAAAATAGTACATAGGAATAACGCAAGGAATAGTTCGCCGATTAGTTGTCTTGTCAGATTTAATATTTGGAAAAAGAATACAGGCATGGACATAAAGAAAAACACAGATAGAAATGCCAATTTATCACTGATGAGATTTTTATAGGCGTAGTACAACCCTAAAGGTGCAAATGAAAAAATAAATGGATAACAGATTTTAAAGAGCCAATTAGGCTCAATCATGGATAATTTATTAAAAATTACAGGTAAAATTGTGATAGAAAGCGTTGCATTATATGGGTTTACTGGGTTAATACTGTTCCAGATTGCGTGTAGATTTGTATATTTAGCTAAATATAATTCAAGCATAACATCGTTTCCTATAACAAAATCCGAAATTAAGGAAGAATGAAGCAGTAGAGCAAGAGAAATGCAAAAAACAGCAATCGGGTAAATTCTACTTGATATACGGCCATAAAAAACGAAGATAATAATAATGAATGGTATGAGTGCTATCATTAATAGTAAGATGCTATTATTCAATGATGTTTTAACAAGTTCTGCGCCCGCAATGCTAAGTAAAACAAGTAAAATAAGGACAAGGACCAAAATATTATCCCATTTGTCTGCGGTCGTAGATTTAGATAATATTTGGCTATTAATTTTATTTATCTGGACATTCGGTATTTTCTCTAATATACGTTCTGTCAAATAGAGAAGTGATGTAATGCTAACTACAGAAAGGATGACAGAAATGAATGAGAGAGGATTATTTATACCAAATAATGGATATAACCAGTTAATAATAAAGCCTAGAGCTAGCAGGAAAAAGATGCTGAGACCAATGGCATATAATACGGTCTCTCCGCAGTACGGTGATTTTATTTTTAGAAGGCGAAGTATTAAGAAACCCGGGAAAAAAAGTGCATAAGCAAATCCCAGACAATATTGGGTTGGGCCTAAATTAATGCCAGATAAGTGTAGTATTAAATGAGCGATAATCAGTATTTGATAGATTGTAAAAAACCAGAGGTATTTCTTTTTGGACCATTCATTAATTTTTAGCTCTTTTTCTAATACAGAGAGCATATTTAGATTGCTAGTCATATGACCTTACCCCATTTTATAGGAAACTATGAATTAGAATTATCTGGGCGTTTGAAGGCCTCCCATAGTGTAGCGGTAGCATATACATCACAGGCCGCGTAATAGTACGGCAACTCCTCGTCAGAGACCTCGCCGGCAAAGATTACAGCATCATCCGCAATACGATGCAAAGTTTTTTCATAACCCGGGTATGCAGGTTTCCCTACAATAATCAGCTTTGCTCGTGGTATTTCAGCCTTAATACGGTGAAATGCGTCAATTAGCAGGTGCATATCTTTGGAGGGAATCATTTGACCGACACAAAGTATACCCGGTTGGTTTCCGAGGCCGTATTTATCCCTGATTTTTACCCTATCAAGCCTGGGATTGAATCTACTGCAATCGACAGTATTGTAAATTACCTCAATCTCCTCGGTACATTTTCCCTAGGAGTGTCTTTCCGTGTCCTTTCGGGCGCTCTGCGATATTTTATTCCTAAGACTGACATCTACTGCAAAGCATAGTACAACCTTAGCTAAAGCCTGTAAGTCCTTAGGCGGAACTTTAAGTCCTGTCCTCCCTTCTTCTACATTGTCCCCTTGACTTAGCCAAGCTACTATCTACCCCCGGGCATTAACGGGCGCGCCCTTGAGGTGATAAGGGATCGGCTTCTTCCCTGCGAAGCTAAAAAGACAAACTACGTTAAGGGCAGAGCTTCCGAACCTAAAGCTGTGCCATTTTCGCTGACGATTCACACCTTTCATTAAAATCATCATATTGTTGACTCTTCTTTCCTCTCGATAGCCTCTTTGAGTTTCTAATATCTATAGTATAGTTTTTTCAGAAGAGTATCCTTCTCAAGGAGGTTACTATATTTGGGAATATAGGGTCTCTGTCTCTTCGTTATTGCATCTGCCAATTCCTCCGCGGAAAGGTCAAGCATTTGCCACACTTTGTGCAGCAATCCAGATTTGTCTTCCATCATGTCCAATTCAAAAGCCTCGTCTTTGGCCAAAGCCTCTTCTCGTCCTATAAACCCTCCCCTAACCAGAATGCTAAATTTAATTGTTCTTTGGGTGAATCCCAGTTCCTTGAGGTGCAGATATTCTTTGAACTTCGACGCTATGCAATCAGTGTGCTCCGTAGTTATAGGAGCTTCCACTCCCCAATCAAATTCTGTCTCCAAAAGACGGATTATCTGTTGCTCATCCCATTCTACATATAGAGGCAAGGTGATATATTTTACCCGGCCTGTTAGGTGACCTAGTGCTCTGGTTAGAACCTTGTTATGCAGGAAATCCTTAATCTCGTTTTTACTAAAATGGCCCCTGGTTACATTTTGAAAATATTCTGCAGAATTGTGCCAGATGTTATTATCGAAGGGTACATCTGTGCGAGGACTGTAACCGGAGATAATCAAGGGGATGTTATATTCCTTCGCCATTTTATATAAATAGGAAATCATGCCGTTGTTACAAGGCGAACAGAATTCTCCTGCAGTTAGCAAAAAGTGCCTGAATAACCTTTTCATTAGTTCCCAGCCCGGCTTGAAAAAGATATGCTCAACATTTAGCGCCGTGGTTACCTTTTTTATGTTCTCCAATGCCTCAGGGGACGTAAGACCATTGTCAAAAGTGCAGCATAACGGCTTCAACTTGTACTTCTGAGTACACAGGTAGAGAGCATAACTTGAATCCTTCCCGCCACTTAAGCCCACAATACAATCATACTTGTTATTCTTGCTCCTGACGTCAGCAAAGACGTTTCTAACATATTCCTCTGCCTTTATAGCATTGAAATCGCCCCACCTTCTTTCATAAGCCCGGCACTTATTGCAAATGCCTGACTCATCAAAGGTCAAGCCAGGATAAGATTCAGGCAAGATACATCTTTTGCATCTATTCACATTGTCACCTCCATTTTATAGTTTGGATTTCCCATTTCAACTCGCAATGAGTATCCTGCTCCCAATCACTCTTGTCACCAATAATATACACAGGGCACCTGGCCGTCGATCTCCATCTCGGAGTTCTGTAGTAATCCTCGACATGCGAGCCATGTACTGCAGCCCCAAAATCCTCGTCTGGCAGCGCTGGCAAAGCTCTTCACCTGGAAAGAGGAATTACTTCCCATACCGTTTGAAGATGGGCTCCAATGCCTCTCGCCACTCCCTCGGCACTGTGCATATTGCCTGGCTTGAGGACTGCTTCCTCACAATCCCTAAACTGGTCAAATGCGATATACACGGCTCACCGACGGCCAATAAGTACTACTGCGCTTGGTTTGAACAGAAGCGTTTCCGGACTATGACAGCCCCCTGGTTGCCCATCATATCTTTTAATTCCCTATCCTGAAGAAGCTTTATGATAGCAGATGACAAAGATACTGTGTCACCTTGAGGTACAAGGATACCGGTCCTTCCGTCATCCACCACCTCAGGGTGAGGGCCGGTATCGAATGCTACAACAGGTTTGCCACAGGCTTGTGCTTCTACCAATGGGATGTTGAATCCCTCCCATAGTGTAGCGGTAGCATATACATCACAGGCCGCGTAATAGTATGGCAACTCCTCGTCAGAGACCTCGCCGGCAAATATTACATTGTTATCTGCAATTCGACGTAAAGTTTTTTCATAACCCGGGTATACAGCTTTCCCTACAATAATCAGGTATGCTTGTGGTATTGTAGCTTTAACATAGTGAAATGCGTCAATTAGCAGGTGCAAACCTTTGTGTGGATACAGTTGACCTATGAAAAGTATAACCGGTTGGTTACCGAGGCCGTATTTATCCCTGATTTTTACCCTATCAAGCCCGGGATTGAATCTACTGCAATCGACAGTATTGTAAATCACCTCAATTTTTTTACGGTAGATATTATGAAGTAAGTTTTTCGAAAATTCACTTACACAAATAACGCTATCCGCTTGCTTGATTGTGCAGATTTCAAGGAAGATGTGAATTCTTCTGTAGATACGGGCAATGAAACTCAGTATGGAACCAGGAAGGCCGATATGGTGACAATAGTAGATATATTTTTTATCATATAACTGCTTTGCTAGGTAAGCTAACCAACTGGCCGGGTACATATCGGTATAGATGATATCGAATTCCTTCAGCATACGTGCGTATTTCATATTCTTAAAAACGTTCAGTGGCAAAGTTAGATGAAATAAACGCTCACCGAAAAACCCTGTGGGCATGCCGATTGTTTTCAACCTCACATTTGGTGGGGGCTCCATATTTCCCTTGAAGGTAAAAATACTAACTTCATTGCCCTGCCTGGCTAGATGGTCGGCCTTTTGCCACAAGACCCTATCGGCTCCCTGGTACTTATACAAGGTGGTTGATAAGATGGCAATTTTCATAAAGTTACCTATTTTAAGATTAGCCAGTTTCCTATGGCCAGTCCATCCAAATCTGAATTATTCAACGTATTCAGAGCAATCTCCGGCGTTCCAACAATGGGATAACCATGTAGATTGAAGGAGGTATTCAGTACCCCGCCAACACCGGTGATATGCTGAAATCCTGCGATCAGTCTTCTGTAACCTGGATTCCACTCATTAACTGTTTGGGGTCTGGCCGTTTGGTCCATTGGATGTAAGCCAGCAATTATCTCCTGTGCTTTATCCGTAGTATCGAATGCCTCAATCATATAAGGCGACGGCTTATATTCTAATAAATAGTCGGCTGCCCGTTCCTCTAAAATAGATGGGGCAAATGGCATCCAAAAATCTCTAAATTTTATAGCAAAGTTAATTTTCCTGATGACGCGCAGATCCCGCGGATCTGCCAAAATACTTCTATTACCCAGTGCCCTGGGCCCCCATTCATCTCTTCCCGCAAACCTGGCGATTATCTTGCCCCGTGATACTAATTCGGCCACATCACCCTCAATATCCTGAATGTGACTTGCCTTCGCAAGCCATCCATTTTTCTCCAGGGCATACTTGATATAGTCATCATCATACTCTGCCCCGTAGTAAATATCAGATAACTTAGATCGTCTGGGGACAACTCCTTCCCTATCACAAAATCGATAGTAGGCTTCCAGGGCAGCGCCCACTGGCATTCCTCCATCATCAGGAGCCGGGTAGAAAAAAACGTCATCCACCTCTTCCATTTCCCGGATAACTTTATTCGCCTTGACGTTCAAAAATGCCCCGCCTGCACAGGCTAATTTCCGGATACCTGTTTCCCTAATACAGTTCTTTACCCATTGAGCGACCAACTCTTCAAAATATACTTGGCAAGCAGCAGCAATATTATCAAACCGCTGCTCCTTTAGTTTTTTTCTGAGTATCGGCTGAATTTGCGAAAAATAAGCACCGCTGGTATTTTGGAACTCTAGTTGCTTATTCGGATTAATCCGTACCAGATTTCGCATTGTTTCTATACAATATTCTGCTTTGCCGTAGGGCGCTAATCCCATCACCTTATATTCGTGTTCCCAACGTTTAAGGCCAAGGTAACCTGTTATTTCGCTATATACATTATTACTGGGGCTATCATAATGTGTCGAAGATGCAATTCTTTTTATTTGAAAACCTTCGCCTATATTCACTGTCGAACTAAGGCAGTCACCTGCCCCATCGAGTGTCAACACGAGGGTTTTATCTTCCCAGGGCCGCTGATAGTATGCGCAAGCTGCATGCGCCAAATGGTGTTCGATAAAAAAGATCTCACGGCCGGCCATATCCATTTTTTGAAAAAGTTGTGTCAGCTGGCTCATTTTTCGAAATTTGTGTAATGTTTTCACCAATAGACTGCAGAACATGTGACTATGGATATATGGGCTCATTCCCTCATATAACTTCACATGAAAAGGCCTTTCCACCCTTGGAGCATGAGTTCTTATTAAGCCTGTAATAGCAATGATATCAACTTCTAAGGGATTAATTTTGGCTATCTGGAACACCTTCTGGATGGCCTCCAGGGGTGGTCCGCTATAATTCTTGATATTGTTAATACGTTCTTCATTTATTGCGGCCAGTACCTGCTCATTTCTTACAAGGGCAGCCCCGGATGTATGCCCATCTTGAATACCAAGGACAATAATATCTCGCATAGTATTTATTCTCCTCATTGTAGACCGAGCGCCTTAAAAATCATATTCCCCCGGTTTTAATCTGCTCCTTTATCCAGGGAATAATCTCGTCCAGTGCAGCTGACAGGCTAGTGCTGGCTTCAAATCCCAATAGTTGTTTTGCTTTCTCCACTGCTGGTATCCTCTTCTGAACATCGTAAGTATAGGATTTTTCCATTACATATTTAAAGGGCTTAGCCCCATGGATTTTTACCCAGATCAGATTTGCAAGCTCAAGTACCGTGGTCGCAACAGGCGTTGAAATATTGAAATCATCGTTTATCGCTTTTTCAGACTCAAGGCAGAGTCGTATGCCCCTTGCTGCGTCTCCCCCATAAGTATAGCATCTTACCTGGTCGCCTTTGCCCAGTATATGCAGGGGATCCTGGCCTTTGAGCACTTTCTGAACTAGGTCGGGCACCACGTGGCTCATGGCAAGCTTAATATTGCCCGACATGACCTCCTTGTCCAGCTTGGCACGCTTTTCACCGATGCCAATGACGTTAAAGGGCCTAATTATGGTATAAGGCAACCCGTACTGCTCCCATGCGCCTTTGGCGAAGTACTCGGTGGCCAGCTTCTGGAACCCGTATGTGGAACTGGGCGGTGGGCATCTGAGCTGCTCCCCCTCAGGAGTGGGGTAAAGCGATGCATTTTCATAAACCATCGAAGAGGAAATAACATTGATCTTCTTTAGCTTCCTGTTTTTATTTGCCCATATTGCGGCGTCGAAGCTTGAGGCCAGGATCCGTTCGTTTTCGGCCAGGAGGTCATAGGCATACTCATGAAACAGGGTAATGCCACCTATAATGGCGGCGCTGGCAATAAACTGGTCGCAATCCGAGATCAGCTCCTTTAGTAAAGCTGTATTCTTGGCGTCGCCATGGACAAAGGTATATTTGGGGTGGATGTCATAGCTCTTGACCACCTTGCCATACTTGGAATAGTTATCCAACCCGGTGACCTCATAGCCATGGTTGAGCAGCTCTTCGATTAGGTAACCGCTGATGAAGCCCGCGGAGCCGGTGACAAGGACTTTCATAGTAGCGCCCCCTGTTTGTTATTGAGATTCCATCTATGTTCCATAAAATATTCCATTAATTATAAGTCCCTCTTCAGGAGATCGATTATGATTGGTTGTGTGAGAGAACCTTCGATACCTCATACTGGAGCCTTCAAGGTGATAGTAACTCTTTTGCAATAAAATACCCGTTTCTGGATTTATACTTCATCTCATCCCAGAAACCCCAGATGTCTACAAATATACAATCATTATTGGCTACTTTATTAATTATTAATTGAATGTCTTTAAATTGAGAATGAGGTGTCATGAGTACAACGGCATTGCACCCTCTTATCAGGGACATGTCTTCGTAACCTTCAACGTTCGGATCAACCATGATTACATCATACCCGTTCCTTATAAGCTGATTTTTCAGTTTAAAACTCAATGAGTTTCTAGTATCATCGCTCCCTGCTTTAAAAGTCATGCCTAAAATCGCTACTTTTGCTATATTGGGGAGCTTTTCAAGGTGAGTGACGATCTGCATTGTCATTCCCTCGTTAATCCTGAACGCGGCGGAAATCAGGTCGTTGAACGGGAATCTCTCTAAAAGAAACCAGCCGTCTTTATAGAGACAAGGCCCTCCTACGTTTGGACCAGGTATAGGCATGTTCATTCTGGGATAATCGTAATTAACGGAGTTGATTATAAGGTTTATATTCGCTCCAAATGAATCAGCTATGAGGTAAAACTCATTTGCTAGCGCAAATTGAGTGTATCTGAACATGTTTGTGAAAAGTTTGCCGAGTTCCGCTTCTATTGGTGCCAATTTGAAGCACTTGTTTTCTAAAAACTGACTAAAGAACTCCATAGCCATTTCATAACTTCTGTCGTCAAAAGCGCCAATTAGTTGAGGGAGGGATCGCAGTTCTGTTATCGCTTTTCCTTGAGCTACTCGTTCGGGCGCACACACCAGGAAGATATCTTTTCCTACCATATATCTCTTATGTTTGTTGATTGCACGTTTTATGATTTCTGTAGTTCCAGGATATAACGTACTTCTAAGAATAATAAGCTGCCCTTTTTTAAAATATTGATGAATATCTTCTATACAGTTTAATAAATCTTCTATATTTGGATTTAGACTCCTGTCAACCGGTGTGCCCATTGTTACCACGATGACATCCGCCTTTCGGATCAAGGATAAATCATTTGACATCTGAAGAGTACGTTTTTCTAAGGCACGTTTAAGATACTCTTCCCCACTCTCCTCGATAAAAGGTAACTTACCCTCCATCAC
>Ga0315289_10013214_pt1 | contig 11574 bp, 7 predicted proteins | sample YL17G11_40_MG_FD_203452 | JGI IMG/M metagenome (GOLD analysis project Ga0315289, IMG submission 203452) | Sediment microbial communities from Yellowstone Lake, YNP, Wyoming, USA - YL17G11_40 | ecosystem: Environmental > Aquatic > Freshwater > Lake > Sediment | place: USA: Wyoming | collected... | reverse complement strand
GTAATAATTTAACAGTTGGCCATACCGATGCCTCTGATAATGGCTATATCCGAGTCGCTGGTACAATTTCTCAGTCTTCTTCCGCTACTACTACCATTCAAAACGGCAGTGGCGGATCAAGCTGTATTGGGGCTACGGATGATACTAGTTGTAACGGTACACCGGGAACCATCGGCTTTTACAACTTAACTATTGGTGCCAGTTCTACTACCGGCATCGACGGCACCTCCACCAACGTGACCGTGGCCGGGATTTTAAATATTTCCACTAGCGCTACTCTCCAGCCACATAATGGAACAACGATTATTCTTTCCGGTGCCGGTACACCCATTACCAGAACCGGTACTTTTGATGCCAGCCATGAGGCTGGTTCAACCGTCAAATATACTTCCTCAACCGGAGTGACGGCCCTTTCTTCAGCCGCCATGACTACCACCAATGCTTTTTACAATCTGGAGATTGATAGTGCCGGAGACACCTTTACCGCAGGAGTGGCGGTTGGTGTTTTAAATGACTTAAAAGTCACAAACGGAGAACTGGCAATGGGAAGTAATAATTTAACAGTTGGCCATACCGATGCCTCTGATAATGGCTATATCCGAGTCGCTGGTACAATTTCTCAGTCTTCTTCCGCTACTACTACCATTCAAAACGGCAGTGGCGGATCAAGCTGTATCGGTGGCACGACTGCATCAACCTGTGCCGGTACCCAGGGAACTATTGGCTTTTACAATTTAACCATTGGTGCCAGTTCTGCTACCACTATTAACGGCACGACACCGGTGGTAACCGTGGGCAATACCCTGACCATCAGCAGCGGGGCGACTTTTGATGCCAACGGAACCTTAAATGTGGCTGGGAACTGGACCAACAGCGGCACTTTATTTGATGCCAATTCTTCAAAGGTTGTCTTAAACAATACGACAGAATCTTCTACTCAAACTATTTCCGGCACCAATAGTTTTTACGAGTTGGAAGCAACTTCCTCAGTCGCCCGGACAATCAAATTTCCTTCTGGAGCAACGACAGTGATTAGCTACAAATTAACTCTGACAGGAACAACCGGCCCGACTTATTTAACTTTAGCGCCGTCAACTCCCAGCTCTGTCTGGACCATCCATCCGCCGGACAGCAATGTCAGTGTCGACTACGTCTCGGTTTCTTATTCCACCGCGGTTCATTGTATCAGTGCCACTAATTCTTATAACGGCGGCAACAATACGTTTTGGGCCTACAGCGGCGGGGGTTGCGAGATAACCATTTCAGGATATTTTTACGAAGACGAAACCCCTACAAAATGGGATGAGTGCGATGATGCAACTTATAATGTAAAAATTAGCGTAGAGAGTGGAACCACTTATACAACTACTTGTGCTCTCAGCAACGGCTATTTTTCAAAAACTTTAGTGCAGATTCCTGCAGCTGATAAATTAGTTTCTGTTTATATGGAAGGAGAAACAGAAGACGGAGTTTCAATTACATTGCCTATCAATACTTCAAACAATATTTCAATTAATGTTTATAAAAACAATCTAAGAATTAACAGTGAATCCGGCACTTCTGTTATTAATGCAAAATTAGCTCTCTGGGATTCGGGTGAAGATTCAGATATTCCTTATACGGTAGATGGTTCTAATAATCTTTCTACTGCTAGTTCTTCAATTAAAACTTATATAAATACAGGAGATACTTATGCTCCGGGAGCTGATGTCACTACTGGAAAACTTGAAATAGTCGGAACTTATACCGGAGCAAGTGAAACTTTAACTCTTTCTGGCTCTGGAACTAGCACTTTAAGACCTTTATATAAAAACAGCGGTACATTCACCCCCAACTCCAATACCGTAAAGTTTACCGGCACCACCGCTTCAGAAATTGAAAACACCATATACAATAATCTGGAATTATCTCCTTCAGGAGGCAGCATCCCAGATTACACATTGCTTTCAGGAAGTACTTTTACAGTAAACAGCAATTTTACAGTGGGTGATGCCACAAATGGAGTAACAGTCAAGGCAGACACCAACAATCCTGCCCTGGCAGTAGGCAGTTCTGTTCTTGCAGATACGACCACATTTCTAATTAAGAATGCAGGAGCCTTTACAGGAGGTTCTAGCAACACAACAGTATATGGAGACTTAACAATAAACAGCGGAGGAAACTACACCAAGGGTTCAGGCATCCTCATTTTTGATGGAGGAGATGCAGACTATCCAAGATACTTTAATGACTTAAATGGAACTAAAAAAGATATGGGCACAGTCCAGATAGGCACCTCTCCTGCAGTAACAAAGTTAAAGAGCGACATGACAGCCACAAGCTTAACAGTAAGCTCAGGAGATACCTTAGAAACCAAAGGCTGGGATCTGGATATTACAACCTTTGTGATAGTAAATGGAATCCTAACCTGCACAGACACGGGGCCAAATAATGCCGGCAACGGAACTATCATTAATGTCGGTACTCACTGGACCGTGGACGGTTCTGGAACTTTTACTGCCCAGGAATCAGATACCTATCCTACTACTGTTATCTTTGATGAAACAGGAGCATCTACTGTTACTCCAGGAGGAACAGATGAGTCCCATGATTTCTGGAACTTTCAGGTTGCAAAAACTGCTGCTAACACAGCGACTTTGGCAGGAGCCATAGATGTTGAAAATGATTTAACAATAGCCAATGCTAATTCTACTTTGGATGTCAGTGCCACAGATTATGCTATTAATGTTGGCGGTTCTTGGTCAAACTCAGGAGTATTTACTTGTCAGGAAGGCACCATTACTTTTGATGCCGCTTCCGGAACTGAAACAATTGATTCAACCGGCGCTACGACTGACGATTTTTATAATATTGTTTTTAACGATGCGGGAGGGCCTGCCACTTTTCAATTGGAAAGTACCTTAGATGTTAACAATAATTTAACAATTACCGGAGGCACCCTAGATGTAAAGTCAGGAGAAAATAATACTATTTATTGCGCTGGCAATTGGGACAATAATGATACCTTTACCCGTCAGTCAGGAAAAGTATATTTTGACGCAGCTTCTGGAAGTAAAACCATTTATGATGGCACATCGCCTTTTTACAATTTGGAATTTACAAGTTCAGGCGGTGCGGATTGGACTTATACAGATGAAGGCACTCTGGACGGCAATCCCACAATTTCTACTATTGTTCAGTCAGGCACTGCTGTTTTTGTTAACGCCAGAACAGGTAGTGTTACTGTAAATGGCGGAGAATTAGACGTTGATTGGTATTTGGGCATTCATGCGGTAGATGCGGCCAATACTGTAACCGATATTGATACAGGCGATAGCGATATTACAGTTTCAGAAAAAACCGACCCGCCATCAGGCCCCTATTCAATGGTCTGGAGATATGATGTGGCTTTGGGTTGGGGAAGCGGAGCTACTTTGCAGACTATCGGTACAGATAGCAATGGCAAAAACCCGCAGCTTTTAAGCACAGGAGCCATTAGAATAAGAGAATACAAGAAAACCAATCCTGCTACCACTTTGTATAAATACAATCTTAATATTGATTGGATTTCACAAGACGGAGTTAATTATGGAGGATACGATTATCGCAGTGATTATGGCGGAGAATATATAACTTCCTGTTTGGCAAATACCGCAACTTGTGATGACGATGGCACTAATTCAGATGACGTTATTGGAGTTCTTTGGCACAGAGAGGCTCCGGGTACAATGTGGGGAAGCAAGCCCTATGATAATCTTAATGAACCTCCAGACCACGGATCCTGGTATGCAGGAATGTTGGCAGGTCTTTCATTCCAGATAAATAGCATTTCAGTGGACCTTGGAGAGTTAAATTCACTTAACAACTTTACCTCAACTTCAGCAAATAATACATTGACCGTTACCTCATCTGCCTCAAATGGAGTAATTATTACTGCGTACGAAACTCAAGAAATGACAAGTGGAGCATATACGGTTCCTGATTGGACAGGCACTTATGCAGATCCTACTCCATGGACAGATTATTGTGAAAATGGTAGCCAATGGTGCGGGTTTGGATTTTCATCTTCCGATACTTCGGTAGAAGGTTCTAATCGCTACAATAACAAAACAGAATATGCTGGTTTTCCAACCAATGACCCTGTAAATCCTATTAGGGTAGCTGACGTTTTAGGTTCTGTGAATGATTGGTCAGAAATAATAGTTTATAAGATTTCGGTTTCAAGCCTTCAGGCAGCGGGTCAATACCAAACAATAATTAACTATGTTGCAACACCTCAATACTAAACATATCTTGAAATTGTTACTTTTTGTATGCGGATTATTTTTGGTGTGGTTTAGCATAACAGAAGCCCAAGAAGATATTAGTCCGAAGTTAATGATAGCTCCTCATACTTTTGAATTGGATGTGTTCGCAGGGGAAACTAGAAAAGAAAGAATTAAAGTTTACAATCAATCAGATGTAGCAATTCCAATTTCCACTAGAATTGTTGATTTTACAGCAGAAGAGGAATCAGGCTATATGATATTTGACGAATCGGTTTCCAACCCTTCAATTGCTGCTCGAAAGTGGATAAAAATAGAAAATCCAAAATTTATTTTGGACCCAAAAGAAGTGGTTGAAGTAAAATTTTCCATTGAAGTCCCAAAAGATGCTGAATCAGGAGGTCATTACGCGGTAATTCTCTTTGATGCTACTCTTCCAGATTTTTATTTCAAAGAAGATCAACCCAAAGTCACACCCAGCTTAGGAGCATTAGTAATGCTTTCAGTAAAAACTCTGAATCTGGAGCCGACTGCTGAAAGTCAAAAAATCGAGATTGTAGAATTCGGAATTCCAAAAGAACAGAAAATAAAGGGCTTGGAAGAGGCAATAACCACTGCTTTTCAAATAATTCCTCGTGTTCAAGCCGCAAGCATAAACATTGTAGAAAAATCTCCTTCAGGTTTTACTTTACGTATTAAAAACAATGATATTTTCCACCATAAATTGGAAGGCAAACTTTTAATCTCAAATATGTTTGGAAAAAAGATAGGAGAGATGCAGATTAAGAGTACTACTATTTTACCAGGAAAAATTCGTAAATTTCCAATAGAATTCAGGCCAGAAATCCCAAAATATTTAAAATGGCTGCCTGCTTGGTTTTCTAATCTTTTGGTGCAAAATGCCTCGTTTGGTTCTTATCATGCAGTTTTGGGCTTGAGCGAGGAAAAAGAAGGATTAGTTATAAACCAGACATTGGGTTTTTGGGCGCTTCCCTGGAAGCTAATTTTGCTTTTTGTTTTAATAACAGCATTATTTATAGTTTTGCGAAAACGAATTATAAGTGTCTTCAGGATTCTCCTCAAACCTTAAATACCCTTATTTATCAACGAGACCAGGACTCGTAATACGTTTAAACTAGAAAAATGATAAAAAAAATTCGAAAATTTTATACAATTTTAAAAACCTATTTTAAAAATAACATTGTTCGCGGAGGGACAATCTTTTTTATTAGCGGACTTCTAGCTAATTTCATGAGTTATTTTTACAGAATAGCAATGGGGAGGATGTTGGGGCCTGCTACCTTTGGCGAACTGATTGCGATTATTTCGATGTTTCTTATTCTGTCTACGCTCGCGGCTCCATTTCAGGAGGTCGGAGCAAGATACGCAGCAGTCTATCAGGCAAGAAATTCTCTTTCTAATATTGGCGAGTTTTTTCTGAATTTTTCTTTTGCGGGAATATTAGTTGGGACAATTTTGCTAAAATTTGGGATGATTTTCAAACAATTTTTTATTAGATTTTTGAATTTAAGCTCTCTTTCCAATTTTTATTTCTTATTGATGATAGTTTTTACTTTTTTTATTGTATCTGTAGGATGGGGGATTCTGCATGGGCTTCAGCGGTTTTTGCAACTCGGGGTCAGTCAATTAGTGGACAGCTTTGGAAAATTAATCTTTGGAGCGGTTTTTGTATTATTAGGATTTAAACTTACAGGCGCCCTTGCCGGGATTCTTGTTTCCATGTTTTTAAGTTACGCAGTCGTTCTTTATTTTTGCCGTGATGTAGTGGGCGGAGAAAAAAATAAAATCAGAGAAGAAACGAAAGTTAAAAATAGAGAGGTTATAAAATATATGGTTTTTTCTTTTCTTACGCTTTTGCTTTTGAATATTTTTTTAAACATTGATGTAGTATTGGCAAAAAGATATTTTTCAGAGCATGAAACCGGTATTTATTCTGGAGTCGCCACTTTGGGGCAGGCAACTTTTATAATGGGGCAACTGCTGGGAGGAATCATTTTTCCAATAGCGGTTTATCAAAAAGAAAAAAAAGGAGATTATATCACTCCTTTTAAGACCATAATGGGAATTGGGATATTGCTTTTGGTTTTGACTTGTCTGGTCTTTTTCTTGTTTCCAGGATTTTTGATTAAATTATTCTTGGGACCAAGATATCTTGAGGGCGCTCCGTTTTTGGGTTATTACGGAGCAATTATGGGTACATTGGGCTTGCTTTGGAGCTTGACCGCATTTGAAAAGGGATTGAATAGATTTTATTTTCTACCATTTTTAGTATTAGGAGGTATTCTTGAAACGTTCTTAATGGTTACCCGAAACTCGAATTTTTCTCAGTTTCTGATAGCATTAAGTGTAGGTATTGGAACTGCAATTTTGGGCACAATACTTACCATCTTTATTGCAGAAAGAGCAAAAAAGAAAAAAGAGTTGTCAGGAAATCTTTAGGGTTAATTTTACTATGAAGCCAAGCGTTTTCATCATTATTTTAAATTGGAATGGACTGGCCGATACATTAGAGTGTTTAGAATCGTTAAAAAAGATTACTTATCCAAACCACAAAATTATTATCATAGATAATGGTTCAAGGAATAACGAAGCTAAAATTATAAAAGAAAAATATCCTGAGATTCATTTAATAAAAAATGAAAAAAACGAGGGGTTTGCAGAAGGCAATAATATAGGAATAAGATATGCCCAGAAAGAGGGGGCAGATTATATTTTAATGTTAAATAATGATACTGTAGTCGCACCTGATTTTTTAGACATCTTGATAGATTATGCGGAAAACCATAAAGATGTAGGAATCGTTGGTCCAAAGATGTTCTATTACAATTCAGATAAGATCTGGTTTAACGGTGCAAAACTTTATCCTTTAATCGGACTTTTTAGGCATTTAGAAAGCGGTCTAAAAGATAGTCAATCCAAAATTAAAACTCCCCGAGTAGTAGATTATATCTCGGGCTCTTGTTTACTTATAAAAAAAGAAGTAATTGAGAAAATAGGCCTGATTTATACGCCTTTTTTTGCTTATTACGAAGAAACCGATTGGTGTTTTAGAGCAAGGAGGGCAGGCTATAAGAATCTTGTAATCCCTCAAAGCATAATCTGGCATAAAGTTTCTGCTTCAGCTGGAGAAAGAGGAAAAAATAACTTAAATAGCTTTCAGGCATATTATTATGCTCGCAATAGCCGGTTTTTTGCCAAAAGGAATCTTGCAGGTTTTCAAAAACTGATTTTTCTTTTGGCAAATTATACTTTTGCTTTGGTTTATAATCTTTTACGTTGCAAAAACAATGAAGCTCGCCTAAGTTATTTTAAAGGATTAGTAGATCCCATTTAGCAAAAAATTTTATGAATCCAAAAAAAGTATTATTTTTTAATGCCAAGAGAGAAGCAGGAATAATAATTCCCCCAAACAACTCCAAAGTTATTTATGAAGCCATTGAAAAATTAATCAAAGATAAAACCCTTTATCAGACTCTGAGAAAAAATGGAAGGGCATTGGCTGAGGAATTTCAGGTTGGAAAGAATATTGATAAATTCTTAGAAATTTATAATAAATTAATATATCCCAAAAATTTATGAAGAATACTTTTAAAAAAAATAATTGGATATTTTTTATACCTGTAATATTAGATCGTTTGCCAAAAGAAACTTAAAAGGGCTCCAAAAAGCAATTTTTCTTTTTGCTCATTATGCCTTTGTTTTGATTTACAATTTTTTTTCGATGCAAGAATGACAAGGCATGTTTAAGCTATTTCAAAGGTCTTTCATTAAAATAATCAAATCCTTGTGCTATGCAACAATATGATAAAAACTATTTTCAGAGATATCCTTTATCTGGTGGCATAAAAGGAAAAATTTTCTCAAAGGTAATTAGAAAAAAAGAACCGATATTTAGATTTTTAACTTCAAACTGCAAAAAAGGAAGAAGGTTGCTTGATTTGGGATGTGGGGAGGGGTATTTTCTAGGTTTTGCTGAAAAATATTTTAAATGTGTAGGAATAGATATTTCTTCATATGCAATATCGAGAGCAAGAGAAAATGCAAAAAATTGTGATTTGTATCAAGGCGACTGCAAAAAACTCTCGCAGTTCAAAGACGGTTCGTTTGATATGGTGACAGCCTTTGATGTTTTAGAGCATCTTACTCAGTCAGAAAAGGCAATTAAAGAAATCAAGCGAATTCTAAAAAATGAAGGTTTGTTTATTTTCTCTACCCCTAATCTAGATTCTTTTGGACACAGGATAAAAAAAGAAAAATGGGTAGGATTTAAGGATATTACTCACTATTCGGTAAGGCCTAAGAAAGAATGGGAAGAGACTTTAAAAAAAAATGATTTTCAGATAATTAAATTATTTTATGATTATCTTTGGGATGTCCCTTATACTCATTTTATACCAAGACCTATCGAAGAGTTGTTCATAAAACTTCCTACTTTTATATTGTTTTGGCTCGGAATTGGTTCGGGAAAATATTTAGGAGAAAACATTTGGATAATAGCTAAAAAAAGCTAATGAAAAAAGAAATAGTTTTTATTTACGATACCCCAAGCACAACCCATGATAATATAATAGGCACTCATAATCTTGCTTATTATTTCAAATTTTTTGATAAGGTTCGGATTCTGTATTGGGCGAAAGAACAAGTATCAGAAGTGTTTGAGAAGGAAAATGGGAGATTTGTTTTTTATTCTTATTGTAGTCCCTACGATTCGGGCTATATCACGGGTCTAAAATATATGATTTGGATTGGAAAAACTCTTTGGCAGAAGATTTGTGCAAAAACTTTACCGGAAACTAAATCAATTTTCATGACAGTAATTCCAGTTTGGGCAGGAATTCCTACTCTGATTGTAGGCAAGTTAAAAAATAAAAAGGTTGTTTTGAGATTAGAAGCCAAAAAGATTGAATACGCAAAAATTGAAGGAGACTTAGAGGGGGCGTCAAAAATTCCACTTTTTGTTAAAACATTTATCTTAAAACTAATTTATTTCTTTACCCTTCCTTTTTATGATTTAGTGATTGGGATTTCAGAAGGGGTTTCAAAGGAGGCAGTAAAATATAGGGCTAAAAAAATAGTTACTATTCCGATAATAATCAATCTCGAAAAATTTTTAATTGAAGCTAAAAAGAAACCAATTTTAACAGAAAACACAACGAATGTTTTATACGTTGGACAGATTAAAAAAATTAAGGGTATTCATAATATGGTAGAGGCAATTAAGTTGCTTAAAGCAGAAGCTGGACTTATGCCCAAAGTTTTATTGGCAGGCATAACTACTAATCCAAAAGATGAAAGGTTTTATAGAGAACTTCAAGAAATGAGCAAGGAATTAGATGTTGGGTTTTTGGGATGGACCCCTCATGAAAATTTGCCAAAAGTTTATAGTAAAGCTGATATTTTTGTTTTGCCTTCTTATACTGAGGCATTAGGAATTGTGATAATGGAGGCAATGGCCTCAGGGTTGCCAGTAATTGCTACAAAAACAAGCGGAGCGCAAGATTTGGTTGAAGATGGAAAAACAGGATTTTTAGTCCCAATAGGAAATACAATTGCCTTAAAAGAAAAGATTAAAGTATTATTAGAAAATCCTGGATTGAGAAGGACAATGGGCAGTGCTGGCAGGGAAAGAATAAAAAAAATAATACAACAAGCCGATAATGCCAACAAACAACTATGGCAGAAAATGAATCTTTAAAAAAAGATTGGGAGAATATTTGGAAATTAGAAAAAATTGAAGAAGTGTCCGAAAAGGACCCTGCTTTTAAAATAGTTAGAAAAATCTTCTCTAAATATAAAAAAGGCTCTAATATGCTGGATGCAGGAAGCGGATTGGGAAGATGGGTTTTTTATTTTCAAGAAAATGGTTATCGAGGTTATGGAATCGATATCGCGCCCGAAGCTATAGAAAAATCTAAAAACTATGCCAAATATAAAAATTTAGATTGCAAACTCTTTATAGGAGATGTACGCAAGCTTCCATTCAATGAGGAGTTTTTAGAAGCGATAGTCAGTTTTGGAACAATTGAACATTTTCCTGAAAGTTTAGATGCCTTGAAAGAATTTTATAGAACATTAAAAAAAGGAGGAACTTGCCTGGTTACAGTTCCAAACGTGTATTCTGTAAGAACCTTAGTTACCAGGCCGATATTAAAAATATTTAAAAGTTATAAATTTGGGTATCAGGGATTTGAAAAATCCTTTACGCCAGAACAATTATCTAAAATGACGAAAGAGGCGGGGTTTCATAGTCTTGAATTCGGGATTTTGCCGGACGGGGCATTCTTTGGGGATTTCTATAGATTTATTCCTGTTGTAGGAAAGATTCTTGCTTTTCTTTTTAGAAAAATAAGTTTTTGGATAGAAAACCATCAATCTAAACTTGGGTATACTTCTTTTTGCGTTGGGATAAAATAAAAATATGAAATGTTCAATTGGAGTTTTTGCATATAACGAAGAAAAGAATATTGGAAAGCTTTTGGAAGCGATTCTGAATCAAAAAACTAATAAGGTAGAAATTGAAGAGATTTTTGTTGTGGCTTCTGGCTGTACTGACAAGACCGTATCTATTGCCAAAGAATTTGAAAAAAAAGATGCAAGGATTAAGGTTTTGGTCCAGGAAAAAAGAGAAGGGAAGTACTCGGCAATAAATCTTTTTTTAAAAACTGCAAAAAATGAAATCCTGGTAATGGAAAGCGCAGATACTATTCCAGAAAAGGATACAATAGAGAAACTAGTAAATGTTTTTGAAGATCCAAAAGCAGGAATGGCAGGTACAAGGCCCTTACCCATTAATGACTCCAAAACTTTTTTAGGATTCACTACTCATTTGCTTTGGAGTTTGCATCATCAGATAAGTCTTAAACATCCTAAAATGGGAGAGATGGTAGCTTTCAGAAGAATATTTGATGAAATTCCGCCAACTGCAGTAGATGAGGCCTGCATTGAAGGAATTATTAAAAACAGAGGCTATAAAATAGTTTATGTTCCGGAAGCTATCGTGTATAATAAAGGACCAGAAAGCATTTCGGATTTTTTGAAACAGCGCAGAAGAATTCACTGCGGCCATTTCCATTTAAAAGAGACAGCCGGGCATGAGGTTTCTACTATGAATCCCTGGATGACATTTGCTTTGGTGTTTAAAAATATTAAATTTAATTTCCGGAGCATTATTTTTACTATCGGAGCAATTCTGCTTGAGACATGGGGCAAGGTTTTGGGTTGGTGGGATTATAAGATAAAAAGAAAAACCCATTTTGTTTGGGATATGGCAAAGACTACAAGAGATTTGAATGCCAGAGACAACTCTGCT
>Ga0315289_10013212_pt1 | contig 11576 bp, 9 predicted proteins | sample YL17G11_40_MG_FD_203452 | JGI IMG/M metagenome (GOLD analysis project Ga0315289, IMG submission 203452) | Sediment microbial communities from Yellowstone Lake, YNP, Wyoming, USA - YL17G11_40 | ecosystem: Environmental > Aquatic > Freshwater > Lake > Sediment | place: USA: Wyoming | collected... | reverse complement strand
GAACCAAAGCACGGGATTTCATTGATGTCTATCTGATATGGAAACGGTTCGGCATAAGGCCCGAGGACGAGGAAAAATGCATAGTTGGCAAGATAGATTTCTCTCTGAAGCTCTACGCAAAGTACAGGGACCATCTGAAGCAGAAGGTCGCCCTGCTGAATTCTGGGAAGCTGTTCGACTGGGGGACTGAGAAGGAATTGCTGCTGTCGGATATCGATGAGGGAGACTTCTACAAGTTCCTAGGCGGCTTCGAAATGTTCCTCAAGAGAGTCGTCGGCAACCTCAAGTACAAAGCTTAACATCCGTGCAATCAAGCTGCATCATCGCCTTTCCACTTCCTGCTGTTGCATCTAGGGCACTGCCTGATTTCCTCAGGCTTCCTCTTGGGCTGCCATTGATAACCGCAGATCCTGTATGAAACTTTGATAGCAGAATCCTGACCACGATAGGCATCAGCACCATCACTATGACATCATCAGCATCATTATCACCATCCCCATCACCGCCGTCATCATCGTCAGCATTATCGTCGATATCATGATCGGTATCGGGATTATCACTGGCAGCATGACCAGAGCGGATATTGCCTATCCTTTTCCTTCCATCAGATCTCGCACTCTCTTGCCCTAGCCAGCACCGCAAGATGTAGTCGGCCGCGGCGCTCAAAGTTTCAAGCACTTCATTGACGGTATTGTTTGGTGGCGGTGTGCACTGATGAAACGTGAATTGGGCCCGCCCAAGAAGTCTGGTGAGTCCCACCGGGCCCGCTACTGACACCTCTACACGAGCACAACTCAGAGGTCGGAGTCTCGTTCTGGCAGGGAAAGAAGCACCCGCTCAAGATTTGTGGTGGACCGGGCTATTTCTACTGTCAGATAAAAGCCCGCACCCGAGAGCTCCGTGGCCACGTCGGGGTTGAATCGGGTTCACAAGCTAAGAGTTACGCAGCAACTCTACTGCTTGAGGGCCATTGGTCGAGCAGAATGCATCAACGATTGCGAAGGAATTCGTTACCCGCCTGTGACATGCTCACTTCCGGTTTGGAAACGAACTGTCTTGGATCTCACAGCCACCCTCTTTTGATGACCCTGTCTTTGCAGAAAGCCCTCTCAGCGCGCACCGAAGTATTCTCGATTCGTTGATTGTCTCCAGAGATGCAATGTGACCCGATATTGTGGTCGTTCCACTCATCGTGGACGTTCAGCGAATCTTGATATATGCAGGCTCTGGTTCCTGTTGGCTCGGAGTTTGACAGATACGAGCGCCAGTGCAGATCTCGGTAAGCTTCTCCCGATCATGAGAGTACAGCCTCCGGGCCCCAATTCGAAAGCAGTCGAAGAAATCGTCGAGAGATTCGAATCTCCAGAGGGAAGACATGTCGGCGCGATTCCAATCGCATGGAAGAAGGCAGCGGGTGCCAACATTGTTGATGCAGACGACAACGTGTACATCGACACATCAGCAGCGTTCACAGTCGCGATAGCGGGCCACTCGCATCCAAAGATCGCTGAGGCAATAGGCGCCCAAGCGCGAGAGCTGATGCATGCTCCCGCTGGGATGTCTCCCAACATACAGCGAGCCAGGCTCCTCGAGAAGCTTGCAGGACTGCTACCTGATGACTTGAAGAAGATGCATCTTGGCAACATTGGGTCAGAAGCAATCGACATCGCGATCAAGCTGGCTCAGATACACACGGGACGGATGCAGTTCATCGCTTTCCAAGGAGGATTCCACGGCAAGACGCACGGAGCCCTATCCCTGACAAGTAGAAACTACTACCGGCAAGAGTTCCTCCCCTTGCTTCCGAGCGCCACACATGTCCCCTACGGGTACTGCTACCGATGCACGCTTGGGCAAGAATACCCAGCCTGTAACATGCTCTGTACAAGATATCTCGACAACATTCTGAGCGATCCCGCATCCGGACTTGGAAGCGTGGCGGCCGTAGTACTTGAACCAGTCCAAGGACATGAAGGCTTCATCGTTCCTCCGGACGAGTTTGTACCAAACATCAGGAAGATCTGTGACAAGCATAACGTGCTGATGATACTTGACGAAATAATCACGGGTTTCGGAAGAACCGGCAAGATGTTCTGTTTCCAGTACTCGGACATCATTCCCGATATTCTCGTCTGCGCGAAAGGAATTGCGAGCGGATTCCCGATATCAGCTACAATTGCGCGGACAGACATCGCGAAGTCTTGGAAGATGCTCAAACATACGAGCACCTTCCTCGCGAACCCGATTGGATGTGCTGCCGGTGTTGCAAGTCTCACTGTTATCGAGGAAGAGCATCTTGTTGAGAAGTCAGAGAAGCTTGGAGCCTACTTCCTCGAGCGGCTCAAAGAGTTTGAGAACGAGCACGAGTCAATCGGTGATGTCAGGGGCAAGGGACTGATCATCGGTGTGGAGCTCGTTGAGGATCGGAAAAGCAAAGTACCAGCTGCAAGAGCAACCGAACACATCGTCGATTATGCGCTCAGAAAAGGCGTATACTACGCGTCTGGAGGTCGCTACGGTAACGTCCTGAAGATCTCTCCGCCGCTCGTCATCACCAAAGAACAGATCGACTTCGCATTAGAAGTGCTTGATGAAGCACTCAAAGAGGCTGAGAAGAAGCCGCAGTAAGACTTCTGCTAGATCATTCTCTCCAAATACTTTCTAGCAGAAAGCAGATCGCGGCGAGGGTCCCGCTCCAAGATTGCTTCTAGGCTGACGTATCCGTCGTAGTGAACTCTCTTCAAGCTGTCGAATATTGGCGTGAAATTGATGTGGCCTTTTCCTGGGATCTTTCGGTTGCAGTCGGACACATGCACAGCAGCAAGGCGTTTTCCTGCAATCAAGATCGGTTTAGTGAACGAGTTTTCCTCAAGGCTCGCATGAAAAGTATCATACACTACGCCCACGCTCTTATGATTCACCAATTTGGCAAGAGAGAGCGCTTCGCTGACATTGTGAATGACTGTGCTCTCGAAGCGATTCTGAGGTTCAATCGCGATCTTGATTCCTCTCTCGTCTGCTAAGCTAGCTGACTCTTTCAGTAGATGGACGAGCCAGTGGAGCCCTTTTCTGTACGGCACGTCTCTTGGAATGTTCCTGGAACGTCCGCTTCCCCAGACTAGGTGTTTTCCCCCTAGCTCACTGGCCGTCTCAATGAGCCATTTGGTATAGAGTATGCTGCTCTTCCGGACGCTCGCGGATTCCGATGCTAAAACCATCTCAGGGGGATAGATGCCTGTGAAACCCGAGAATGAGAGCTCGTTCCGCCTGAGCGCTGTCCTCAGAGTTCTGACATCTCTCTCGGTTAGGTTTCTCGGGACAGAGGGCGAGATTTCCATCGCGTCGAAGCCAGCCCCAGCCAGAAGCTTTGCTGCCTTAGGAATTGGCAGATAGCCATGGGACAGATGAAACGTGCACGCTAGCTCCAATTTCAAGATCGACTGACCATAGAATGTGAGGTCGTCTTAAGAAGTGTTCGAAGAAGTCTCATGACATAACTCGGTCGGATTCATCCGACAGACGACATGTGCCCCTAATCTGTACGAGTGCACTCTTTGCACGTCAATCGCACGCTGAGCGCCCCAAAGACCTAATCAATGATTCGGTGACATCAACCCAACGCTGCGAGGCTTCTACGGGTTCGTCCACTGTGTCAAGCTCCACTATGCAGCCATCTGCTTCACGAACCGTCATGTCCATTGTACGCTTGATCTCACCTTCGTCTCTAGGAATTTGGCGCATTCTCTTTTGCATGATGATCTTCCTGCCTCTGAGCAGTTCTGCTGCTTTCCTCAGGTCTGTCCATGGGCTGATCTCGATTCGCTTAAGACCTGGAATTGATAGCGCCGAATCGAGTATCGGTGTAAGGTTTCCGCAACTGTGATAGTAGAAGATCTCTCCTCCGTAGAAGTCTGCTAGCCTTCTCTCATAAGGCAGAACGAATTCCCTGTAGATCTTCGGACTGATCACGCCACAGTCGACCTCATCGCTATCAACGTGTGGATGATGAGTGCTCGAACCGAGAAAACTCGCCCGCTCTTTCTCCCACCTGATTCTAGATTCAGTTATGAAGCTCATGAGCTTGTGAACGAAATCCGGTCTTCGATAGGTATCGATGAGGAGATTCTGCAAACCTCTAAGAGCCCATGCTATTCCCCATGGGCCCATTATGAATCTCGGGAATGCCACCTCAAGTTTGCCTCTCACTCTTTTTGTGATGTATTCGTAGAACTCGTGGGCCAGCGGCATCATGCCGCTTCTGTAGAAATCCGGATATTGCCGTGTGTCAAGGTCGTCCGGCGTCTTCAGGATTGGCTTTCCGTTGACAGGATCTTTGCTCTTGGCAAACACGGGTTCGACTCCGAACATACTCGTGTCGAATGGTGGGCCGAAATACAGGGAAATCTCTGCGTTGATGTGGTCTACAATATTCCAGCTTCCAAACGTAGCTCCGACCAACCCATCGTCTCGGAACCATTCCCTCTGAGCTTTGGCCATCATGAGGGTTGACTGCAAGTGAACTTCCGCGTTTTGGAACATCTGAACAAGATCAATGCCTAGCTGCTCAGAGTACATCCATCTAGAGTGACCAACAGTGACCGGAATTCTTTCGGGTTCTTGGAAGGCATAGAATCTTCTCCAGAATTCCCTTCGGTTCCGCTGACTTGGCGTGTTCGCGATCCTGTAGACATCATCGATCAGTTTGTCAAGGGTCAATGAAATCCTCTCCAACGGCACGTGTTTCACTCATAGTTGGATTTACATTTGTGAATTGATGGTAACACGGGCACCGTCCAGACGGTAACCTAGGGCAAAATCAAAAATGGGAGGTTAGGTTGATCGGCCTTAACTTGGTTACACTGGAGGTATCTCTTTGAAGGCAAGATCCAAGTTGATTCCTTGGCTCTTCCTGATTGCCTTCGAAACGTAGTATGCAATGAAACCGCTCAGGAAGGCTCCTGCCAGTATGGCTACTGCGAGCGGACCTGTTGCTCCGATTGTGGGCGTCGACATCGCTGTGTATATCGCCCAGATCAGCAGTGGTATGTCTATGAGCGCGAGCACTGACATCACGGGGACTCCGCCTATGTTGAATCTGCCCGCGGACTTCTCGTAAGTGTCCTTGAGTCTGAATGGGATGATGGCGGCTGCAATAGCTGCCAGCAACCAAACGGTTGCCGTTCCAGCTGCGGTGTTGAGCATTGCATACGCGTATGGCGTATACTCGACTAGGGCAGATCCGAAGACGGTAATGATGGCTGTGGCAACAATCGCCTTCGTTGGAGTGTGGAATCTCGGGTTGACATCGGCGAAAGCTGTCGGTATGACACGATCGAAGGACCATGCGAACATTATCCTCGTGAGCACATACCACATGCCAATGTCAGGCGTAATGTTCGCTATGAACAAGCTGAAGCCCATGATGAAAGTCAGGAATATGTTGTCGGTCAATGCGCCAGCGAAGTATGTAATGAAAGGAGGTGAAGGCAGAGTCCAGAGACCCAGAGATTGCACGTATTGTGCTGCGTAGAGGAAGTCGTATCCGATTCCCATCGGGGCCAAAGCCATCCCCACCAAGTCAACGAGGAAGACTACGATTAGTCCTATTGCCGTGGCGATTGGAAGGTTTCTGCGCACATTCTTGATCTCACCTGCACAGTCTATGGCGTAGCCGAATCCGTTGAAGAGGAACATGCTGACTCCGATACCGGCGATGGATGCAGTCCATTCTGGCATCTTGTAGGTGTTGGGATCCCAACCGTGTTCTGTGGCTATCTTGAATATCTCGTCGACTGATGTTGTTCCTCCAACGTATTGACTGAAGGCGGCCTTGAACATCTCGGGTGTGCTTGTGGCTAGGAGATATGCTTGTACGATCACTCCTGCGATCATGAAGATCCAGAGGAAGATGAAGACTCTCGTCACCCATTTCCTGCCAAACGCGACAATCAGTCCTGTTACAGTTATCCAAACGAGAGCTAGTCCCATGATCACGTTGGGATTGGACATGGAGGCTGCAGCACTCAGAAGTCCCGCGTCGTGTAGTCTGTGTCCCATCATTGCCAAGAATGGTGCAGTGCATAGCGTCCACTGGACGAACGTCATGCAGGTCGACAGTGTGAGCATAACGAAGATCCAGAGTACCCAGCTTGTAGCGAATCCCACTGCCGGGTGAATAGCTCTACCTACGGTGACGTATTCTCCTCCCGTCCTAGGGATCACAATTCCGAAGAGCGAGTACACAATCGCCGATAGCAGTATGACAAGAAAGCCAAACGTAATTGCTGTAGCGACGGAAGCTCCAGGCGCAACGAATATCAAGAACCCGACGAAGGCAGAAACGGCCCAGATTGTTGGATTGACAGTACCTGCAGCAATGCTGAATGCCTCAAAGGCACCCATTTCCCTGACTAGGCCAGATGATTCTCGAACGAAGATACCTTTCTTCTCCAAGGTTTTTCTGGCGTTATCTAACCCTTTGTTCCGTATATAAGACCGTTGACAATTCCTGACCGCTTTCCAGATCTCAAGTTGCAGAATCACGTCGCGATGACCCGTTTCATCGCGCTACCCAGTCGTAAGCATGTAATTCTTGAGACCTTTGTCATGCAGATTCACGAGAGCACCGCGCAGCATCCCTTCCGAGTATTCGCTGCCCGGATTCAAGCACATGGTGCGACCGATCTTGAAGAAGCCCTTTGACTCGTGAATGTGACCGTGCAATCCCAGAAGCGGCTGATATCGTTGTATCGCGTCACGAACCGACTTGCTGCCGACCGGTATCATTTCTACTTCACCCGCCTTGAATACCGGGCGAAGATTTTCATCAAGATGGGGAGCAGTGTCGAGCCCTGAATCTAACGGCGGACAATGGAAGTTGAAGATGCAGTTCTCGGGACTCCTCAATTTGCTCACCAGCGTTTGGATCTTGCTACCCAGCTCATCCTCTGGGATGTCTCGTGGACATTTCCAAGGAGTAATGTTGGAGAAGCCGAGGCTTATCATCTCGTGCTTCTCATCCAGCTGCACGACTTTCTGATCTGGATTGACCACGTAGCTAGATGCACTGAGTACTGTATCTATTTCGAACCTGTCATCATTGCCGGGGCAGATGTAGCATTTGATGTTTGAGTTCCCGAGGTTCTTCTCCGCCAATTCCATCCATCGCTTGATTCGCTCAGTCATGAGTTGCGAGAAGAGTCCGTCAAGTTTGTTCTTGTCTGTGCTGAGAACCGCCATTCCAGATTCCGTCGTACGGTGCGGGTACGAACCGGAATCCGCGATCTCACGTTCTAACTTCTCAAGTTCCTCTCTGCCGCTGACTCTGCGCTCGCGTCCCTGAATCGTCGCCTTGAAGCTGCCGTCGGTTTGTTCAATGATGGCAACTATCTCTTTGCCAGTGATGTCTCCGCCTACAATCAGTACTTGCGCGTCATAGAAGCGCGCCGCACCGAGAAACTTTCGGAAACAAATGTCTGATCCGTGAAGATCTGTCACAAAGAAGAGTCTTGTGTTCGACAAGTGGAGAGCATCCCGAGGTTTTCGGCTAGTTCGGTCCGGTTCTGATATAAGCTTTCAGGCATGAAAGAGACTCTATCGTCCTCGTCATGAACACGCAGATTGTTAGTGGACATCACGTAAGTATGTGAACATGCGATGTGTTAGAAACGCGTGTTCCGCACAAGTCCCAGATAGGAAACGGGATCGAACAGAAAGACGAAACACTGCACAGACTTGTGCGGTTTCGCGCTAGACGATCACGCCACCCGGGTGCCTCTTGAACACCTCAGGTTCGTATCCTGGCACGAGGATGTTTGCCTCGCGTCTAATTCTCTCATATGCTAGGGCGCATTCATCCAAGCTCTGGGTAATCCCGAGGGGGATATTCTTCTCGACGTTATCATACTTGAAGACCGAGTCAGAGAATACTACCTGACCCTTGATTGTGTCAACGCAGATTGCCATCGAGCTCTTGTGATGAACCCCAGTCCAAAATGTCCTGATCCCCGGGGCTACCGTATCTTCGTCTTCAAGCAGTCGAACCCTATTCCATGCAGTCGTCTCAAGGTAGACGAGTATCTCGTCAGGTATCATTGTCCACCTTGGACCATGACCGAATCTAGGTGCGTGGAAATCAATCCATCCCCGCTTTGATATGCAGATCTTTGCCTTCGGAAACAGGTCCAAGTTCGCAGTCGCGTACGCCTGAAGCGGTGTAACAATCACATAGTCAACTCTTTCCGGATCAATTCCAAGCTTGGGCCACAGAACTCGGGGACGTTCTTCTTCTTTGACAATCAACGTACCTTTGTCACCGGTCTGATAGAAGCTTCGAAAAGCACCGTTCAATTCCGCAAGTTTCTTGGGATCTCGTGGAGGACCTGTGTTCACAATCACTGTGATTCCGTCTCCTCGAATTATCATCATGTAGAAGTGAAGCATTTCCCATGTGTTCTTGGTGCTCATCCAGTAGGCTTCGAAGCTGGGGACTTCTTCCGCTGCAACCTTACCCACGGAAACTGAGTATGTGACAGGATTTGGCAAATTCGCTCACCTGACAATCAGTAGACAATTGACTGACGGAAGGCCAGAGTACTTGTTAGTGCCCTTTAATGATTGTCATGTTGAGACAGAAGATGTTCAGCTGTTCCGAACTGAATTGCAAAACAAGTGTTCCTTTGGCAGATAGCATTGATGACTTAAGTATGCCTTAAATTCCCACACGGCGTCTCATCAGATCCAATCGCACCGCGCACGGTGACATGCAAATGAGTAAGGTCAAGTTTGGCGTCGAGATCCCGACTTTTGCTGGGGGCAGTGGAGCCCATCGAGACGTACCTGTTTACGAGCGCATTAGCTACAAGACGGCGAAAGAGACGGCTCTGCTCGCTGAGAAGACCGGATACGACAGCATCTGGATGGCTGACCATTTTGTTCTCGGCAGATACGGCGAGATGTTTGAGATTTGGACCCTGATGAGCGCGTTTGCCGCATTGACGGAATGTGTGGAACTCGGGGCAATGGTCATATGCAATCTGCACCGATACCCCTCTGTACTAGCGAAGATGGCGGCAACATTGGACATAGCCTCGAATGGTCGCCTTATTCTTGGCGTGGGAGCGGGCTGGAACGAAAGCGAGCTCAAGTCCTACGGTATTCCGTTTCCGCCACCGGGAGAACGAGTCGCCCGAATGAAAGAAGGGATTAAGATCATGAAGGCAATGTGGAGAGACGACAAACCGACTTACAAAGGGAAGTACTACCAGATCGATGATGCAACCTGTTTGCCAAGGACGACTCAGCCCGGTGGCCCCCCCGTGATCGTTGGAGCCGTGGGTCCCCGAATGTTGAAAGCAGTCGCGGAGGTTGGCGACGGATGGAACCTCGGAGACGATCCCACGATCGACGTATACAAGGAGAAGCTCGCCGTAATCAATCAAGCATGCAGCGAACTGGGGAGAGATCCGGACTCGGTCATGAAGACGTGGGATGGACACGTAATAATAGGCAAGAACCAGCGAGAATTCGAGGAGTTGGCGACCTCGCTCAAAAAGCACAAGGCAACTGACAAAATAGGAACAACCCAACTCATACCATCCAACATCTTCGAGGACTGCATCGCTGGAACACCAGACGCCTGCATTGAGAAGATCAAGAAGTTCGCAGCTATCGGCGTCTCGCACTTTTCGCTCTGGTTCCTAGACTATCCTCACTTCGAAGGCATCAAGCTGTTCGCAGAGCAAGTAATCCCTGCATTCCGATAGCGACCTCTGACAGAAGAAGCACCGCGCCATGCCACTCTCTAGTAAGCCTTAAACTGAATTCCCTCACGTGGATTCTGCTTATTCAAGCACGGAGGCGGAGACATCATGGAATCAGAGACCGCAGTTTCCGAAGCTTCGAGACTGGTCGAATCAGCACAGAGAGTCGGCATAACTCTGCGCATGATGGGCGCGTGTGCGTTTCGGATTCATTGTCCGAACTCTCGCAAGCTCTACGACAACTTGTCGAGACCCATAACTGACATCGACTTGGTCAGCTACAGCAACTACAACGGCAAGATGAAACCGTTCTTTGATTCACAAAACTATGGCAGCGATGCCCGGATAATCGCGCTGTTTGGTCGTGAGCGGCACCAATACTTGCATCCTGAGGGGACTGTCAAGGTGGATGTTTTCTTCGACCGGCTTGCAATGAACCACATAGTGGATTTCAAAGGTCGGCTTGAACTCGACTCACCCACAATAACACTGGTGGACTTGCTTCTGGAGAAGCTGCAAATAGTGCAATTGACCGAGAAGGATATCAAAGACACGATTGTCCTTCTGAGAGAACATCCAGTAGGGACCACCGAGAACGAAACCGTGAACGCTGCTTACATAGCGAAGATCTTGGCCGAAGACTGGGGCTTTTGGTACACTGCAACGACGAATCTCCAGAAAGTGCACGAGTATGTCAACGGATCCAACCTACTTGCTGAGGACGACAAAGCGGTGGTGTCTAGACGATCGGATGAGCTGAAGGCGGCGATCGAAGCACAGTCTAAATCCACGAAGTGGAAAATGCGCTCGAGAATTGGTCCGAGGAAGAAATGGTACAACGAAGTCGAGACCATCGTTCGGTGAAGCGGAAGCAAGAGAGCACAGTTCCTTCTGGCCACATCGTCATTTTCTAGACCGATCCCCGCGCTTCTTGCCGCGACCACGACATGATTTACTCGAGCTACTTGTTGTCCTCTTTCCATCCTGAGCCTCTTTTGGACTTCGTAGACCACAATGGTGTGGTGTGGGTTTCATGGTACAAGCATCGATATTCGAACCGCTGCTTGGAGTGCTCAGGCACTCGCCCGACGTACAGGGACGGGAGCCGTAGGACGTGATGTCTACGGACTCGGAAGTCGGCGGGACTCGGACAAAGTGTGCGGCGGGTCCGCTCGGCGCTGAGCATCCAAAATCTAGCCTCGAATCTAAAGACGCAGACTTGCCTGCGTGTTGAAAGTCTGGAAACGTTACATATTGTCAGAAGTCCGGAAAAGGGACCGGTGTCAGAACACCCATCCGCGGAAACCCTCGATGACTATTCTATTCCTATACCTAATACATGATTCGTGTGCGCACCAAGGTACACAGGCAGACAGCCCACGCATAATCAAACCTGTTTGACCGTCTGGTAAGTTCGCTTCATCTTTTCATTCGGGACTCAGACCCACATCCGCCGGGCCACCTCTTCGCATTATAATGGGCAGAGATCAACGCGATCTGCATGAGCTCAAACGAAACCTGTACGAATTGCGGAACTGAGAACCCACCCACAAACGAGTTCTGCGGAGAATGCGGCCAAGAACTCTTACGCAGGAACCTGTGACCTTACGATTTGATGGAATGGCTTGTGAGGTGAAACAGCAATGGCGAAGGGTCCCCGGTTGTTGATCATGTACTGATCTTTTTTCCTGACAGTATGACGCTAGTTACGTTTGGGCCTCTCCTTGGGCTTCTATTCTCTTATCGGCTATGAATGGTATTGATTCCGTTGTGTGGCAAGAGGGTCCAGCGCTGGGAGAGGGCTCTGAACAGAAG
>Ga0315289_10013211_pt1 | contig 11576 bp, 12 predicted proteins | sample YL17G11_40_MG_FD_203452 | JGI IMG/M metagenome (GOLD analysis project Ga0315289, IMG submission 203452) | Sediment microbial communities from Yellowstone Lake, YNP, Wyoming, USA - YL17G11_40 | ecosystem: Environmental > Aquatic > Freshwater > Lake > Sediment | place: USA: Wyoming | collected... | reverse complement strand
TTCTTTGTGTTCTTTGTGTCTTTGTGTGAGGCATGCTTTTTTGAATACCTGTTTCGGTAACATTTGCTCGTGAGGCAGCTCGCCGACTTGCCAGGGTATGGTTCGCTCAGTTGCGGAAACCGCGAGCTTGTGCTACACTCTCAGGCGGTAAAGCACCACGCGTCGTAGCAACACCTGGGAAGTGGCTGACGCGAGGAGGAAGAAGAGCCATGAGCGATTCTATCCCAACTGTCACACCGATCGGGTTCCAGCCCGTGACGGATGAATTGCTCCGCAAGGTCACCGAGCGAATCGTGGACGCACTCGCGCCGGAGCAGGTGATCCTGTTCGGTTCTTACGCCTATGGGAAGCCGACCCCCGACAGCGACGTGGACCTGCTCGTCGTGATGGACACGCCTGAACGGTCGTCGAGGCGCCGGCAGGCCGTCTCCCGCCTGTTCCGCGAGCGGCCCTTTCCGATGGACATTGTCATCCGCACACCAACAGAAATGAAGCAAGCCCTGGCACGTGTGGATCCGTTTATCCGTGACATCCTCAGAAATGGCAAGGTGCTTTACGAACGGCCCGGAAGAAGTGCAAGATTGGATCTCCAAAAAAGTACCTCAAAGCCTTCCTCATCTCGCGCGGGGTGCCTTTCCCCAAGGTCCACGACCTGATCGCCCTCAAGAAATTGTGCGTAACCGAAGAAGGCACGTTTGAGCTGATCCACGACTTGCTGGGTAGCCTGGAAGGATATGACGTGGCGATCCGCTACCCTGGTGAAGTGGCCACGGTTGAGGATGCCCGCGAGGCCATTGCAGCGATGAAAGAAGTGCGACAGTTCGTGCGGGCGATGTTGGGGAACCGACCTCAGACCTGATAGGTCTGATCATGGGCGGAAAGGGTGGGATGCTACATTCCGAGCGTCTGGTGCACAAGGCCGGCCTGCGTCTCTGCAACCTTCGTGCCAACCAGCATGGGGTACCTTGCCCTGTCGCCCTGACCCGCTGCGCCAAAAGACCATTGACTTGGTCATAGTTCTCTGCTATACTGAGCATAGATCAGACAAACAAAAACACTTCGTGGTTTGTCACGATCCCGAACGTTAGCCGAGGCCTCGAGAGTGCCTTGGCGGAAAACATCGAAGCACCGCAGAGCCCGCCCGCCGCCGAGGTGTGGCGGGCGTTTGGGTGCGTATCAGACCTGGCGTACCGCAGTTGACGGCCATACACCCGGACTGGGGCCAAGGTCCGGACGTGTTCAGAGGAAGCGACGAACTTTAGATTCGGTCAATGCAAAGGAGGGTTAAAATGGCAGAACCAATCTACAAGCTCTGGATGACTAAGCCTACGGAAGCCTGGTATCAGTTGTCCGAGGAAGAGCGCAACAACCACACTGCGAAAACCCACGAGGGTCTTGCGAAGGTCGGCGGCAAGGTGATCATCTCATGCACCCCGGCCTGGTCCTCGGAGCAATGGCTGATGTTTGGCCTGGAGGAGTATCCAGACATCGAGGCAGTCTGGGCACACGCAGAGCTCCTCTACAGCCTGGACCACTTCCGCTACTTTGAATCCGAGTCCATGTTGGGAGTCAAGTGGCCGCCGGAGTAACCTGGGCGCTCCGGGCAGCCAGGTAACGCTTCGGCAAACCAGCCCCGCCGGGTGATGGCGCAACGACCGCCCCGACCATTCGCGTCGAGGCGGTTTTGCTGCGTTCAAGTTGCAAAAAGGGGGCCGCAAGTATTGACTTATGCGCAAACTTGCACTATACTATAGGCACGATGCAATGAAAACAGCCTCGCAGCTCTTCCCAGTCCGAGGCAGCGCCCAGGACGGTGAGCGTGCCCCAGTGCTGCGAATTGCCTTGTTGGGCTTTGCTCGTGTTAGCCGAGTGGCTATGGTAGTCTGACGCGCACTAGGCGAGAAGGAACTTATATCGAATATGATCACCGAAGCCCTACTCGAAATGCACTTTCATAGAGCTATTGTGGATCATTTCATAGGTGTTTTTGGGGCAAATTTCCTGCGTTTGCTCAAACCATCCACGCGACAAGAGGCGTGGGTTGGTTTTGATCAAGGTTGGGTTCACACCACCCTAACGACTGAACAGTTGTTTAGTGAGCTCCGTCAAGCGATTCAGTCGCAGGCCTTTTATATTGATCACTTCTATTTGGGGTATTTCCTCCAGTTCAAAATAGTACAAAGGATAACTCGCCAGAGTAGGTTGATGCCTTCTAATTATACCGTGCCCTATTTTCGATCAGAACTTTCTCTAAGGCCAAATCCAGGCACGGGACTGTCTCAGCACGAAACTCTACTTCGCCTAAGTGATATTAACTCTACCAGTGTATGTTATGCCTGTGCCATGTTATTTGAACTGGATGAGATATATGAAATCCCAGACTTGAGTCGCCTGCGCTGCGTTGATGTATTGTCGTCACCAACAGGATGGGCAACCAACGACCGTCATTTTATCGCGTTTCAGGGTGAAACTGATCCAGTTCCGCTGTGGTCCAGTGAACCAGTCCGCGGAGAGGCATTTGGCTTTAAGGAATGGGCTTCTCCAGACTCTAAGATCGGGCCAAGGAAATTGTCGCCTCAACAAGTGATTGAACTAATGGAAGACGCAGTCAGTAGAATACGACGTGCCCCTCGTGAACCTCAGTTGCCGTTATTTGAGAGAAAAGTCAGGGAGCCTGCGAATCTGCTTCCCGACAGTTTCACGATTATTGAGTTCGGTACGCCTGCGGACTAGAGTGTGCAAGTTCGGTATCTGCGCCTGATGTACCCGCAGGATATTGTCTGTCAGTTGTTGTTGGCCAGGTTATCATATTAGCAAGTAGCCCTGGCGGTTGTGCCTGCTTGGGTGAGCGAGGAGATACTGAGCGCCAGTGAACACGTCGGAGACAAGCGGGCGGCGCTGTGAACGAGCGAGAACTGCGTGAGACTGTGTTTGCTTAGGAAGGAGTAGAACATGACTCAGGAAGACACGACCGAACTGCTTGAGCGCTTGACGCGGCTCCTGGCGGAAGACCCTACCCTCGCCGCCCGGTTGGCCGCCATCACCGGTGACGGCGACGTGGTCGGTGACCACAACGTCGCCACTGTCAACAAGCTGTCGGCGGGTGACTATGCCATCCAGATTGGGCAACTCCACCTCACACTCTCCCCCGACCAACTGCGTTCCCTGTCTGTATCGGCCTCCACCTCGTCGCCCCTACCCGACACCGATATGGAGCTACGACGCTTGAGAGCCAAACTGGATTACCTGTGCAATTTGTACCAATCGTCAGATTGTCCATTTGTCTTGCTCGGGGCTGTCTATCTGGATATTATCCTCTACCCTATAGAGACGACCACGCTCAAACCGTACGAATGGAGCAATCTTGATTCACTTCGTTGTAAACTGGGTGGCTCCGCTCTATTGGTCGGCAGGTATCTCGGTGACCTCTGCAGGCAGAGAAGCTATTTGTTTGGTGCCAAAGGGAAGGAGGGCGATCCATTCACGAGCGAATTCGAGAGGCTGATCGCTGGCGAACGAAGCCGGTGGATGCAGGATGAACTTGTCCCCTGTTCATCAGAAGGCTCTTGCACAGGTGTGACGGTCCACTTGATCCAGCAGGACCGCAAATTCACCACTATGTTCACCGATCGAGGTGCAGTGAGAAATCTTGATTGGGCCCTTATCGCAGAGAAACTGCGTAGCAGGCTTACGCGAGGTGGCGTTTTGTACATTGGTGGATATGCCAAGACAGCTCTCTCGACAAATCTGCATGACAACCTGCAAGCATTGCACGAGAATACTCTGATCTGTATTGATCATGGGCGTTTGACTCCCGCACAAGCTCGTGGTAGTACGATGCAAAGCCTTCGGACGGTTATCGAGCTAGGTCTGGTGGATCTGTATTTCTGCACATACAAAGAGCTGTTGACCTTTTACAGGCGTAGGGGCAAAGACCCATCAAACTCGCAGGAAGTAAAGCATACCCTGGAGGACCTGGCGAGCCGCAAGGCGCTGCCGCCTATCACTGCCGTACGGGATGACCTTCTTCCAGGGAAGACGAAAGCGTATGTAATCGTTGGGCGATCAGTTTGGCCCCTGGGAGACGGAGGGGGAGACTACTTGGGCAATAGTGCGGCTGGGCCTGTAGTTGGGCCGATAAATGCGTTTAACGCCACCATGATGTACGAACTGGTTCATACTCCCAGGTTTGGCAGTCTTAAGGATTGCGCGACTGAAGCTGGCGAGAAAGCTCAAGAATGTTGGGCAAAACTGCGCAGCAAAGCTGAAAAGTCGGGCAAAACTGCGCAGAAGCCGAAAAGCCGGGCAAAACTGCGTTAGTGCCTGATATGTAGCATATGCAAGGACAGAGAAAACAATGTTACATCCAAGGGATTTCTTCGACCTCAGTGACGAGATAGTGAACAGCCTTTTTGCTGGATGTGAATACGTGTGGGATGCATTGGTCCGCATTGAGTGGAATATTGGTCGCCTCGTGGGTACAGAGCGGACTATCCTGGGCGAGGTTGCACCTGGCGCTTATCTTAGCGACAAGCCGATTCATGTTAGCGAAGGGGCCTATGTCGAACCCGGAGCGTATGTGATAGGACCAGCCTATATTGGGGCTGGCGTAGTAGTGCGCCATGGTGCTTACGTGCGCGAAAATGTCATCCTGCTTCCTGGCAGCATTCTTGGCCACGCCAGCGAAGCCAAAAACAGCATCTTCCTACCAGGCTCCCATGCTCCTCACTTCAACTATGTCGGTGATAGCATTCTGGGACATCGGGTGAACTTGGGCGCAGGGACCAAGCTGAGCAATCTTCCTATCACCAGCGAAAAGGACCCGGTCACCAAGAAACGCCCCACTCTCAAGATTCGCATCGGCGATACCGAATTTGACACCGGGCTAGAGAAACTCGGCGCCATCTTAGGCGACGACGCCCAAACAGGCTGCAATTCGGTGCTCAACCCTGGTTGCTTGGTTGGTCCACGTACTCTCATCTATCCCAATATCAGCCTGCGCAGAGGCTATCACCCTCCCGATAGCATCATTAAGCTGCGCCAGGAGATGAACTGCGTTCCCCGAATCTGAAGGTGGTAGTTGTGTGAAGCCGTGTAGCCACCGGTATGACTGCCGGTGCCAGTATGCAAGCGGCGTCTTCAGCACATCGTAGCGGCTATGAATGCCTGGGTGAGTGAAGAGATGCTGGGCACCGGTGAACGGATTGGGAACAAGCAGGCAGTGCTGTAGATGAATCACAACTGAGCGTGGGTTGCCTGCGCTGTCAACTTCTGAGCCCGGAGTCGGGCGTTAGCAGTGCCCCTTTTCGGCTTTTTGCTCTTATGCGGCGGAATTCCCCTCCTTCTTCCCTGTACGAACGACGCGGCGCAGCCGTGGACGCACTAACTGGCTGACCGCCAACCTCTCCTGAATCATATCCCCTGCGCACAGATATAGGCGGGCGGGGCTAACCTTGGCCCCGCCCGTCGCTTTGTCTCACACGGGCTCCACAACCCCGCTTATAATCCCCCACGCCCCTGAGCAGGGAACCCACCGACGAGGAGAGACTGATGGGAATCGTTCACGACGCCTTTCTCTGGCACCTGCAGGCCGAGCAGAAAGACAACGACCGCGTATGGCAAGAGGCGCACAGCCACCACCTGGCCGTCTCTGACCTGGGCCACTGTGTCCGTAAGGCCTATCTGCGCCTGCGCAAGTCCCAGGAGACCCACCCGCACGACGACTACGTGCTGAGCCTGATGCGCGACGGCAACGTGTACCAGGGCGACACGGCCCGTGCCCTGGCTGCCTGGTACGGCGGCCAGGTACATTGGGACAAGGACGACCCCGTCCTGTGCGTCGGCGACGGCAAGTGGCGCGGCCACCTGGACTTCCTGATCCATACACCGACCGGCGACCTCATCGTCGAGCACAAGGCCACGAACCCCGACAACTTCTGCAAGCGCAACCGGCTGCCGTACCCGTTCCACTGCTACCAGTTGGCCGGATACGGAATTTTGCGGCAAAAGATGGGCCACCCATCCGCCCGGCTACTGCTCTACTACCGTTCCTGGGGCCACTGGGCGGAGGTCGAGTTGTTCTCCAACGAGCACGGCATCTCCTGGGAGGGTAAGTTCGACGCCGACTATCGGGGCGGCATGATTGACGTTGCGATCTCCTGGTGACCAACCGGAGATTGGGCGGGGCGTGCCCGCTGGACCGCAAGGTGGCAGGTGGGCGGGTGTGGAACCTGAGCCAATGCACGCCAGCCCAGGCGCGACACTAGGCCGGTATGGTGGCCTCGAAGTTTGCTTCGCTCGCAGAGAGTGCTGACTTACCGGTGAGCGTGGTTCCCACACCGCAGGAGGAGGATTTCTTCGCCGCCCTCAACGTCCCCGCTGGCCGCCTGAGCAGCGCGCCGAGCGCAGGTTGGTGCAGTTCGTGAGGCAGGCGAGGTGACTGCCAGCATTGGTAGTTCAGGACTTTCCTGCATGGGGGGGCGAACACAGGGCAATCGCATTTAGCCGGCTTTGTGGCTGCGTTCCCCAAGAATGGCTCCAAACAGGGCCAGAGTGGGACAGGAGTTCCATCCAAATACCAGTTTTCGCCCTCAAGTGGGAGATGATTTTCTAAATGCGATTGCCCTGGGGCGAACACACAGGGTATTGACTTTTGCGCAAAACTGCAATATACTGTATGCGAACAGTGACCCAGACTTGAAGCTATCCTGGGGCACTGATGCAGACAGCAGGAATGCTCTGGAGGTAGGCACTCGAGGATCGAATTACCTGCACACCGTCATGAGGTATGGCGGGTGTCTTGCTAAGGTACAGTGGATTCAGTGGTTCACGCAGAGCGGAAATGATAGCAGCCTGTCCACCGCACCGTTAGCCCGCATCTACCAAGAGCAACATACAGAACATAAGAAACCACCGTCTGAAGGTTCAGCAAGGAGGGTCAACAATGGAAAGGACAACTGAAAGCTCACAGCTCCATTCCCAATATCCGAAGGCGGATGTACTGCTTGTGACTGTCACAGAGGTGGAGACGCGGGCAGTCCTTGCAGTGGCTGAAAGAACAACCAGTCGCAGGTGCGAGCCACTCTATATCCGTCATAAGACCTACTACGATCTCGGGACCATCGGAGGAGCAAGAGTTTTCTTGGTCCGCTCGGAGATGGGTCCCGGTGGACCAGGTGGATCCCAGGCGACCGTCCAGGCAGGCATCGATGCACTTTCTCCGTCGTCAGTAGTAATGGTGGGAATCGCTTTTGGTGTCAATCCGGAGAAGCAGCGTATTGGCGACATTCTGATCTCACATCAGTTGCAGGAGTATGAACTCCAACGAGTTAGTACAGACCCTGAAGGCGAACTAAGTATTATCCCTCGTGGTGAACGGGTAGGAGCCTCAACCCGACTGCTGGACAGATTCCGAGACGGTGCATTGTTCTGGAAAGAAGCAAGAACACACTTCGGTCTCATTCTCTCAGGTCAGAAGATTGTTGATAACGTGCAGTTTCGGAACGGGTTGGTTAGGCACTGGCCGGAAGCAATCGGTGGAGAAATGGAAGGCGCAGGCGTCTACGCAGCCGTGCAGAACTGGAAGCGTGACTGGATCCTGATTAAGGCAATCTGTGACTGGGCTGACGGTAGGAAGGGCGAGAACAAAGAACAGCAGCAAGAAGAAGCTGCTCGAAACGCAGCAAGTTTTACAATCCATGTAATACAAAGGGGAGGGCTCTCTGAAAACGCCCCTGTTCAACAGGCAGACTTGACGTCTTCGACAGAGACCAACAGGAGTTCCCAACAGAATCATGGTACGAAATCACAACAATATCAGAGGTCTACTGATAGGAGACACATTGTTATCGCATATAGTCAAGGTGACTCCAATCTCGCACTGGAGTTGGGTGTCAGAATAGAGTCTGATTTCGGAGCAGACAAGGTCCAAGTAGATTTCTTTGACCTAGATAGTGACAATGAACTCGTCACTGTCATTTCTCCAAGTGCTCGTCTCGACAATTGGTTTGTCCTCGTAGCGAGTAAACACTCGGCCCAGAGCCGGTGGATTACCTATGAAGCAAGGTTGACAACATTCCTCGAAATCGAGTATGCAAGATATTATGTCTTTACCGTAAACCTAGACAATAGTCCATTCCCCAGGGAGTTAGACCTGGAACTGCGATCACGCCGACATCTCGAAGCGGGTATAAGTGCGGAGCAGACGATCGAAAGAACTGTCAGTATTCTGCGCGAAGGCAAACTCAAACATCTTTATCCGGTGGAATTCTTTGTGAATCGGGGATCTGAGTTGGATGAACTGGAGTTAGCTGCAACCCGCGGGAGAGTGATATACGTTGTGGGAGTACCTGGGATAGGGAAGGCTTCTTTGATTAGGACGGCAGCACGTACCAGATTTCAGCGGGATATCCTTCAGGTGGATATCAAGATAGGACACGATTTGGAGTTGCTTTCTCGAGAGGTGATCTCACTTGCTGATCATCCTCAGCCTTCTGAGATGCTCTCCGACAATGAACTTATGCAGATGGCAGTGCGACTTCTAAATGATTGCACTGCGGATAGGGCGATGTTATTCATAAATCATGCCGAAAATGCTATGGACACTGAAGGCAATTTGCGACCTTATCTGTCCGCCTTCCTAAGCCAGTGTATTGAGAGTGGAATTAGCTTCCCCATATTCCTAGCCAGCTCGCGCAGAACCGAAATACTACCTGATGACAGTCCTCAGACAGTAACCATTAAGATTGATAGGCTCATAGATGACTTTATGACGCTTATTGTTAAGCACTGGTACTCCCCAAGAAGCCAGCCTTTGTCAGAAGAGGATCTAGCCGAGTTAATTGAACAACTCTACGGGTATCCTCTTGCGGCAAGGATGATAGCTGGCTATTTATCTTTCGAAAGCCCCAAAAGGCTGGCGGGCCCGAGATTCATGTCGAAGTTTCAGCTTAGGATAGCGGAGTTTGTGCTTGCACGTTTTGCACCGATCTTGAGCCCTCTGGACGTCAATCTTCTCCAGGCGTTGGCCATATTTGGTACTGGAACAACCACAGCGTTTTTGATGGGCGTTAAGCAGATAAGAGAACGTGGGCTTGATGAAGTGCAGGGGTCTATTAGCAGGTTATCCGACCTTATGTTGATAGGTTACAACATTGACACGATTAAATTGCCACCGATGGTAGCAGCGTACTTCGTGGATCAGTCTCGCAAGCACGAGACATACGACGGGTTTGCTCGCGACTTGGCAAATATAGCTTGGAAGGAGTGTGAAGCGGTTCTACGGAGAATCAATGAGATACCAGAGCACCAAAGAATGCCAGCAAACAGGCAGTATGTGAACCTCTCCACAAGACTTCTAAGAATAGCAGAACCAGCGCATCGTTTGCTGCTTGTCACACGGCAAAACGAGAAAGCCAAGCAAATACCCTATAGACTTCGTGGGCATATGCGCGAGATGGTGTTGGTTATGTACCGGCAGATGAGAGACTATAGAGCCTGCATTGATTTCGCCACCGAGTGGCTGAAGATAGAGCGCGAAGATTCCGAGATCCGCCTCTACCAGGCACGAGCATATCGTCAATTACACGAGTATCAGAAAGCTACCCGCCTATTGCGTGAACTGCAACATGATCAGAGCCCAGCGATTAGGTCCAGAGTATTTCGTGAACGGGGTAGGATTGCCTATATGCAAGGTAACCTGCCCGAGGCTATCGGGCATTACCGCGACGGTCTACTGAAACGTCGAGATGGGACTTTGTACTACTCTCTAATTAGCATTGACCTTGCTCGTGCGCTCATGGCTGAAGCTGATACAGAAGTGTATACCGACAAAGAGAAACAACGACGATATGCCGAAGCAGCATCGAGACTTGAAGAAGCTCGTGAGTTCACGCCCCGATTCGATGAGGAGCACCTCGACTTGTATATCGCTGCGCGATTCAACGCGGATATGATGACAGCGGAAGAAGCTACTGAGCTTATAGCTGCGACCCTAGAGATACAAGGAGAAGACCGAGCGCTTTGCTTCCGCGCAGCAGACATTCTCAGTAGGAACCAGAGTAGGTTGCAGGACGCAATGCATTACGCAAGGAAGGCGGAAGAGCTAGGAGACAGACGTGCCCCCCTGACTATCGCCAAGATCCAACTGGCCCAGAATCAATATGATGAGGCCAGGCGAACTCTTCTACATGTTGAACCCCAAAGCCCAGTGGAGAGGGTTGTTCTGGATGTTCTGCGCGCACGAACTTGTCACAATGATCCAAATGAGGCGAGAGCTATTCTCAAGCAGCATTCGCACTTGAGGAATTCTTTCGTGGCCTGTGCGCAAGTGGAGACGGAGATTAACGCGGCAAAGCAGGCCCTGGGTATGCGGGACTACGCAGAAGCTAGCAGATGCTTGCAGTACGCCGATCACTTGGTCGATGACTTCAGTTCCCAGTATGATCGACGCCTTTTCGAGGGTCTTAGAGAACAAATCAGCCGGTTGCAAGATCAATTGCCCAAAATGCCGTAGGGCAAAACTGCTGGCATCTGCGGTTCTAGACAAGTATAAGGCGGGCTAATCGGCGCATGGTGCACCACGAGCCTGCTTGTGTAGCTGTGTACGTCCACACGAATGATACAACCTGCTGTTCTCTCAACAGTATCCCCTCAACTGCTCTCGGGGCAGGCCTATCCAGGCGTGTGTCACTGGTAAGAGAGATGGGGAGGGCGGCTAATAGTCAGCCGCCCCGCCCTTCTCGCGCCGAGATGCTTATAGCCCCACTTCCGGGTACACCGGCGCTCGCGCCTTGTTCACCACCTTGTGGAGCACCTGGGTGCCGCCGCCGATCAGCAGCGCCGTGACTATGCGGCCTACGATGGCCGGAATGGCCAGCATAGCGAAGACGTTGACCTCGAAGAACCACCCCAGGACCGCCCCGACCACCAGCGACACGTAGATCAGCCACCAGCGGGGGGTATAGGGCGCTGCCGCCTCCAACGGCTTGGCCACCAAGTGCTCCACCAGCACCGCGGCGACGAAGGCCAGGAAGAAGGCCAGGCCCGCGTTGTTGTCATCGCGCAGGTCGCAGATACGGCGCACCACGTTGGTGCTACACCGGCTGCTGTGGCTGGCGTCGTGGTTGCCGCCTAACAACGCTCACTTCAGCGGCTGAGTTAAGAGGCTGGGGTCAAGAACAGAGAGACGGCGACAGAGGCAGGCGATCAACAGGTGCTCATCACGGCGCTAGAGTGCTTGCAGAGTGAGCGAGGGGCATGGACACAAAAAGGGGCCAAAGAATGGCCCCTTTTGTGCACGTACGTCTTGGTATGGCGGAGGGAGTGGGATTCGAACCCACGGTGACCTTGCGGCCACGACGGTTTTCAAGACCGTTGCCTTAAACCACTCGGCCATCCCTCCGGTCTCACGTTTAGATTGTACCACGCCATAGGGTGGCTGTCAATGCGGCGAATTGACTCACTTAGAATGTTACCGAACGACAATCGTTGCCTCACGAGTAAATGTTACCGAAAACGAATCGTTGACTCACGTAACGGTGTTACTCAAAGTGCATTCGTTGACTCACGGGATAACG
>Ga0315289_10013206_pt1 | contig 11577 bp, 9 predicted proteins | sample YL17G11_40_MG_FD_203452 | JGI IMG/M metagenome (GOLD analysis project Ga0315289, IMG submission 203452) | Sediment microbial communities from Yellowstone Lake, YNP, Wyoming, USA - YL17G11_40 | ecosystem: Environmental > Aquatic > Freshwater > Lake > Sediment | place: USA: Wyoming | collected... | reverse complement strand
GGTCGATGCTGCGCTCGTAGCTGAACATCTCCCCCTCCTGGAAGAACAGGCGGATCTCCTTCTCGGCGGACTCCAGGGAATCGGAGCCGTGCACTAGGTTGCGGCCGGTATCTATGCCCAGGTCGGCGCGGATGGTGCCCGGCGCCGCCTGAGCGGGGTTGGTCGCCCCCATGGACTGCCGCGCTATCTCCACGGCGCTATTCCCCTCGAACACGGCGGCGATTATCGGGCTGGAGGTGATGTACCGGAGCAAGCCCGGGAAGAAGGCCTTCCCCTCATGGGCAGCATAGTGCTGGCGAGCCAGGGCCTCGTCCATGTGGAGCATACGCATGGCGACGATGCGCAGGCCCCGTCGCTCCAGGCGAGCGATGATCTCCCCTGCCAGGCCTCGCTGCATGGCGTCGGGCTTGATGAGCACCAGCGTTCGCTCCATGGGGCTCCCTCCTTACTTGCGACCGCCGCTGCGCGGCCGGGCGACAACCGCCTCCCGCAGGTAGATGGGCTTGAGGCTGGCAGCGTCGTCTGTCTGGCCGGCGGCCAGCCTGCGCCAGGCCAGCTCGGCGATGAAGCCCGCCCGTCGTACTGACATCACCGCTGTGCCAGCGCCGGCCGCTTGTCGGCCCAACGCCTCTCTCAGGCTTTCGGCCAGCTCGTCCGATATTTCGCCGCAGAACAGGGCGCGCTTGAGTCGCCGTCTTCCCGCTGCCAGCAGGCGATCCAGCGACGACAGCCGCGGCGGCATCACCTCGCGCCAGCCCGCGGCGTCACGTGCGTAGACGGCCCAGGCCAGCTCGCCCCGGCCAGCCCGATGGATGGGGCAGATGGGGCCGGGATGGTCGGCGTGCTGGTAGGCGTCCGCCTCCAGGCGGCCCACGCCCACCAGGGGCAGTCCCAGGGCGAAGGCCAGCCCCTTGGCCGTGCTCACGCCCACCCTCAGGCCGGTGTAGCCGCCTGGCCCGATGCAGACGAAGATGGCCCGAAGGTCGCTCTTGTCCACGCCCGCTCGCTCCATGAGATACTGGAGCGTGGGCAGCAGCTCCGCCGAGTGGTTGCGGGCGCAGCGCCAGGTGAGCTCGGCGACGAGCGCACCCTCTTGAGACAGGCCCACGCTGGCCATCTCCGAGGCGGTATCGATGGTCAGCTCCACCGTCGCACCCTTACGACCGCCTGCGCCGGCCGCCGGCGAAGGCCGCCAGCAGCCGCTCGTAGCGCTCGCCGTGCGCCGCGAGCGTGAGGTCTCGCTCGCTGGCGCCGCTGATCTCCAGCCGCACCAACAGGTGCTCGGGCGGGAAGACCTCCCAGGCCCGGTCGGCCCACTCCACTACCAGGGCTCCGTCGGCGCAGCATTCGGTCAGGGCTAGCTCCTCGGCTTCCAGGGGGTCCTCCAGGCGATAGAGATCGCCGTGATAGAGGGTCAGCCGGCCCTGGTACTCGCCCAGGAGGACGAATGACTTGCTGGTCACACGGTCTGTCACCGCCAGGCCCTGGCCGATGCCCTGCACAAGGCAGGTCTTGCCCGAACCCAACTCGCCGGAGAGGAGCAGGATGTCGCCCGCCTGCAGCAATCGCCCCAGACGGGCGCCGATGCGCCGTGTCTGAGCGGGGCTCTTGCTCCTAAGGGTTAGTGATGCCGCTACCGTCGCCACGCTGCCCCTCGCAGGTGGTCCCAGCCAACCCGTGGCGGCGCCAACTCGCGGCCGTCCTCGCCCAGCAGGCGGACGCGACGCTGGCGGTCGGTCACCATCTCGCCGATGACAGCGATGGGCACGTCGGCCTTGCCCTGCACGCGCTCGATGACCTCTGGCGGCGCCGCCAGCAGGAGCTGGTAGTCCTCGCCGCCACCGCAGGCCAGGGCCAGGGCGTCCTGGGGGAAGGCCTGCCGCAGCGCAGGGCTGATCGGTATTCTCTGGGCGTGGACGATGGCCCCCAGGCCGCTCGCCTGGCAAACGTGGCCCAGGTCCTGGAGGAGGCCATCGCTGACATCGATGGCCGCTCGCACCCCTTCGCGGGCCGCCAACTGGCCAACGGCCAGAGGCGGCCTGTGGTGCAAGTGGGCCTGCTTCAAGCAATCGGCGGCCTCCGCCGAGCCCGCGCTCTCACCCAGCAGGATGCGCAGGCCGCCGGCGGAGTCGCCCAGACAGGCCGTCACCGCTATCGCATCGCCGGCCCGGGCGCCGCTGCGGGTCATCAGCAGCGGCTCGCCTCGATCATCGACCAGCGCCCGCCCAATGATGGTGACCGTCACCATCGTCCTGTCGCAGCCAACAATGTCTCCGCCCACGATGGCTGTGCCGTATTCGCTGCCTGCCGCCAGCATCCCGGCCAGAAGATCATCCACGTCGGCCACCTCCGTCTGGGGCGGCAGGGCTAGGGTCAGGAGGGCCTGCTCAGGGATGCCACCCATGGCGGCGATGTCGCTCACGTTCACCGCCAGCGCATTCCAGCCAAGGTCTCGCCAGGGGACGTGCGGCAGGCAGAAGTGGGTGCCCTCGACGAGCGTATCGATGGTGACGAGTTGGACGCCGCTGGCTCTCCAGGCGGCGGCATCGTCGCCGATGCCAATGACCAGGCCAGACGGCTGGCCGCCCTTGGCGAATGCCTCGGCCAAGCGGGCGATGAGGCCGAACTCCCCCAGCTCAGAAACCTTCACAGGCCCGATTATAAGCTATCGGCACTAGACGCTGAAGCCCGCCGCCAATAGCTGGTTCATGATTGGTGGGCTCTCGGCTCCCGGGTTCACACGCAACCCCAGCCTCAAGGCTGGGGCATGGGATGCGAATCTGATGCCCCCCCGACAGGTCGGGGGGGGGTCGGGAATCAAGCTACCGACAGCGATCCGGCCTCCGCCGCCGGGCGGCTGTGCAGCCCTGACCCAGCGGGTGATATGCTGTAGGCAGAGTGCGCATCGCCATCATAGCCGACGTTCATTCCAACCTGGAGGCGTTGGAGGCCGTCCTCCGTCACGCCGAGTGTGAGAACGCCCTCGGCCAGGTGTGGTGCCTGGGCGACATTGTGGGCTATGGCCCCGACCCCGCTGCTTGCATAGCCCTCCTACGCCGCTTCGACCTGCGCTGCGTGCCCGGCAACCACGACCATGCCGCCATCGGCCTCCTGCCCACCGACGACTTCAACCGCGATGCCGCCGCCGCTGCCCACTGGACCGCTGGCCAGCTTTCCCCCGAAGAGCGGCACTACCTGGAGAGCCTGCCCCACGTCGTCCAGGAAAGGGATTTCACCCTGGTGCACGGCACCCTGCGCTGGCCCATCTGGGAGTACCTCGACTCCCCTGACGCCGCCCTGGCCCACCTCCAGCGCCAGCAGACGCCCTTCGGCCTGGTGGGCCACACCCACGTGCCGATGCTGCTAGTGGCGGACGAGAAGGCGAAGGATGGCTGCGAAATCAACTACCTAGAGGATGGAACGACGGTCAAACTGGCTGACAGGCGTCTCGTCATCAACCCGGGCGGCGTCGGCCAGCCTCGCGATGGCGATCGCCGCGCCTCCTATGCTGTGTACGACGCCGATGCCCGCACCGTCACCCTCCACCGCCTGGAGTACGATATCGCCGCCACCCAGAGGAAGATGGAGGCGGCGGGCCTCCCTCGCTGGCTTATCTACCGGCTGAGCATCGGCCAGTAGGCAGGCGTGGCGGCACTACGTCCTGCTGAGCTCGGCGACGGCTTCCTCTCGTCCGACCACCCGAACAAATGCCTCCACCAGCTCGGCGTCCAGTTGCGTGCCGGCGCAGCGCTGAATCTCGGCCAGGGCCTCCTCTACGGTTCGCCCTTTCCGATATGGCCTGTCCAGAATCATGGCCGCGAACGCGTCGGCGATGGCCATGATGCGCCCCAGCAGCGGTATCTGCTGCCCCGCTAGGGCTCTGGGGTAGCCGGTGCCGTCGAATCGCTCGTGGTGATTCAGGGCGGCTTCGCGTACCTGCTCCACGTTCGGCAGATCGACGAGCAAGTGCTCGGCAATGACCGTGTGGTGCTTCACCACCTCGTACTCGCCGGGCGTGAGAGGGCCGGGCTTTCTGAGGATGCGCTCAGGTATGCAAATCTTGCCCACGTCGTGAAGGAGGCCGGCGATGCGCAGCGTCTTCTGGACCTCCTCGGAATAGCCGAGCTCCTGGGCCAGCATGACCGCGCACTCGGTGACGATCTCGCTGTGAACCTTGGTGTAGTGATCTTTGTTGTCGATAGCAGTCACCAGGCTCTCCAGCATGCCGAAAGTGTTCAGCTTGCGCAGCTCTGCTTTCTGCTCCTGGATCTTGGGCCGCCCGACGATCTTGCCTCCCAGGCTCTTGGACTCGTAGAGGTTGGCGTCGGCCACCGCGACCAGCTCGTGGCGTTTCTGCCCGTCCTCGGGGAAGACAGCCACGCCGCAGCTTACAGATATGGGAATGCGCTCGCTGCCGCGAGCCTGGAAGTGCTTTTCGGACAGCCACTCCTGAACTGACTGAGCGAAGGCAAATGCCGCTTCCCTGTCGGCCTTCAGCAGGATGACCATGAAATCATCGCCGCCATAGCGGCCCGCCAGGTTGTTGTCCTGGCAAAGGCTGGCCAGATGCTCGGCGATCATCTTGAGGACCTGGTCGCCGGCCGAGTGGCCGTAGGTGTCGTTGAACAGCCTGAAGTTGTCGACGTCCATCGCTACGATAGCCAGCGGCTCACCCCGCCGGGACGATGCCTGCAAGGCACGCTCCAACTCAGACTGGAGGGCGCGATGGCCGTACAGGCCGGTGAGAAAGTCGCGGTCGGCCTGCTCTCGAGCCTCCTCGTACTGCTGGGCCCTTTCCAGTGCTATTCCAATCTCCATGCCAAGGGCGTTAATGAGGGTGATGTCGTCCGCAGTCAGGGCTGCTGCCTTGACCAGCTCCACCTCCAGAACGTGGCGGGTAGACTCTTTCCGACCCAGAGAAAGGTAGAGTCTGCCGCCTCCATCGCCCGATGGGCGGGCCTTTTTGGCTGCGCCATTGCCACCTTCCGGAATGAGGAGGGGCTTTCCCTCGCTCGCGCTGAGCTTCACCCGCTCGACGCTGGCGGGCGAAGGTGCTACGTCCGGGTTTTCCGATCGCCGGTTGGCATTGCCGGCCCAGCGATGAACCTCGTCGTGCTGCACCTCCCACACTGTGACCTGCTGGCTTCCCCGGCACTCAGAGACCAGCTTGCGGCCCAAGGTCAGCACGCCGTGGGTGCTAAGGCTCTGGCTAAGCGTCGATACAGCCTTGTGCAGAAGGGAGAGCTGCTGGTGGCGCCGCTGGAGTTCATCCGTTCTCTTCAGCAGGGCTTCCGTCATCTCGTTGAAGCTACGGGCCAGCGAGGCTATCTCCTCCGGGCCGGATACCTCTGCTCTGACTTCCAGGTCTCCCGCTCTGATCGCTCTGGCTTGTGCCCGCAGCGCGGCCAGGGGGCGGATCACCCTGGTGGTGAGGGCCATCGCTCCGCCAACGGCCAGCAGCATGCCCACGCTGCCGAGGCCGATCAGTGTCCACAGAGCCCTGTCGGCAGCTTGAGCTGCTACCGCCCGCTCAGAAGCCAACGCCTCCTGCTCTCGCTGGGCTGCCGCCTCTATGTTGGCGCTCGCCTGCTCCGAGGTAGCCCAGGCCTCGGCCTGATAGGTCGCCGCCAGTTGCCTTATCATGTCCGCGTCGCCGGTCGTTAGGAAGGGTAAGGCGAGCTCGAATGTCTGATCGAGCTCGCCTATCTGCCGAGTTACCTCTTCAAGCGTTGCCAGGCCCTCCGTGTCGCCTTTAGCAAGGGCCAGGGATCGGGCTTGCTCCAGGTCCTGGTGTAGGGCCGTTTGAGCTTGGCGGAACTCGTCAACCAGCGCGGGCTCTCCCATCAGTGCCAGGCCGGCAAAAGTACTGGCCTCCATGAAGTATTCTGCACGGGCGTGCTCCAGAGCGGTAGCGGCCACGGAGGTTTGCTCCAGCGACTTCAGCCGCGACTGATGATCGCGGGCGCTCAATATCGCCACCGTCGTGATGGCGGATAGGAGGATGACGAACAGCATAACCGCTGCCGCAATCTGCCCTCGGGCTGACCTCAAGATATTCATTGTGTCATCCGCTCCACCGTCTGTTCAGCGATTGCTCCAGCCGTTAGGTCTACGCTGGTTAGCGCGTGCCCCCGGGCATCTCTCAGCCCGGTGGGCAGCCCTCACTCATTGGCACGACGATCCGCGGCAGGTATCCATTTGTAAGGACGCACGCCGCTAGGGTTTCGCTACAACAGGTGAATCCTTGCTAGCGGCCTTTGCTGCTGATACGATAGGGGTAGGGTCATGGCCGACGTCAATGTGCTCATAACGTTTGGTCTGGACCACGAGTTGGTGGAGCGCATCCGGCAGGTCGACTCGCGGTTGCGGGTGTCCATCCTCAGCCCCGCTCAGCGTCGGCTCTTCCGGAGGGGCAGACCCATCTGGCGTCGCTCCAGCGAGTTGGCACAGGCGACGGAAGAGAGCGAGGAGGATGCCCAACGCCGCCTGGATGAGGCCCTAGCCGAAGCCGAGGTCCTGTTCTCCCTCTCCACCATGCCTGCCGACCTCCTGTCGCGGGCGTCCCGCCTCAAGTGGATACAGCTCTCCAGCGCTGGCGCCGACCGCCTGGTGGATCGGGAGGTCCTGCGTAGCGATATCACCGTCACTACCGCCAGCGGCATTCACGTTACCCCCATCGGCGAGTACGTGCTGGGGATGATGATCATGCTGGCAAAGGGTTGGCCTCATCTCTTCCGGGCTCAGGAGAAGGGGGAGTGGGCTCGCCTCACACCGCAGGAGCTGCAGGGCAGGACGGTGGGCGTGGTAGGATTGGGCAGCGTCGGCCAGGAGGTGGCGCGCCTGGCCAAGCTCTTGGGCATGCGAGTGCTGGGGGTGCGTCGCTCGGGGGCACCGCTGGAGAGCGGCGAGTACCTGGTCGACGAGATATTCGGCCCGCTGGACCTCCTGCACGTCCTCTCCCAGAGCGACTATGTGGTGCTGGCCCTTCCGCTGACTGAAGAGACCCACCACCTTATGGGCGAGCTGGCCCTCCAGGCCATGAAGCCCTCGGCCTACCTGATCAACGTTTCTCCCGGGGCGGTGGTGGACGAGACGGCCCTGGTGCGGGCTCTTAAGGTAGGGATGATCGCCGGGGCCGGCCTGGACGTCTTCGAGAGCGAGCCTTTGCCGCCAGAGAGCGAGCTGTGGAGGCTGCACAACGTGATCATCAGCCCCCACATTGCCGCCGCGACCCTTCACTACAACGAGCGGGCTGTGGCCCTCTTCTGCGAGAACCTCCGCCGCTATCTGGCCGACGAGCCGCTGCTGAACCTGGTGGACCCCCAGCGGGGGTACTAGAGCCTTCCCGTCGCCAGCAGCCCGCACCTTCCGCAGCTACTGCGATTGGCCGACCACGGACACTGAGTGCCCCTCACCATACGCCTGGCGACAAGGCTGGCGTCGGATTGGCCCGCTGGACCGCGGGCGCTCTTCCTGGTACTACTGCTTTGCGTAGTTGCTTGCGCCCGACCAGTCTACGAGCACGACTGGCTCATCGCCGACGACCCAGCCGTCATGACCCGAAGGGAGCGCCGTTACGTCTCCGGGGCCACTTTCGAACTCGGTGCCATCGGCCATCAGAGCGTGCAGCCGACCAGAAAGCTGGTACTGGAAATGGGGGGCCTCACACCACTCCGTGCCCGCGAGCGGCTTCACGTGTTGCGACCACCGCCAGCCTGGCTCCAGGGTGAGCCGCCCGACGGTACCGCCACCGATGTTTAGCAGCTCGATCTTCCCTTTCTCGAAGGTCCGTATCTCGTCCGGGGAACCGAAGTTCTTTCGCTCGGCGCGTGCCATGGCAGATCCTCCCTCTCGAAAACTACGCCGGCTATGGTGCAGGCCTGCCGCCAATGACGAAGTCAGGCCCACTATAATCGGCTTCCAACCTTCCTCCCTCTCGCAGCGGGCTGGACGATTCTGTTTGGGTGCTCACCCGTTGCCTTTTATAATAAAACACTGCACTAACCTTGTCAAGCGCACCGCAACGCCTTAGGGGGTAAGCTGGTTATCACTGTGGGGCGGCGCCTGCGAGATCCTGGGGACTAGGGCTCCGTCTGAGGGCGGGGCATCCGCAGCCTGGGCTTCACTTCGCCGCTCTCTGTCTCCTTGGCCCCAGTTCTTCTCTCCCTAGGGCCTTAGACTGCCGTGGGCCTGGCCACCGCCTTCGCCTTGGCGCTGGGTTTCTTCCCGGCGGCCACCCCCAGCACTGCCAGCCGGCTCGGCTCCTCCCGCTTCTCCGCGTGCAGGGCGGCGTTCAGCACATCGTCCACGTGCTCGACCAGGACGATCTCCAGCGTCTCGCGTATCTCAGCTGGCACCTCCAGCAGGTCGCGCTCGTTGTCCTTGGGGATCATGACCTTCTTGATGCCGCCGCGATGGGCGGCCAGCACCTTATCGCGGATGGCTCCCACCGGCAGCACCTTGCCCCGCAGGGTTACCTCGCCGGTCATGGCCACGCTCTTGTACACCGGCCGCTTGGTGATGGCCGAGACGAGGGCGGTGGTGATGGTCACCCCCGCCGACGGGCCGTCCTTGGGGATAGCCCCCGCTGGCACATGGATGTGGATATCGTTTTGCTCGAAGAAGTCGCGGGCGATTTGCAGCTCGGGGCCGCGCCTGCGGGCATAGGTGACGGCGGCCTGGGCCGACTCCTGCATCACCTCACCCAGCTTGCCGGTAAGGATGAGGCGGCCCTTTCCCGGCACCACGCTGGCCTCCACGAAGAGTATGTCACCGCCAGCCATAGTGGCGGCCATGCCGGTGGCCACTCCCACCTCGTCGGCCTCCTCGGCCAGCTCCCAGCGGAAGCGGATCGGGCCCAGGAAATCGGGCAGATTGGCCGGGGTCACGCTGGTCGGCTTGCTCTCGCCCTTGGCCACCTGACGGGCTACTTTGCGGCAAATGGTGCCCAGCTCCCGCTCCAGATTGCGCACACCCGCCTCGTGGGTGTGGCTGCGGACGATCTCCAGGATGGCCTCATCGCTCACCGCGAGCAGCTCGGGAGAGATGCCGTTCTCCCTGAGCTGGCGGGGCAGCAGGTAGCGCTTGGCGATCTCCAGCTTCTCCTGCTCGGTGTAGCCGGGCAGCTCGATGACCTCCATGCGGTCGCGCAAAGGCGCCGGGATGGGGTCGATGAGGTTAGCGGTGGTGATGAACATGATCCTGGACAGGTCGAAGGCCACATCGAGGTAGTGGTCGGTGAAGCTGAAGTTCTGCTCGGGGTCGAGCACCTCCAGCAGGGCCGAGGCGGGGTCGCCGCGGAAGTCCATCCCCAGCTTATCCACCTCGTCCAGCATGAACAGGGGGTTGTTGGAGCCTGCCCGCCGGATCTCCTGGATGATCCGACCGGGCAAGGCGCCCACGTAGGTGCGCCGGTGGCCGCGAATCTCTGCCTCGTCGCGGATGCCGCCCAGGGATATGCGCAGGAACTTGCGCCCCAGGGCGCGGGCGATGGATTGGCCCAGAGATGTCTTGCCCGTGCCTGGCGGCCCCACGAAGCAGAGGATGGCCCCCCTGGCCTCCGCTCGTAGCTTGCGCACCGCCAGAAAGTCCAGGATGCGCTGCTTCACCTTGTCCAGCCCGTAGTGGTCTTCGTTCAGGGTCTGCTCGGCGCGGGCCAGGTCAAGATTGTCCTCCGTGCTCTTGTCCCAGGGGAGATCGGCCAGCCATTCCAGGTAGGTGCGGATCACCTGGTATTCCGCCGATGCCGGCGGCGTAGTGGAGAGGCGTTCCAGCTCCCGATCGGCCTCCCGCTGGGCCTCCGGCGGCAGGTGGGCCTCCTCCAGCCGCTTCTTGAGCTCGGCCGTCTCATTGCCGGCTTCCTCCCCCAGCTCCTTCTGGATCGCCTTGAGCTGCTCCCGCAGGATGAACTCCCGCTGGCGCTTGTCCATCTCGCCCGTGACCTCAGCGCGGATCTTGCTCTCTACCTCCAGGACCTCGGATTCGCGGGTAAGCAGGTCGGTGAGCAGACGCAGGCGCTGGTTGACGTCGCTGGCCTCGAGGATGGTTTGACGCTCCTCCGGCTTGGCATGAATGAGGTTGGCGGCAATGAAATCGGCCAGGGCACCGGGCTCGGGGATGTTGGCAGCAGCCAGAGCCAGCTCGTTGGGGATGTTCTCCGCCATCTCGACGATCTTCTCGAACAGGGAAAGGGCATTGCGGCTCAGAGCCTCCAGCTCCAGATTCTTTTCGGCTGTCTCCTTCAGTGGCTCCACCCGCGCCCTCAGCCAGGGCTCCTCCTGCTCTAACGAAAGAAGGCGGATGCGGCTGACCCCCTGGAGGATGGCGTGGATGGTGCCGTCGGGGGCCTTGGCCATGCGCATGATGGCGGCCGCTGTGCCCACGCCATGCAGATCGCTTTGGTGGCGCCCTTCCTCGGCTGGCTTTTGGGCGAAGATGCCTACCATCTTGACGGTGCTGGCCGCTGCTTCATCGATGGCGCGAGTGTCCTTTTCCTGGTTGGCAAAGACGGGAATTAGCTGAGAAGGGTAGACCACAGTGCCGCCGCTGGCCAGAACGGGCAGGACGTCGGGCACCCGGACGGGAGTCCTAGCCTTCGTTTCCGCCTCCGGCGCTTGGCTCATTCCATCCCTCCCGCGGTTCGAGGCTCCACGGCGGGCTCAGGCCCCGTGGATGGTGATGCGCACCTGGCGATTGACCTGGCGCTTCACCTTGGGCAGGACGACCTCCAGAAACCCCTCGTCGTAGGTGGCAGTGGCCTTATCAGCATCCACCTCGGCGGGGAGGGTGAGGATGCGCTGGAAGGGCCCGCAGCAGATCTCCATCTGGGTGTAGAGGCGCCTGGGGTGGCGCTGGCGATCCTCCCGCTGGCCGCGAATGGTGAGGGTGTTGCCCTCAACGGATATCTCCACATCCTGGTCCTTGATGCCAGCTATCTCAACCACCACGACTACGCTCTCAGCCGTCTCGTAGATGTCGGCTGGTGGCTCGAGGACCGGCGGGCTGAAGCGGGGCGAGCCGGGCGGGCCCAGCACCTGTCGCCAGGTCCTTTCCATGCGCCGGCGGATGCCCTCGAATTCGGAGAAGATGTCATTCGTGGAGGTCATCATGGCTTTGTCCTCCCCCTTGGTGGGCCAGGGGGCCTGGTGATTTCTTTCTTGGCGGAGGCCCTGCCCTTGCCAGCCGCCGCGGGCTTAGCCCCCGCTTTTCCCTTAGGGGTGGGCTTCTCCCCGGCGGCTGCCTTCCCCCTGGCTGGGCCGCTGGGCTTGGCCTTCTCTCCGGCGGCAGGCGCTTCTTCCGCCTTCGCTGGCCTCTTGCCCCTGGTCGTTGCTTTCTCTTCTACCTGCGTGCCCAGCTCGATGCTGGCAACGGAGGCCACCGTATCGCCGGCGCCTACGCCCATAAGGGTCACGCCCATGGTGGCCCGCCCCTGTACCGCAATGCTGTCCACAGTGGTGCGGATGACGATTCCGTCCTCGGAGATGAGCATCAGCTCTTGGTTCGAGTTGACGGTGAGGGCCGCCACCAACTGCCCTCTCCTCTCGTTGACCGTGAACGTCCGCACACCCTGGCCGCCTC
>Ga0315289_10013204_pt1 | contig 11578 bp, 12 predicted proteins | sample YL17G11_40_MG_FD_203452 | JGI IMG/M metagenome (GOLD analysis project Ga0315289, IMG submission 203452) | Sediment microbial communities from Yellowstone Lake, YNP, Wyoming, USA - YL17G11_40 | ecosystem: Environmental > Aquatic > Freshwater > Lake > Sediment | place: USA: Wyoming | collected... | reverse complement strand
AGATAAATTGAAGGTTATTCGTTCACAAATTCCTGCAGTAACACATGTGGATTATTCAGCTAGGATTCAGACAGTGTCTCATGAAGATAACCCTTTATATTACGAAATGATTGAAAAATTCTATAAGAATACAAATTGCCCCGTAATCATAAATACCTCTTTTAATATAAGAGGAGAGCCTATTGTTTGTAGTCCAGAGAATGCCTTTAATTGCTTTATACGAACTGACATGGATTGTCTTATAATGGGTTCATTTTTACTTGATAAATCAAAACAAAGAATAACCAAAGATAAGATTAGGCCACTTGAATATCAGGAATTAGATTAGATGGATAACAATACTAAAGATTTAAAGATATTTGGTTTAGGTTTAACAATAATGATATCTCTTATCAGTTTGAAACTGTTTAAAGTAGAGAGATTTATTGGTTACTACGCGTTTATTTCAATTGCGGTTTTAATTTTTCTTCTGGCAGCCTTTAAGCCCAAATGTTTATTTTTCCCTTACGGAGTTTGGATAAAAATAGCACATTTTATAAGCACAGCATTGACAAATCTTATTTTAATTATGGTTTTTTATTTGGTAATTACTCCTATTGGTTTATTTATGCGTTTAATAGGTAAAGATTTATTAGAACTTAAAAAAAACAATCAGAGTTCGTATTGGCATAGAAAAGATGAGATATGGGATAGGAATTCATATCTAAAACAGTTCTGATACTATAAAGGAGGTTTTTTATGTCTAAATTCAGCCTATTAAAAGAATTATGGGAGTTTATGATTATTAGAAAACGTTACTGGCTTTTACCAATAATAGTTATCTTATTTCTGTTTTCTCTATTAATAATTTTTACTCAGTCTTCGGCTGTTGCCCCCTTTATATATACATTATTTTAAATAATAGAACTCAACTACCAAATAAATGTTTATTACACCAAAAAGAAAAGCCAAATTTTTTAAAAATCTTGGGTTGACAAAATTACCGTATTTGCCTTCTATTTTAGGGTTAGAAACTGGTAATATCTGTAATTTAAGATGCCCTTTATGTCCTACGGGTTCGAACCAGGAAGGATTACAAAAAGGCTTCATGAAATTATCTTTGTTTAAGATAGCCGTTAACCAATTAATAGATAGTTTAGTAGCTATAAATTTATTTAGCTGGGGAGAACCGCTTCTTAATAAAGATTTAATTGCGATGATAGAGTATATAAAAATCATAAAGCCTTCAATAAAGATTACCACCAGCACAAATCTAAATTTTACAGATAAAAACATTATTGCTCTTCTAGTAAAATCAGGTATAGACGAAATTATTGTTTCTTGTGACGGGGTCTCGGCACAAACTTATTCGCAATACAGAGTAGGTGGAGATTTTAACCTCGTTATTGAAAACTTGAAGTTTCTAGCCCAAAAAAATAAGGAATTTAAGAGGAGTACTTTAATTGTTTGGAATTTTTTAGTTTTTAAACACAATGAACATGAAATTGAACAGGCAAGGAGAATGGCGGAAAGTTTTGGCTTAAATTTTCGTGCTGGTTTTATACGTACTTCAATGAAGGATGAAATACTCAAAGACCATAGACAGTCGATTGAAAAAGATTTAGACTGGATTCCTAATAATCCTCAATACAGCGCTTATGATAAGGAAAAGAAGATTACAAAAAAAATAATTAAGACGTGTCGTAAGCCTTGGCAGGAAATAAGCATTAACTGGGACGGAAAGGTGTTTCCTTGTTGTGCTATTTATGGCGACATATATAGCTTAGGAAATATTAATGAACACAACATAAAGATCATCTGGAATAGCCAAATTTATCAACAAGCACGTAAGGAAATTATGGGAAAGTGTAAAACAAAAGATACTATCTGTGGCATCTGTAAAAGTCACGGATTTACTCATATGTAGATATGTGGGTCGTCCCGTTTCCTTGCCTCTATACGGAACAGGATTTAAAAATAATGTATTTTACACTTCTGTTAATAACATTGATCCTGTTAAGTTATATTACTTTAAATATTCGCATCTTATATGGAGTTATGATTTTGAGCAGACCCATAGAAATTTTTAAGAATCCAGTAATTATCGTAGGAAGGCGGATGAAAACACGTGGTTTAACAATTTGAAAAAGTGCAAGGCAAATTATCTTTTTGTGTATTCTCTGTTTCAGACAAGAAATATTGAGTTTCCAATCGAAGATAGCTGGGTATTAGAAACTTGCAAATTTTTGGAAAAGTTTTTAGCAACGAGATGATGCATATTTATAGAATAGTTGAATGATATCTGTACTCATCCCGGCACATAACGAGGCTATCTCTATTGCTGGTACTATACAACAATTAGAGTCAGATCTTAATTTAGAACATGAGGTTATAGTTGTTAATGACCATTCTTCAGATGAGACAGCGCAAGTTGTTAAAGAACTTTCGCAGAAGTTTAGCAATATTATATTAGTAGATAATAATCACGAGATGGGACTTGCCAATGCTCTTAGGACTGGATTCGATGCATGTAAAGGAGATTTGATTGTTCCAATGATGGCTGATTTTTGTGATGACCCCTGGACAATAAACAAGATGTATTATAAAATAAATGAAGGTTATGATATTGTTTGTGGTTCACGTTATATGTCTGGAGGTAGAAAAATAGGAGGTCCAAGATTAAAAAGTTTCTTTTCTCGTTTTGTCGGGTTGTCATTACATTATCTTATCGGAATACCTACTTATGATATTGCTAATTCATTTAAGATGTATAAAAAAGAAGTTATAAGATCTATAACAACAGAAGCGGAAGGATTTGAAATATCTGTTGAATTACCGCTAAAAGCGTTTTTTTCTGGGTATGAGATAACTGAGGTTCCCACTACTTGGATAGATAGGAAAAGAGGTAAGTCAAAATTTCACGTATTAAAACAAGGTTCGAATTATTTTAAGTTATATATTTGGGCACTGTGGAAAGAGGTAAATTCATGTTTTCTAAAGAGAAGGTAATCAGGTTTTTTGATAAGTTTCTTTACTGGATGGTCATTGCTATTCCCTTTGCTGGTAGTTTTTCCTCTGCCCTGATTAATATCTTTATTGGGTGGTCAATTACAGCCTATTTCTTTAAGAAAGTTTTGTTAAAGAAATGGCCTAAAGAAAACCCCATCACTATACCATTTTTGTTTTTATTTGTTATCTCGGTAATCTCAATGTTCAATTCCGCGGACTTAGTTTCGAGTACCCAGGGTTTATTCAAATTGATTAAATATGGATTTTTATTTTTGATTATTACTGAAAGCGTTGTAGACGTTAACCATGTTATTAAGATCATAATTTCAATTACCTGCGGCCTTTTTCTTACTTCCATTGATGCGATTTATCAACTTGTTTTTGGCAAAGATTTCTTAAGAAATCATGTTTACGATTTCGTTATAGGTTTGCCTCGCCTAAAAGCGGCTTTCCCACACACCAATTTATTTGCTCTTTATATAGGTTTGATGTTGCCGTTGTGTATATGTCTGGGTTTTTATTTTTTCCGAGGCAAAAGAAAATTATTTTTTACGATAGTTTCAATTTTATCTGTCTATTGCCTTTTTTTTACATTTTCACGCGGAGCAATAATAGGCTTTTTGGTTGCGATTATTATTATAGCTATTTCACAAAAAGATAAGAGGCTGCTCGCAATTATTACTATAGTTATCGTTAGTATTCCATTTTTGTTACCATCGAGTATCAAAGATTGGGTTAAGGGCAGAAGTTCGGTATGGGAAGTTTTGTTTAATGCAGAAAGAATTTACATTTATAAGACTGCAGTTAATATGATAAAACATCACCCTTTTATCGGAGTTGGGGTTAATACTTTTAGTCAAAATTATCTAAATTATAAAATAAATCAAACATACGGAAATACCGGAGAAAGCAAGTATTATGGACACAATAACTTTCTGCATATGGCAGGAGAAATAGGGCTGATTGGATTAGGAATATTTTTGTGGTTATTGTTTATATTATTCAGAAAATGGTATATAATTTATAAGTTATTGCCAGGTGGCAGTTTTTTGAAGATATGTAGCCTAGGAATAATTTCTTGCATTATTGGTTTTCTAATCAATGGCCTTACAGAGACAGGTCTTTATAATTCGAAAGTGGCAACTTTATTTTGGTTTCAGGTAGGATTACTTTTGGCAGTATTGAAAGTTGCCGAAGTTTATTAGAAAATGGACACTGTTAACTTAAAATGAATTCTTTGAACGCAGATATACGCATATCAAACGCAGATGGTCGCAGATTTTTTAATGATTTATCTGCGTAAATTTGCGTTAGATTTGCGAGAATTTGCGTTAAAAATGTTGTTTAACAAAAACATAAAATGAAGGGAGAGAATGATGGTTAATAAAGATAAAATTAAAGTAGTAATTTTGTGTGGAGGAAGAGGAACCCGTTTAGGCACAGAGACAGAGACAAGGCCTAAGCCAATGATTGAGATTGGAAGTCGACCTATATTGTGGCACATTATGAAGATATATGCGCATTATGGATTAAAGGATTTTGTTTTATGTCTTGGTTATCAAGGATGGGTCATAAAAGAATTTTTCTTAAATTATTCTGCTAAGATTTGTGATATTAGCTTGACATTAGGCGAACGAAATTCCGCTGTATATCAAACTAAAAATGAGGATACAGATTGGAAAGTTACCTTAGTTGAGACTGGAGAGTTTTCTCAGACTGGATCCCGGATTTGGAATGCACGTAAATATTTAGAGGATTGCAGTATTTTCTGCGTAACTTATGGAGATGGTGTGGCTGATATCGATATCAACGCCTTGATTAGGACTCATAAACAGTCGGGACTAGTAGGGACAGTAACCGGCGTTCATCCTAGCGGCCGTTTCGGCGAGATGGAGATTGATGGCGATTTGATTTCTGAATTTAATGAAAAACCAAACGTGAGCATGGGCTTAATTAATGGTGGATTTATGGTTTTTTGTAAAGAGGTAATAGATAGGTACTTTAGACCGGGTGAGGACTTAATTTTGGAGAGAGATGTTTTGTCTAAAATGGTTAAAGATAGACAACTTGGCATTTATAGACATGATAGGTTCTGGTATTGTATCGATACACCCAGAGAATATAATATTTTGAATGAAATGTGGAAAGATAATAAGTCGCCATGGAAGGTCTGGAAATAATGGAAAATAATTTTTGGAAGAATAAGAAGATTCTTATCACAGGTTATGAAGGGTTTTTAGGTTCACATCTTACTAAAACCTTATTGTGTCTCGGTGCAAAACTATGGGGATTGGATATAAAAGTTTATAGAAAGCAAACAATTTTATCAACCCAAGACTTAAATAAGGTTAGGGTAATTAAAGGTAGAGTTGAAAATTTTCCACTTGTGTCCAGAATTATCAATAAGAATAAAATTGAATTTATTTTTCATCTTGCAGCTCAATCTTTAGTTGGCCCAGCATTAAATAACCCGATTAAGACTTTTACGACCAATATATGTGGAACTTGGAATGTTCTAGAGGCATCGCGCCATAATAAATTGGTAAAGGCAATAATAATAGCTTCTAGTGATAAGGCATACGGTATTCAAAATAAGTTACCTTATAAAGAAACTTCTCCTATAGCTGGTTGTCATCCTTACGATGTATCCAAAAGTTGTGCAGATTTATTGGCGTTTACTTATTTTCATACCTTTAATTTACCAATCTGCATAACGCGCTGCGGTAATATCTTCGGACCAGGGGATTTTAATTTCTCAAGAATTATTCCAGATGCCATTAGATCTATCATAAAAAATAAAACTTTAGTTATTCGCAGTGATGGTAAATTTACCCGCGACTACATTTATATAAAAGATATAATTTCCGGATATCTACTTTTGGCAAGAAAAATGATTAGTCTTAAGCTATACGGTGAAGCGTTTAATTTTAGCAACGAATCACCTATATCAGTTTTGGAATTAGTAAAGATTATTTCAAAAATTTCCGGGCAGAATAAACCGGATTATAAGATTACTAACCAAGCAAAATATGAAATAAAGTATCAATTTCTTTCATCGCTTAAAGCAAGGAAAATACTAGGATGGAAACCAGTTTATACATTAGAAAATGGATTGAAAGAGACAATCAAATGGTATCAGAATTATTAACTAAAAAAATATTAGTTACCGGAGCCACTGGTTTTATTGGTGCAAATCTAACACATTATCTTGTAAGCCAAGGTTGTCGTCCTCATATAACTTTACGCAAAGAATCTAATACATGGCGTATTAATGAAATTTTAAAAAAGTTGCATATACATTATGTTGATTTAAGCGATAAAGACAGGATTAAGAAAATTATTCTTATGATTAAGCCTAGAATAATTTATCATTGTGCTACCTATGGAGGATTTTCATTTCAAGCAGATTCAGATAAGATTATTAATACTAATATTATAGGTACCATCAACTTAGTTAACGCCTGTCGCAAGATTGAATTTGATTGTTTAGTTAACACAGGTAGTTCTTCCGAGTATGGACTAAAAAAACAACCCATGAAAGAGTCAGATTTACTCGAACCAATAAATGATTATGGTATTTCTAAGGCAACAGCAACATTGTTTTGTCAGTCAGTAGCAATGAGAGAAAAATTACCTATAGCAACACTGAGATTGTTTTCTCCTTATGGCTACTTTGAGTCACAAGCTCGGTTGATTCCTTCAGTAATTTTATCTTGCTTAAATAAAACAAATCCAGAACTATCATCTCCAGATTCTGTTAGAGATTTTATATTTATTGACGATGTTATAAATGCTTACACTAACGTATTAGAGAATAATAATAAAATTAGAGGTGAAATATTTAATATAGGTTATGGCAGGCAATATTCCGTTGGAGAGGTAGTAAATAAAATTATTGATTTAATTTCAGATAAAATTAAACCCCAATGGGAAAGTATATCTAATCTCCGAGTAGAGCCAACTAGTTGGATCGCCGATATTTCGAAGGCAAAAGAGATTTTAAAATGGATGCCTTGTAATAATTTAGATGCCGGCCTTATAAAGACAATAGACTGGCTTAAAAGGAATCTTAAATTATATAATGAAAAAAATTAATAAAGAGTTACTTAAAAAATACGAAAGCAAGGCTAGATTTATTCGTAAAAAAATTGTTAAGATGCATACTTTTTCAAAAAGCTCGCATATTGGTTCAAGTCTATCAGTTACAGATATCTTGGTAGCATTATATTTTCACATTCTAAAAATCGATACCCAAAATTATAAAGATAAAAATCGAGATAGACTCATCTTAAGCAAAGGACACGCTGCAAGTGCCTTGTATGCAACTTTAGCCATAAGAGGCTTTTTCCCCGTAGAAGTTCTTGATGGTTATTGTATAGACGCAGGTACTCTACCTGGGCATTCAACCATAAATTGTGTTCCAGCCGTAGAAGTTTCAACCGGTTCCTTAGGCCATGGGCTCTCCATGGGTATTGGTATGGCGCTGGCCGCAAAATACGATAATAGTAATTACAAAACATTTGTCATTTTAAGTGATGGTGAATGCAATGAGGGTTCTGTTTGGGAGGCAGCTATGTTTGCCAGTCATCATAAACTGGATAATTTGATTGCAATTATTGATTATAATAAATTACAGGCCTTTGGTAGAAATAAAGAAGTAATTAATCTCGAGCCTTTTAATAATAAATGGCGCTCTTTCGGATGGGAGACTGAAGAGATTGATGGACATAATCTGAGTAAAATTATCCAAACTTTACAAAAAGTTCCTTTTAAAGAAACAAAGCCAAGTGTAGTAATTGCCCATACTATTAAAGGAAAAGGTGTTTCTTTTATGGAAAATCAACTTGCCTGGCATTATAAGTCACCTAATCAACAAGAATTAGAGTTAGCTATGGAAGAATTAGATTAATTATGAGAACTGCTTTTATAAATACTATTACAGAACTTGCCAGAAAAGATAAAGATATATTTCTTCTCACTGGAGATTTAGGATTTTCTTTTTTTGAGAATTTTAAAAAAGAATTTCCTGATCGCTTTTTTAATATCGGCGTTGCTGAAGCAAATATGGTAGGTATTGCTGCCGGATTAACATTGTCTGGTAAGAAAGTTTTTATATATTCAATAGTTCCATTTGCCACAATGCGTTGCTTTGAGCAAATAAGAAATGATATCTGCTATCAAAATCTTGATGTAAAGATAATTGGTGTTGGCGGTGGTTTATGCTATGGTTCAGCCGGCATGACCCATTACTCTATTGAAGACATAGCTATTATGAGGTCACTTCCTAATATGACAGTTATCTGTCCGGGCGACCCAACTGAAGTTAAATTGTCTGTTAGATCATCGCTAAACTATAAAGCACCAATTTATATTCGCTTAGGCAAGGGTAATGAACCAAAGGTCCACTCTAATCTTAAAAATTTTTCGATCGGTAAAGGAATTATTATAAACAATGGCAAAGACATTACCATCATTTCTACTGGTAATATCTTATACAATGCAAAACGAGCAAGTGATTTGTTAAAAAGCAAAAATATAAGTATTCGTCTGATCAGTATGCATACTATAAAACCAATCGATAAAGATTTAGTCATTAAAGCAGTTCGTGAGACAAAAGCCATATTTACCATTGAAGAACACAGTTTAATCGGCGGCTTAGGAAGTGTCGTATCAGAGATTATAGCAGAGGAAGGAGCTAATATTTGTTTTAAAAGAATTGCCTTGTCCGATGCTTATCCTAGAGATATAGGGAGCCAAGAATATTTAAGGATGAGGTTGGGCCTAAGTGTTGACAATATAGTAAGAAATATTTTAAGAAAATATAAATCCATACAAAAATATAATGCGAACTGAGATAATAATTAAAAAAGAAATTTTTCAGAAAGTTAAAGAGTTTTATAGATTCAAAAAAAAGCCAAGTAAATTCTTTCCTGGACGTAGCAAGATAAATTACGCTGGGAGAGTATATGATGAAAAAGAGCTCGTTAATTTAGTTGATTCGGCTCTTGATTTCTGGTTGACTGCTGGAAGATTTGCTCAGAAGTTTGAAAAGAAATTTGCTGAATTTTTGGGCGTGAAATATTGTATTTTAACCAACTCCGGTTCTTCGGCAAATCTTCTGGCAATTTCTGCATTAACCTCCCCTCTGTTTAAAGGGCGCCATTTAAAACCGGGCGATGAAGTAATTACTACTGCTTGTGGTTTTCCTACGACCCTGAACCCCATAATACAGAACAATTTAATTCCCGTATTTGTCGATATAGATATCGGCACCTATAATATAAAGGCAGAAGAAATCGAGAAAGCAATTACCAAAAAGACAAAAGCAATTTTCATCGCGCATACGCTAGGTAACCCCGCTAATATAAATGAAATACTTAAGATAGTCCGAAAATATAAATTGTGGTTTGCAGAAGATAATTGTGATAGTTTGGGGTCAGAATATAAAGACAGGTACACTGGAACATTCGGACATATCTCAACCTGTAGTTTTTACCCTGCCCACATGGTGACTATGGGGGAGGGAGGAGCAGTTTTAACCAGTGACCCGCTACTAAAAAGAATAATTATGTCTTTTCGTGACTGGGGTAGATCTTGCCACTGCGAGACGGGAAGAGATAACACTTGCGGAAAGAGATTTAGTCAAAAATTCGGTTTTTTGCCTCTCGGTTATGACCATAAATATGTTTATTCCCACATAGGGTATAACCTTAAGGTAACCGATATGCAGGCAGCAATTGGAGTGGCTCAGTTGGATAAACTGCCAAAATTTATTGAAGCCAGAAGAAAGAATTTTAACTTCCTTTATAGTTTCCTAAAAGATTATGAAGATTTTTTTATTTTGCCCAAATGGCTTAAAGACGCAACTCCTTGCTGGTTTGGTTTCCCTATCTTAGTCAGAAAAGATGCCCCGTTTAGCCGTGCTGAAATTGTGAATTATTTTGAACAGAACAAAATAGCCACACGCATGCTCTTCGGAGGGAATTTAACTAAACAGCCGGCTTATGAGCATGTAAATTTTCGGGTGATAGGAGATTTAAGCATTACTGATTTTGTGATGGATAACCTTTTCTGGATTGGGGTTTATCCTGGTCTCACTCCCCAAATGTTATTGTATATAGCGAAAGTCATTAATAATTTTCTTAAAAAATATTAGAAAAATATCTAAGAATAATGAAATTGACTGTTCTTATTACTTGTTTCAACGAAAAGCCTACTATGCTAAAAGCAATCGAAGAGGCTACACAGCTTAATATAGATAAAGAGATAATTGTTATTGATAACTGTTCAACAGATGGAACCAGAGAAATATTAGAGAATTTTAAAGGTGATTCACTAAAAATCATGCTGAAGCCCAAAAATTTTGGAGTTGGTCATTCAGTCAAGCTAGGTATAAGCCTAGCGAGAGGAGAATATTTTTATAGTCCTTGTGCAGATTTAGAATATAAGATGTCTGATGTTTTAAAAATGTTTAAAAAAATGAAAGAGGAAAATTTAGATGCTGTATTTGGCTCCCGATTACTTGAAAGAAAAGATATTTCAAAATGGCAATTAATTAAAGAGCGGCCTTTTTGGCTGGGGACAATTCTCGCTACCTTTTTGATAAATAAATTTTATAACAGAAATTTTACAGATGTAATTGCAACCAAACTAATTAAAACGTCCCTTCTAAAAGATTTAGGCTGTGAAGCTGATAATCAAGCCTTTGAGTTTGAATTAGCCAGTAGGCTTTGTAAAAAAGGATATAAAATAAGTGAAGTTCCTATATATTATAAACCAAGGACTCACAAAGAAGGTAAGACTATCAAGGTTTTTGATATGCTTCCTGCATTGCGGGTAATGTTCAAGGTAAAGTTTTTCGGTTAGAAAGAGATTTTTAATTGTTAAATCTTAGCCAAATTCCTATTAAGAGAATTTTAATTATTCGTACGGATAGATTTGGTGAGTTTATTTTAAATATTCCGGTAATAACCGCTATAAAAGAAAAATTTAAAGATGCTAAAATTACTGTCTTAATCTCTCCTAATGTAGAAGAATTGGTCAAAAATAATCCAGCTGTAACAGAAGTGATAAGATATGATGCCGAAGCTCAAAAAGGGATAATATCATCTTTTAAGATTATCGGGGAATTAAGAAGAAAAAGATTTGATTTAGCAATAATTCTAAACCCGCAGAAAAAATTTAACATAATTACTTTTTTTTCTGGAATACCCATACGCTTAGGGTATAACCGTAAATGGCCATTTTTGTTGACGCATAGATTAGAGGACAAAAAATATTTAGGCGAAAAACATGAAGTTGAATATAACCTGGATTTGGCTCGACTAATTGGCGCAGATACTCAAGACAAAACTCTTTACATTCCCATACAATCTTCAGATGAAAAATTTGTGGAGAGAATATTTAATGATTTCAATCTAAATAAATCTGCTTATTTAATTGCTATACATCCCTGGACCTCCAATCCGTTAAAACAGTGGCCAATCGAAAATTTTATTGAACTAGCAAAAAGACTGTTACAAAAATTTAATGCTAAGATAGCAATAATCGGTGGTAAAGAAAATATAGACTTAAGTAATCAGTTTTGTAG
>Ga0315289_10013203_pt1 | contig 11578 bp, 9 predicted proteins | sample YL17G11_40_MG_FD_203452 | JGI IMG/M metagenome (GOLD analysis project Ga0315289, IMG submission 203452) | Sediment microbial communities from Yellowstone Lake, YNP, Wyoming, USA - YL17G11_40 | ecosystem: Environmental > Aquatic > Freshwater > Lake > Sediment | place: USA: Wyoming | collected... | reverse complement strand
TTTCAACCTGGCTGAAAGCCTCCAGTTGGGTCTGCTCCCGCTGGTTCTCGGCGCTCCCAACCCCCGGGAAACCCTGAAATCCTATGTCGTCCTTTACCTTCGGGAGGAGGTCCAGGCGGAAGGATTGGTGCGTAACATCGGCAGTTTTTCCCGTTTCCTTGAGGCAGTCAGCCTTTCCCAGGGGTCCTTGCTCAACATCTCCGAAGTGGCCCGGGAATGTCAGGTCAGCCGCAAGACCGTCGAGGGTTTTGTCGAGATCCTGGAAGACCTGATGCTGGGTTTCCGGGTCCAAGTGTTCACCAAGCGCGCCAAGCGGCACCTGGTAAACCACCCCAAATTATATTTTATGGACGCGGGGGTGTTTCGCGCCATTCGGCCCCGCGGACCGCTGGACTCCCCCGAAGAGATCGGCGGCGCCTGCCTGGAAGGTCTGGTGGCCCAGCATCTCAGGGCCTGGGCCGCTTATACCCCGGGTGAACACCAGCTTTATTACTGGCGTACCAAGAGCGGAACGGAAGTTGATTTCGTTTTGTATGGCGATCAGGCTTTCTGGGCGATCGAGGTAAAAAGCTCAAAGTCAGTATCCGGGCGGGATGTGAAATCCCTGCAGGCGTTTAAGGAAGATTACCCCCAAGCAGAAACCTGCTTGTTGTATGGCGGCAAAGAACGGCTGAAAATAAAGGGCGTCTTGTGCCTGCCCTGCGAAGATTTTCTTCTCAAGCTTTCTCCGGGCTCCTCTTTCCCGGCGGCGTAGCCTTCTAAGCGAAAAATGTCAAGAAGTAAAGAACGTCCCCGAAACACGCGTCCCCGAAACACGCTAAGACCTATCGCACCGCTTCTTTCCTGGTCGAACTGCCCAAGGTCGGCACCATCCTCCTGGTCATCTCCAAAAAGCGGGGGAAAAAACCGAAATTCCTGGTCACCAACCTCATCACCGGGAAGATCGAAAAGATTCTTAAAGCCTATTCTTATCGCTGGAGAATCGAAACCTTCTTCGAAGACACCAAAAAGCATCTGGGCCTGGATCAATACCAAATCCGGAAGGCCGAGGCCATCCGCAAATACTGGCAGGTGGTCTTCACCGCCTACACCCTCCTGGTCTTGGCCAACTTGCGCTTGCCAAAGAAAAGCCAACATGAGAGCATAGGGAAAACCTGCGAATGGTTTCGGAACCTGTTTTTGAAAGAACTTCTGTTGAAATGCGCGGGGAAATCTCCGAGGGCCGGGGTTGCTTTCGCAAACGAGATATTTACGCTACTCCATGTCTAAAAACGCAAAAGTCGAGTATCTATAAAGCAAACCCAAATCCAATAGCAGCATAAAATCCACCAATATCTATATCTATTTGAGGAATATTGATATGGGTTTCCCCCCTATTCCCTTCTACCGTCCAATTGCTATAACCCCACATAAATTTATATCCCGCAGTTATTGATATAATTTTTTTGGGTGAAATAACATATTCAAAACCGCTAAACAATAAAAATCCATAATAATCTCTATCTATCCAATCAGAATAAATTTTACTTGTATTTAACATCAAATCACTAAAGATCCCATGAATTCCAACTTTAAATGCAGAATTTCCTTTAATATATATTCTTTTAGAAATTCCTGGTTCAAAAGCAATCTGAATCCAATCTCCGTCAACAAATAAATATGAAAAATATAAATCAATAAAGCCTAATTCAATCCCCAGGTTTCCCAAAAAACCTCCATGTTTATACGAAGAATAAGTTGCAGGGGATTGAGTATTACCGGCGGGATTGTTAATACTAAATAAATGATTCTTAAAAGAACCATACCCAAAATTAATATATGCGATCATAATGCCAAAATTGTTGTACCTTTCTTCCAATACTACTTCCCTTATCATTCTTTGCCGCTTCTTCTCCCTTGCCTCTTTCTCTGTTGCTTCCTTCACTGCTGCTTCCTCTACCTTTTTCCTTATCTCCTCTGATTCTTCCAATTTGATCGTCACCGAAACCATTTTTCCGTCTTCAATTAATATGGTTTTATTTCCCTCTAAACTAATGGTTTTAATTATTATCTCATGGCTTCCCACTGGAATGTCTGTGAGGGTCAGGGGCGCAGTTCCTTTCTCCCTCCCGTCCAGAAAAACCTTCGCCCCCTGCTCGGGAGGATCGGCGAAAATGCTCAGGGAACCCACCATCCGGATCAACCGCCCCTGCTCTTTGGTAATTAAAATCGGTTTACCTCGGGCTATGGCAAGCTTGAACGTTTTTGGGTGATAACCATCAATTTTCAGGGAAAGCTCATACTGCCCCGGCAAGAGTTTAAACAATCCCGGAGTTTTTCCCTGCTCGGCATCATTGATAAATATTCCTGCCCCAACAGGATCGGACTCTACTGAAACCGTCCCGAAATTGGGAGACAGCGGATAGCTCCTTAACGTCTTCTTCTCATCCTCTACTAAAACCATCTGGTTCTTGACCGAATCATAAAGATCGAGAGAAACCGAAACTAGGTATTCCCCCGACTTCATCCAATCGTTTCGGTAAGGAGTTATTCCTACCGACTCACCGCCAATTTCCACCTTGGCACCTGACGGATCAGAGGTAATCTCCAACGACCCGAAATTAGGCGAAAGAGGATAACTTATGGTTGTTTTCTTTCCATCTTCTATTAAAACTGTCTGGTTCTGCACGGGATGATAAAGGTCAAGCAAAACCGAAACCAAATAAACCCCTGACTTCATCCTGTCATTCCGGTAAGGTGTTGTTCCTACCTGTGCGCCGCCAATCTCTACCTTCGCCCCGGATGGCTCCGAGGTTATCTCCAAACTCCCGAAATTAGGCTTGAGCTTTAAACCTTCGTACTTGGTTACCCCCGGCTTCAAATCCACGGGAAAAACCAAGGGATGGTAATCCGATTTTTGCAGGGTAACCTGGACAATCTTGCCCGGCTCCAGGTCAGTCTTTTGGAAGGCCGGATCGGTGTTCCCCGCCTTGAGATTCCCAAGGTAAACATCCGCACCCGAAGGACTGGTCGTAATATAAAGACCGGCTGGACCCGAAGCGGTAGAAACAACCTGGGTAGGATTAACCTCCGTGACCCCCCCTTCTGCCGGTCCAGATGAAGTTAAACCCGGAGAAACGAACCCTGGACCCACCCCAGATTCCCTCCGACCTGATAATTTCCTCCCCAGATTTTGGGCTGACTTTGTTAACCCATCCGCTTGGCACAAACAGTTCTCGCTCTCAGTTTTGTCCACAAAATAAAGAAGTGTATTGGGTTTGCGCTTATAAAGTTTGGTTGAAAAGCTGCACTTACTCCCGCTCTTGTTTACTTCCGCTTTTACGAATAGATCCGCATCCAGCTCAGCGGCGAGATCAGCCAAGCACTCTGGCCCCTCGCAGGGTTTTTGGCTTTTTTTCTGAATTTGTTTGAAATAGTAATAAAGCGTATCCCGGTCAACCAGATTGTAATTACCGGCTTTGGCAAACCCATCGGTTATGGCATCAGTCAAGACCACTTCCCGGATCGGCTTGGGGGTTAGGCCTTTGAATTCCACCTCGAAAATAACCAGCACCTCTTTTTTATCCTGGGCGAAAACCGGCAGGGTAAAAAGAAAAACCAGATAATAGGCAACAATCTTTCTCATGGATGTTTCTATCCTATCCGGCGGTGGTTTTCTTGAATTGGGGGACATAATCGAAATATTCACTTAGATGACTGGTTGGGATAGTGTTCTATTAAGTTGAAGGTCGCTGGCATTTCGCTCCATGTTCGGCCCTGGAGGAGGCGGCCGGATTTTTTCTTTCTGGTTCCGCCCCACTGCTTGAAAAAGAAGGGAACACCCTCATCCTGGCATTGATCGCGGATGTCGGTGACCCACTCTTCCTTTATCGGCCGGGCGCCAGAATAATTTATGGGACATTCTTGATTTCTTGATATTTTCAAACGACGATCACCTTTTACGACCAATTGAATACCGGCCGGATTTTTCTTGAGCGGTGAAGCCGATCCTTCTTCTAGGAGGAGGCTCCGGCTCCGTTGGAGCCATCAACTGCCTGATGGCCTCAAATACCACGGCAAATTTCCGGTTGTATTTTTTTTCAAGTTTATCCAGCTTCCTGGCCAGATCCGCGTGAGCGACCATAATCCTCCGCAGGCGGACGAAAGCCCGCATGATCTCAACATTCACCATGATCGCACGTGGGCTTTTCAACACGCTGGAAAGCATGGCGACTCCCTGCTCGGTGAAAGCATAGGGAAGATAGCGGCGCCCGCCTCGGCCAATCGGGGGCTTTGAGATCACAAATTGTGATCTCAAAAATTCACATTCAACTTTTGAAAGTTGAAATACAAAATCCTGAGGAAAGCGGCCGATATTTCTTTTTACCGCTTGGATTAACACCCTGGTCTCAACTCCATACAGAAATGCCAGGTCGGCATCCAGCATCATCTTCTGACCCCGGATAAATAGGATCTTGCTTTCAATATGCTCAATAGAAACTATCTCTTTACCCATGGATTTCGTTTAGAGCGTTAATCGCGTTAGTAGCGTTTGGAGCGTCAGGGTCAATCTGGTTTATTCCGCCAGGAATTTTAGGTTAGGCCCATTTTCTGATTTGAGGGGAGGAAAGTCAAGAATGGGTGATAGGTCATGGGTCATAGGGCAGGGAGCATGGAGCATGGAGCAGAGGGCAGAGATCAAAGGGGAGAATACTGGATTCCCACTTTCGTGGGAATGACAGGCGAGGGGAGATCGATTAAAAACGGAAAATAAAAGGAAAGAGGCGCGGTTTACTGGTATTTTTCCCGGTTGTCTTTCAGCCAGAAACCGAGGCGGGTGGCGAAGGCCATGATGGTCAGCTGGGGATTGACGAGGGTGGAGGTGGGGAGGATGCTCGCGTCGCAGATGAAGAGGCCCTTGACCTCGTGGGACTCGAGCTCCCGGTTGACCACCGATTTCTTCGGATCCTTCCCCATCCGGCAGGTGCCCATGGGATGGAATGACATATAATCAAGATAATGTTTCTTAATCTTCATTTCCCTGATTTTCTTGACATCCTTGGGTGATTCGATCACGGGGAGGCCGGCGATGGGGGTGATGATTTTTTCCGCCCCCGCGGCAAATAAGATCTCGGATAATATGGCCGCGGCCCGGACGCTTTTCTCGTGGTCCTCCTGGTTAATCTGATAGGTAATGAACGGTTCCTTGCCGAGGCCGGTCCGGACCCGGCCGCTTGAGGTATCGGAGATCAGGTAGCCGACATCCGCCAGGTTCCGGTATTTGGCCATCAGCTCCTTCTGCTTCAAGCCGAAGTAGGGCATGGCGAGCGCCAGGCCGCTTAACGGGAGGCTGGTGGCCTCGAACATGATCCCCTCATCCTGGTAGGAATCGATGTAAAAGCTCTGGAGGACTCCCTTCCAGGCCTCGACCTCTTCCTTGAAAAAACCGGCCACCCGGCTGCAGGGATGAAGCCTCAGGTTCTTGCCCACCTCCCCGTTGCCGTTGGCCAGCCGGTTCTTCAGGAGCAGGAGCGGGGTCATGATCGCCCCGCCGGAAACGATCACGACCTTGGCGTTGATTCTGAATTTGTAAGCCGATTTCCGGGTTTCCCGGTCGAGCACCACCCCCTCCACCCCGCCGGCCCGGCGGTTCTTGACCACGAGCTTGTCCGCCCGGCAGTCGGCGTAAACCTTGGCCCCCGCCTGGGAGGCCCGGGGGATATAACTGATGTCCATGGACTGCTTGGCCCCCTCGGGACAGCCGAGGATGCAGACCCCGCAGCCCTTGCAGCCCTTGGCGTTCCGGGGGATGGGGCCTCCCGAGAGGCCCAGGGCCTTCATGCCCCTTTCCAGGATCATGGCGTTTTTCCCGATCACGTCGGGAGCGCCGGGCTCGACGTTGATGATCTTTTCCACCCGGGCGAAGAAGGGGCCCAAATACTTGGAGTTGATGCCTTCCAGCCCGTGGTCCTTTTCCCAGTTTTGGAGGATCTTGTCCGGGGTCCGGAAGCAGGTGCCGGAATTGATGGTGGTCGTTCCCCCGATGCATCTGCCGGTCTGGATGATCACCGCCGGAACGCCCAGGGCGGAGGAGCCGCCGTTGTCCCGGTAAAGGAGGGGATACATGTCGATCAGCTTCTGGTTGAAATCCTTGGGGGTATAGTAGCCGCCTTCTTCCAGGATCACGGTCTTAAAACCGGCCTCGGCCAGCTCAGCCCCCACCACCGCTCCCCCCGCGCCGGACCCGATGACGCAGACATCGACGTTTTCGACGATATCCCGGTTTATTTCCTTGGATTGGACAATCATTTTTCTATCGCCGAGCAGGGCAGATCGTATCCGAGAGCCTTTTCCACCTCTTCGTGGGAATAAAAGAACTGGGCGCAGGTAACCTTGATCGCGGTGATGACCCCCCGCTTGGCATACATGAGGCTGTTGACCCATTTCTCGATATAGCGGTTCTGGTCTTCTCTTTTCAGCCAGGTGAAGGGGAGGGGTTTGTAAATAAAAAGGAAGGGCAGGAGATTGAAGGCAAAGAACATGAACTTGATACCGAAAAGGGTGACCGGCTCAAAGCCTCTTAAAAATTTATTGGCCAGGGGGATCAGATCGACATCCTCGGCCCCGATGGCAAAGGCGCCCCCCCGGGGAAAAAGGCAGGCGGAAACCGAGACGATGATTTTTCCCAGCCAGGGGCTGACGATGTTTTTTTCTTTTCTCATTTTGGCGCTGGTGATAATAATATATTAGCTGCCACTATTTTCAATCTCTTTTTTATTAACTCGGGGGGATACCCTGGTGGAGGGCTTTACGAGTGACGATTTCACGATTTAAAACACAAAGAATAAATGAAAATATTGATAGGATCTAATCTTATTCTTTTTATGGAGTGCATTAGCTTGCTAATGCAACGCATCGGCAAGCCGATGCAGTCCATATATAAAATGTAATGAAAATACTCGTAACATCCTCGAGTAGAATTATTCGGTTCATTTTACAAAAGGGGGGAACGACGTATTGTTTTTCCGCAGGCTGAAGCCTGCGCCTACCCAACCTGAAACCTGAAACCCGAAACTTTAAACTTGGAACTTGAAACTTGAAACTGTCGGGTGGTTAGCCCGGGTGGTAGGTGGCGGCGGAGTCTTCGGATTCCCAGACGGTGACTTCCTTGAGCTTCGCCCCTTTCTTCTTGACCGGGCTTTGCAGCTCCCCGTAAATATAGCGGGCGAGATTCTCGGAGGAGGGATTAACTTTTTTAAAAGGAGCGAGCTCGTTTAAAAGTTCGTGGTCGAGGCAGGTGATCACGTCGTCCGACAGCTCCTTAAGATCGTGAAAATCCATGACCAGGCCGAGGCGGTCTAAACTTCGGGACTGCACCGTGATCTCGACTTTGAAGGTGTGCCCGTGGACTTTTTCGCATTGCCCCCGGTAGCCTCGGAGCCGGTGGGCGGCGGCGAAGCGGCGGATGATTTTTATTTCGTACATAAAGGTTTTAATCTATCTTTGTCATTCCCGCGGAAGCGGGAATCCAGTTTTTTCCGGAAATTCCTGGATCCCTGCTTTCGCAGGGATGACAATAGAAAGACAGAATTATTTCGGGGCGGGCTGTCTCTCACTCCAGTCCTCCGGGTCGTCGAAGGAGTAGTAGACTTTCTGGTACTTCTTCCGGAATTCCTCGACCTCCCCGCCCACGTATTTCCCCTCTTTCAGGCAAAGCTTGAAGAAACGGGCGATCTCGGCCATCTCCTTTTCCTTCATCCCGAAGCGGGTCATCTCCTGGACGCCGATCCGGATCCCGGAGGGATTGGCGGCGTTGGCGGTCGGCTCGAAGGGCAGGAGGTTCATGTTCAGGATGATGTTGTTGTCCTTCAGGATCCGGGCCACCTCGTCGCCCCGGCCGTGGCTTGCGACATCCACGGCGATCTGGTGGGACTCGGTGAAGTCGAATTCCGGGGCCTGGACCTGGAACCCGGATTCGTAGAGGTGGCGGGCCAGGGTCTTGGCATTCTTGATCGTCTGCTCGGCGTAGTCCTTCCCGAACTCCAGAATCTCGTAAGTGGTGATGGCCAGGGGCACCAGGGTGTCCAGGTGATGGTTGGAGGAACTACCCGGGAAGGCTCCCCGGTCGATCTCGTCCCATTCCCGGTCTTTCATGTTGGAAAAAACGATTCCCCGCTGGGAGCCGAAAAAGGTCTTGTGGGTGCTCGCGGTGACCACGTTGGCGCCGTCCTTGAGGGGATCCTGGAACTTCCCGCCGGCGATCAGGCCGAGGACATGGGCGGCGTCATAGATCATCACGATCCCCTTCTCCTTGCAGAACTCGGAAAGCTCGGCCAGGGGCTCGGGGAAGAGGAACAGGCTTTTCCCGAAAATCAAGACCCGGGGATTGACCATGTTGATGAGCTTCCGGGTGGCATCGGCGTCAATGTGGTAAAGGTCGGAGGTGAGGGGAAAGTCCACGATGTTCTTGGTGTATTTCCCGACCGAGCCGGCCTTATGGTGGCTGATGTGGCCGCCGCCGGAGGTGGAATTCACCATCACCACGTCCCCCGACTTGATGAAGCGGCTGAAGACCGCGTCGTTGGCGACCGTCCCGCTGATCGGGCGCACGTCCACGTGCCGGCAGTTGAAAAGGGTTTTTAGCTCCTTTTTCAGCCGGGTTTCGATCTCGTCGATCTTGTCGGTGCCCTGGTAGTAGCGCTCGCCCGGGTGGCCCTCGGCGTAGCGGTGGGCGAAGTCGGAGCCCATAACTTTCCGGGACCGCGCGGAGAGAACGTTCTCGCTGGCGATCAGGTTGATGGTTTTCGACCGCCATTCGTTCTGCTCCCGGACGATTGATTCGATCCAGCTTACGTTCCGTTCATACATGGATAGACCCTCTTTTAATGACTAATGCCTAATTTCTAATTCCTAATCAAAACCCAATTTCTAATGACCAAAATCCGAGTTCAGGTACTATTTTAAACTCGAAACTCGAAACTTTAAACCCGAAACTTTTTATTGCTTGAGCATCCGGTCAATCGCCCGGGCGGAGGCCTTCCCGGCCCCCATGGCCAGGATCACGGTGGCGGCCCCGGTGACGATGTCGCCGCCGGCATAGACCCCGGGCATGGAGGTGAGGCCGGTTTCCGGCTCGGCGATGATGGTGCCCTTGGGGGCGGTCTTGATCTCCGGGGTGGAGTCGGGGATCAGGGGGTTGGGGAGGTTGCCGATCGCGATCACCACGGTGTCTACCTCGATGGTGAATTCCGAACCCGGCACCTTGATCGGCCGACGCCGGCCGGACTCGTCCGGTTCCCCGAGTTCCATCCGCGCGCACTCGATCGCCTGAACAAAGCCCTTGTCGTTTCCGATTATACGGACCGGGAGGGTGAGGAGCTCGAACCTGATCCCTTCCTCCTCGGCGTGGTGGACCTCGGCCGCCCGGGCCGGCATCTCGGTCAGGGAGCGGCGGTAAATGATATAGGAGGTTTCCGCCCCCAGCCGGAGCGCCGTCCGGGCCGAATCCATCGCCACGTTCCCGCCCCCGATCGTGGCCACCCGGTTGCCCCGGATGATGGGGGTGTCGTATTCGGGAAAGGCGTAGGCCTTCATCAGGTTGGAGCGGGTCAGGTACTCATTGGCGGAGAAAACCCCGTTGAGATTTTCCCCGGGGATGTTCATGAACTGCGGGGCCCCGGCCCCCGAGCCCACGAAAACGGCCCGGTAGCCCTGGGCGAAGAGTTCGGCGACGGTGACGCTCTTGCCCACGATCTGGTTCAGGTGCAGCTTGACCCCCAGATTGATCAGGTATTCCACCTCGGCCTGGACGATGGCCTTGGGAAGGCGGAACTCCGGGATCCCGTAAACCAGGACCCCCCCGGCCTTGTGCAGGGCCTCGAAGACGGTGACCTGGTGGCCGCGCCGGATCAGGTCCCCGGCCGCGGTCAGGCCCGCCGGGCCGGAACCGACGATCGCCACCTTCAGCCCGGTAGGCGGGGCCATCTCGGGGAGGATGAAATCCTCATGCTCCCTTTCCCAATCGGCGGCGAAGCGTTCGAGATTGCCGATGGCCACCGGCCGGTCCTTGCCCTTGGCGCCCAGGATGCAGACCTGCTCGCACTGCTCCTCCTGGGGGCAGACCCGGCCGCAGACGGCTGGGAGGCTGTTTTCCTCCTTGATCTTGCGGCCCGCCTCGGTGAACTTCTCTTCCTTGATCAGTTTGATGAAGGCGGGGATATTGATCTGGACCGGGCAGCCCTCGATGCACTTGGGTTTCTTGCACTGGATGCAGCGGCCGGCTTCCCGGACCGCGAGCTCCGGGGTGTAGCCGAAGGGGACCTCCTGAAAATTCCTGGCCCGCGCCGAGGGTTCCTGCTCCGGCATTTTCTGCCGGGGGGTTTTAACCTTGCCGGGTGCGGGTTTCGGTTCTTCAACCATGGGGTTCGCCTTTTATTTAGGTTTGGGCTGGTAGGACGAGCGGGCTTTTTCCTCTTCGGCCGGATAAACCCGCAGACGCTTGGCCAGGAGATCGAAATCCACCTGGTGGCCGTCGAATTCCGGCCCGTGCACGCAGGTGAACTTGGAGCTGCCGCCCACGTCCACCCGGCAGCCCCCGCACATCCCGGTGCCGTCGATCATGATGGGATTCAGGCTCACGATGGTTTTGATCTGCTTCGCGCGGGTGACCTCGCAGACCGCCCGCATCATGGGCAGGGGGCCGATGGCGAAAACGATGTCGATCTGGACGCCTTCCTCCAGGAGGTGCTTGAGGACGTCGGTGACGAACCCGTGGATCTGGTAACTGCCATCGTCGGTGGAAACCAGGAGACGGTCGGAGATCTGGCCTATCTCCTTGGTCAGGATCAGGAGGTCCTTGTTCCGGGCCCCCACGATGGAAATGAGCTGGTTGCCGGCTTCCTTCAGGGCCTTGGCGATGGGGTAGATCACCGCCGTGCCCACCCCGCCGCCGATGGCGCAGACCACGCCGTAGTTATCGACGTGGGTGGGATTGCCCAGGGGGCCGGCCAAATCGGAGATCTCCCCGCCCTCGGGCACGTCCTGGAGGAGCATCGTGGTTTTGCCCACCACCTGGAAAATCAGGGTGATGGTCCCGGCCTCCGGATCGGCATCGGAGATCGTGAGGGGGATCCTTTCCCCGTTCTCGTTCACCCGGAGGATGATGAACTGGCCGGGCTTCCGCTTGGCGGCGATCTCCGGGGCCTCGACCACCATCCGGACGACCTCCTTGGCCAGGTTTTCCTTCTTGATTACTTTATTTCCCATGATGACCTTTTTCTGATTTGACGTTTAAAAGTTTAGCTTATTTATAATCAATCATTCCGTCATTTATCAAGTGGCAGTCGCCGATGTGGCAGTCGGTGACCAGGACCCCGTCCGCCCCTTCCTGAAAAGCCTTGATCACGAAATGGGGGGGAAAATCCTCCCGGAACACATCACCCGGATCGGAATGACGTTGGGCACGTACTTGAGCCGCAATCCCCCGGCCAGGTCCGCCTCCGCATAACTGCACCAGTTGCAGCAGAAGGCAATTATCGGGGGTTCAAAATCCTTAGAAGCATTCATCGTTGAGTGTTTTTGCCCTCCGGGTTGAGGTTCA
>Ga0315289_10013202_pt1 | contig 11578 bp, 12 predicted proteins | sample YL17G11_40_MG_FD_203452 | JGI IMG/M metagenome (GOLD analysis project Ga0315289, IMG submission 203452) | Sediment microbial communities from Yellowstone Lake, YNP, Wyoming, USA - YL17G11_40 | ecosystem: Environmental > Aquatic > Freshwater > Lake > Sediment | place: USA: Wyoming | collected... | reverse complement strand
CGTCAAGGTGCTCCATAAACCATCTGCGCCACCTCGCCTGACCCTTCCTAACCCCAATTCGCTTCACCCCCTGCGATCCTCGCGCTCCACTGAAAGGCGCTCTCGTTCACTTTTGGAATTCCTGCGGCTGAACCCCGTGGCGTTAGGCCAGGGCGACGCTATCCGCGACAGCGTTGATCGGTCGTGTTCCGATGCGAAGCGACTCGACGGTCGGGGGCGTTGGGCGCCATGACACAGGTCTGCGGGGAGGGGCGAAGGGCATTGAACGCTCCTATCGAGTGGTTGCTTGAGGGCGAGCCGTGGATCGAGCATCGGGCGAGACGCGATCTGCTGGGACAATCCGAGAACGACCCTCAGGTCGAGTCCTCCCGGCAGCGAACGCTGGCGACCGTTCAGGTGCAAGACCTGATCGCAGAGCTATCCGGATGGCCGGGAACGGTCATATCCAGCCACAAGAGCGCCAGCCAGCCGTTTCACAAACTGACATTTGTCGCTGACTTGGGACTTGTGGCGACCGACCCCGGCGTGGACGCAATCGTCGCACGCATCTTGGAGCGCCAGTCGGCTGAAGGGCCCTTCCGGCTCCTTACGAACGTCCCTGCGCACTACGGGGGAACGGGCGAGGACCAGTGGGCGTGGGCGTTGTGCGATGCTCCGCTCGTCGTTTACGCCTTGGTCGAGTTCGGTCTGAAACACGAGCCGGCCGTGAGGTCCGCCATCGAGCATTTGGCTGGGCTGGTACGTGACAACGGTTGGCCCTGCACTGTCTCAAAGGAACTGGGCAAGTTCCGAGGGCCGGGTCGCAAGGACGACCCTTGTCCATTTGCGAACTTGGCCATGCTCAAGGCACTGTCGGCAGTCGATGACCTGCGCGATTGCCCTGCCTCCCACGTGGGGGCAGATGCACTTCTCACCCTGTGGAGTGAAAGCACCACGCGGCACCCATACATGTTCTACATGGGTACGGACTTCCGCAAACTCAAGGTGCCGTTCGTGTGGTACGACCTCATGCACGTGCTCGATGTTCTGTCACGGTTCTCGTGGCTCAAAGAAGATGCACGACTGCTCGACATGCTGGGAATACTGAGAAGTAAGGCGGATCAGCAAGGACGCTTCACCCCCGAGTCGGTTTGGGCAGCGTGGAAGGATTGGGAGTTCGGACAGAAGAGAACGCCATCTCGGTGGCTGACCCTGTTGGCGTGGCGCATCATCGGGAGAGTCGAGGCCGCTCCAACGTAGTCCGGCGCCCAATGAGCGCTTCCAGCGGACGCGCTGAAGGCTCGCACTAGACTGAATCGGTGTGGCGTGCTGCTGAAGCGCCTAACGTTGGGCGCCCAACCCGTCGTCCCGGCTTTGGACACATCGCATTTTCGGTTGACGACGTCGCTGCGGCACAGAAAGCCGTCCTACAGGCCGGCGGGAGCGCAGTGGGAGAGGTAGTAACCCTCCAGACGGCCAACGGCGCAAAGGTGACCTGGTGCTATGTCACCGATCCTGAAGGCAACATCCTCGAGTTGCAGTCATGGGCGAAGCCGTGAGCTACGGGGAGTGCCGCCACCCGGCCAGATGAATGGCCATAGGCAACGATCAGGGGCTGGCTTCGAGTCAATACCCTCCGCCAGGTGGTGGTGAGTAAACAGAGATAAGACGAGCCGTGAATTTGGCCCACCCACGCCTGCTCGAATGGTGGACGGATGACCCCGCAGACCCTGACCGTCCGTCGCTGCATGACCCGGACGTGCAGCACTTGATCGCCGCCATCAGCCCGGAATCGCACGCCACCGATCTTGGCGGCGTGATGAGCCTGAATGTCAGACTGGATGCGGCGGGGCTCGTGCTGCGCGTTCACCAGCCGTTCGTCTCGCGGCAGCGGGTGCTCGCGGTTCAGGACGTGCGACGCCGTCTCGCCAGCCAAGGATTGGTGGTTCCCGTTCCGGTGCGCTGGAACAACTCGACGGTGTTTCGGTGCAGGAACCGATGGGCAGAACTGGAGGAGTATCTCCCACACGAGCGACCTGCGCCGACGCTCGATGCCTACACCTGGTTGTTCCGCGCAATGGGCGCCCTGCACGGTGTGCTGAGAGACCTTGACGTGGTGGTTCCGCGCCCACTTGTGGCGACGTATGCGCCGCCCGGGTCGCTGCGGCGGTGGCTACCGGTCACTGAGACAGCCGTTCAAGGTGATCCGGACGCTGCGGACGTGGCACGGCTCCTGCGCGCCCTGGTGCAGCAACTGCAGCGCCAGTGGCTGCCCGCGACCGAGCTCCCGATGCAGCTCGTTCACGGTGATGTTAGCCTGCGTAACGTGTGCCAGACCGCGGACGGCAGGACGGTCTATCTCGACTTCGGCTTTCTCGCCCGGCGGCCACGGATTCACGAGCTTGCCTGCGCGCTGGCGAAAATGCTCCTTGCCCTGGGTGGACATCGCTCGCCGGACAGCTTTGCCTGGGCAAGCATTCCGCGGCTCGTTGAGGACTACGAGGCCACGGCGGACGTCCGTCTGACCCTGGCGGAGCGACGCGCGCTGGCGCCCTACACCGCCGCTGTACCGCTTTACGCTGCCGCACTCGACGGGTTCACCGAAAATCCTGTCGAGAAGCTGCACTCCAGGCTGCCCTTCCTCCGCCTCAGTGCCTGGCTCCTGGCCCATCCCACCGCACTGCTGGGCGAAGCGAGCGGGAAGCGGTGACATCTTGCGCTGCCATCACAAAGGAGAGATATGAGCGATACAGTTCAAACGTGGCATTACGGCCTGATGGCGCGGCACTGGGCCGAGCACAACACCAGTGGGCCCGAAATCGCCTACTTCCAACGGCAAATCGAGCACTACGGACAACCCGCGCTCGATGCTGGTTGTGGCACGGGCCGTCTGCGCATCCCGTTCTTGCGCGCGGGCCTGGATGTGGACGGCTGTGACGTCTCCGGCGATATGCTGGCGTACTGCCAACAGACGGCCGAGCGGGAGGGGCTGTCGCCGCGGCTGTATCGGCAAGCGCTGCATGAACTCGACCTGCCGCGCCAGTACCAAACCATCTTCGCGTGCGGCGTGTTTGGCATCGGCGTGAGCCGCGAGCAGGACTTCACGGCATTACAGCGTTTCTATCAGCACCTGCTGCCAGGCGGCGTGCTGCTGCTCGAAAACTATGTGCCCTACGGAGACCCGAAGGTGTGGCCGCTGTGGCGCAAGGAGGCGCGGGGGCATTTGCCTGAACCGTGGCCGGAAGGCATCGGCAAGATACCGGAAGACAACCAGGAATACGAGCTGCACTACCGGCTTGTGGCCGTAGACCCCTTCGAGCAACGCACCACGGGTCAGATGCGCATGCTGCTGTTCAAGAACGAGCAACTCGTGTCAGACGACACATACACCCTGACTGAGAACCTCTACTTTCGCAATGAGTTGCGCGCGCTTCTCGAGAAAGCGGGGTTCAAGGTCGAGGCAGAGCAAGGCGACTGGACTGTTGCAGACGCGACCGACGACAATAGCGTGATCGTCTTTGTCGCGAGGAAATAGTGGCATGCTTTTACTGATGGAAAACGCACACACCCATGCTTGAAGAACCTGATATCCGAGACGAGCAACTCGTCGCTTGTTTGCGGGATGAATACGGGTTGCCTGTCGTCCAACTTGCCTTTCTCCCTCTCGGAGCCGATCTGAATACGGCCGTCTATCGCGCCGTTGCAGAGGATGAAACGTTGTACTTCGTGAAGCTGAGGCGAGGCGACTTTGACGAGATCGCCGTGACGTTGCCCAATTACCTCAGCGACCAGGGCATCAGGCAGATCATAGCCCCCGTCGCAACCCATACGGGGCAGCTCTGGGCAAGTCTGGGCACCTTCAAGGTGATCCTTTACCCCTTTGTTGAGGGTAAAAATGGCTACGAGGTTGACTTGTCGGACCGCCACTGGGGCGATCTTGGCACTGCCCTCAAGCGCATTCACACGGCGGCAGTGCCTCCAGAGCTAACAAGACGCATCCAGCAGGAGGCCTATTCTCCACAGTGGCGCGAAATCGTAAAGACGTTCCTGGAGCGTGTTGAGGATGACGCTTTTGATGACCCGGTTGCAGTGAGACTAGCTGCGTTTTTGAGGACCAAACGCGATGAGATTACCGATCTCGCCGGGCGTGCCGAACGGCTCTCGCTGGCGCTTCAGGCTCGCTCTCCGGAATGTGTCGTGTGTCATTCCGACATTCACGCAGGCAATATCCTGATTGACGCAAACGATGCTCTTCATATTGTGGATTGGGACAACCCTATCTTAGCACCCAAAGAGCGCGATCTGATGTGCATCGGCGGTGGTCAGGGGTTTACAGGTCAAACCGCACAAGAAGAAGAAACCCTGTTTTACCAGGGTTACAGCCAAACGCAGATCGATCCGATCGCGTTGGCGTATTATCGCTATGAACGGATCATTGATGACATTGCGGTCTACTGCGAGCAACTGTTTTTGACAGATGAAGGCGGTGAAGACCGAGAGCAATCGTTTCAATATATGACTTCGAATTTCCTTCCCGGCAGCGTTTTGGAGATAGCCTATAAGTCAGATAAGACACTGAGAGATGGGTAGCCACGAATAAAATCAAAACGGAGCAGAACAAGTATGAAATTCCTGCTGATCATCGCGGGGGCGGTTGCGCTCCTTGTCCTGGCAGGCGGATTGGGCCTGCAGATCCGCCCCCGCCCCGTCCTGCCGATCTCCCAGCCCCAACCCGCGCTGGCTTCGGTTCCCTTGCCGGCGGGCCTGCCCGCGCCCGCCGAGCGCTTCTTCCGACTGACCTACGGCGAACAGATCCCCGTGATCCGGACGGCCGTCATCACCGGCCGCGGCTGGATCCGCGTCCAAGGCGTCACCCTGCCCGTGCGCTTCCGCTTCACGCACGAGGCCGGGCGCAACTACCGCCACTATATCGAGGCGACCGTCTTCGGCCTTCCGGTGATGAAGGTCAACGAATATTACGTGAGCGGACGGGAGCGCATGGAGATGCCCTGGGGCGTGGACGAAAACAACCCCAAGCTGGATCAGGGCGGCGCCCTGGGCATGTAGGCCGAGATCATCGGGTGGCTCCCGGCGCTGCTGGCAACCGACCCACAGGTGCGCTGAGAGCCGGTGGATGCGGACACGGCGTTCCTGGTCGTGCCGTTTGGGCAGGAGCAAGAGCGCTTCCTGGTCCGGTTCGATCCCACGAGCGGCCAGATCAAATACTGGGAAGTCATGCGTTACAGGGGCGGCGTCGGCGACAAGGTGCTGTGGATCAATGGCACGTGGTTCGATGAAGGCCGCCCCTGGGCGAACTTCGCCGCCGAGCAGGTCGTCTACAACGTGGACGTGGACGTCACGGTGGCGGCGAAGGGGCCGTAAGGGATACGCGCGTAGGCCGCGCTGCTCGACCAGGAATCAGCAGTGACCACGACACAAGCCGTTGTGCACCTCCTGAGTTCACGCCAATGGGCTGCGCTTGCAGGCCCAACGGTATTGATCGCGATCATGCTTTGGGCGTTTCGTAAAGGGCATGGTCGCTTCGGGTTCCCGTTAGGCTACCTGCTGGCCTTCGGGCTCTACTGGATCGGATGGTGCCTCATTTTCCCGGCCTTCTTGCTGGGTGGGTGGCGCGCGCTGGTCGACCTCTTCCAACCCGTCGCGGCGTTCGGCGCATTGAGTTGGGTCACGCATCTGTTGCTCTGGTGGCCGATCGTCTTCCCCTTGCTGTTCATGTTCCTGCCGCGACTCCGTAAGGCCAACTGGGCGATCCTGCTGGCCTCGCTGGCGCTGGGGATCGTCATCGGCGTGACGGAGGAGATCTTATGGCGCGGGGTCTACCTGCGGCTCTTCCCGGGCAACATCTGGCTGGGACTGCTCTATCCCAGCCTGCTGTTCGGGCTGTGGCACATCTGCCCGCTATCGGTGCTTGCCAACAAGCTGCCTGGCGGGGCAGCGTCGTTCGTGATCTACGCGGTGTTGCTCGGCCTTACTTATGGCCTGGCTGCGCAGCGCACCGGCTCGATCTACTGGCCGACGGTGGCACATGTGATCCATGATACCCTGGGGCTGGGCGGCTTCACCTATGCGGCCTGTGCGCGAAGATCTCGACGGCTTCCGCTGGAAAACCTCGGTCCCCCACCCCTGGTTCAACGGTGTGCTGAGCACCTTGCCCCCGGCGGAGGACGCGGCGCAGACCATTCGCGACACCGTGGCTGACTTCCAGTCGCGCGATGTCGCCAGCTTCACGTGGTGGTTTGCGCCTGATCTGGATCCAGCCCCTTGGGCCCGACAGTTGTTGCCACAGGGTTTTCAATTCGACGACCACACGCCCGGCATGGCCGTGGCTCTGGCCGCCCTGCCCGCTCCGGCTCAACCCCTGCTGGTCCTTCGGCAGGTCGAAGACCGAGAAATGCTCGCCGTGTGGGCGCGCACCTTCATTCTGGGCTATCAGCTTCCTGAGGCCATGGCGACGGTCTTCGAGGAGCTGATTGGTAGCTTGGGAATCCACCTGCCTTTCCGCCATTACCTTGGATATCTGAACGGCAAGTCCGTGGCAGCATCGACGTTATTCGTTGGGGCCGGGGTGGCCGGCATCTACAACGTGGCCACCCTGGCGGAAGCGCGGGGGCAGGGGATCGGGTCTGCCATGACGCTGGCGCCCTTGCGTGAAGCGCGCGATATGGGTTATCGTGCAGGCGTCCTGCAATCATCCGAGATGGGATATCGTGTGTACGAACGACTCGGCTTCCAGAAGCTCTGCCAGATGGATCATTTCTTCTGGCAGGCCAGCAGGGCTCGGGCGGGCGGCTAACCGCGACATCTTCTGCTAGACCTGACTTGAAAATGGGTGACATCTTCGAGCTTTGCGGTGAACCAGGGTTCATGATGACTGACAGGTTTTAAGAAACCTGTCAGGACTCTCGAATTTGCTATTTCCCCGTTGCATTGACAGGGCGCGTACTGTTATGGTAGGATACGCTTAGTAGAGCGGACGAGCCGATGGAGAACAGCGGTCCGCCCGTGGTCGAGTCAGGCCGAAGTGGAGTGTGGTGCAATGGAGTACCAACTCGCCCTGCATCCCCCGCCCAAAGCGTCCGTTCGCTGCTGGTGGTCCGTCCATCTGCCGAGCGATCCGGTGCTGAAGTCCACACGCCCAGACCCCAATCGCGCGCTTACACAGGCGCATCACCCTGTGATACTGCGGCGCGCACGCCAACAGCGGGAGCGAGGCGCGCCCCCGGCCGGCTTTTTGAAAGGAGGAGGCGTTTAGAGACAGCCCGTTTCGTCTTTCGTGTTGTTGCCCGTACTGCACCCCACGCGTTTCAACCCTGAGTGTCACTCTGGAGGAGACAACATGGTCACAAAGTCGTTTAGCCGTCGCAAGTTCCTTTTGGGCACCTCGGCCATGGCGGCCGGTGGCGTCTTGGCCGCGTGTGCCGCCCCCACGCCTACGCCGGCCCCAGTGGCCGCGCAGCCCGTCGAACAACCTACGGAACAACCCGCTGCCGCGGAGCAGCCGGCTGCGGAAAAGAAGACCGTCCGCCTGTGGGTCGCCTGGGGCAACATGAACCAGGCGTTCCAGGATGAAGTCTGGTACAAGCTGCCCGAGTACGAGGAGATCTGCGGCGACATTGTCATCGAGTACAAGGGCAACACCGGTGACGCGCCCGTTACCACGGCTCTCGCTGCGGGCGACCCGCCCGAGGCCGCCTCGAACATCAGCTATGCGCAGCTCGCCATCAAGGACTGCTTCCTCGACTGCGCCCCGTTGGTCGCCTCCAGCAAGTACGTCAAGGAGAGCGACTTCCTCCAGCCCATCTGGGACTTCTGCAAATTCTGGAGCTTCAAAGGCCTGCTGGGCATCCCGGCGTTCGAGTCCTTCCTCGACTACGGTCTGAACTACAACACGGAAATGGTCACGAAGGCCGGTCTCGACCCGAACACCCCGCCCACGACCTACAGCGAGACGTATGCCTGGCACGAGGCCCTCACCGTCAAGGACGATGCCGGCAACCTGAAGCAGTTCGGCCTCGACCCGTACGACGCCATGGGCGGCGACCCCGACGGTATGCAGGTAGCGACCGGCGGCGTCCTCTGGTGGGACCCGGCCACCGGCAAGCACAATTTCGTCAACGATGCCTACGAGGAGTACTTCGCATCCACCAAGAAGTTCTTCGACCTCATGGGTCCCGACCAGATCGCCGGCTTGCGCCAGGGCGAGGGCATGGGCGGCTGGGGCGGCTCCTACAACGCCGAAGTCCAAGCCATGATCATCGAAGGCTACTGGCATCCGGGCGAGACCACCGTCCAGGCCCCCGAAGTCGCCAAGAAGAATGCGGCGACCTGGGCGCCGGTTATCGACAGCGCCAAGGGCAAGAAGGTGCAGGAGGCCGGCGGCCACACCTTCGCCATCTTCAAGAATTCGAAGCTGCCGCAAGACGCCTTCCGGCTGGCCGAGTTCTTCGTCCAGGATTCCGCGCTCGACATCCTCTTCAAGCAGGTCGGCTGGATCGTCGGCAAGAAGAGCTATCTTGCCAAGATCGACACCAACGCCTACCCCGGCCTGAAGTGGTATTTCGACAACGCCGATAAGGCCGACGTCAACATCTCGCTGCGCCGCTCCCCGCTTCACGGCTTCGTCTGGGGCCAGCTCCCCGAGGTGCGCGAGCTGATGTACCGCGGCGAACTCACCCCGGCGCAGGCCTGCGAGGAAATGCAGAAGCGCGCCGACACAGAGTGGAAGAACCAGGGCCTGCCCGAGGCGTAAGCGGGTAGCGCCCAGCCATGAGAGAAACCCGGTTTCCTGGCGAGATCGGGTTTCTCGACCGGAGTGTACGGGATCTGCGGCCCCAATACCACATCGGGAGCAGTGGCTATGGCAGCATCAGGTGTGCAAAAGCGCCAGATGACGAAGGGCGAAAGGAAGAGCCTGCTTACCGGCCTGCTCTTCGTCTCGCCATGGATCATCGGTTTCGTGCTCTGGACAGCCTACCCGGTGCTGTCCTCGATCTACTACAGCTTCTTCCGTTACGACCTCATCACCAAGCCGGTCTTCCTCGGTCTCGGCAACTACATCGAGATCTTCACCGAGGATTTCCGGTTCTGGAAAGTGGTCCGCAACACCCTCTTTTACGTCGGGTTGAGTGTCCCGCTGGGTGTTTTCTCGGCGTTCCTCATTGCCAACTTGCTGAACGCCAAACTGGCCGCCCGGTCTTTCTTCCGGGCCGTCTTCTACATCCCTGCGATCGTCCCGGCCATCTGCGTGGCGATGGTGTGGCTGTTCATCTACAACGTCCAGTACGGCATCATCAACAGCGCGCTGAAGGCGCTTGGACAGCCCATCATCCCCTTCCTGTCCAATCCGGACCTCGCCAAACCCAGCCTCATTGTCATCCACATCTGGGCGCAGGGCACTGCCGTGGTCATCTTCCTGGCCACCCTGCAGGATGTACCTCGCTCGCTCTACGAGGCGGCCACGGTGGATGGGGCTAACGCCTGGCACAAGTTCCGCCACATCACCATCCCGATGACCAGCCCGATCATCCTCTACACCACGGTGCTCGGTCTCATCGGCGGTTTCCAGACGTTCCTGCTGCCTTACCTGTTGACCAACGGCGGCCCGGCGGCCTCCACCGAGTTCTACGCGATGCACTTGTGGCGCAACGCCTTCGAGTTCTTCCGCATGGGCAAGGCATCGGCCCTGGCCTGGATCATGTTCGTGGTCGTCGCCGTCTTCACCGTGCTCCTGTTCCGAACCTCCGCCCGCTGGGTCTTCTATGGAGGCGAGTCCAAATGACGACCACCACGCAAGAACTCGCTGCGACCGAGATGCCCAGGGTTAGGGGCAAGCGGACCTTCGGACGCATCGTGACGGAGTTTCTCAAGTACGCCGTCGTCATCCTGCTGGCCGCGACCTACGCGTTCCCGCTCTATTGGATGATCAGCTCGGCGATGAAAAACGATCCGCAGGTCTACCGCGTGCCGCCTGTCTTGGTGCCGAACCCGGCCCACATCAACAACTTCCTTGACGCCTGGCGGTCGGATGAGTTCACACTCTACACGTTCAATTCCATCGTCCGCTATGCGCTTCCGGTCACCCTCTTCACCATGGCGTCCTCCGCCATTGTGGCCTACGGGTTCTCGCGCATCCGCTGGCCCGGCCGCGATAAGCTCTTCGCCGTGTGCATCGCCACTATGCTCGTGCCCTACACCGTGGTCATGGTGCCGCTCTTCATCATCTTCAAGAAAGTGGGCTGGGTCGGCTCCTACTTGCCCATGGTCGTTCCGGCCATGTTCGGCAACGCCTTCTATATCTTCATGCTGCGCCAGTTCTTCATGTCGCTGCCCGAAGAACTTTCGGAGGCGGCGCGGTTGGACGGCGCCAGTGAGCTGGGCATCCTGTGGCGCGTCATCCTGCCGCTCTCCAAGCCGGCCCTGGCGGTGGTGGCCCTCTTCACCTTCATGGGCACCTGGAACGACTACCTCGGCCCGCTCATCTACATCAACAAGTACACGATGTTCCCGCTGGCCCTGGGCATCCAGAAGCTGCGCAGCCAGATGACGCAGGTGGGCAACGCGCCGTTGGCCTACCCCTATCTGATGGCCGTGAGCACGATTGCCGCCGCGCCCATCATCATCCTGTTCTTCTTCGCCCAGCGCACCTTCATCGAAGGCATCTCGCTGACGGGGATCAAGGGGTAACGGCTCACCGCCCCGCCACAGCACGCAGATAGCGCGCCAGGCTCACCGGCTGGCCGGAGAGCGGCGTCTGCGCGCGGAACAGGCGCGCGATGAGGCACACGATCAGGACGGCGGCCAGCAGTTGCCCCGCCGCCAGCCCGACCCGCCAGGCCGGCGCCTCGGCCACCGATAGGCGGGCGATCATTCCCACCGGCGACATCAGGGTGAAGAAGCTCAATACTCGGGCGGGCGGCTTACCGCGACATCTCCAGGAGTATCGATGCGTACGCTTATCCCATCCGCAAGCAAATACTGGCAATGGGCTCTCTGGCTGGCGTTGTTCACGGTCTTCTACAACCTAGCAGAGGGGCTCGTCTCCGTCTACTTCGGCGTGCAGGATGAGACGCTTACCCTGTTTGGCTTTGGCGTGGATTCATTCATCGAGGTGATGTCGGGCATTGGCATTGCGGCCATGGTGCTGCGCATCCGCCGGGAACCTGATACGCCACGCTCACGATTCGAGCGGACCGCTCTGCGCGTTACAGGCTCATCCTTCTATCTGCTCGCCGCAGGACTTGCCGCCACGGCCATCTACAATCTGTTCACGGCCCACAAACCCACGACGACATTGCCCGGTCTCGTCATCTCATGTATCTCCATCGCGGTGATGTGGGCCTTGGTGCGGGGCAAGCGCAAGGTTGGACGCGAGCTCAACTCGTCTCCTATCCTTGCGGACGCCAATTGCACGATGGTGTGCATTTACATGTCCATCGTGTTGCTGGCATCCAGTATCATCTATCAGCTCACCGGTTTTGGCTTTGCGGATAGCCTTGGCGCGCTCGGCCTGATCTATTTCTCGATTCACGAGGGGAAAGAGTCGTTTGAAAGGGCCGCGGGCCTGGAGGATTGGGGCGAT
>Ga0315289_10013201_pt1 | contig 11579 bp, 11 predicted proteins | sample YL17G11_40_MG_FD_203452 | JGI IMG/M metagenome (GOLD analysis project Ga0315289, IMG submission 203452) | Sediment microbial communities from Yellowstone Lake, YNP, Wyoming, USA - YL17G11_40 | ecosystem: Environmental > Aquatic > Freshwater > Lake > Sediment | place: USA: Wyoming | collected... | reverse complement strand
GATGTTATGGTTGTATGGATCGAGAGGCGGAAGGGAGGCGGGGTACTTTATTGAGGTATTAGACTAAGAAAGTCACGCTGATAATCCACTACAGGTATGTACTGTTGAGCTAACCGGGCTATCTCTCTATCCTCGTAATATGCATACATCTCCTGCCAGAAATCGGGATCAGCAGGAAAGATGCTATCAACGTGTAATGGACTAGGCCAATCGTTTGGAGGTTGAAGTGTCATCTCTCTATCCTCCAGATATGCGGAAGGCTATGGGTGCTGCCCACCAAATCGGGCTTAGATGCTCCTGAGACCCATAAACATGGATCACCACATCCTCCACACCCATAGCCTTTTAGCTCATTAGTGCAAAAGGCCACGGCACTCAATGCTCCCCATTTCGTATACAGGTCAAATAATCGGATATCCCAACTTGACCCAACGAAGGATCACTACATTGCTCTGCACCTATGGCCTTCTGCTCTTCCGCTCGTACGCCGCCGATAAATTCGGTAGCAGCGGTCATTCGGATGGGCTGCAATGACGATCCTACCCCTGCACAGGGTGCTCCTGTGTTTTCAGTAGGGGGAGTCATCACACGATACAAGTAATACAGGTTTCCTCGCATCGCTCCTGTACCCACCTAATCATTATATTACCTCAAACCTTATTGAAAGTCAAGTAGTCTCTTGACGCTTTCCGCACCGTTGACAATGTCGAACTATCCTGGCCCCATTAGATTCATGGAGTCTCCAAACCGACCAATCGTGAAACACCAGGCAATAATGCTTATCGCTTCCCAGGCTTTTCTTTGCTCCCATATCATTTTCCTCCATCACCAGGTGTATCATTGTCTCATAGCAACCAAGTTAAATGTCTCTCCACCAGGCCAAAAGCACACTTTTCGTATTCAATTATCATTGAGCTCATAACCAGGTTCTTCACCAGGTTATCGTACATTATGGTATTTTCAGGCCCCGTGGTTGCATATTCCTTCCCAAGACGGTCTTAATGACTGAGTCCGAACCAGCAATAATCCCGTCGTGCTCAACCTGGTGATACCAATCCTTTGCCGGCAACCTCCTGGCTTCCAGATTGGTTATCTCTTTCTTCACATTTGTGAAGCCCGTGCGCTCACTCATACGCTCCCAGGCATGTTGGGATATTTTAAGGCCCCCAGGTTGCGCGCTAGTCCTTGCAGTCGTGGTCTTATTGATCGACCCAGGAGAGAGCTGAGACTCCACTTCCCCCAAACGCTCCATAATCTCACTTGCTTGAGCGGCGCTAAGGCTAGTCCGCCCTGCCTTAAGATTGACCTTCAGCTTAACCACCACACGAGGATGTTCGGATTCCCCGTGTATCTTACTCATGTAAACGTACTTGATACTTGGTAAATCGGAATCTCGAACACTAATCATCATTAACGGATTGAAACCATGCTCCGTAAGACTAGCCCTGAGATCACGCTGCACACGATCGGCAACTCCAGGCTCACTGGGTTCGCCAATCCCGTGGAGGGCACTCCCCCGTGGATCATCAGGAGTCATCCACCGGTGTGATCGAACCACTTGGCCTGAAGGCATAGTCATCTGCACTTCACGCAGCTCCAACCCCGATGCCTTAAGAATATTATCAGCAGCCTTGCTAAACATCACTCGGATAGGCTGCGTGTATCCCGCTTCCTTCAGCGCTTGCTCAAGCTGTGCTCCTTTCTTTGAGGATTGCTTGCCAGCACCTGCTATACCTGTGCCTTGAAGCTGCCTCACGTCTCCCTCCTTGGCACTGAGTTTTGTAGTCACCCCCGGAACATCAGCTTTCCCTTTATCCTTGTCGGTTTTATCATCCGTGCTCGCTGCGCTCGCCCCACGCTCATCACCATCACCTGTGCTCTCATCATCACCTACTGCACTCGCCCCACGCTCACCATCTATATCTGTCTTACCTGATTCTGTATCTGTCTTACCATCATCCATATCTGAATTTGGCTGCCTTGATGGATCAACATACCCTGATCCCGTTGCACCCGGTTTTGCTATCATCGGATCATAGTAACCCGGCAGTGCCTGTGTCGTTTTGTCGGGCATCATCACGTTCATCGGTGATTGTTGATTTGGCTGAGGTTGAGGCTGACCTGATTGATTGGGTTGTTGAGGCTGTTGCTGACCTGGCATAGGCATATTAGGCATGTTAGGCATGTTAGGCATGTTAGGCATGTTAGGCTGTTGTGGCATTGGCCCTGTAGGAGGTATCACTGTAGAGTCTGTACCATCCTTATCCTCTAACGGCTCGTTTGAAACAGTCGTAGGATCGATGTTACCTGATTGAGGTGCATCTTCACCCTCAGACACCAGCTTAGCCAATACAGCGTAGATCATCTCCTGCATGTCCGCAGGCTTCATATCATGATGACTGGCTAGTGCCTTGATATCCTCATCGGTTGGCTCATCGTGCTTGGCAAAAAACTCCATAATCTCTTGAGTCATAGCACTGTTTGGATCACGCTCTTCAGGCGAGACCTCTTCATTGTTTTGAGCATCCTCAGTATCATCCTGACCATCTTGAGGCGACGTATCCTGGTCCTGGTCCTCACCCTCAGCTATTGCTTTGGCTGGTGTACCGCCGATTGTTCGCTGACTGATATCATTGGCTGATTCAGATTGAAATTCACCATCGCTATCCTCCTCTTCCCCGACAGGCCGCATAGCATCCAACCTTGTTTGCTCATCGGATGCATCCTCGGCACTTACACCCGAAGTATCAATGTCCCCTTTGTCCCCTTCTTCAGGCTCAATGTCCCCTTTGTCCCCTTCTTCAGGCTCAATGTCCCCTTTAGCCATCTGACTTCGTAGCTGCTCAACAGTGATACTGGTTTCTCCAAGATCATCTAATATGGCTTGAAGCTCCTCATCAGTAAGATCGCCATCCTGCCCCTCGCCTGTATCCTGCCCCTCGCCTGTATCCTGCCCCTCGCCACCAGCTTCGCCTTCTATCTCTTGAAGCTTAGCCCTAAGCTCCTCAACCGTGACATCAGTTTCACCCAGCTTATCCAGCATAGCTCGAAGATCATCATCAGTTAGCTCAGGCATTTGCTCTGGTTCATGTATATCTTGTTCTGGCATGCGACCTCCTAATCTTACCTACCTTCAGCATATGGGTTCACACCAATGCCAACAACAAGGATGCGAATGATCATGCATCCCCTTATCCAATTCCTTCCACATCTGCTCCAGATTCTGTTTCAACTCAAGAGTAGCGATTTCCTCTACCTTAAGAGGTTTCCAATCTTTCATAGCGACTTTGGTAGCCTTCATAGCTTCATCTCCCCGACAGTTGCACTGTACGCCTGCTCATGTGTGAACTTATGGACTTTCCTCAAATGCTTATGCATCTGTGCTCTCATAGTCTGCATCGGATGCACCTGTCGCACTGCCTCGTTACAGTGTGGACACGTAGCTGATTTGCCCTGCCAGCCAGCGGGTACACCACTCGCCTTAACAAGCTCATGAATCAACAAAGCCTTCTTCATATTTGTAGGTTTGTTCTGTTCCAGCCACTGAGCACTCTGTGACTGCCTGAACACCTTCTCATCTTCCTTCTGTGCTGATGGTCTAGTTAAAGCCTTATCAGCCGCTATTTGATCAACAGGTTTGTTCTGTTCCCAATGCCAAGGCAACTGCCTGAACACCTTCTCATCAACAGACTTCCTATTTATAGCATCCTCATTATAAACATCACCATGATAGCGAGCATTTGCACCCCGATGCTTTGGAGGCGAATAGAAATGGACTTGTGGTTTAAGCTTGCCCTTTTGCAAATCATTGTGTAGCTTCCCTAAATCCTTACCACCCGCTTCCTTCAAATGACCACTGAGCTCTTCAGAGGTTATCCCCTTCATTTGCCCAGTCTTACCCTCCCTGCGCCTTGCCAGCTCCGCCCCAAATAATCCACGTTGCTTCTCACTCACAATTGGAGTATGTGGCCTATCACCAGTTTCACACTTCTCAATATCATGTTCAAATGTTCCACACATATTGCACTGCTTTGGACCTGCCCCCGGACTACGATTAACAAAGCCCTGCGTATGCTTACATTCTTTTTCTCTCTCAGATGGTATAAGATGAAACTTCTGTTTTGGCTTATCCTCTGACTTCTCAATACCAAGAGGTTTCAACCAACTCAGGTCACCCATCCTAGATTGTATCGCTTCTTTTGATTCCATAGGTCTCCTCTTCTGGCTTAAATAGCCCCCATACGCCTTTCCACTTACAGCACTACCCACAGGCTCACCACATTGGCGACAATGCCGTTTCATCCCCGGCTGTGGTATAAAGAATCCCTTATCATGTCTACAATTCAGCTTCTTAGGCTGATCATCCTCATGATAAGTCTCTCCATACGGATTATACAACTTCTCTTTCAATACATCTTCGAGTAGCTGATTCATCTGGCTTTCCTCAATCGCTTGACATCCTCTTCCAATTCCTTAGCTTCTTGATAACGTCTTTCAACCCCCTCTTGTGCTAACAAAAACATAATCTGCTTGGCATAAATCAAAGCAATACCTTCCCCACAAACCGGCTGAAGAATAACCATAATCTTATCCCTAAGCTTTGTATCACGCATCATTCATTTTATCCTCTTAAGTTGCTCTACTGGTGGTGCAATTTGTGGCCTCTTCTGCTTTGTTTCCGCTCTAACCTCTGGCACAGGTAACACATATCCCGCTGGCTTACCCATCTGTGCATTCTCAGGCTGCCTTGGAAAAACAGGCAAAGGCATGGCCTCCTTAAGTATCTGACCATCCTTAATCAAATCATAATCAAAGATTATACGCTCTTTCTCCACATCTTCACCACGTCTATGACCCCATTGATAGTCAAGATCACGAAGAGAATCAAGCAAAGGCATCACCACCTGTCGGTTAATGGAAACTGAACTAGACATCCCAAATATCTGAGGTAAAGCCGTCGGTTCTACCTGATGATGAAAGGACACAAGCTTCTCCAAAGCCATTAGCTTATCCACCCTAGTTTTTGCTGTCTCTGTATCCCGCTGTATCTTCTTCAAAGCCTTCATCACTCGTATAAAGGCTTTGCCCCACCTATCTACCTTACGCTGCTCTGGCCTATGTTCTACATCTGCCTGATGCCATCCCTTCATCTGTGCAAAGTAATAATCTTGATTTGCCATATACCGCCCAAGATAGTGCTTTGTAAGATCATTCATATAATCCACCTCAGCATCATCCACCCGTACCTCATGATTGGCAACATCCACGTATCCTTGAAGGAAGTTCACGAAATCAGCAGCGGCAGTAGTATTAGACTCCTTGTTATCCCGGCACACCGCTGCCCAAAGAACGTGTGCAGGCACGCCTATCAAATCCTTGATAGATAGCGTGGCCTCTTCCTCTTGCTTGTATGCAAGGGCGGGCTTCGTATTAACATGATAAAGCAAGAGATCAGCCTGCCTTCGTATCTCAGGACTAGCTAAGACCTTGCGAGCATTTTCCCTTGACATTGGTGTATGAGGAGGTAGAGCATCCCAAACCTGATTGTATGCCTCTGTTTGTTTATCATAAATATCAGAAGGTATTTCTTTGATAGGCATATCACCCTTATTGCCCACACCTAAATCAACATCAGCAGCCCTCCATCTATGTGAGGCAAACGTCTGACCACCACGAGTCACTGTAGCAGGTTCTAACGCCATTGCCTTCTCCAAATCCAATACCTCCACCAAATGCTCATGCATAAACTCCACCATAGCCGGGAAGGTCTCCTCAAACTCAGGATCAGTCATCCACCTCCCAAAAGCCTCGGCCAACTGCTCTTCAGCACTCATGGGATCAACATTCTCCCCTTGACTTCTAATCTCTGCCCCTAACTTATCCCTCTCAACCCGAAGCTCCTCATCGTCAGCATCCAGCAACCTAGATATAGAATGATCTGCATCCAACACATGGAAGAGAGCGTGAAACTTAGTACGCTCTGAGGCATCACCCCTAACAGGCATCACACCTGCACCCGCACTATAGGTATGAGCTGTCTGTGCAGCAGGCTTAAACTGAACCCCAAGATTCTGTGACATACCTCCCACGGTAACAGAGGGCTTCACCCAACGATGTGATGATTGCTTCCATTGCAGCCCAGGTCGTGGCGGCAAACCAACACGTATCCCTGTCTCCGGCCTATCATATGGCACAGCAGCACACTCAATAGCTGTGACCTGTGGCATCACCGTATCAGTACCAGGTCCAGCATACTGAGTCCGCTTTCCAGTAGAAAGCCCGCTCTCTATGATCTCTTTTGGATCATGATCAGGATTCAGCTTCTTATTAGCCACGCCAACTCCTATTAAGGCATCAGCCCCTTTTGAGTATGTTCAACAAAACCACCTTCCTTGAAATTCTGATCAAGCGTCTTTAGCATCTTCACACCAATTGGCATCGCCGCATTAGTAAACGGATTGAAACGCTTATCCATCCAAGTTGTAGGCACACTAATCACATGCCCAACCTTATAACCGGCCTCAGAACCTGACATCCCCGGTATATTCACAATAGGCACAGACTCAATCAAAGCACCCAGTACGCTCTTCTCATTCACCTTAGTAAGCTTGGCCTTCCCCTGATATCGATGCCCACTCGATGTCCAATACAGCATCACCTCATTCCCAATCTTCAGCTTCTTAATCCACCTCAAGTAATCACCAAAGCCCATTACTCCAGATTTTACATCGACAGCCACCTCACCCTCATCAGGCTTCACTGGTTCGGGTAACTTATAAGCTTCTTCCTTCGGTTTACCCACATTCACAACCTTGGGCATGTTCAAAACTAAACCTGTCCTATGTGAAATGATTTCACGCATACTCTCCACATAGACATCATCATCCCTAGCCACAAGAGTCTGCTTATAATTTGGTGCTCTCCCTATCTTCCAAAACTCGATCTCATAGGTATCCATTGGACTAAGTGTAATCTTAATCTTATTGATACCCTGCTTGGCAAAATTGTATGGCAAAGCAAACATCAAACCATTATCAATAGGTGTGAAATACTTAGCCCCAGTCATCATCTTGAACTGCTTACCACCAAGCTGGTCCAAGATGGTTTGAGCTACAGGCATATTCTTCTGATCCTGCTCCTCCCCCTTATCATATTGCTTCTCTGGCGGTGGTACAGTCTCACCAGGACGAACAAACCTTGTTGATTTGAATGTCTTGCCCCCTCGATGAACAACAACTTCCTTCTTCTGCAACCCCGGACGTGCCACGATATTATGCCCCTCTGGTGGTTCAGTCGGAAACATACCACCACCCTTTCGCAAATCAATAACCACGCTATCTTCTTGTTTTTTCATTACATCCCAAATACCCATAATTGACCTCCGCTATCCTACCAAGCCCATAGGGTAAATATCATCCGTCTGAGGTTCTATAAAATAGACTCTATCATCTATAACAGCCACGTTCATCACATGCCCCCCAGCCTGCCCATCAATATTAGACATGATAATGAATTCCAAATTGATAAGATACCCATCCTCCGCAGCATTCTGTTGTAGAGTCAAGGCAAACTCATAACAACTAAAGGAATCAGAATAAGGCTGTTTGTCTGTCTGATCTTTATCCAACCAAGCCTGTAAATCACTAAGACTAGAGAAACTTTTAAGTGTCGTTCCGACATTATTAGAGCAGGCTACCACGAAGAGCACAAACACCGCTAAACCTATCAACAGCTTCTTCATCCTGCATCCTCATCGTCTGGATCGTACTCAGTCTCAAGATCGCCCTCCCAGCCTGCCCCTTCTGTATCATAGGACACACACTCAAACAACTCCTCAAGAGATTCAGGTATCCCTATATCATCCTCATCCTCCGCCTTCATGAGTGCCCCAGACCCAAACTGATAGCCACCAACCCTATTGGTATCAGCATCTCCTGAATCAACACAATAGCCGCCCTCTTCCTTCTTAATATCCACGCCAACCGCTGCAAGCTTAGCCAACCACGGTGAGAACACCTCAGGTGCAATGTAGTACTTCAATGCTACAGCTGGTGTATTGCCCAATGCCTGTGCAACCTTCTTGGCCACAATACGCCGTGCTTTGATAAACTGTATCGCATTCTTAGGCATGGGCAAACGCTTAATAGCAGCCAACGCCGTTTGTGTCCCTAAGTATAAACGCCAATCCTTCACTAAGAAGGTATTCACCCGTGGGAGCTGATGAAAAACATTACGCACACAGTCATCATTAGTGCTAAATATCTTATCATCTGGACTCTTAGCCCGTGCTAACCTCTTTCCCAGCCCCTCAGCTATCTGTGCATCACGAATCACCTTATGGTTCTTCACACCACTCTTGCCTATGAAGCTGAACTCAACCCTATCCCCGTCAATCTTCACATGCTTAGCAAGCAGCGTACTGATGCCATAGGCTTTAACCTTAGCTTTAGTATCTGTATCAGAACCAATACGAAAACCCGTATGCTTGATTATATCGAGGATCAAGCCCTCATCACTTCTCTTAGCTTTACGCTCAATAGCCTGATCCAACACACCCACAACCTTGCCGAAAGAACGCAGCCTATTCCACTTCTCGGATGCTTTCTTAGCCTCTCGTGTTGAGGAGTACAGATATTGAGTTCGCCCGGCAGCATCCTTACCCACCGCCTGCAACGGACTATTCTTCCTTGTAGTGATCAGCACATGTGTCCAATGCTTCGGTATCGGCTTCCCACTTGGCGTATGAGTCTGCCCACGCTTTCCCTTCCACCTATGAGAAGCAAACACTCTCCCACCACGCTGCACAGTTGCTGGCTCAAGCTTAGCTTGTGGTCCAACAGCACAGATCAACTCTTCAGGTGCTTTCACCACCTCAGCCTCAGCCTCAACTACCTTGGATTTCTTCAAATCATCTGCATCGCCTATGCCAATAACGTACACGGGCAGGTCATAAAATCGGCATACCTGCAAAGGATCAACTATGCCCATAAGTGGACACCACAGCAGGCTGCCAACATCCTGCACTCTTGGACAATTCCAGCATGCTAAATCATCCATCGACGTAGTCAAGTGCTTACGCCCATCAAACATAGACACACGCATATCTGGCTCATACCCCGCTATCCGTGCATCAAAAGCTTTTATCACCTCGTCAAGATGCTTAGCTGGATCAACATGCTCCTGCATGTACTTGCGAGGTGCTGGATGATGAATCTGTCCCAAGGATGGCCGGCTTCTTGTTGGCAACGCCGTCTTCACACCAACCGTAGGCACATCATCGTGCAACTGGCTAATCGGATGTTCCTTCCCCTCAAAACCTGGATGACCTGGAATGATATGCTTATGCATGGCTGCATTGCCCTCATTGCCCTTAGTAATCTCATCCGCAACAACACAATTAACGCCAGGACTCTCAGCAGGACTTGATCGATGCTCACTATCATCTACCTTTTCACCCTTGCTTATCTCCTCAGCCCCCTTCACAGGTATATTCTTATCCTCTTCCTCTCCCGGAGCAGAAATATTTGGCAAATCAATACCACGATCAGACAATATCTGATAAAGCTCCTGCTGATCTGAACTCCCAAACTCACGAGATATTGGCAGCCCCCGCTTCTTAAACTCCTTAGCTATCTTGGCAGCCAAATCAATAACCTTATCCACAGGGTAGACCAAACTATCCTCATCAGGAACAAGAGTACACCACCACGCTACAGCCAAACGCCAATCATCCCTAAGCTTCTCATCAGGTAAATCCTCACTATGGTAGAACTTAAGATCATAAAGAGCAGACAGCCTCGTAGAAAATCCAATCGTCGGATCATACGCCTGAATAGCCTTCAAATGGCTATAAGGAATGTACTGCTGATCTACGGGCTTGTCCACAGCCTTAACCATATCTGATACCTGCTCAACAGATCGAATATGAGAAGGTAAAGGCTCACCAATAAGCCGAGGCTTCACCTCTAGCTCTACCGGAAATGAAGCATCACTGCCATCATCAAAGCGTGCCTTAATGAAAACCTGATATTGTCCCTCACGCACATACTGCTCTGGTGCTACCAAAGTACTGATTACGCCCGTATCCTGATCAAAGGACGTTTTAAGATCAATCATACCCGTAGGCTGCACGAGTTCTGCACCCGCACTTACTACCTTTGCCTTCACCAAATCAGAATCTGGTGTCACCCGCACTCTAATCGGAATCACACTTCCCACATAACCCATCTTCTTCATAGCATCTCCTCACCCTCTCCCCAAAGAGGGGCAGCTACATCGCCTATCAAGGTTGCTGATAACCCATCTTCCAAGGATAGCTTAAAATCATCTACTATTTCAAGATGCTGATCTGCAATAACCTCAACTGCAAGCACATCATATAGCAAACCAACAGCCACAATATCTGCCATCTTCTGTATCTGCACTTGACTATCAAGAACTCTTCCCGACCGCACCTGAACAACTGCCTGCGCCGGCAAAGAACTCATAATAGCATGTTGCACTTTCACATACGTGGACAAAGCACTAAATCCAGTATGCTGCACCCTAACAGAAGCTGCCAACACTCTATCATATGGATACTGTGCTAAAGCCACGCCCACCAAAACCTTTTCCATATGCTGCTGCATTGGCTTCTTAGATGGAACAATCAAGGCATCACTAATAACCAAATTGAAAGCATTGCTAAGCACACCGCTCAACGCACCCCGATACACAGTCAAATCTCGATACCCCGCCGCAGGTGCAGCATCTGTTCGAAAGATCACTGATATCTGAGTCTTTGAATCAAGATCAAAAGACTCAACTGTAATATCCGCCCCCAAAGAAACTGCTGTGGCCTTATCCAGATTCTTTCCTGTTATCGTACCATGATAACGCATCCCCTCATAACCGTATGTCGGTGTAAAGCTCAATGGTGCAGGACGAACCATCCCAGCATAGAGGATGCCTCGTGTAGCATCCTCTATGGCTCGAAACAAATGCCCTTTAACACTAAGTGATGTTCCGTGGCTCATGCTGCTACACCCGCACCACAGAGTAGGACGCCAGATTTCCATCTACATCATACGTTGCTGTAATCGTGTACGTAGCCAACACCACAATCAACGTAGCATCTGTAAACGTTCGCAAACGAGCACTCGTCATATGACCATCCACATCCCAAACAGTGGTATCTATAATAGTATTTTCTTGAACCAGACCAAGGGCACGAAGAAGAGTAGCTTCCTTAGCAGGCCCATAGGCTAATACCCAAGCTGCTAATGCCGCAGCAGCCTCACCTTGTATAGCCACACCTAATCCCGCTGCATAAGCCGTCAAAGCCGTAGCTGCCTCGCCTTTAGCACTCCATGTCTGAGCTTCACCTTGAGAACTTGCTGCTATTATAGCTGACTCCACATCAGATTCACTAGCCGGATCAAGTGGAAATATCCCTGCAAGTGTGCTTAATGTCAGTTCTTTAGCGACTGTATCATCTTTAGCTACGCCCTTATTGCTATCATAAGCTGTCAAGGCTGCTGCTGCCTCTCCTGCTTGTGCCACAAGTGCATCCTTCTGAAATGCAAGGATTACATATGCAA
>Ga0315289_10013199_pt1 | contig 11580 bp, 10 predicted proteins | sample YL17G11_40_MG_FD_203452 | JGI IMG/M metagenome (GOLD analysis project Ga0315289, IMG submission 203452) | Sediment microbial communities from Yellowstone Lake, YNP, Wyoming, USA - YL17G11_40 | ecosystem: Environmental > Aquatic > Freshwater > Lake > Sediment | place: USA: Wyoming | collected... | reverse complement strand
TAACCCAATTTACAAAAGCATCTGAACCATTACATCTAAACTGAGCTTCCAACTCATATTCAAATATTTTACATTTATAAGATTCTACAAATGTTTTAATATACTCAACAGACCCTATTTCATTGGGACGCACAACCTGATTGTCATCTATAAAAAAAACAGCCACTTTTGCTGCCCTTATAAGTTCTTCAATTTGATCCAGATTAGATCTTTTTGTCCTGGGAGTAAAACGGCTATTACTTGTTTTCCTTAGACGATGGGCTTCATCGGCGATTAATACATCTATCGCATTTTCTTCTGCATCAGCATAACTAATAAAATATTTAAATTGAGCAGATCCTCTCGTTCCGATAATCTTCCTTAACGTTTCAGTAAATGCCCTGGAGCCTGTCGCATAATGAGCATTGTAACCTTTTAATAACAAATCGGCCATCAAGTTTATAGCTATAACAGATTTCCCCGTTCCCGGACCGCCTTTAATAACAATAATTACCTTTTGCTTATCATGAAAACCCATTTTTGCACACGTAAATACAGAGTCATAAACAACAAGTTGCTCATCCAAAAGGATATATTCCGACTTCCCCTTGATTATATTCCCTACATGATCCATTAATTTCTTCGATGGGCGATAGCGACTTTCTTCTATTCGCTTGAGTACATTTAACCCATTCCCAAGGCTAAGTCTACTAAGTAAAAATAGTTTAAGTTTATCTACATCATCAGCAGTAAATAGAGGATATTTTTCTAAGGCACTTTTGAATTTATTAGCAAAAATAACATCTTCAGAATAATAATTATAATTATGGAGATAAGTGCACGCGTTTAAATTAACCGGATTAATTTCTTCATTAAAAGCTGTATGCGTATCCTCTAGATACATTTGATACTGCCCAACTTGTACGGATGGATGCAAAACTTCTCTCTTTGTTCCACCAAGCCAAGTTAAAACTTCATTATCTCCATTTGCTTGTTCGCACTTATCCCATTGTTTTAACTCTATAATAACCGCGTTATCTTTTTTCTTTTCGTCCTCTCCACAAATTAAACAGTCAAGACGCCTTGATGTGAGAGGTAATTGGTACTCAAGAATTACACCATGATCGAAGAGTTTCCCATATTGGAAGACATCAGATATAGCTCTAAGGGAGTTACGCCAGGAGTGAATTTCATTTATGGAAGGATAATATCTGTAGTAATTAAAAAAAGCGTTTTTTAGCTTCTCGGCAATTTGATTCAAAAAAGTATCTTCAATAAACTGTTTAGAGCTACCAGAATATAGTCTCATTATTATAACTTAGTATATTTTGTATGCTTCCCTCTAGATTTCTCAACTGGGTATTTCATCTCATTCTTTTTGAGTTTTTGCTCCATGGCATCAATTAAGCTAATTCCGAGATTGTCGGCCAATTCAAAAAGATATAAAGCAATATCGGAGATCTCGTCTTTAATCTCTGCGTGATTTTGCCTTGCATATTTCTCTACCTCTTCAGTGGTCTTCCATTGAAAATGCTCTAGAAGCTCAGAAGCTTCGAGAATTATTGAAACAGCCATATTTTTAGGATCGTGAAATTGCATCCAATCGCGCTCATCTCTAAATTTTTTTATTTTTTCTGTTATTTGGCGAATTTCGCTCATCTTCTCTCCTTTTACGAATGCTATTTTCTTCCTACCAATTCATCCAACCTAATTCCAAAATCATCCGCCAATTTCTACTTAAACCATAAACCCGGGCCTATGCTGACCCGGGTATTTTTTAGCTAGATTTTGCCTGTTTCCTTCATAAAATATCTCTTCGTAATCCTTTATTGTACTGCTATTGAAGATGGGAGTCAATGAGAAATTAGGTTGTGGAAATGGGATTTTAAGATTTCTTGCGGCTGTTGCGGATGACTCTGCGCAACTTTCTTAAAGACCTACCAGAGGGAATCTTTAACTCCTTTATCTCATTTTGGATTAATACGGCATTCGCCATTTTGACGTTTGGCAGAAAGTTGGGATTATTCTCATAATTCTGCCTCTCTGTCTCAAGTAATCTTATGCGGTACTCTCGCCAGTCAATTAAATTTTGTTTCGTTTTCTTTTTTACTTTCATAAACTCTTGCCTTTAGCCTTCTGCAACCTTGTGCAGGATTTCGGAGATAAAAGTCTGGTACTTAACTCCGATTTTGCGCGCTTTTTGCTTTATGGTCTCTAAATCGTAGCTGTTGACGCGCAGATTCAAAACCGCGTCTTTCCTCCTGCGCTCAATTGCCTGTTTAATCATATTAAATTTTTCTTTGCTTACCGGAATAAATTCGTCAGCATGATCTTCGAACCACTGTTCTTCTTTTGTTAACCTAAGCCTTCTCATCTTCTCACTCCTTTCTTGTACAATTTCTGATATTTACGACTACGGTATAAAGTTTTTAAAAATATGCCCTGCTCTTCAATGACGCAGGGTACAGACCATATATGACCACGATAATCAAAAATTAGCATCTGCTGGTCCTTACGACCGGGATTCTCACGGATATCCAGCAATTCACCCTCAAATATTTCTTCAAACGATGCTCCGCGAATCCGCTTTAATCGTGCGCTTTTTGTAGGATTCCAATCAACTGTATATACAATTGTATTACTTTTTCCCGGTTTGTCAATATCTTTTTTCTCCATGATACGCCTCCTTTCTACTCTAATAGACGTAGAAAGTGGCGGAATCTAACTAAGATTTTTGGTTAGCAAGGCCCTTCGGCTTCGCCTCAGGGTTAAATTTCGACAAGAAAAAGGAGGGAAATTTAAGTGGCTTGGGGCGATTTGATAAGGGTAAGTTTCTGAGACCTTTCCATGCGCTTAATCTGCGCTTCTCTTTTCAGAGCCTCTGATTTAGACAGACAATTTTCGGCATACTGCAATTTAATCGGTGCTCTATATTTAGTGAATCTTCCCCCGTTACCGCTGTTGTGGGCCCTGATCCTACGCTCTAAGTTGTTGGTGATGCCTGTGTAGAGTTTTCCGTCTTTACATTCGATAATGTAGACGTGCCAGGGCATGGGGTGAAAGGTTCCTTTATGTTACCTCATCCAAATTCCAGACAAAGGCCTTAATGCCTTCTTTGCCTAACTTTACTCTGAGTTCTTTTACAGCAGAAGTCAGCTGTTTTGCGGCATTTTCCGGGGCGGCGACATAAAGAAGGTTGTTCCTGCCCGGCCAGATATCATTGCCTAAATGCGTGCCGGAGGTTTCTCCCCGGCCAAAAACGCCCATGACCTTGGTATAATTTTTCAAGTTGCATTTTCCCATCATCTCCATTACTTCCATATCTATTGCTTCATTATAGGCAATGATTACCATCTTTAGCATTATTTCCTAGCTCCGGTTAACTCTGCTTTTCTGTGGAAGATAGCATAAAGTGTAGGCACAAAAAGCATGGTGATTAATGTAGAAATCCCTAGCCCCCCGATCATGGTAATACCCAATGGCTGCCAGACCTCAGAACCTTCGCCCCGGGAAATTGCCAAAGGCAGGAGTCCGACCAGGGTAGTAATTGTGGTCATTAATACCGGCCTTAATCTTTCTTTTCCCCCTGTAGTTACTGCTTCATACATAGACAAACCCCGGGCGCGCAGGATCTGGATATAGCTTACCAGAACAATAGCGTTATTAACCACGATGCCCATCAACATAATAATCCCCAAAAACGTAACAATGCTCAAGGTTGTATTCGTCAGGACAAAGCCCAAAATTACGCCGATAAAGGTAAAGGGAATGGCGAACATAATGATAAAAGGGTCTAAGAGCGATTCAAATTGCGCAGCCATTACCATATAAACCAGACAGATACCCAGCAATAACAGCATGGTCAGGTCTCCAAACGCCTTTCTCTGTTCTTCTGCTTCGCCTCCGATATTAATCATCACATCGCCGGGTAAAGTTAATTTACTCAATTCTTTATTGAAGTCCTCGAGGATTTTTCCCGAAGACCGCCGGTAGGTATTGCATTCTACCTGCACTACCCTTTCCCGGTTTTTGCGGTCGATATCCTGCGGCCCGAGGGTTTCATAAATTTTGGCGATATTAGACAATTTAATATGCTCTCTGGAAACCCCTTTCAGCGCCTCTGAATCTGCCAGGGCAAGAAAAGAAGTTTTTTCCTCCGGCAGCGGGGCTACGATAGAAAGGTTTTCAATATCTTCCAGTTTTGCGCGCGAAGATTCCTCAAGCCGGACATAAATATCATAGGTCTCTCCTTTTTCGCGGTATTTTGTCGCGGTTACCCCCTGAATAAAGGCCTTCAGGGTATCGGAGATAGTGCTCATATCCAGGCCCAATGCCGCTGTTTTTTCCCGGTCAACATCAATCCTTAATTCCGGACGGTTAAACTCGCGCGAGATGGAAACATCTACTGCCCCGGGGATTTTTTCTAAAATACCTTTTATTTTTTCTGCCAGGGCATCGGTTTCTTCAAATGAGTGCCCGATAATTTCAATTTGAATTGCCTTGCCTCCGCCTCCGATAATCAGGCGGCCTATTGGGTTGCCTGTTGAGACATCAGCCTTGATTACCCCGGGGATATTTTTTATCTTGTTTCTGATAACCTGCCCGACTTCCGTAACCGAGCGTTTTCTCTTGGTCTTACCCACCAGTTTTGCTCCGGCAGCGATAGTATGCGACCCCTGCGCTCCGCCAAAGGCCCTGCCCAAACCCCTGATTGAACCGGCTCTCACATAATAATATTCTGCTTCCGGGATATCCTGGGCCAGTAAATCTTCAATTCTCTGGGCGACTTTATCGCTTTCTTCCAGCCTTGTCCCGACAGGAAGGCTGATATTGATGCGCAGGTCCCCGGTATCTTCTTCAGGGATAAATTCATTACCGACAAAACGCGTCAGGGCTAAGCTAAAGATAAACGCCAGGGTAAAACCGACAATAATGATTTTCTTATGCCTTAAGGACCAGCCAAGTTGTTTTGCATAAAAATCCTCCCAGCCCTTAAAAAATTTTTCAGAAAAATCATAGAATTTAATGAATGCCTTTGGCTTTTCTTTAATTGTACTGTTATTGGAATGCATCCATTTTGAACAAAGCATCGGGCTGAAAGTTGCGGCAGTAAAAAGCGAAGCCACAAGCGTGACAATAATAATTACTGCTAATTCTCCGAAGATAACTCCGACGACTCCCGGAATAAATAACATCGGCAGAAAAACCACGACCGTTGTAAAAGTAGAGGCAGCGATAGCTAAAAACATTTCTGAGGTGCCAAAGATTGCTGCTTCCTGTGGTCGCTGGCCCCGTTCGAAATGGCGGTGAACATTATCTACAATAACAATCGCATTATCAACAACCATGCCCGAGGCAATGGCAACGGCAGAAAGGCTGATGGTATTAATGGTCTTGCCGCTTAAAAAAAGATAGATAAAGCTGATCAAAAGCGAAAATGGTATGGTCAGGGCAATAATCATGCTCGGGGCGAACTGGCGCAGGAAAAACCAGACTACTAAAATTACTAAAAATATTGCCAGCCACACCGAAGATTTTAATGAATTAAGCGAGGTAATGATATCTTTGGAACTATCAAAAATAGTAACCACCTTTACATCTGCCGGAAGCGTATTTTTTAATTCTTCCATGCGCTTCTTTATTCTTTGCGCAACTTCTACGGTATTGGTGCCGCTCTGCTTCTGCGCCATCATCATCAGGCCCGGTTGTTTGTTAACGCGCACGCTGCTTGTGACTTCTTTAAAACTGTCTTCAACGCGGGCAACATCTTTTAAATAAATAAATTTTCCCTCGCGCCTGCCTAAAATTACCAGGTTTATTTCTTCGGGGCTGGCGAATTCGCCGGGAAGCCGCAGCAGATAATCGGTCATACCGGTTTTTAAATCTCCCACAGGCTGCGTAATGTTTTCCTGTTTTAAGGAATTCTGGATATCAAGTATTGAGAAACCGTACCCTTCAAGGCGGGTCTTATCTACCCAGATATTAATCTGGCGTTCTAGGCCGCCGCCCTGAATCTGCACTGTCCCCACCCCGGCTAGCTGGCGCAGGGCATCGCCTACCCTTTTATCAATTAAATCATAAAGCTCGGGGTACGATTGCTTTGCCGTAAAACCAAAAAATATTATCGGGATATTAGCGGTGTTAAATTTAAAGATTATGGGATTATCCATTTCATCCGGGATGTCAGGCAATAGCCGTTTAGCTAAATCAATGCGGTCGCGGATATCATTAGATGCCTCATCCAGATTTGTCCCCCAGACGAATTTAAGGGTAATCCTCGATGAGCCTTCTGAAGAAGAAGAGGTGATTTTTTCTAACCCCGGGGTTGTGGCAAGCTGGTTCTCCAGCACTTCAGTAACTTTAGCCTCTACGTCTTCCGGGCTTGCACCGGGATAACTGGAGATTACACTGATAGAAGGCGGCTCAATTTCAGGCATGCTATCTATGCCTATCCTGGTAAGGCTGTAAAAAGCCAGCACGATGATCGCGGAAAAAATCATTAAATTCGTTACCGGCTTTTTGACTCCGAATTCGGGAAAATTCATTCTTTCGCTTCCTCCGTAATTACCTGTACGCCCTCATAAAGTCTTTGCTGCCCCATAATCACAACCAAATCGCCTTCGCGAAGGCCATCCCTTACTTCATAATACGGGCCCTGCCGGATACCCAGGGTAATCTTTCTTAAAACCGCCTTTTGCTTCTCTATAACATAGACGTATAAATTCGGTTCTTTACCCATAATTGCTTCTTTTAAAATCACCGGCACATTTTTATGCTCGCTAAGTACGAGGCTTACCTTACTGAACATCCCCGAGCGCAGTTTGCTTTCCGGATTGTCTATGGTAATTTCAATCGGCGCTGCGCGCGTAGATAAATTTACTACCGGGCTGATCTTGGTTACGTCGCCGCTGAATTCCTCATCCGGATAAGCATCTATCCTGACCTTTGCTTTTTGCTCCAGGGCAATTTTTGCATAATATTTTTCCGGGATATCTAAATCTATTTCTACGCGCCTCATGTCAACCACCAGGGCAATGGGCGTTTGCGTCGTGACATTCTCTCCGATATCCACATAGACCCTGCCGATAATTCCCGTAAGCGGGCTTTCCACAGGGGCCTTTTCAAATTTAAAACCGACTTCATCGCGGTCGATATAAGCAACTGTTTCGCCTTTATTGACCAGGCTTCCGTCTTCTTTGATTTTTTCAATAATTTTTCCGTTTACCTTGGGATAAATTACTGCCTCCTCCTGCGCCCTGATATTACCTACATAATCAATTGTTTCCTCAAGGTCTTTAAATTCAACCCTGGAAACCTTAACCGGGATTATTGCTTTTGCGGCCTGATTTTTTTCCTGTTTTTGGCAGCCCAAAACAGCCAATGCCACAAATAATGCTATAATAACCTTCTGTGGACTAATCATCATTCCTCCAGTTTAATATTGTTCTTGGCTAAGGTTATCCCTTGAGATTTATCCAGATTAATCAAGGCAATATTATAATCGATTAACGCCTTAACATAGTCAAGCTCAGCCTGTGATAATTTATCCTGATAATCCAGCATATCGTGAGTAGAAACCTGCCCTGCCGCGTAACGCTCTTTCTGCGCCTCGTAGTTCTGCTCCTCTTTTTCCTTGGAAAGCTTAGCCACAGCTATCTGCTGTTTTTGTGTTTTGGCTAATCTTACCTTATCCCTTATTTCCAAAATAATATTCTGCTCTAATCTTTTAAATGCAAGTAAGGCCTGGGCTTTCTCTAACTGCCTCTGGTCGTATTTTGCCCTATCTCCGCTGCCCCAGGGAAGGCTGAATTTAACCCCGACGCTCCAATCCGTATATTCGGACTCAACTTTCTCAAGGGCATCCTGATAGTCCTTTCCTAATCCGTTTAAGCCGAAACTACCTATCAGGTCAACGGTAGGAAACAGGGCGTTCTTGGCAGTGACGATTTTAATATCCCGGCTTTTCAAATCTATCTTAGCGGAGTAATAATCCGGCCTGTGTTCAAAAGCATCCTTGAGGCTTTGCAATAATTCTACTTCTTCAACAATAAATTCCGGTTTATCTATCAATTCAATCTTGGCGTTCCAGACCTCGGGGTCATCAACTAAATTGGTAATGAGTTTAAGATCATCCTCCGCTTTCTTGACCTGGGCCTCAGCCGTAAGCACTGTTTTTTCTCTTTGCGCTGCAGCAGCTTCTGTTTCTAATAAATCAACGGAACTGATAAGCCCCTTTTGGTATCGAGCTTTGTTTATCTCCAATAAATGCCGGGCGCGTTCTAAAGATAACTTAGCAATAGCATAGTTTTCAAGATAAAAAACATAGTTGTAATAAGCTATTTTTGCTTTGCTGATAGTATCCATAACCGTATCTTTGAAAGAAGCGCCGGATTGCAATCTATTATTCTGGGCGACGATAATATCCGCTTTGTTTACCATTATGCCAAAATCTCTAAAAAGCGGCTGGGTAATGGTTATCTTTGGCTCTGTCGTATAATAAGGATTTGGGTTTTGCGTAGATACGCTGCTTTTATATCTTTCATTTAATATTTCTAGATCGTATTCTGTCCCGGTTATTAGCTTTCCGGAAACTCCGGCATTAATGTTCGTATCTTTGGTTTTTGAGGTTCCTGGATAGAGCGTACTGGTGGATTGTTTGGTATTCTCTTCCAATGTATAATCAACACTAAACGTTGGCTCAAAATCGGCTTTAGCAATCTTCACATCGTCTTCTTTTAATTTTGGTTCGATGCGCTTGATAAGAATTTCGGAGTTATTCTTTAAGGCATAGGCAATGCAGTCAATCAAGCCTATCCTTAAAACTTTATCCTGTATGCCGCCAGCTATAAAAATAGCTTTTTCTATTTCCCCTGCCCTTTCTTCTGCAATCCCGGCGTTATCCTTTGCTGTGACAGCAGAAACAAGGCTGCAGAAGAGCCCGATATTTAAACAAAAAATTAACGCCCTTTTAAGCATTTTGCCTTAATTAGCCCTGCGCTAAATCAGAATTTTCTTTGAGCAAAATCTCTTTTATTTGCAATAGGATACGTAAATAATCATGCCGGTCAGCTTCAGAGATTTTGCCGAATACTTTCATTATCATCCGGCGTTTACTTTCATTGGTATTTTTTACTAAATTATCGCCTTTAGCGGTTAATTTTATTTTAATAATCCGGCGGTCTTGCGGGTCGTAGATTCTGGCACAATGTCCGCTTTTTACGAGGCGATCGATAATTCCGGTCATGGCTGCCATGGTAACACCCATAAAACGCGCCAGGTCTTTCATCTTGGCTTCCCGCTCAATCTCTAAATAATGCAAAATCATTATCTGCGGCAGGGTAACCTTTCCTCTGTGCAATTCGGTTGCCATGCAGCGGGTAAATTCTTTCATCATTATGGGCATAATCTCGCCCATTTTATCGGCAAAATAGCTAAGAGAAACTACAGGCATATTTAAGCTCCTTAATAGTAAATATACTTAACTATTAATGCTATTAAATATAACGCAAAAACAATTAATGTCAAGGAAAATTTGGATTTTTTTGCTTAGAGATTTTAATGCGGGCGGGAAAATTGGGGTCCCTCTCGTACCTTGGCATAAAGGACTGCCAAGTACGCCCCTTCTGGGGCGTATGAGCCGAGGGGAAACCTCTCTGAATTACACAGGTTAATTATAGACTCAATACCTTAATATATCAAGAATATTTTGGGTTTAGAGAGGTAATTCCTCGCAAAAATGTCCTATTTGTCCGGTATTTTTTGACTGGATTTGACGTAACTATTCGAGAGATAAATGAATACAAAATGTCCACCTCTTTTAGGTGGACATGGGGTTATTTAAATCTTCTTGCCCTTATTTGATTATATTTTTTTGCACCAGTCGAGACCTTTCCCTAAGACAACCTGTCTAGGATCTCGCGCAGCGATACCAGCGCGATAGTCGTCTGTTGATCGGATAACGCGTAAGGGATAATAAGCGTATCGCCATGGACCATGGCGCCGCACGAATAGACGACATTTGGGACATACCCACAACGGCTGTTATCCTTCCAGTGAATAAGCGGTTCACTCAATCGGCCGAGTACACGCGAAGGATCACCGCGGTCAAGCAGAGCCGCGCCGATCGAGTATTGACGCAGCGGGCCGACACCATGAGTCAAAAGAAGCCACCCGCGCTCAGTCTCGATGGGAGAACCGCAATTTCCGATCTGCACGAACTCCCAGGGATACAAAGGCTCCATAATCGGGACGGCTTCATGCCAGAAATGGATATTGTCGGAATACATGAGGAAAAGCCTCTCATTATCGTTCCGGGAGATCATCGCGTAACGGCCGTTTATCTTGCGCGGGAACAAAGCCATCCCTTTGTTGACCGCCGCCGGGCCGTTTAAGGTGATCATTTTAAAATGAATAAAATCTTCTGTCTCCATTATCTGCGGGAGGATGACCTTCCCGTCATACGCCGTATAGGTGGCATAGTATTTTCCGCTTCCGTCATCGTCCCTAAAGAAAACGAAACGCGCATCCTCCATACCGTTCTGCTCGCTGGGCGAGAGCGGAAATAGAACACGCTCTGAAAGCGTAAACCGCGGATCGAAAGTGGCTTCGTAATTACATCGTGCGAGCCATAAGATCTTTTCACAGGTAAGCCTGTTGTCTAAAGTTATCGGATGATGCCCGATAGTATAGGTATTGACCTTATCCTGCAGCTGCTCCATGGTAAACTCAGCCGGTAACGGGTCCGTAATGTATTTTGAGCAGTCATTCTCCAGTCCCATTTCATAGAGTTTCCCGATGAAACATATCTTATCGTAAAGCGCGTTCGGTTTCGGTTCGGCGGTACAAGCGAAACTAGAAGTCTTATCGATCGATATAGATCCATATTGGTCTACGACCCCCGAACGGAATGCCAATGTGGATATATGCCCTTCACCTGTCGCGCGCAAAGAAATAATTACGCGTAACGAGCCGCGAGAAACCCCGGACTGATCGGGATGCGCGACAATAGAAGGATTAAAGAGAGCCGTTGATTCATATGAACGCTCACCGATGAAGTACGCTCCTATGAGAAGCTTGCGCGCTTTAGAAGGTAGGAAATCGGAAGGCATATATGCGCGGACGACTTCAAATTGGCGCTTAAGGATAACATCAAAATTATGGTGTCGCGCCGAAAAATCGCGCATGACCTTCTTTAGCTCTTCTTCGGCGGCGGATTCCTCCAGCGCCATAACGCGCGAGACGATCCTCGGGACGCGCGATTGATCAACGGGAATATACGGCCTGATAATGACGCACTCGCTATCAGGGGTAATGACTATACCGGTATTCTTTATCATTCCTCCAAGGGCTCCTTAAGACTTTCGAGAATATTTCCCATATGCGTCATTTCGGTTAGTGACAGAAGAAATGAAAGCGTAGATTCAGCGCCTTGATTGCGATTCACCCTGTCAATGTGAAGCCCATCACAGCATCCCCCCGTTACCGGGTCGTATAAGGAAATACCTAGATCATTACCTCCGAGGAACCATTGAAAAGCTTTTGAGGCCTCATCATACCACGCCTTATCTTTTGTGACGCGATAGGCTTCAAGACAAGCTGAAA
>Ga0315289_10013198_pt1 | contig 11580 bp, 13 predicted proteins | sample YL17G11_40_MG_FD_203452 | JGI IMG/M metagenome (GOLD analysis project Ga0315289, IMG submission 203452) | Sediment microbial communities from Yellowstone Lake, YNP, Wyoming, USA - YL17G11_40 | ecosystem: Environmental > Aquatic > Freshwater > Lake > Sediment | place: USA: Wyoming | collected... | reverse complement strand
GGCCCGGCCTGACTACATGGTGTGCCCGAGCTGCAAGGCCGAAGTGGAGATATGGACGGATGAGCCGCTGGCTCGCTGCCGCTCCTGCGGCGTCTGGGTGACGCACGACATCGGCGTTACCTGTATCGACTGGTGCCCGAAGGCGCCGGAGTGCATCGGTCTCGACTTGTACGAACGGCTGAAGCGAGCGCGGCCCGAGGGGCTGCCGGCGAATCCGTCCGGCGGAGCCGGCGGTTGAAACCGCGCCCGCAGGAGCCTCCAGGCGCGACTTCCAGTCGCTGGCTAGACGCGCACCTTGAGGGCGGCGGGAAGGATGCGCATGGTGGCCGGAGCGGTGCCGACCAGCTCTCCGTCGGCTTGGATGAGCAGCCGGTCCTCAGTGTCCACGCTCAGCTCGCGGGCCTTGTGCATGTGTACCTGCGGGAAGATGCCGTGCCAGCCGAAGTAGACGGACGGCAAGCGGGCCAGCAGGCCGGCGCGCGACAAGGCATCGATCACGACCACATCGAAGAGTCCGTCGCCTAAGTCCGCCTTGGGCGCGATGCGCATTCCCCCGGCGAAATAGCCACCGTTGCAGGCGAAGAAGGCGGTGTAGTGCCCCTCGGGTAGCGCCGCGCCGTCCACGCTCGCCCGCACACGCTTCGTGTCGTAGTGGCTGACGGAGCGGAATACCTGCATCAAGTAGGGGATAGTGCCGCCGCCGCGCTTGCTGCCGCGCTGGAGGAGCGCCTCTACCACCTCCCCGTCGAAGCCGAGGCCGGCGGCGTTGATGAACAGCCGCCTCAGCCGTCGCTCGCGCCCGTAGGTGATCTCGCCGAGGTCTATCGTGCGCGTCGCGGTGCGCTCGGTGAGGGCGCGGACGGCTGCCGGGAAGCCGCGTAGACCGAGCGAGCGCGCCAGGTCGGAGCCTGTGCCGCGCGAGATAAGGCCCAGACTGACCTCGGGAGGGCCCGTGCGCGCCGGGTCGGCGCCGTCCAGCAGACCGTTGACCACCTCGTTGACCGTGCCGTCGCCGCCGACGGCTATGACCGTCCCGACGCCCTTCTGCGCCGCTTGGCGGGCTAGCTCGGTGGCGTGACCCGGCGCCTCGGTGAAGCGATCGCTGAGGGCCAGCCCTTGCCGTTTGAGCAGCGAGCGCATGTCGGGCCACTCGCGCCCGACAGCGCCGCGGGCTGCCGTCGGGTTGACGATGACGCTGATCTCTGCTCTCTGCATCACCCACCGCTGCGACACGTTGTGGCTCAATGCGAAATAACACTGGGAACGGGCAGAGGGTGCAGCGCGCCTAGCCCAGAGTCAGACCGGCGACGGCGATGAGCCCCGGGCCGGCGTGAGCGGAGATGGCGGCACCCGGCTCGAAGATGCGGATACCGGCGCGCGGCAGCCCGGTGGCGCTGGCAAGTTCATCCGCCAACTGCTCGGCGCGCTCCTGCCGCAGCGTGTGGCCGACGACGATAGCCTCCAGCGGCGCGCGCTGCAGAAGGTCGGCAACTATGCGGCGTATGCCGCGCTCCCAGGTGCGACTGAGGTTGACCAGCCGCATCTCGCCGCCGGAGAACGTCAGAATGGGCTTGATGCTCAGGGAGCGCGCTGCCTTGTCCACCATGCCTATGAAGTGGCCGGCCCGGCCGCCGCGACGCACGAAGGAGATGGTGTCTAGCACCAACTGGATGCTAACCCGCGAGCGGACGTTCTGCGCCGCGCGCACGACCTGCTCCAGCGGCAGGCCCCTGGCTGCCGCCTCGGCCGCCGCCACGGCTTGCCAGCCGATTCCCCAGGAGATGCTCTCGGAATCGCAAACGGTGACCCGGTTGCCGAACTCCCCGGCCGCGGACCACGCGGAGCTGAAGACGTTACTGTGCCGGCCGGTGAGAGTCAAGCAGAGCACGTGGGCACTCCTCTCCAGCGCGGACTGGAATACAGAGATGAAGGCGCCCAGGGCGGGGCCGGAGGTGTGGGGCTGCATCCGTTCGGCCATCCGCCAGAATTGCTCGCGTGTTAGCTCGGTATCCTGATAGACACGGTTCCCGAAGCGGACGATGACCGGCACCACGGTGATGCCATAGCGATCGAGGACATCACGCGGGAGATCGGCGCTGCTGTCTGTAACTATCGCGATGTCTGTCATGCGAGGTCTGGGCATGCGCTCGGCAGTCGGCAGATGGCGCGCCGCCTACTCGCTCTCGTCCATCAGGCGCCAGTTGCGCCCTTGCTGCTGAAGGAGGTCGGTGAAGGCGACAAGCGCCTGCTGTGCCGCCTGGTGGGCCCCCACTTCGCTCTCCGCCGTGGCGACGATGTCCACCGGCAGGAGGCTATCACTCTTGGTCCACAGGGCGACGTAGGCCTTCAGGTAGGTGCCCCGTTGACCCTCCATGATGGACGTCATCAGTGGAGCCACCTCGGATTCGTGCATCTGAACGGCGACACGCAGGCAGCAGGTGCGGCGGCAGGCGCGCCGCGTCAGCACCGGCATGACGCTAGCATCGAAGGTGCCGACGAGCTCCTTGGGCGGGCCAGGCAATACGAAGATGTCCGTACCGTCGTGGCGCAAGCGCAGGGAAGGCGCCCAGCCGACCGGGTTGTGCCCGACCTCGGCTTCGGCCGGCACCGTGGCCATCTTGAGCGCGCCCTGGCTGAGCTGGGAGCGGTCGGGCAGGTTACGCCGCTCGACGAAGCGCTGCACCGTCTCCTCGTGCAGGACGAGCGGTTGCCCTAGCACCGAGGAGACGCAGGCAACGGTCAGGTCGTCGGCCGTGGGGCCCATACCGCCGCTGACGATGAGCACGTCTGGCCTACGGCCGAGCGCGTCGCGGAGCACATCCGTGATGTCGCTCTCCTCGTCCTGCACGGCGGTGATGCGGCGGACGAAGGCACCGATGCTGGCGAGGCGCCGGGCGACCCAGGAGGAGTTTGTGTCCTGGATGCGGCCCATGACTATCTCGGTGCCGATGGCGCAGATCTCGGTCTGCAGTGGGCGTTCGGGAGCGGTGTCAGACAAACGATTCCTCCCCAATGTGACGGAGTCAGTCTCACCCGCGGCGCCGCCGGCGGCAACTGAGCGCTGGCCACAGAGCCACAGAGAACGTGACGAGTGATTCCTGATGCGTGATCGGCTCGCTGTGCTTCAGCTCGGTCACGGATCACTCGTCACGGATCACGTTCTCCGTGTCTCTGTGGCTATTCCGGCTCGACTTCGCCAGGGAAGATAGCGGCCGCGCCGGTGTCCTTGCCCTGCAGCCAGTTGCGGAGCAGCGCGCTGAAGCCGTTGGCCGCCTCGTATTGCGGCCACTGGCCACAGCGGTCGAAAGCCCGGTAGCGAGCGTCTGGCCGCAGGCGCTTGAAGGCCTGGATGTCTTCGACTGGAACCTTGCGCGCCTGCTGTCCCCAAACGATCATCACCGGCTGCGCGAGGGCCGGCAGGTCCCCGGCAAGCGAGAGATTGAGCAGCCCGCTCCAGAGAGAGGCCAGGGCGAAGCGGGCCCCAGGCTGGTGCGTGGTTATCCAGGCGTAGCCCACCAGCTCGGGCGTCATCAGCGCCGGATCGAAGAACAGGCGGCTGCGCAGCTCGTGGGCGAGCGACGGCCGCGAAGCGAGCAGGTTCCAGACGAAGGTGCCGAGCAGGGGCGCCTTGAGCAGAGCACGCAGGCCGCGCCGCCAATCAGTCGGAACGCCCGTGCCTCGCTCGACGCCCGTAGGGCAGACGAGCACCAGATTCGAGACGAGTTGCGGCTGGCGGGCAGCCACTCGCGCGGCCAGGGGCGCCGCGACGCCGGCGGCGACCAGCGCGGCCGGTTCGCGCACCGCCTCGGCCAGAAAGTCGGCCAGCCACTGCTCGTAGGCGCCCGCCGTGTAGTCCGCCGCCGGGCGAGTGCTTTGGCCGAAGCCCAGCCAGTCGGGCGCGTAGACCCGATAGTCCTGGGCCAGGCGGTCGTAGGTTGGCTGCATCTGGTAGGAGCCTGCGGCGATGCCGAAGTCGTGCAGGAGAACGATCGGTTGGCCCTCGCCCTTGACGTGATAGTAGACGATGCCATCCCGCCAGGTGTGGATATCCGGCCGGCCGTCAAGCTCGCCGTGGATGGGCCGGTAGGCGGCGGCGACGCGGTGGTTCGCATACGCCATGCTGCCGGCCGCCGCGGCCAGACCCATCAGTGCCAACGTTCGGTTGCGCATAGCCTTCACGTCCTCCGCACACTCCACAGCGGCTCGTCACAGCCACCCGGTTAGGTGCGCCAGCAGGCGCGAGTAGTCCACGAAGTTGGGCCAGGAGATGTCAGGCGGCACGCCGTGGTCACAGCCGGGGATGAAGCCGCCCTCTTCGAGCAGCGCCGGCACGACGCGCAACACCTCGGAGCGCATCACTTCGCCGCCCGCGGCGAGAGCGCGCTTGTCGATGCCCCCCTCGTAGGCCATCTCGCGGCCGAACTCGCGCCGGAAGGCGACGATGTCGTTGCCCGCCGCCACCTCAACCGGCGTGTTGCAGTTGACGCCGCACTCGATCCAGACGGGGATGAGTTCCTCCACACAGCCATCGGAGTCCACGGTCACGATAGGGCAACCGGCGGCCTTGAGCGCGCTCCCCCACTCTCTGTAGGCGGGGGCGACATAGCGGCGCGTCATGTCCATGGAGATCATGCTGTGCGCCTTGTAGGCCATGTCCTCATTGAGGACGACCTTGTCAAGCTCGACTCGCTCCAGGATGGGCGTCAGCGTCTCCAGCACGAAGTCGATCCAGAAGCGCGCCATTTCATCCACGAACTCAGGCTGCTCGACCATGAGCAGGCAGAGGCCTTCGAAGCCGCACCACTCGCGCAGTTGCCAGAATGGCCCATTGACACTGAGCTGCAGGGGGTAGTCGCGTTCGCGCAGGGCCAGGCAGAGCGCCTCGAAGTCAGGGGGGAAGCGCTCGGCGTGCCGGGAGTCGTAGCGCCAGCGGATCCTCTCCTCGAAGTCCGCACGGTCTTGGACGGGGAACCGATGCCACTTGCGCGTCACAAAGTCCTTGGCGTTGCGGATGTACGTGTAATCGTATTGGTCGGAGATCTCGGTGATCGCCCCCATCCAGTCCTGCACGACGTAGTGGCCGTCGCGGTGCTCGAGCACCTTCTCCTCGAAGGTAGGGATCATCTGAAAGGAGACGCCGAAGCTGGTATAGGGCTTGGTGCTCTCCCGCTCCATGCCGAGGACCTCGAGCAGGTGCTCGCACCAGCTCACTTCCTCCGGCAACCCCTGCTCGTGCCAGGCGGCAAGCGTCGACTCGCGCGGCCAGCCCGGCTGGAACGGCACGCGGTCGGGCTTGCCGAAGAGCAGTGCCTCTCGGTAGCGCTGCCTGGACGTCAATCGCACCTCCCCACAAGCGCGTTCCGGTCTTGACCGTAAGTGGTCAATCGTGGTCCCACCGAAACACCATGCTGATGATCTCGTTGGGGCTCTCGGCGATCATGCGGTAGGCCTCCGGCGCTTGGCGGTAAGAGAGGCGATGCGTGATCAGCGGCTTCACCGCCAGCCAGCCCCCGCCCAGGGCGCGCGCGACCTCGCCGGAGTCGTCCCAGGCGCAGGGGAAGAAGACGGCGGCGCGCTTGGCGTGAGTGGGGTGGAAGTCGACCACGATGGGCTCAGGGTAGTAGCCCTGCATGATGATCTTGCCCTCGCGGCGTACCAGGTCGACGCAGGTGGGGAAGAGGCCGGCCTTGCCCGTGGTCTCGGTGACAACGTCCGCGCCTTCCGGCCTCTCGGCCTTCACCAGAGCCGCGAGCCGATCGCCGCCGGCATCGATCGTCACGTCGGCGCTGTAGCGACAGGAAGCTTGCACGCGCTTCTCGATCAGGTCGCAAGCGAGCACGCGCGCGCCCCGATGGCGGGCGAACTGAGCCGACATCTGCCCGATCATCCCCTGGCCGATCATGCCGACGAGGTCACCGGCCTGGACGTTGGCGAGGCGGTTGCCGTGGCTGCCCACGCCGACCATGACGAAAAGCGATGCCTCCTCTAGATCGGCAGCATCCGGCAAGCGCCACACCTGGTCCTCAGGCATGACGGAGTAGCCGGTGTGGCCGAGCCAGGAGCGCCGCTCCAGGTCGGCGTCGAGCAGGCGCGTGCGCGATAGGAGGACGCGATCGCCTACCTTCAGGCCGCTGACTTCCAAGCCGACGCGATCTACGATGCCGCTCTTCTGGTAGACGGTGGCGAAGGGGTAGGCCTCGGACTGGCGCTGGCCCATGCGGTTGTACGTGCCCAGGTAACAGCCGCGCTCGGTGCCCAGGCTGACGCCGGAGTAGACGGTGCGCACGCCCACCTCGCGCGCCCCTGGATCGGGCAAGAGCACCCGGCGTACTTCCGCGCTACCGGGCGCCGGGAAAACCACCGCCTCGCTCTCGATCGGCATCTCACTCCTCCAGGCTGAGCGTCACGCGAATGGCGTAGCGCCTCTCGAGCAGGTCGAACGCGTCGGCGACCTGGCCGATGGGCAGGATGGTATCCACGAGGGACATGGGGTCGAAGAGGCCGAGCCGCACCCAGTCCAGCGCCTGCCCGTGGACCCGCTCCTCGCGCGGCGCAATGAAGTGTAGCGAGGCAGCGCTTGGCGCGCTCGACCAGTCCATCTCGAAGCGCCTGCTCGGTGGCACGCCGTATTGGCCGATCTTGCCGCCGGGAGCCAGCAGCGCCAGCCCCTCCTGTAGCAAGCGATTGTCGCCCACGGCGTCGATGACGTGGGTGCAGCCGCGCCCCGCGGTGGCCTCACGCGTGGCTTCGGCGAGAGCCTGCTCTATTGTGTTGAGAGCGTAATCCGCACCAATCTGCGACGCTACCTGAAGGGGCCAGGGCCGGCGCCCGACGGCGATCACCTGCTCGGCGCCGAGCAGCTTGCAGACGCGCACGAAGGAGAGGCCGACCCCGCCGACGCCGAGGACGGCGACGCGAGCGCCGGGGCCGACGCCGAAGTCCTGCGCCCAGGAGAGGGTCTCCTTGAAGGTGATGAAGGCGCCGGCGCCGGCCGGGTTGAGGCTGGGCGGCACGACCTGCTGCGCCGCGGCGAAGGCGGGAAGGTGCGGCTCCTCGCCGCGCGGCGTGTCCTCGAGAATGGCGCGAGAGTCGGCGACCAGGCCCGATTCGGCCATGCCGCCGAAGGTGCTGCTGTATCCGCCCAATGTCTCGCCGGGCCGCACCGCCACCGGCCGCAGCACGACGTCTCCCTCGCGCAAGTAGCGCACGGCCTTGCCGACGGCGACGACGCGGCCGATGGACTCGTGCCCGAGGATGGTGGGATAGGGTGCGATCCAGGGGAAGGCGCTGGGCCCGGCGATGATGTGGCGGTCGGTGCCGCTGCAGATGCCGCAGTGGCTAACGCGCACCAGCGCCTCGTAGTCGCCATGCCGCGGCTCCGGCACGTCCTCCATGCCGAAGTCAGCGGGCCCGCGAACGACGACTGCCTTCAAAGAGATCCTTCCCTACCCGTAAGCCCGGCTCATTGTAGCACTGGCAGCGGCGCAATCGAGCCGGACTCCGCCTATCGCCGCTTGTAGACGCGGCTTCTGTGCTCTATGCGGCGTACAACGATGGTGCCCGGCTCGTCCAGGTTCACGAGCACGCGCCAGTCACCGACGCGAATCCGGTGCCCGTACTCCGGCGGCTGCATATGCTTCAGGTCACTATGGCCCGTCTCTGCAAAGCGCACTACAGCCTGCACTACCCGCGCCGCAACCTGCTTGTCTAGCTTCGCCAAGTCGCGCTCGGCTGCGCCGGTCCAGGTGAGACGAAGGCTCATATGCCTAGCCTGCGGCACAGTTCTTCAGTGGTCATCACCCGGCCGGCGGCGACGTCTGCATCTGCTTCGGCCAAGTCGGCGATCGCCTCGTCGCTCAGTTCGCCTTCGTCGTCCACCGGCGCATTGGCGAAAGCTGCCAACACCGGATCTTCTCGCTCTCCCACCAATCCTCGCAGCATCCGAGCGGCGGCGCTCAGGTCTTCATCTGGAACGAGCTCCAGCAGCCTGTGTGCTTCTTCCCTGTCTGCAGGCGCTCTTGCCGGTACCGCGCTCACACTCGCCTCCCCGGTCGTATCCTGCGGTCTTGAGACCGAACTCAGGACGACCCTAACGCATTGCGGTTCCTTTCCTCCTCACGCCAGTAGTATCAGGCAGTCTCGGCGGGAAGAACGTGGCCCGCCACCGCACTTGGTTGACTGTGCCGCGATTCTAGCATTCGCCGAGGGCGTAGGAAACCGGCGGCTTCCTGGACTGGCCCGCTAGCGCACCACCCCGGCTAGGAAGTGCAAGGCATTGAAGCGCTCGAAGGCCGCGAGGTAATCCTGGGCCTGGAAGTGGATGGTCCTGCCGTCGACGCGGGTGACGGAGTCCAGATACTCGGCGGAGTCGGCGTAGGAGGGGTCGGTGAACGTCACGGACACGGTGGTGGGACTGCTGAAGGTAAACGGCCTGTACTCCCCGGCGCGTGAGACGGCGTCGCGGGCCGCCTGCTCGATCAGGTCGCGTGCCTTCGCCAGCGGCAGGCAGCGCCCAGCCGACCGGCTGACGCCCTCCTTGACGGCAACGGTGGTGACGTTGCCGAGAAGCGCCCTGGCTTCCTCGCAGGCAGCACAGTCTCCCGCGACCAGGCCCACGGGCACGCCGTGGAAGCCGCAGAGCGCGGCGTCGGTGCCGATCTCGCCGACCTCCACGCCGTTGACGCTGAGGGAGAAGACATGCCCGGCGAAGGTGTGGGCCATGACGCCGTGCAGCGTGCCCGCCTTGGCGTGATAGCCGAGGAAGACGGCAAGGTCGAAGGAGCTGTCCACCTCGGCCATGTGGTTCATCGGTTTGGGTTGGCCGGAGAGGAAGCCCACTCTCTGGTCGAGCAAGTCGGGGAGCAGGTTGCGCATGTTGCCGTGGCTCTCGCCGGCGAGGACCTCGTCGGCGCCGGCGGCGAAGGCGCCGCGCGCGGCGGCGTTCACCTCCTCGGTCATGTACCGTCGCTGCACCTCGACCTGTGACTGATCCCACTGCACCAGGCCGGCGATGCCCTCCATATCAACCGCTATGAATACCTTCACGGAATACCCCCTGTTGCTTGTGTCGGCCGAACGCCGTCGCCAGCGAGTAGTCAGGCTGTGACTGTCTGCCTACAGCTCGATCCAGTAGCGGCGGACTCTACGTGGTGGGTAGCGGGCGAGAGACTCCGACTGGCGAGGACGCCGCCGTTCTTCTCGATGATGCGCGCCGAGGCGACGTTGTCCTCATTACAGGTCACAAGGACGCGTTCGAGCTCCAACCCGCGTGCCTTTTCCAGCGTCAGCGCCAGAATGGCCGTGCCATAGCCACGGCGCCGCTCCGGTGGGCGGATGGCCTAGCCGATGTGACCGCCGACATCCTCGAGCGACGGTGTGAGGTTGTGCCGCAGGTTGCTGCGCCCCACGATGGTGGTGCCACCACGTAGCAGCCAGTAGGTGTGGAACGGTACCCATCCCGCTCGCAGGTTCTCCCCGCGCGACATCTCCTCCAACCGGCGCACGTAGCCTGCGAAGTCCGCACACATCTCCTGCAAGTCACATACTATCCCGCCGCACTGAGCGAACTCTGCGGTCATAGCGAGCACTTGCTCGCGGAAGGCCAGGGAGGGGGAGACTAGCGCGACGAGATTGTGACCGGCGCCTGTGGCCCTGTGCGAGAACGAGTTGCCGCAGATAGGCCCACTCACGCTCGCCTACTCCTGCCAGCCGTACGTGCCGAGCACCTCGGCGAAGTAGATGGTGTGCTGCTGGGCGACAGGCCGTTGGCGGTGGGTCGCCGTGAGCAGCATGTGCGGCGGGGCCACCTTGGTGTAGAGGCGGCACTCCACGTTGATCGGGCACTCCAGGATCGAGGGCGCCCTGACGTGCAGACTTGGCACTGGCGTCAGGCCGGCGGCGGCGAACTTGTCCATGTCGCGGCCGGACTCGGAGCCGCAGAGGGCGGCTGCTTCCTGGAGCGAATCGTCCGGCACGGCGATGACGAACTCGGGCACCTCTTCCAGGAAGCGCCAGGAGTAGCGCAGCGGCGTGATGGCGATTACCAGAATGGGCTTCTCATAGTAGTGCGGCCCGAGCAAGCCCCAGCCGAGAGTGATGATGTTCTGCTTGCCGGCGTTGTCCACCACAGTGCAGAGGACACCGCCGTTCCGCATGCGCGACAGGATCTCCTCGGCGCAATCCCAGAAGTCAAGCTGCCTCCGTTCCTTCATTGTGCCTCCTGATGCCTCGCGTCGGTGCTCAGCCAAGCGCGCCCGCGCGACGCAGATAACCCTCGGTCTTCGAGCACAGCGCGATGCAGCGGCCACACAGGTTGTAGCTGAGGCCACGCCCCTCGGCCAGCCTCTTGGCCGTATCGCGGCAGGCGAAGGCGTCGAAGAGAGCCTCGCGTGGCAGGCCCAATTCCCACTCCTGCCCGGTGACTGCCCGGGCCGGGCAGCGGTCAACGCAGGTGCGGCAGCGACCGCATCGCGCCTCGTCCAGCGGCGTTCCCACGGGCAGCGGCGCATCGGTGAGCACTGTAGTTAGGCGGATGGCGGAACCGTAGGCCTCAGTCACCACCACGGCGCAACGGCCGATCCAGCCCAATCCGGCGCGCGTGGCTGCCGTCTTATGCGGGAGGACGGTGCTAAGCGTCGCAGCATCGACACCCGCCTGCGACGGCGGCCAGGTTACCGCCTGGTGGCCGTGCGCCATCAGGATACGAACACTCATCTCGCCTAGACGTGACAGATGCTCGTTACGCCGGTGGTACTCGGCCACGTACTCCTCGGTCGGCCCGCGGCGGATCGCCGCCACGACGTAGGGGTCGAGCGCTACGGCAATCGACACGGCGCGGGGCAGGCCCTGCCTCGCGGCGGAAAGAACCTGCAGCATGTCAGCGAAGCCGACGAGAGCGGCGCCGTCGCTCAGAAGCGCTTTTCTCAGTTCCCTCGCCAGATCGCCCATGGGTTCCCTTTCATACGCGTAGCGTGCCGCGCCGCCTCCGGCAGCGTGACGTCACATGGCCGTCATGCGCAGTGTGCGCGTGTCCTGCTCCTTGCCCGTCGGCACGCTGATGAGGCCGTATAGCTCGGGCCGGCGCGTCTGCATCCAGCGGTGGCCCGTGCTTTGCCCGGGCAGCGAGGCATCCAGATCGGCCACGACCATGTCGTCGTCCGCCTTCCACGTCTCGCTCAGGATGCGCCCATAGGGGTCTAGGATCATGGCGTTACCGGTGCGGATCTCATCATCGTCCACACCGACGCCGTTGGCGAAGACGAGGAAGATGCCGCTGTCGTGTGCCCGGCTGGGCAGCCAGCGCATCAGCCACTCGCGCCCTTTGGCCCCGCGCAGCTCGGCCTCGATGGCCGCCGGATTGGCGCGGCGGCTGTCCCAAAGGGAGCGATCGATCCCGCCCATGGTGTTGGGGTCCTTGAGGGCGCAGCCACCGGTCTGGTGGGGCGCCAGGAGCACCTCGGCGCCAAGAAGCGCCGTGATGCGCACGTTCTCGATGATGTTGTTGTCATAGCAGGTAAGCACCCCGATGCGGCAGCCGTGAGGGGTGTCGAAGACGGTGTATTCGGAACCAGAGGTGAGGTA
>Ga0315289_10013197_pt1 | contig 11581 bp, 6 predicted proteins | sample YL17G11_40_MG_FD_203452 | JGI IMG/M metagenome (GOLD analysis project Ga0315289, IMG submission 203452) | Sediment microbial communities from Yellowstone Lake, YNP, Wyoming, USA - YL17G11_40 | ecosystem: Environmental > Aquatic > Freshwater > Lake > Sediment | place: USA: Wyoming | collected... | reverse complement strand
AAATGAATGATAATTGCCGAATCCCGCATTCATCATTCAGACGTTCTCTCATCAGGCGGCCTGCGACCGCAAGCAAACCCGCGACCACTGGTCGCGGCCTTACAACTCAACAAACTACTGTTCTTAATGCGCGCAACTTGCCAACATTTTTCCACCATTCAGTCTGAATCCCCAAATCCCCAAATCGCTAACCTCGGACCTCAGATCCCTGACCCCTGATCCCTACCCATGCGCGTCCTCTCCGGCATACAACCGACAGGTCGATTCCACTGGGGCAATTACTTCGGTGCGATCCGGCAGTACATCGATTTGCAGCATCAGGCGGAAGACGCCTTTTACTTCATCGCCAACCTGCACGCGCTGACGACGATCCGCAGCGGGCAGGAGCTTTGGCAACTGACGATGGATGCGGCGATCGACCTTCTGGCCTTAGGGCTCGATCCGGATCGAGCCACGTTGTTCTTGCAGTCCGACGTGCCTGAGGTGAGCGAATTGTGCTGGCTGCTTTTGACGGGCGCGCCGCTGGGCCTCTTGGAGCGTTGCCATGCTTACAAAGATAAGAAAGCCCGGGGAGCGTCGGCCGATGCCGGCCTGTTTGCCTACCCGGTGCTGATGGCGGCCGACATCCTGGCGTACGACTCCGACACGGTGCCGGTCGGCGAGGATCAAGTGCAGCACATCGAGGTGTGCCGCGACCTGGCGGCCAGTTTCAACCGCACTTTTGGCGAAACCTTCGTGATGCCCAAGGCCAGGCTGCTCCACACCTCAGCCCGCGTTCCCGGCACCGACGGTGAAAAGATGTCCAAAAGTTACGGCAATACCCTGGAAGTGTTCGAAGAACCGCAGGTGTTAAGAAAACAGATCATGCGGATGGTGACCGACTCGCGGCCGATGGAGCAGCCGAAAGAGCCCGAGTCCGATGCCCTGTTCCAGCTCTACTCGCTTTTTGCCAATCCGCAGCAACGCGAGGAGATGGCCGCCAGGTACCACCGCGGTGGGTTCGGTTATGGCATGGTGAAGCAGGCCTTGGCCGATCTGGCGGAGGGTTTCTTCGCCGAGCCCCGCCAGCGACGCCGGGAGCTGGAGGCCCATCCGGAAAAGGTGCGCCAGATCCTCGGCGACGGTGCGGCCAAAGCCCGCCGCAAGGCCGGCGAAGTCTTGCAACGCGCCCAACGGGCCTGCGGCGTGAAGGCGCCACCGCTTTTCTCACGGCAAAAACTGCGCTAACATGGTGGCATGCAAGGCCAACCAGCAATCAGCGGAGACCCGATGGAGCCGTGCGGCGGCGGCCGGTTCTCCTGGGCGGGCTTGTTGATGGGGCCGCCGACCGGCGTGTTGGTGGGGCTGGTGGCAGCCCGACTCGCCGAGAGCGCCCAACTCGAACTGCATTTTACCCCACTGGTGCTGTTTCCCCTGTTGATAGGAATCGGCCTGGGCGCGATCGTGGTCGGCCTGGTTCGCCTGGGGCAGGTTGGGCACCGGTCTACGATCGTGTTGGTGACCGTGTTGGCCGTGGCGGTCGCCGTGGCGGGACAGCACTATTTGCAGTACCAAGCGTCCCAACAACAGACGCAGTGGTTCGACACGGTCCGCCGAGCGTTTCCCGATCTGCCCGAAGACCGCATACCCCAGGCGCCGACGGGCTTTTTCGATTACTTGCAGGGGCAGGCCGCGGCGGGACGGCCAATCGTCGGCAACTATGTCGCGCGGGGCGCGGTGGCGTGGCTAAGCTGGGTTGTCGATGCCTTGCTGGTGCTGGCCGCCGCTTTGGCCATGGTGATTCCCGCCATACGCCAGCCGTACTGCAATCAGTGCGGCAGTTGGTATCGCACCATACGCGGCGGGCGGATCGATGTCGGCACCGGGCAGCGAGTGGCCGCGCTGGCGGGCCTGGCTGCGCCCGAAAAGCCGCTGGCCGCGCGTTACCGGCTGGCTAGTTGCATGGGCGGTTGCAGCCCGACGCGATTGGAGCTTTCCTGGGAAGGTACTGGCGGCGAAAGGTCCTTAGATCAGTCGTGTCTCGATGCCGCCTGCCGGAACCGTTTAATGCAAGTGCTCGATGAAGTGCAAGCAGACGGTACGCAGTAGACGGTAGGCGGTAGGCGGTAGGCGGTACAAAGTGCGGAGTAGGTGGCGAGTAGTATCCAGCAGACGTTCATCATTCATCATTCTGCATTCATCATTCAGACTTCTGACTTCTTCTCCAATCCCTAATCCCTGGCCTCTGGCCTCTGGCCTCTGACCCCTCCTCCCATGCACGACATTATTGGAATCGGCACCGATATTACCGAATGCCTGCGGATTGCGCGGATGATCGAACGGCACGGGGAGTTGTTTATCAACCGCGTGTATACGCCCGACGAGATTACCTATTGTCAAAGCCGCAGGCAGGCCACGCAGCACTTCACCGGCCGCTGGGCTGCCAAGGAAGCGATCCTGAAGGCCCTCGGCACAGGCTGGCGACGGGGGATCAGTTGGCGCGACATGGAGATCCGCAACGAGCCGAGCGGCCGGCCCGTGGTGGCCGTGCGGGGCGGGGTCAAGGAACTCGTCGAACAGCTCGGCATCACCAAGCTTCTGGTCAGTATCTCCCATTGCCGCACCCATGCTACCGCCTACGCCATCGCGGTCGGCGGAAGGCAGGCCAAGGAGTGAAGGGGCGAGCGGCGAGGGACGAGGGATTAGGGACGAGGGGCGAGGAGAAAAATGGGATCAGTGCAATCATCGGCCCGTGCCTCGGCCACGGAACTGGGTGACGTTGGTCAACGAGGTCCAGACCGAAGGAGAATGGCAGGCGCTGCGCACATCGGTGCAGCCAGCGCGCCCGTTCGGCAAGGAACCTTGGCAGCAACAAACGGCGGAGCACTTGGCGCTGGAGTTCACGTTGTACCCATTTCTTCCATCCGGGTTTGCTGGTTGCGTGAGCATTCACGGGTTCCCGAGACATGCCCAATGCAATCGGCGCACCCCGAAGCATGCCCCGCTGTTTGTCTGCTTATGCAGTGGTGGGTTACGCTGGTTGCCTTCGTCGCCGCCAAGCATAGGCCAGCAGGCTGAGGGCACCAATAGCGAGGAGGACGAGGGTGGAGGGTTCGGGGAGTGGGGTAAAGCCACGCACGACGAACACTTTGTCGCTTGAAGTGCCCCATATTGAGAAGAGGAAGTCACCTGTCAAAGGATCGGTATATGCGCCCTCAGCGTGGGTCAGGCCATTGATGAAGTGGCGACCGCTGCTTACGACGGGGTCGCCGTTGTTGTTGACCTCATATGCGTCGACGACCCCTGTGTCAAACTTGGAGACTAGTACGCTGTCGTTGGGGAACAGAGCATTGCCCTTCGGGATAAACGTGACTCCCTCCAAGTCCGCACCTGACACCAAGTTTATCGCCGGCGCAACGCTCGCGATGTTGTAGGTGCCGTTCCCATCGGCGCTCAATGTAACGTCGTACCAGTTGCTCGCATTGTAAGAAAGCACCTTCGCGTGGCCAGCGCCCGGGAACCCGGGATAGGGGAAATTGATGGAACCCACCGATGAGCTGATTCCAAGAGGTGACAGGTCGATCAGTTTGTCTGGTCCAGTGCTGCCCGGCTTGATCTGGCCGAGATGATTGTCCGCTGCCCAGCAAAGGTAGTTGGCGTAGAAGAGGACGCCGCCGGGTCCATAGGCCAAGCCCCCGTCGATACCCCCGCCAACACCATACGCATCGGCGAACACCGTGGCGGTACCCGTCAGGCCGGTGATGTGCTTCTCTGCATCTCGCGTCACCGTCACCGCATATATCTTCCCGTCGGAGTAGTTTGCCCTGCCGCCGATTAGCAACGTATTCATGTCGCCGGCCTTCAGCGTGAGCCCTCCGTACGGCTGAGGCACTCCCGGTGCCGAACCCAACTCCATGAGGGTGTAATTCGCGCTGTAATAGGGATCGATGCTTGCCCCCAGCCCTTGTACCACGGCATACGGACTCCCGCCAAGAACAACCAACACCGCTGCGACTGAAATACGAGATTTCATGGCGATGTCTCCCATCTGCATGCGGTTGGGTGGCTTGCCGTCGGGCGGCACAGCCGTGGGTCGACTCGTCGAATATGCATGCTCACCCGACGCCGTGCGTCGTCAGAGCCGGCCACCCTACCCGTGTTCTGCGTGTCTCAACGCGACCTCCTGGATTGTTGTATGTCGAGCCAAAACAACGCCCTTCCTGGCTCAGAGTAACCCCATCCGCACGGCTTCATCAAGACTCTCACGCCTGGCATCACTGCGGCCCCAACAGTCGCCCAGTTTACCATCTAGCAAATGAATTGCCCATATTTCGCGCGCTCGAGGGAAAGAATAAGGGGATAACTCCAGTTATTGGGGGGGAACAGAACGACCAATTGGACTTATCCCCTTTTTCTTTCTGTTCTCTGATTTCTGTTCTTCCCGCAGAATCCGGCCGACTCTCCGACATCGTTGGCGGATGGCACCACCAATGGGGTGGTAAATCGAGAGCTAACGGCAAATTTTGCCAAACTTAAGGGTCGTAACGAGTCGATCAACTCTAACGAAGGTGCCGATCTTGTCGATCCGCGGAACTTTTCCGCAAGTGGCATCGGACCACCATTTGGGGAGGGGGGTAATGAAACGGCCCGTGGTGTCCGTGGTGGCCCTGGCGATGCTGGCCGGCATGACGACCGGTCGGCTGCTGGCCGAGGGCCAACCAGCGGCCAAATTCTTCTCAGTCGCACAGATCTTTGGTGAGCAAGGCGGAAGCACGGCCCAGCCCGGCTATATGATCGCTGCCAGTCAGCCTGGCGGCGGGGCCGCCTTTGGGTCCGCTCCCGCAGGCAGCATGCCCAGTTATGGGCCTCCCGGCGTCTCAAGCTACAATCCCGGCGGGGTGCCTTCCGGCGCCTTGGGCAGCGCATCGCCTTGCGCGCCAGGGTATGCAACTCCCGGTGCGACATCCTGTTTCTCGGCCGATGGGACTGACGATGGCTGCGATCCGGCGGAAGGCGCTGTGCGGCGAACCGTTCCGTTCGCCTGCCGGTGGAAGGTCGCAGTCGGGGCTGTCTTCTTGTACCGTATGGGTTCGTCATCATCGCAGATGGTTGTGCGAGACTTCCTCTCGGGCGACGAGGTCCTTAACGCCCAGAGTGTCCAAGCAGACTGGGGCAGCGGACCGCAGATCGATGCGATGTACAACCTCGGCTATCGCTGGAACTTGGAGTTATTGTACTTCAATGTGAATAACTGGGAGCGGGATCATACGATCAGCAGTCCAAGTTTTGCAAGATTTCAGGCGCCGGGGTTAGGCGAAGATTTCCTCTTCAGCGATGTCACCTCGCACTACGCCTCCCGCCTGCACAATGCCGAAGCCAATCTCCGCTGGCACTGCCTGCCGCACGTCATTACGCTCGCCGGTTTCCGCTTCATGGACCTCCGGGAAGAGGCGGAATTGATAGGCTCAGACGTGAACTCGGGCCTGCTCCCGGCCGACACGGCCGCCACGCTGACCAACAACCTGTACGGCCTGCAGATCGGCGCCGGCCTGGATTTCTGGGGCCTGGGCAGGCGGTTCCACTTCAAGCCGATGGTCAAGGCGGGGATCTGCGAAAACCAAATCCGACGCTCGGCAACTCAGAGCACCGTGTTCGGCGAGTGGTCGTCGCTGCACGACACGGGCAACCATCCTTCCTTCGTGGGCGAAGTCGGCGTGATGGCCACCTACCGACTGACACCGCATTTGGGCCTGTTTGCCCAATGCGAGGCCATGTGGCTGACCGGCGTCGCGCTGGCGTCGGACAACCTCAGCGTCCTCGGCACCATCCATGCCGACAACGACGCGTCTTTCCTGGGCGCCCAGATCGGACTTCAAGGGAAGTGGTAGCCGCGGCGAATGGTCAAATGACCAAATCCGAATGACTAACGACAATGACCGGTTCTGCGGCATTTCCTTGGTCTTTGGTGCTTAGTCATTAGGTCATTAGTCGCTGGTGCTGGGTCGTTGGTCATTTTCCGCCCCTGCTTGTGTGCGGCAAGTTTCTCCGGCGGCGTGCATCGCGCCGGGGACGGGGGGCGTTTTCGCGCGGTTGGGCCAGACTTGCCGTGAACGGTAACGCGAAAACGCGCCCTGTCCCCTTCGGCCTATCCCTGGCGAGCGAAAATGCCCCCGTCTCCCTTAGCAATCTATCCCGCGGGCCAGTAACTTCGCGCTGATCGCCAAACTCATCCCATGTAAAGAAATTTGACAATTGCTACCTTTTGGTGTAATCTGAACCCCAGGACCGGAGGTTCCTGCTTATCCCTGTCATCTCATCATGGAGATCCTGTGATGCGTCTCCTCTCGTTCAGCCGCGGCGGAAAGCGCACCCGCCGATCTTCCCGCCATCACCACTGGCAGCAGCCGCGGCACGATCATCGCCCGCTCCGCATCGAGCCGTTGGAGAGCCGCGAGTTGCTCTCGGTGGCCATGCCCGGCTACGCCGTGCCGCACTACATCGTCCGTGGCGCCGGCAAGGGTGTCGCACCCATGATCACGGCAGGTCCCACGGGCATAACACCAGCGCAGATCCGCCATGCTTACGGCTTCGACACGATTACCTTCAAGAAGGGTAGCATTCCCGGCGATGGCAGCGGCATGACGATCGCCATCGTCGATGCCTACGACAATCCCAACATCGCCAACGACCTCGTCCAGTTCGACCGGGCGTTCGGCCTGCCCGACCCGCCCAGCTTCCGCAAGGTCGACCAAAACGGCGGCACCAACTATCCCGCGCCTAACGCCGGCTGGGCCGGCGAAATCGCGCTGGATGTAGAATGGGCCCACGCCATCGCACCGAAGGCCAACATCCTGCTGGTCGAGGCCAATGACGCTTCTCCTGGCAATCTGATGGCCGCGGTCGATTACGCGCGCCGACAGCCCGGCGTCGTCGCGGTGTCGATGAGTTTTGGCGGCGCCGAGACCTTGAACGACGCAACTTACAACGGCATATTGACGACCCCCAGCGGTCATGGCGGGGTGACCTTCCTGGCGTCGACGGGCGACACCGGGATGCCGGGCGGCTACCCGGCTTATTCGCCCAACGTCGTTGCCGTGGGCGGCACCACACTGACTCTCAACGGCGGCAACTACGGCAGCGAAACGGGCTGGAGCGGCAGCGGCGGCGGAATCAGCGTCTTCGAGGCCCAGCCGGCCTACCAGAAAGGTGTGGTCACGCAGAGCACGACCTTCCGCACCATCCCCGACGTGGCGTACGATGCCGATCCCGGCACGGGCTTCTCGGTCTACGATTCCTTCAACAACGGAGCCTCGCTACCTTGGTGGGTGGTGGGCGGCACCAGCGACGCCGCGCCGCAGTGGGCAGGCCTGATTGCCATTGCCGATCAAGGGCGTGCCCTGGCCGGCAAAGGGCCGTTGGACGGCCCTACCCAGACACTCCCCATGCTGTACTCCTTCGCCAGCAGCGATTTTCACGACATTACCACCGGGAACAACGGCTTTGCTGCCGGCCCCGGTTACGACCTGGTGACCGGCCGCGGCACCCCGTTTGCCGACCTGGTGGTCAAAGATCTTATCGGTGCCGTGCCTACCGCCGACGCCGGCGGACCTTACTCGATCAAGGAAGGCGACAGCCTAAGCGTCAACGGCAGCAGATCGACCCCTTCCAGCGCCAACGATCCGATCGTGCAGTACCAGTGGGATTTCAATAACGATGGCGTCTACGATGTTATCGCGACCAGCGCTACCACGACGGTCAGTTGGTCGACGCTGTTTTCGCTGGGCCTCAACAACGGACCGAAACAGTACACCATAGGTTTGCGGGTTAAGGCCCAGTCTGGCGCGTTGGGCAGCGCCACGGCAAAGGTTGACGTGGCGGATGTTCCGCCCGTCGTCGGATTGGCCGGCAGCCCCACGGTCAACGAGGGATCCTCCTACAATCTAACGTTGCTCTACACCGACCCGGGTGCCGACCCGGTCAAGTCCTGGACGATCAACTGGGGCGATGGCGCAGTCACCACCAGCATGGGCAATGGGCGTTCGGCCACCCACGTGTATGCCCAAGGCGGCCATACGTACACAATCAGTGCGGGCATTACCAACCCCGATGGAGCTTTTCCGGCCGGCAACACCGTTACCGTCAGCGTGATCGACGTGTCGCCGGTGGTCACCTCGATTGTTCCCACGGCGGCCGTCCCCACGCAGTTCCGCACCTTCAAAGGGACCTTTACCGACCCCGGCATCTTCGATACGCACCAAGCCACTTGGAACTGGGGCGACGGTACGCCGTCGACGGCCGCCGTGATCGTCGAAGCCAACGGGTCCGGAACGGCCTTCGCCGCCCACGCCTACGCAAACCTCGGCACGTACATGATCACCCTGACGGTTACGGAAACCAGCGGTCTCAGGGGTGCGATGACCAAGATCGTAACCGTCAGCAACGTGGCGCTGGAGTCCGACCCGGTCGACCCGGCGAGGACGGCCTTGGTCGTGGCGGGCACGGCGGGCAACGATACCATCCTGTTCGGGCCCGGCAACTCGGCGGGCACGATCCAGGTGGCCATCAATAGTCGGATCATCGGCACCTATGCACCGACCGGACATTTGATCACTTATGGCCTGGCGGGCAACGACAGGATCATGGTGGGCAGCAAGATTACCCTGCCCGTCTGGCTGTTCGGCGGCAATGGCGACGACCAACTCACCGGCGGCGCGGGCAGGAATCTGCTCGTCGGCGGCGCGGGCAACGACAGGCTTACCGGCGGCTCCGATGGCGACCTGCTCATCGCCGGGACCACGGCGTTCGATAACAACGAGCTGGCCTTGGCGGCGATCATGTCCGAATGGGAATCGAACGCCAGTTTTGCTGATCGGGTGAAGCACCTGCTGGGAACGCTGGGCGGCGGCCGCAACGGCCCCTACCGCCTCCAGGCCAACGCGACCGTGTTCGACGACAATGCCAGCGATTACATGAGCGGCGGTGCGGGAAGCGACATGTTCTTTGCGAATTGGGCGAAAGGTCCCAACGATTGGGCAGCCCGCAGGGATACGCTGCTCGATCGCACCTCCAGTGACCAGTTGATCGAGCTGGATTACCTGGTTGCGTCAGCCGCCCAGAAAAAAACCTAAGAGGCGTCGACGTCTTGGGGGATGGCCGGCGGGGCGACCAGGCACACGCGGCAGGGCGCGTGGTTGAGCACGTAATCGGTGTTCAAAGGCGGCGCTTCGTAAGAGGCCGAAGGGGGCGCAAAACTCAGCAGCAGCAGATCGTAGTGATTTTCGCCGGCCATGCGCACGATCGCCGCGGCCGTATCGCCCGGCGGCAGACGCTGGATCTCGACCTCGCGTTTCAACTGCCGGGCCCGCTCCAGGTCTTGCCGCACCAAGTCAGGCTCAGGACGGTTCTGGTCTTGCTCTTGGTCTTGGGCGACGACGGGAACCAGCGTCAGCGACACTTCGGGGTCGAGCATGGTCAAGGCGGCCTCGAACAGATCGCTGCTTTCGGGCGTGTCGTAATGCACCAAGAGCACGCGGCTGACGCCCACGCCCGCCGCCCGCAGCTCGGCCACCGAACGGGCCTGCCGCTCGCTGATGCGGGGAATCCGATTGCCGCCGCCGAGGTCGAGGTACACGTCGCGGCTGTGGCTGAGGATGCGCACCGTCAGCGGTTCCATGCGGCCTTCGTGCAAGTTGATCCAGTAGAAGGCGATCTGCTCCAACTGCTCGTCGGCCGTGTACTTGTTCGAGGCTCCCAGCACGACCTCCTGCGCGCGGAGGTTCGACGCGGTTTGAATGACCGCATACAAGGGGTTGTTGGTGGGCACGATCAGCGGTTGTACCTGCTTGCCCGCCTTCTCGGCGCGATCCACCACCGCCGTCATCAGTTCCCGCTCGTAATGATCCAGGGCGACGTCGCTCTGCGCCATATCGCCGCGCACGGCGACGTGCGCCGTCATCACGGCCACGTCGGTGGTCTCGGGGTCGGTTTCGGCCAGTGTTTTTTCCAGCATGAAGAGGTTTTGCGTCGAGCGGATGGCCACCAGCTTGCGATACGGTTTGCTGAAGTGCAACCCGGCGGGAGTGATTTCTTCCACGGTCCGCTGATTGAATTGCTCCAGGTGCCGATACGCGGCGTTGCCGCGGCGCCGCTCATGGTAGCGTTCGGAGGCCACAAAGACGGTGAAGAATACCGCCGAAAAGCTGAGGCCGCAGATCGTGGCCACCTGTTTGGTCAACAGATTCAAGATCATCGTCGCCAAGAGAATCAGAAACACGATGCCCAACCCGATCGGCACTTCGACGCCGCGAATGCGGATGTTCACCGGCACCTTGAACTCGCGGGGACTGCGGTCTTTGAAGCGCAACACCACCATCGCGAGGGCCGTAAAAACGAAATCCCACACCACGCCGAAGGCATAGGCCTCGCCCAACACGTACATATTGCCCTGGCTGGCCACGATCGTGATCAGTTGCAGGGTCACGATCAAGTAGAGCAAGCGGTGGCTGGTGCCATAGCGACGATGGGGCTTAAGGAACCACTCGGGCAGCACGCCGTCTTCCGCCACCCGGTTCAAAATACCGTTGGAACCGATGATCGCGGTATTGACTGCCCCGGCCAGGATGAGGAACCCGACGAACACCACGAAGGCGTTCAGCGCCAACCGGACCAGCGGCGGCCCGATGACGCTCATCGCCAGCCCGCCGATGATGTTGTCGGCATAGTCCTTCATGCGGATTTCATCGGGGATCAGCAGCACCGCCAGAAAGGAAACACTTGCCGTCAGCGCCAGGCTGTAGACAAAGACCACAAACGCCGCCTTCTTGAAGTTGGGCAGCTTGGGAGATTCGACCTCGCGGTACACCTGGGCCAGCGTCTCCTCGCCGCTCATCGCCAGGATCGAGTGCCCGAAGGCGATCAGCAGACCGATCACACCGATCACATTCCACCAGTGGCCCGGCTCGCGCAGGCGCCGCGCCAGATCGGGCCAGAGGTAGCTGATAAAGCCCAGCGGATCTTCCTGGTGCCCGGTGGCCTTGTTGACCTTCGGCCTGGGCCGGAACTCTCCGGAAGCAGTGCGCTCGGTTTCCGGCACGAGCCGACCGGTAGTCGGGTCGCGCAGCCACATCTCTTCTTGTTCGCCCGTAATACGGTCGGCGCCGGTCACCACGACGTATTCCACTTTTGGGGAGAGGTCGGGCGCAGTGGGAACGCGATTGGCCGGCCCGCGCAGGGCCAGGGTGATGCCGCACCACGCCAGGATCACAACCACCATGATCGTGGCGGCGAGCATGATCTTGAGCGCTTTGCCGCTCGATTCGTGAATGCCGATGACGTTCTGGCGGAAGAAATACAACGTAATGGCACAAGCAATGATGACCGAACCCCAGCGGCGAACCATGTCGGCCGTTTCGTTGCCCAGCGTCAGATTGGGGTTGAGCATGGCCAGCGAGTCCAGGGCCAAGCCCATCACGTACTGTCCCGCCGAGGCGCTGCTGATCGGTCCGGTCAGGATGAAGTCGAACATCAGGGCCGAAACGGACAGTTTGGCCAAGAATCCCCCCAGCGCCGCCGTGACTGCCCGGGGTCCCCCCCCGCGGGCGAG
>Ga0315289_10013195_pt1 | contig 11582 bp, 10 predicted proteins | sample YL17G11_40_MG_FD_203452 | JGI IMG/M metagenome (GOLD analysis project Ga0315289, IMG submission 203452) | Sediment microbial communities from Yellowstone Lake, YNP, Wyoming, USA - YL17G11_40 | ecosystem: Environmental > Aquatic > Freshwater > Lake > Sediment | place: USA: Wyoming | collected... | reverse complement strand
GAATTTTGACACCATATATAGGTTTAACATGTAACGTGATTCGCAGTCTGGAGGATGTCTTCAGGACATTGTGATCATGTTGGCTTTTTGGCGTGTTTTCGCTATTTGGTTGGATAAAACTTTACCCAACCAACCAACTTTACGAGGTTGAAGGATAATTTGAGCACCAATTCTTGCTCAAATGTGTAGTCACTCTCGCGCGCGCGAATAGCGTTTTTCTGCCTTTTCACCTCCTACGCGCGCATATGTCTTTCCGAAAAAACGTGATGACACGCTCGTCCAGCTAAACAAAAGAGGGAGACAAAGCATAGCGCGCTGCCTTGTCCCTTTATTATGTGTTGAAGTAGGTTGGTGAGACTGCTTTGTCTGGTCTTCCCAGATTTTGAGCTGCTTCTCTGTTTAGAACCAGGCACAATAGGCTGTAGAGCGAGTAGGAAGCGACGTTTCTTAAGCCTCTGACCTTGTTTATGGCCAAGCTGTACTGCGTCTTCAGGAAGCTGTAGACCGCTTCAATGTGAGGCCTCTTATGATACTCATTCTTCTGGTCTTCTGCTCCATAGGTTCGAAACTTCTTGTCCACCCTAAGGATGTCTCTTACTCCGCGTTTCTGGTTTGTCGGATACGGAATCACTGCCTCGTCAACAGCACTTCTGAGCTTGCCATCACTGTACTGGCTGTCAGCTATCACACTTCTCAGTCTAGCTGCAGAACGTTTGAGAATCAGCTTCGTCTTCTCCAGCATGTTCAGCGAGTGTTTCTTCTCGTTCTGGTTGGCAGAAGCAAAAACGCAAGTCAACGGAAGCATAGTCTGAGAATCGATGGACAAGTGTAGCTTGTAGCCGAGTCCGAAGGTTCTGCCTGCTCTTCCGACCCTGGCTTCCATGTCAGAATAGCCTTTCTGGCTATCCAACGGATGCCTAGTGCTCCAGGCCTTTATGAACGAAGCGTCCAATACGGCGTCAACGTCTTTTGCATCGTTCCGTTTCAAGAGCTTAACAACTTTCTCCTCGATTATCCTGGTGAGGTTGTCTTCTCCGACTTTGCGAATGAACCTGCTGAGAACGCTTCTGGAGTATCCCGTTTCGCCTGTTTTTACTAGGCACAGTTTTCTAAGCCGTGGATCGGCGTCTAGGAGCCTGGTCATTTCTCTTAGGCTGCGAACGCCCTTCATTTTCATAACAATGAAAGTTCTGAAAACCCCTAAGGGATCCCTTGGAGGTCTCCCAGGCCCAATCGTGTGAAAGCAACCGTGCACTGCAGCTTCAGCAAAACTTAAGTCTACGTTTTTGAAGAGGGTTTCTAGGGTCTCGTGTTCATCTTGCCCAGCTAATGGATTCACCTCCTAAGCTTGGACGCAAGCCACAAAATACGAGACCCCAACTGCATTAATTAATTTAGGGACAAGCCAGCGCGCTAGATGTATTCTACCTGTTTAATTGCTTCGTCGACTACTAAAGGCATGATTCACTTGATCACTAACCATGAACAGTTACTTGAGATAGCTAGGTCTCGGTTGAAGTTTACAGGAAATATCACAATTCAAGCCGTGCCTCAGTCAGAGGCTTCAAGTCCCGAGTTTGGGCTTCAACAGGCGTTGACCAGCTCAAATGCCGATGCGCTTCAGCACTCGATCAGATATGTAGTCGACTCTCGTCTACAAGACTCTGACTTATTTCATGAGTTCTGTCACGTGAAGCTAAATGAGATAGGCTTTAAGAGAGTTGAAATCATAATGGAACAAAAAGCAGGACTTTTTTCCAAATCTGAGCCAGAGCACAAAGAAATGAATAGAGCTGTTGTCTTTATTGCTGAGAGTTACGCAAACGCGTTGCTTTTCAAACATTTCAAAGATGAGTCCGAGCCAACTAGAGATGATTTGGACCACAGATTTCTCTTCACTTCGTCTCTTCGCGAGATTGTGGCAAGACTAGGCTACGACGGGATTGCCCAAGCTGCTGTGCATCGCATTGCCAAAATATGGTCGGGATATGATTTGGATGTTGAGCTACGTGCGGCATTTGAAGAAGCCTTTAGGGGAAGCAGTGTGCTTGGGATTTACATCAAGTTCTGCTCGATCATGTCTGAATTGCCACCAATTAGAGAATGCGCTGAACAGATCCAGAACATGACCCAAGCAGATATCGATTCAATCGTGCAGTGTGCATTGAAGCTGTTCGCGAATGAAGAAGAATGGAGAACGCTTCACCAGTCTTAATTTCAGCGCGCGCACAAAGTCAGTTGTCGGATCAGTTAGTACCTCTATTTGCGGGAACTAGAAAGAATGACGTCAGCCACTGTTTTTATGAACATGTATCCAGCATTTTGTCATAATTTCCGCCTATTTAGACGACCTTTAGAGTTTCTTGACAATTCCCAGACATTGTCATCTTTATCGAAAACCGCCACTCTTTCACCTTTTTTGAGGTTCAAGATGACCATGCGGTCGTTGTCAAAAACATCAACTTTGGAAGCACCTATTCCAAATAGCCCTTTCACTATGGTTCCAAAACTCACATCTATGTCTTTGACCTGCACAGGTGATTTTATCTTGACCATCTCTTCACGTCAGCTCGTCGTTTTCTCGATGACTAATCTCGCTCACTTTTCTTTTGTTGATTGCTTCTGAAGGAGGCTCTCAGACATTGCATCGATTATCCTTTTTGCCATGAGGATTTCGTCCATCTTTTCCTTCCTCTTTTCTTGGCTCTTGGCTAATTCATTGACTAGGTTGGAAAGTATATCTTCTGGAGCCAAGAACTCCTCAGGGTGAATTCTCTTGATGTCGTGAATATAGTAGTCATCTTGTCCTACATTGGATTTTATCAAGAATGAGCCGCTTCCAGTCAAGTATGATTCCTCTTCCAAAGCTACTCGTTGAACCTCGCCTTCGTTACCTTCAACTTCAAACCACGATTCAGCTACCTTTACGTTGCAATCGAATTCTTTCAGCAATTGTTGGATAGAATCAAACAAATCCTTGTACGCATCATGTATACTGCCTACTGGCCTCTCCGCTGAGGTATATCCTTTCAGAACCTTTTCTGTGATTTCGGAGATGTTTATCCCCAGCTTCTTTGCCTTCTCAACAACTTCTTTATCCACGCTTAGTGTAAGTTTTTCCTTAGGCATTTGACTCAAGACCTAATACGTATAATGACACGTGCCTTTATAAAGGATTACGTATGAACATACGTAACGTGCATTGACACGTATCCGCTGGAAAGTATTCATTTGCAGTGGTGGAAGTAAGCGTGCGCGGTTTGTTATGAGGGGCAAGTTTATGTTCGTTTTTTACCCCTCATACTATTAGCTTTTCTGTGATGTATACTGTATACTCGATTTCGATACTACATGTATCCTTCCTATTCCATTAACATCCATAGATGTGTCCTGAATCAGGTATACAGTTATTTGGCTGTCCATTAGAAGCCTAAACTTGGTTTTCCTTTAACCGTCGTCCGTCGTCGTGGTCGTTGTAGTAGTTCGTGGTCCGTCGTCGTGGTCGTCCGTCGTCCGTCCGTTGTGTGTGTGTGGGGGGGTAAAGTTTTATCCAACCAACCAACCAACTTTAACGACGTTGCGGAAAAGCTATAGCTGAACCTGGAAGAAATAATCGGAGTAGTGAAGGCGATGGAAAAACCAACATGGAAACCAAGAATTGCCAATCTGGCATAAGGCTTTTCTTGGAGCGCACACGGCTTTTATTATTAAGGGGATAATTTGGCAAAAGGAGAATGTGCACTCTGCAAAAAATACAAACATCTGAGAATGAGCCATATTATACCTAAATTTGTTTCGAAATGGTTGAAAGAAACATCAGCAACTGGTTTTCTGAGAGGGGTGAAGAACCCAAAGGAAAGAAAGCAAGATCTGCCTAAGCTACCTCTCTTGTGTGAAGATTGCGAACAAATTCTCTCGAGGCTAGAACACTATTTTGCTAGCAAGATTTTCTATCTGGTTCTAAACGAACAAAGAAAGGAAGTAGATTATGATGATAGACTGCTTCTATTCATAATCTCTCTAAGTTGGAGAACACTAAAAACTAGCTATTTTGATCAGGTGAAATATTCTCCTTGGATCAAGGAACATCTCGACAAGGCAGAACAAGTTTGGCGAAGATGCTTGCTCACAGAATCAGCAAATGGGGGACAATACGAGCATCACATGTTTTTTGTTGATTATGTGGAGAAGGAAACCAGAGTGCCAGCAAGGTTTCAATGGTATACCTTGCGAGCAACAGACTCAACATTGGCAAGCAACCAAGAAACTGTCTTTGCGTTTACACATTTTCCGCACATATTCTTTGTATCCAGCATTTTTCCATCGAGTTTTTCTGGTTGGAAAAACACGAAAGTTGAGAAGAATGGAAAACTCACCATGGAGTGGAAAATTGAAGACACAAGATTTGGAGACTTTCTGGTTAATAGAGGCAGAGAGACATTGTCTTCGTTGGGAGTTTCTACAGACAAGAATATCTTGAAATCTTTGAAAAAAGACCCAAAGAAAATGCTGAAATCTGAGTCTCTTAGAGTGATGATTGAAGAGGCAAAAAGAGCAAGACTGAAAAGAATAGGAGGATTCCCTAAGGGCATTCGATTCTTGATTGACATAGTCGAACGATCAGTCGATAATCCGAAATTGAATTTCATCCAACAAAGGTGGGCTAATTACACTCAACACATGGTTGCTGAAGCCCTTTCTCGTATTCCTTTGGATTCTGCGAGAATAATCGATGCGTTAATCGAATCCACAGCCAAATTGGCTGATGACAAACACAGACAAAACCATTGTGACTTTGAAACTGAAGAACTCATAGCAAGATTTATGGTTAGTATTTGTGACACCAAAAATGAACAAATTGAACTCCTTGAGAAAGCTCTAGATGCCCTAATAAAAAAGAAAGCTTTCAATGATCAAAGAATTATTGTTGTTTTTTCGCTTAATCCAAATGATGAAGCAATGCCGTATGAAACAGCATATTATACTGGGTGATCTTCTTTGTGTGTGTTTTTTTTATTTTTTTTGTTTTTTTAGAGAGAGAGTGAGAGAGGGTTAGAGAGAGGTTTGGGTTTGGGTATAAAACTCTACCTGAGCCCAACCAACCAAGATCTTCAGTTTTCACATTGTCATGGGTTGCTCTGCAATTTCTTTGGCGAGTCTGCGGTATTTCTCATGTATCTCCTCTGCCCTTGGTCGCAGTTCTTCTGGAAGGTTGGGATCATCATCTAATACGCTTTCCTTATGTTGGCGTAATCTGATTTTCGCCCAGTATGTGTCACGTTTGTGAAGGGCATATTTGAGTTCTGCTTCGATCGCATTGAAATGCGCTGTGTAAACGAGGATTTTCGGCGTTTCCATGATTACCTTCTTGTCTATTCTTCGCCCCATTTTCTTGAGTTCACCTATCTCCACCAGTTCGTGTATCATTATGTACTCGTTGTTAAGAACGTCCTGCAATGTTGTGGGATCATCAGAGAAAATCTCGCCAGTCATGTAATCATAGAATTCCCTTGCTGAAACTTCACTAAGATAGTGACCAAACTGCTCTAATGCCCATTTAGCTTTCCTGATCTTGGCATCAATTTCGCTTGACATTGACTCCACATCCATATTCTATCTGGTGGGTACGTTTAGTGTTTTTCGTTTGGGTTGAGGGTAAAGTTTTATCCCACACACAAGATAAAACTCTACCCCCCCACCAAGCCATCGGTAGCCTGCATCAATTCGACATAGACACTATCTTTCGTGCGAAATCGGAAGCCTTCTCCAAATCCGTTTGGCTTGGATGGTCTCGGGCTTCCTGAATGTATGCTTTCCATTCGCGACGTGACCCGATTATTGCGAAGCGTATTAATACTCGAATTCGAAGGTTTGGCGAACCTTGGCAGTGGTAGTATCTCTTGAAGTCGATTCGTTTTTCTTTGCTTATATTCTCGAAGGAATCTATGCATTTGGACGCCCATTTGTCGAGTACAGCCTGGCGCGCGCGATAGAACTATGTTTCAAAACAGTTATGTACAACCTATTCAAGATTCAAACGACAAAAACCAAATAACTTGGTGGATTCTAGTTCTAATACCAGTTTGGTAAAGGTTTAGGGGGCGAGAAAGAGAATGGACTTCGGAGACCTGCGAGACTATGGTGATGAAATTCGAAGCATAAGACATTGGGCTCTTAAGCTTCGGCAGATCAGGGCTCCTATTAAAACGACTTGGGAAGAACCAGCTGATTGGGTGGTCAAAGATTCTAACCTTGGAGGGAAGGCTGTAACTGTCATCAGCATAACTTTGACTCCGACTGGTTGCGAATGGGCTAGCACAGGAGGATGCACGATGTGCGGCGAATATGAAGGCTCGACGAAGAATAATGTCATATCTCCGGAGTTTCATATAGCCCAATTCTCCTCTGCCATAAGCAAGTATGTTGCACAATACAAACCATCATGGATACGGATCAACCAAGAAGGCAACTATACAAATGCTCATGAAGTGCATCCATCAGCTCAGAAAACGATCCTCAGACTTGCAAGCATGATTTCGGGAGTTCAACGGATCACAATAGAATCGATGGCGAAATACATGAGCCAAGAGAGAGCAGAGGAGCTGAAATCGGCCTTAGCTTCAAATGTTGAGCTTGAAGTTGGAATGGGATTTGAAGCCGTGAACGATGTCGTCAGAAACGTTTGTGTTAACAAGGGGGAGACAATCCAAGACTATCACCGAGCCATTGAGCTCTTGGGAAGCCGAGGAATAAGAACCTTGGCATATGTCCTCTTGAAACCACCTTTTGTATCGGAGGGCGAGGCAATTGACGAGGCAGAAAAAACGATAAAGGCAGCATATGATTTAGGATTCGACGCTGTAAGTCTAGAGCCAATGAGTGTACATCAATTCACTCTCGTTCACGCATTGAATTTAGAAGGTCTTTATACCCCCCCTTGGCTGTGGTCTGTGATAAAAGTCGCAAAGGACGTGCATACTGATAAGGAGTTCAGAATAGGGGGCGTCGGATACTATCCGAGACCAGTCGATGTTTCTCACAATAGATGCAGCAAGGAGCCTGACTGCAACAGGGATTGTTGGAGCGCAATCAAGAAATACAACCAAACGCGGAATTTCGACGTCTTGAGTAATCTGTCATGCAACTGCCAACGTGAGTGGGAAACTGAGTGTCAACGTGTTGAAGGTTCACTAAAGGAGAGGATCAATGCGCAGATTGCGAGCCTTAGCTACCAGAAATACTTTGACTTTGTGAATTCTCAGAGAGCAGTGAAAAGTCCTGTACTCGAACATGCGCTACCTAAAGTTGGTGGAACGCAATATGGTCAGCCTATCTCTTAGTCGAATGATAACGATACGGTTCTAACCCATGCTGTTTTGTCGCTTCGGGGATTTCTCGTGGGTAGATCCGTTCTAATTCATACTGCTTACCACGTTGATAGTGTCCGAAGAAATCACTGAGTTTGCTTCAAGCGCGGACGTTTGCTAGCCCTTGAAGTGCTCAGCTACTGTTGCCACAGTATCAGGTTGCCCATGCACCTTGAAGTGCTCTCTGTAAAGAATCATAAGCCCAAGCAATCCCAAAGGACCGTAAAAGCCTCTCATATTCACGTGTTTTTCGTTTACGTCAACTCGAGAATCGCGCGGCTTGTATGCTACTTTCTCCTTCAGGTAAGACTCCTCTTGGATTATCCACGGTCGTCCCTTTGTGAAATCATTCGCTGCATTCTGAAGGCGTTCTTGACACGACTTCTCCGAATCATTGCAAAGCCGAAAGACCGCCCTTGACCCCCAGTTGATTGAAACGTCGGAGCCGGCGTATTTGAGGTAGAAGCGCCGCTTGTTTCTAGGAAGCCTTGAAAACTCGTCAATTGATAGCTTCTTTCCATCATCGATTTCTATTCCGTCAGGCAGAACTGGAACGCTGCGACAGATTAGGTTTCGGGTCTCTTGTGAGAAATATTGTGCCGTTTCACTCCAGAACGGGAGTGCCAGAGAACCCTTCGAATCAAAAAGCAAATTGGGCGGCAGATCAAAAAAGATTTCGCCTTTCGCTGCCTTTTCCAACCGATCTTTGAAATAGTTTTCGGCAACGAGACCATAGACGGAGTGTGAGCGTACGAGTCGACAATTCATAGCCTCGACTCCGCTGTCGAATCCAAAGTAACGAAGCTTGGGTCTCGTTCGCTGAATGAAGTACAGTACTCCTCCTGGGCGTGATGAGTTGTCAAACAGGTGATGAACCATGGGTCTGTCTTCTTTGGTCAATATAGCGAGGCTGTCCGCAAATCGATCTGCTATCGAGTCTGACTCGTAACATCCTCCAGCAGAATAAGCATCTTCGAGTACAGCATATTCTCCCCAAAGACTGCCTGGACATTGAAACTCGCAGGTACGACCTGGCGCTGGATCATCGGTTCGATAGTAAAGAGGTTTTTTGGGGTACTTGTTCATGATTGATTTGTGGAAATCAACGGAAATATGAGCTGGTGCATCTCCCAAAAGCAGATTCAGCACTGTCGATGAGGTCTTTTGTTCCAAAGCGTCCTTGAGGACGCTTAAAGCTTGCGAAAAGAAATTATCGATTGCGATATGTCTATTGGCATACTGGGCTATCAATTCTCTTGAGACGGATGCAGGTTTCTCCGTCACATGCATTTCGAAGCCATTGGCAATCAAGGTCTTACTGAAGAATAGCTGATTTAGGTTTTGGTAGATGTCACTGCTCAATTCAATTCATTCTCTCACTTTGCCATTAGAGCTCTAACCCTGGTGGTAACTTGGTTGGAAGAGTGCACAATGGACTCTCCAGGGAGGCTGTTGGATAGGAACAATAATCCACGGCGAAGAAGCCGCTTGGACGATTGTTCCCACTTGCTTTTATTCCACCAAAGGGCGCAGATGAGCTTGCCCCTGGCAATGGTTGATTCCAATTGACAATTCCTGCCTTCACATGGCTCAGAAAATCTTGGAATATCTTCTCGTCTCTTGACACAAGACCTGCTGCGAGTCCATATTTCGTCCTGTTAGCCTCGACAATGGCTTCTTCGAAAGTATTCACATAAATCACTTGAAGGAGTGGCCCTAGGATTTCCTCATCTTCTCGTTGTTTAATCGGAGTAACGTCAATTATCCCTGGCAGGATCAGAGCAGATGTCTCATCAACTAATCTTGCTTCGCTGATCGAAATTCCTCCATCTTTGACGAGCCTGTTTTGAGCTTCGAGTAGAATAGCAGCATATTCGCGGCGGATCATTGGTCCCATGAAAGGTTCTGGGTTTAGTGAGAAGTGTCCAATGCGCATTCGTTCTGATGCCATCTTCAAAGCTTCAACAAAATCAATGCTCTTGGACTTGACGATCAAACGCCGAGCTGCCGAACACCTTTGGCCAGCCGTTACGAATGCAGAATAGAGGGCGACATACAACGCAGATTTGAGATCTGTGTAGTCCCATATGACAAGAGGGCTACTACCTCCCATCTCAAGTGCGGCAATACGCCAAGGGGTTTCAGCGAGAGCCTTGCTAATTGCGAGCCCTGCCCGTAGGCTTCCGGTGAAATATACTGCATCTACAGAATCTTGTTCGATTAGTTCGCGACCGACATCTGCACCTCCTTGGAGAAGATTAAGCACTCCACTCGGGAGCCCTGCCTCCTGCCATAGTGAAATAATCATTTCAGCTACTCCAGGAGAAAGCTCGCTCGGTTTCAAAATCACCGTGTTTCCTGAAAGAAGGGCAGGCATGATGTGACCGTTGGACATGTGGGCAGGAAAGTTGAACGGACCAATGACAGCTGCCACTCCATACGGGTGGAACCTAGTAACGCAAGTAGAATCAGAACCTTCACGTCTGGTTTCTTTTATTCTGATATTGTAAGCTTCCAGAGTCGGGGCAACCTTGCCTGCGACAGAGTCTACTTCGGTCAAGGCCTCCCAAGTGGGCTTCCCAACTTCCCTAGATATCAACCGAGCAAGATCCAAACGATGTGATTTGACGATCTCGGCGAAACGTGTCAGAATCAAGCTTCTGTCTTGCAGTGTCTTCTTTCTCCATGATGCTCCAGCTGAACAGGCTGCAGTGACTGCTTCATCAATATCATCATGAGATGCTGAATGACCCTCCCAGACGACCTCTTTGGTGACTGGATCATATGAATTGAAAACTGATCCCGAACCTTCTTGCCAATTGCCAGCTACGAAGTTTCCTCGTCCGAGTAATCTTCCTTTCATCTCGCTCATTGGCTTAGCTCCGTTCGACATTCTCTCAGAATACTCCGATCATCACGTATACTGCCTATCATGCATATCGCCCCCATAAGACACTTGCTAAAAAAAATACCAGAAAAATGACAGCGAAAGCTGTCAGACGAACCCCCCATTTGATTGCTCTCTGATCACGCATAACGTTTCTGTTCATTCCTCGGATTTGCTCCGCGTCAAGCTCAATCATCTTCCTGATGTTCAGATTCATCATTTCATTTATATACTCTTGATTAGACGAGTAGGCCTCAGTGCCTATTGTCGTTCGAAGGTTCTTCAGTTTGGTGCGACCACTGTACATTAAGGGGTTTATATGCCACAACGAGATTACAAGGCTTGAAAACAGAAATGTCAACGTAATTGCCAAGAGAGACATACTAAGGAGTCCAGAGGCGCCTATGTTACCCACTATGACGAAAACTCCTGCCAGAAGCAAGCCATTAAGTGTAACCAAGGTTTGAACTTTTGTTTCACACCACATATACAAGCTGTATTTCTTTTCCAAAATATCGAGGGAATAATCCAAGATCGTTTTGAGCGGTACACTCTCCTCCTGACGGTTCTTAGCTCTTTGTGCAATTTTCTGATCAGGTTGGATAGGGGAGGGATCAGATTTTGAAACGTTCTCACGCTCGTCCAATTGTTCTTCCACCTTCTGATTTGACTATGAACGTAAGTATTTGGCAGTTTCATTTATGTTTTTCCTGAGCTCTTGTTCGAGCGCGCTAGCGTGTTCCTAAATTCCCTTTTCCAAGTGTGACCGAGTTGGTTCACGTCCTCTAGACGATGCTTCCCGTATCCTAAGTCACCTCGCCATCCGCAGGTCAAGCAAAGCCAATGGCACAAGCTACCCGCAAACGAATTTAGGAACAAGCATGCGCGCTACTCCAAAAAATGGATTGGGATCTCTTGAATGAAAGCATTTGCAGAGAAGCAAAGAACTATCTTGACGATATGAGCAGATAGGGGCACATTCGGAACATAGCGTATACTCGATTTCGATACTATCTATATCCTTCCTTCCTGTTCCTTCTGTATCCATAGAGACGTACTGGAATCGGGTTTACAGTAGGACCTACACCCATTTTTCGTCGTCCGTCGTCGTAGTCGCGGTTCGTGGTTCGTGGTCGTCGTTCGTGGTCCGTCGTCGTCCGTTGTGTGTGTGGGATAAAACTTTACCCCCAAAACCCAAACCCACGCAGCAGTCCCTGCCATTTTCGCGTGCTATTCCATCTATATACAGAGGGGTCAGAATCTTTCGAGCGCAACAGATCAGCTACTGCAGAAAGGGATTCGAACGTTTCTCCTCACCAATCGTTGTC
>Ga0315289_10013193_pt1 | contig 11585 bp, 9 predicted proteins | sample YL17G11_40_MG_FD_203452 | JGI IMG/M metagenome (GOLD analysis project Ga0315289, IMG submission 203452) | Sediment microbial communities from Yellowstone Lake, YNP, Wyoming, USA - YL17G11_40 | ecosystem: Environmental > Aquatic > Freshwater > Lake > Sediment | place: USA: Wyoming | collected... | reverse complement strand
ACCGTCGAGGTCATCTGAAACAGGGTATTGTATTTCTCGATACAAAAAAGCCGGGAAGTTTTTACGCTGCCGGTCCTACAGATCCGGCCTAGGTCATTGCGCATAAGATCCACTATCATCAGGTTCTCAGCCCTGTCCTTATACCCTTTCTCAAGGCGCAGGATATTCTCCCTATCTTCCCGGGGGGTCTTTCCCCGTTTAATCGTCCCTTTCATCGGACGGGAATAAATTTTTTCTCCTTCTCTGCGGAAAAATAACTCCGGGGATAGCGAAATAATAGTTTCATTGCCCATCCGGCAAAACGCGGCATACGAAACCTGCTGGCGCTTTTTTAACTCTTCATAAAGGCTAAAAGCTGAGCCTGAAAAATCAAAATGATATTTTCCGGTGAAATTGACCTGATAAGTCGCGCCTTCCCGGATATATTCCTTGATGCGCCTTACTTTTTTAATGTATTCTGCTTCATGATAATTAAACCGGGGCCTGTGCACATTAAAGGGCTGTTTTCCAGAACCGAGGAATCCGGACTTACGGCTAAATGGCGCGGGTTTCTTAAAAACTGCCAGGTGTATCAGAGGATAGGAGAATTTTTGCCGGGCACTAAAGGAAGGCCGCTCGAAGAAATATCCCAGCTCATAAGAAAAATAACCGGCAAGATAATGATCGCGGCGGTAGGAAGCGATTTTTTTTAACGCCTCCTCTACTTTGCCGTAATCATGCACCTTGATCACGTCAACCGGGTCAACAAAGAGGTAATTTGCCTTATTTTCGCGGTCGCAGCGCACTGTCTCAAAAAGAAGCGCATATTTCATGCGCCTATTATACCACTAACTGCTTACCACTCAAGCCGAAAGCCTCCCTCTACCCAACGATCGGGCGAAGGGATGCCTTCTATTTCCTGATACTCCACATTGCAAAGATTGGTGGCGTTTAAGAAAACTGAGGAGTGCTTATTGAGATTGTAGCTCAGGCGCGCATTCAAGAGAAACCATTCGCGGCGGTCAGGCTTCTTTTTCACCGTAAAACCGATACTCTGCGTGCCAAAGGGAAGCTTGACCAACAGCTGGCTGTTTAGTAGGTGCTTGGCGTAATTCGGCCCGTATTTATAGACATGCCCCTGCTTGCTGTTTCGCTTATTAATAAAGGTATAGTTGGAATCAAGAGTTAAATATTGGGTAATATCGATTTTAAGCTGGTTCTCAATGCCGAAATTATCGCTTTTGTCAACATTCTGCGCCTGCCACTTCGCTTGGGCGGGCGTACTTTTTACCCAATCAATAAAATCATCTTCCCGGCGGAAAAATATAGTCGAGGCCAAAGAAATCTTATTTTTCTTATAGTCAAAACCCGCCTGATAATTCATGGATTTCTCATTTGACAGCACAGTATTGCCGATAGTGGTCGGGTCGCTGTAATAAAGCTCGGTAAAAGACGGGATGCGCGTGCTCCGGGAAACCCCAAAACGCAAAGCCTTTGTTTCAGAGAGTTTATACTTGGCGCTGAGTGAGCCGGTATAAACTAAATCCGTTGCCGAGAAATCATCCGCCCTGAAAGATGCCCCAAAAGATAAATTATCGTTTATATCCTTACTCTCATCCATAATTAAGCTCTTGTGGTTGCGGCTATGCTTGCCCAAGAACACGGAATTGATCTTCTCCTCTCCATACTCAAGGCCCAAGCCGGCCTTCCCAAACAAACCAACTTCTTTTTGCAGATAGATATTCGGCGTAAACATATCCGTGCGGGTATGGTTAAGGTAACGGCTGCGGATAAGTGTTCTGTCTAAGAGAAATTTATCGTAGTGCCTTCGCCAGAGAAAATTCGGCTTGATCAACAGGCCCCCCTTATCTAAACTCAATCCCGCATTTAATAAATACGTTTTGGTCCACTCTTTAGACTGGTATCCGTTTGCCGGGGTATAAAAATCATAGGCGCCGAATTCCTTCTCCTGATAGCCGAAGGCAAGGTCAAATTCCCCGTCGGGAATATCCAGTGATGAATCGAGTATAGAGGTAAACTTCCTGAAATCCGTATCCGTGTAGAAACCTACGGAACTCTGATTTTCAATTGATAGCCTGGCTCCAAGATCCCCCATCTTCTCGGTAGCGCTGAACAATCCTGACCAGGTTTTATGCTGGCCGCCGCTGGACTCAAAGACTATCCTTCTCTCCTTTGGCTTTTTCAGGATGAAATTCACAGCACCCCCGATAGAATCCGGGCCGAATACCGCGGAGCTTACTCCGGGGAGAAGATCGATCCTCTCCACATCCTCTTTGGTTATTGGGATATCCGAATTATGATGGGCGGTCTGCGGATCATTGATGCGCTGGCCTTGAAAAAGTATCAAAACTTCCTGGAAGTTTGACCCGCGAAGGGAAAAATCCGTCTGAATCGCGCCTTTTGGCGAGCGGCTCTGCAAATCTATGGGTAAAGCGCTTAATGCCTCGATGGGCGAGTCAAAAGGAAGAATTTGAAGTGCCGCGGATTTAAGGGAATAGGATTTAGAGAGATTGACCTTGTCTTTGCTGATGATGATTCTATCTAAATCAAAACCGGCGGGCTCTTGCGCAAAGATAAAATTAAAATAACCGAATATAATAATAAATATAAACCCGTAACGCTTTAACATACCAACAATTATAAAGCGCTACGGGTTACTGTCAACTAATAAATCTATTAAGGTTGACCGTTACCTGCAGTGTACAACGTCTCCGGCCATTACTTTTACCGTTATTCCGGAATCTTTTCGTATAAGCAGCCCGCCGTCCATATCGATATTGACCGCTTCTCCCTCGATATGCTCACGGTGGGAATATACTTTGACGCGCCTGCCAAGAGTAATGCCGTACTCGCGCCATTTATCGATGATCATTTTTGGCCCTTTATGCTCCAGGGCTGAATAATTGGCTTCGATTTTACGCAGTATCTCTTGAAGCAGCGCCGGGCGGCAAACCGCCTCACCCTTGGCCTCCTTCAAGCTTATCGCTGTGCTTATTAATGACTTCTTGTCGTTATTCACGTTGATACCTATGCCGATGATCACGAAATTCACTTCATCCATTTCGGCATTAAGTTCAGTGAGGATTCCGGCTGCTTTCTTGTGTTGGATCAGGATATCATTGGGCCACTTTATCTGCGCATCCAGCCCCAGGCATTCCTTTACCGCCTCACAGATACTCACCGCAGAAAGAAGCGTCAGCAGTGGCGTTTTTTCCGGCGCAAACTTCGGGCGCAAGATCAAGGATAAATATATGCCTTTATATTTGGGAGAAAACCAGATCCTGCCCAGCCTCCCTTTCCCCTTGGTCTGCGTCTCTGCGAAAACTACTGTGCCTTCCGGCGCTCCCTTGATACCTAATTCCATGGCTACATCCATGGTGCTTGGCACGGATTCGTAATAATGGATCTTTTTGCCGATGAATTTAGTGTTCAGGTCGCTCTTTATTTCAAAGGGGAACAGGCGATCAGGGATTGACTCAAGGCGGTAGCCTAAATGCGGGACGGCGACAATATCATAGCCGAGCTCTTTTAATTCCTGGATATGTTTCCATAAAGCCTGGCGGCTGATGCCAAGGCGCTGCGCTATGGTGTCACCTGAGACATAGCCTTCTTTCTTCTTCAGGAATTCAATGACCCGCTCATTCATAATTATTTCTTTTCGTAGAGGGGCGACATGGAACGCAGCTTATCGACGATCTTAGGGAGATTTTCTAAAAGATAATCTACGTCTTCTTCCTTTGTCCATCTCCCCAGGGAGATCCTTAATGAGCCGTGGGCGATCTCATGCGGCAGGCCGATAGCCAGTAATACATGCGACGGCTCTAAAGATGTAGAGGTGCAGGCAGACCCGGTAGAACAGGCAATACCCAGCAAATCTAAATTAAGCAGGATCGATTCTCCTTCAATGTATTTAATAGAGAAATTCACGTTATTGGGAAGCCGCTTGGCGGGATGCCCGTTCAGATATACCTCGGAGATCTTCGCGGGGATCTCTTTGATCATCTTATCGCGCAGCTTTATCTGAAAGCCCGCTTCTTCGTCCATCTTCTGGCGGCAAAGCTCTACTGCTTTACCTAATCCCACGATGCCGGTGGTATTATGCGTGGAAGCGCGCCGGTCTTTTTCCTGGTCCCCGCCGCGCAGAAACGCCTCGATGCGCGTCCCTTTCCTGACATAAAGAGCGCCTACGCCTTTGGGCCCGTAAAATTTGTGAGCGGCCAGCGATAGCAAATCCACATTCAGCTCGCCGACATTTACCGGGATATGGCCGACAGTCTGTACTGCATCAGTATGAAAGGAGATCCCTTTTTCCTTGGCGATCTCACCGATTTGCGCGATGGGCTGGATGGTGCCGATTTCATTATTGGCGTGCATTACCGAAATAAGAATGGTCTTATCCGTAATTGCGCTCTTCACATCTTCGGCCGAAACCAGGCCGTATTTATCCACACCGACATAGGTGACCTTAAAGCCTTTTTTCTCTAGGAACTTACAGGGCTCGCTTACGGCATGGTGCTCAATGGCGGAAGTAATAATATGGTTGCCTTTGCTCTCCAGGGCATGGGCAACGCCCATAATCGCGAAATTATCAGATTCTGTGCCTCCGGAGGTAAAAATAATCTCCGACGGATCTGTGCCCAAAAATGAGGCGAGGATCTCGCGCGCGTCCTCAATACCTTTTTTTGCTTCCTGGCCGTATGTGTGAATGCTGGAAGGATTTCCGAATTTATCGAAAAAATACGGCTCCATGCTCTTAAGCACTTCCGGGTCGCAAGGCGTGGTGGCTGCGTAATCCAGGTATATTTTTTTCATTATATGACCTCGTTGAGGCTACCGGTGCGGTAGCCTGCTAAATCCACAGTGATATAATTATATCCTAAATCTTTAAGCCTGTCGATTATATGTTCTTGCCTTTTGATCAGGCGGCTGATTTCATTTTTGGGGACTTCGATGCGGCATAAGCCGTTATAATGCCTCAGGCGCACCTGGGTAAAACCTTCTTTCTTCAAGATCGATTCTCCTTTATGTATCCGCTCCAATAGATCTTCAGAAATCTCTGTGCCATAAGGGATGCGCGAAGCAAGGCAGGCTAATGACGGCTTATTCCAGGTGATCAAGCCCAATTTCTTACTCAATGTGCGGATATCTTCTTTGGTCAGGCCCGCATCCAGTAACGGAGAACGCACCCTTAATTCGCTTTTTGCGCGATTTCCCGGACGGAAATCTGATTTATCCGAGGCCGTGCTGGCATCAAGCACGATATTCAAGTCAAAATCTTTGGCGATTTTATTAAGCGCCGTAAAGAGCTCGATCTTACAAAAATAACAGCGGTCAACCGGGTTAGAGATAAATTTCTTGTTTTTTAACTCACAGGTTTCAATTACTTTATGCCTTACTCCGAGGCTGCGGGCAATGCGCTTTGCGGATATCAACTCTTCCCTCGGATATGTCGGGGAATCAGCAGTCACTGCCAGGATTTTATCCTTCGGCAAGGCCAGGGATGCAACCTTTAAAAGAAAGGAGCTGTCCACGCCGCCTGAGAAGGCAACCAGGCAAGAGCCGTATCTTTTGATTATTTTATTAAGCTTGATTAATTTTTGCTCCGGGCGCATTCTTCTAGAAGCGAACTTCCATCGCGCGCGGCGGGCAGATCTTCACGCAGAGTTCGCAGGCAATGCATTTTGAGTTTTCGAAATTGATCTGGCGAGTCTCAAGATCCACGGATAATGCGCCTGTCGGGCATATCGGCACACAGACCCCGCACTGAACGCATTTTTCGTCATTACGCGTAACATCGCGGCTTAACGGTTCGATCCGTATTCCGCATTCCTCAAGATACTTTATCCCTAAATCGTACTGTTCTTTCTTCCCGGTCACCTCCAGCACCATAAGGCCTTCTTCTTCGGGCGTAATGGAAGCCTTGAGGATATTAAACTGCAGATCATAGTCCTTCACCAGATGATACACGATCGGCTGATCGATCTGACGGTGCGGAAAATGCAAAACTATCTTCTTTTTAATGACCATGTAAACCTCCTAAAAACCTTAGCTGATCGAAGGACTCTCTTTGAGCGGCTTAAAGGTATATCCTGACTCCACACCCGGCAGCGGGGCTACGGCTTCAGTCAAAAGAAAATCCCCTTTTGCAATCCAATTCTTTAACGTCGTAGCGATCTCGCGGGCTTTTGGATAACTGGAAATATTTCCCGTGGGGATCTCTTTGCCTTTTACGCTGATCTTTCCGGTCTTAAGCTGGGCGTAATTAACCTCAGTCAGGCTTCCGGGGATCACCTGCGGATAGGCTTCGCTGTAATCAATGACTTGGGCATAGATCTCATCATCCTTTGCAGCGGCGTATTGCAGGACCTCCTCATTCAACACAGGGATAGGCACACCGATACCCACGGTCAAGGTCACGCCATAGCCGAGCATACTCACACCTACAAGCCAATCAGGTTTCATCTGCTTTAAATCGCCGATTACCGCAATAGTGCCGGCTGGCGCCTGCGGGATACCGTTGGGCTTGCGCGTAACCATCGGATTATGCTGTGTCCCCTGCCAGGCGACATACCCCACGCCGCCGCCTAGAAAAATCTTAGTGCCGATACCGATAGTCTTATAGTGCGGGTCTTTTAATAACGGAGACAGTTGACCCGCGGAACAATAATTGGCATTGCCCATATGCGGCTTAAGCATCCCCATATAGGTATATATAGGCTTATCCGACAGGTTCACCGCCACATTATAATTCTGATAGCAATTACGGATATTAAAGAGTACTGCTTCATTTAAATCCTTTAAATGAATATGGGTGCTTAACTTCTTACGCGGATAACAATCAGTGCCGTAGGCAGTCGCCTCAAGCTTTACGGATTTTCCCGCGACCAGATCATGGATGACGTGCCCGCCTCCGTATTTGAATTCACCGGGATAAATTTTATTGCGCGGATCATCGTCGGGAATCGCGGTTGCGCCCAGATATATATCCACCGCGGCAAATCCTGTATACGCAGGAATCTCATTAAGCGTACAGGTGCCGCCGCCGATTTTGATGCGCGGCTTGGAGTGGCCGATGTTAAAGTAGGCCCCCGAAGAACACATCGGGCCGAAAGTTCCGGTTGTGACCACATCTACTTCCTGGGCGACTTTTCTGACGCCCTTAGCCTTTACCAGCTCGATGACTTCTTCGACGGTGACCACCACCGCTTCACCCCTCTTGATTTTAGCGTTGATATCTTTTATCGTTCTCATATTTTTCAACTCACTTTCTTAAACTAAATCGCGATGACTTCTTTTACCTCAGGCACTTCCTGCTTGATGATCCTCTCGATCCCATTTTTAAGGGTGATCTGGGACATCGGGCAGCACCCGCAGCTTCCCTGAAGCTTTAGTTTCACGACACCGTCGCTGGTTACCTCGACTAATTCCACGTTCCCGCCGTCTGCCTGCAACATCGGGCGGACCTTCTCTAACGCTTTTTCAACTTTTTCTTTCATGACAGATCTCCTTTTATTGAGTAAATAGTTCCGTACTTAAATAACGCTCTCCCGTATCCGGTAATATCACAACGATCAATTTTCCTTTATTTTCCTCACGCTTCGCTACTTCCAATGCCGCAAAGGCCGCAGCTCCCGATGAGATCCCGGCTAGAATACCTTCTTCCTTGGCAAGCCTGTTAGCGGTCAAGGCAGCGTCATCATTAGAGACCTGGATTATCTCATCAATGATCTTGGTGTTTAGCACCTCAGGGATGAATCCGGCTCCGATACCCTGGATTTTATGCGGCCCGGGCTTTCCGCCGGATAAAACCGGCGAATCCTTCGGCTCAACCGCAATAATTTTTAAGGCCGGCTTCTTTTTCTTGATTGCTTCGCCAATACCTGTAATTGTACCACCTGTGCCCACGCCTGCAACTAAAATATCGATTTTTCCGTCGGTGTCATTCCATATTTCCAGCGCCGTAGTACGGCGGTGGATCTGGGGGTTTGCCGGATTCTTAAATTGCTGCAGCAGGATGTAGCGTTTATCGCTTTTGGCTAATTCCTCGGCCTTTCTTACCGCCCCCGGCATGCCTTCCTCACCGGGCGTAAGAATGATCTGGGCGCCAAATGCAGACAAGAGCTGCCTGCGCTCCAGGCTCATGGTCTCAGGCATGGTCAGGATTAATTTGTAGCCTTTCACCGCGGCGACAAAGGCCAGTGCAATCCCGGTATTTCCCGAAGTCGGCTCAACAATGATCGTATCCTTTTTGATCCTGCCTTCTTTCTCGGCATCTTCGATCATGCTCAGGCCGATCCTGTCTTTGACCGAAGAGCAGGGATTAAACGATTCGACCTTTGCCACGACAGCAGCAAGAGAACCTCCGGCCACCCTGTTCAATTTGACCAGCGGCGTATTGCCGATAAGCTTAGTGATGTCTTTGGCTATTCTCATATTTGATAGATAAGCGCTGAATGCGCCTGTTTTGTTTTCTTTACTAAATCTTCGAAAGTGATATTATCGATCACTTTTGTCGTCGCTTCAGTGATACGCTGCCAGACAGGCCTGAAAACGCACCGGTTGATCTCACTGCAGCCTTTATATTTATTATCCACGCAGGCCACCGGCTCAATAGGCCCTTCGATAAACCTGACCACATCGCCAATTTTTATCTGTGACGGATGCTTGGCCAAAAGATACCCGCCGACATTCCCTCGCCTACTCACCACAAAACCTCCTCTTTTTAAATCCAGGAGTATCTGCTCCAGAAATTTAATCGGAATATCTGCGCGCTTAGCTAGATCGTGGATCGTAATCGGATTGCTGCCGTAATGAATCGCTAGATCCAAAATTGTCTTTAAGGCGTAATCGCCTTTATAGGTGATCTTCATCTTTATACTATAATCTCTATCATTATAGTAGAGTATAAACTAAAATAAATCGCCTGTCAAGGAAATTTTAAAATATTTTTTTAGGAAGAGTTACGGCAGTTCGTACATCCAAAACGGAGGCGCCAGGAATCTCTGGGATCTTGGCACAGAATAGGTCCTGCCCAGATCCATCTGCTTAAGCCCGCGCTTTAGCATGATCAACTTGCCGCCTTTATCGAGAGAGAGCCTATACCCCAGATCCTCTGTGTTGAGGAAGACATGCTCTCCGAAGGCGCGCTGGTCGCTGATCAATTCCGTCGCGCTTACTATCTTCTGGGCGAAGATATTGTGATCCCAGTTGAATTCCCAGCGGTGATAGTATGGGTAAAGCATATCCGCGTTGTAACTTGCGTCCAAGGCATAGTAACCTCTATTTTTGATATTGTAAATAGGGGCTCCGCCCATCAGGCGGTAATTGTAAAGCACCAGGCCCGGCGTATAGTTAGCGACCTGGAACAAGTCATAGGGTTCATGGTTATAGCTAAAAGGTGTTTCGGTTTTAAGGTTTGCGGAAATTTCATTCTGATAACTGTATGCAGAGACAATCACTGTTCCATAAGGCGCGTCCACCCAGAGCGGATCATAAGCGGTACCGATAATGCCCCCGGCAGTAAGAGTCAATCCGTAGTACCCCTCAACAGCATCTGCGGGGAAACGATGAGAGCCGTAGATAGAGCCCACGGCAAATAGATCCATCCTCCCCGCGCGGTATTCAAGGTCTCTAAGTATTACATCATCCACTTCATAAAAGTAAGCGTCTCCGCCGGTAACGCGATGGTTAAGATACCAGTCGACTTCAGTATCAAGTCTTCCATTAAGTGCCGGACTTCCGACAGTCTGAGCGTCGTCTATCTCCAAAGTTCCTGCGCGGATGCGGCTGGTTTGGTCTGTAGTATCAGTAATATCGCCTGAGGCATTAAGGTAAACCGTATCGTCGAGTGCGGTGATATTCCCCGGGATATCGATATCCATCCCCACGCCGGTAGTAGTCAGCCAGACATCCCTGCCCGTGCCTCCGGCAGTAATGGTATTCACCGTAATATTCCCTCCGGCAACCACAGTAATCCTGCCATCTGTAGTGGTCATCGTAGTCAAAGTAATATCGTCGGTCTCATTTATCCAGGTATCATTCGTAGACATACTCTCAAGAGACGTAACTCTTGTATTAATGGGAAGCGCTGATGTACCTATATGGCCGGTCGCAGACCAGTGAGCATCCAGACCTAATCTGTTTGCGGTAAATAGATGCGCGGCGTTTTGACCTAAAATATTCCCGCCTGAAATAATCCCTACATTCTTTCCGGTAAAATCAGCGGGGCCGATGGTAGCATCACCGGAAGTACGGCTGCCAAGATAAATAAGCCCTGCTCCCGGCTTTAAATGATCGAAGGTTGCACCCGGCAGAATCACATATGAACCGGGTATGCCCGGGTCGTAACCCACAAATATCAATTGCCCCACAGTGGCATTTTCTAAATAGATGTTCCCGCCGTTACTGGTAACATCCTGATTAAAGCTTACATTGCCATTGACTACGCGTAGATGTATATTGCTGCCGTTGGTTGTGATTCCGTTTTCGCCAAGGACAGTCCCAACGGCAAAACCAGTAGCATCGGTATAAGAAAAGGCTTTTGAATCAAACACTCCTGGCACAGGTGCTTCAGCCACATTCCCGGCTAACCCATTGACTGCATCGCTCAGATGGTTAGTTGGCTGGTCCAGTGTCGTGCCTGACTGGGAATCTACGCGCATCTGCCTGGCAGCAATTCTTCCTCCGGGCTGAGTAATGGCATCCGCGGAATCTAGATATACCGCTCCACCCGCTCCAGCGCTGGTGTCAACATTAGCAGCCAGCGTGATATCGGCATTCGTAGGCTCTGCCGCCTCTTGCGTACGTAAAGTTATTTGTTTTGCGCCTCCGGCAACAACCGCTTCATTTACCGTAATAGAACCATTGGTAGTCTGAACATCAATTAAGCCGTTAGTGGTAGATATGCCGGTCAATGCCCCTGCTCCGCCGATATTTAAGGCATTGGCTTCGGTAATATAGACATTTCCCGCGACGGCATTGCGGGTGATCGCCTCGATATTGGCTACCTGAGTCTCCAGCCGGTTTACGTTAGTACCGATACTTGTCTGCGTATCCATGACCAGGTTATTGGCAGTGATATCATTGGCGGCTGCGCCGCTGGTAATTCCTCCTACGCCGGCAATCAGAGTAACATCATTGGCGCCATTATTGGCGTTAAGCCTGGCGGTCGCGCCGGCGAAAGCAATGGTGCCTGTAGTAATGCTATCATTATTGGTAGTAGTGACCAACCCGTTAAATGTAGTTGTCCCGGTTCCGGCGACCTGATTTACTGCCACGGCAGTAATCGCTGCTAAATTCGCATTACCTGCATTGTTAATAGTGATGGTGCCAAGTGGCGTGCCACCGCCTACTATGCCATTAAGATTTATATTTCCAACTGCTCCGGCATCAAGGGTCAAATCATTATTGCCATCCACTGTATCCAAAGTAATGGCTGTTACTGCGTTTACCGTTAAATTACCGGCCAGGTCTATTGTCCCGGCAACTGTTGACATATCCACTGCGTTTGCGGTGGAGGTGATCAGGCAATTTGCAGCGGTTATATCTATATCACCTACTGTGGTGCCCAGGGTGATCGCGCCGGA
>Ga0315289_10013192_pt1 | contig 11586 bp, 7 predicted proteins | sample YL17G11_40_MG_FD_203452 | JGI IMG/M metagenome (GOLD analysis project Ga0315289, IMG submission 203452) | Sediment microbial communities from Yellowstone Lake, YNP, Wyoming, USA - YL17G11_40 | ecosystem: Environmental > Aquatic > Freshwater > Lake > Sediment | place: USA: Wyoming | collected... | reverse complement strand
GAGAGAGAGAGAGAGAGCGATGTCCTCCTCGCGATTCCTCGCGCCCCTGCTCCTGGCTCGCCGCCTGGGAGCCTCGACGCAGCAGCAGCAGACAGGGAGCTGGCTCGCCGGCGTCGGGGGAGAGATGATCGTCGTCGTCGGCGGCCTTTTCCCGACGTCGATGATTGCACCGAGCTTCCTTCCTCCCGCCGCGTGCGCCGCGCTGGGTCAAGTGCGATGGTACGTGAAGTTGCGATGCCCTGCTTCCCCTCGAGGACGAATTGTGGCGAGGAGATGCGCGCCAGCTGCCCCCTTTGCTCTCTCTCGCGATCGAACAAACGATGCGCTCGATCAAAGAAAACGAAGATACCTCGACTCTGTTTCTTCTTCACCGCCGCACTCACCGCGCTCTCTCACTCCCCACTCCTGCCCCTCTCAACTGCGCACGCACGCACCCAATCAACACCAATCAACAAAAAAACAGCGCCACGAAGAAGCAGGGCGGCTCCACCAGCAACAGGGGCAACCAGCTCCCGAAGATGCTTGGCGTCAAGCTCGGCGGCGGCGCGCCAGCGAAGGCGGGCGCGATCGTCGTGAGGCAGCGCGGGACGAGGGTGCACCCGGGCCCCGGAGTAGGCATGGTGAGGATATATACCGTTGGTGTTTTGCTGTCTCCCGGCGAGAGCGCGCGAGAGAGGGAGAGGGGATGGGCAAGAGAAGAGAGAAAGAGAAGAGAGCCGCTCCGAGAGGACGAGACCTGACACCCAAAACTAAAAAAAAACCCTCAAAACTCGAAACAGGGCCGGGACCACACCCTCTTCGCGCTGGTCGCCGGTCGCGTCTCGTTCGAGTGGGACCGCCGGGCACAGAGGCGGAGCGTGCGGATCGTCGAGGACGGGGGATGAATTGTTGTTGGTGGTGGTGGCGGTGGGGGGCGGAGCGCACTTGAAAATGTAAACTAGGCAAAAAAAAGAGCGAAAGGAGGATAGAATTCACAAAAAAGTTTCGCCGCGGAGCTAGCGCTCCTTTCGAGGCACCGTGGGCTTTTCTTTCGTGCTTCCTTCGGGAGCGAAGCGTCCAACACTGCCTGGCACTTATTCTCTCAAGGGGAGAGAGGCCGAGAAAGCCTCGGCTCGGCGCGTCCGGGTTGCCGGAGCGGAAAGGGGGAGAGAGATTTGAGGGACTTCGTCGACATTAACGGTCGCCTTCCTTTTTTCTTTTTTTCTTTTTCTCCCTTTCCTGCGACCAAGAGCTTCTCGGACCCCCTTTTCGCATTCGAGGCCTCTTTGCGTCATTTTGGACGATTCTTGGCAAGGCCAAATGATGGTCCAGGACGGTAGCGGCGGCGCCATGCACTCGACCGCCGCCGCTTGCGCTCCTCCTCTTCCGCCGTCGTCGTCGTCGCATCCTCCGCTCCTCCGGAGGCTCAGCGTGAGGCACGAGCACGCCGTGCTCGTTCAGTGGGACGGAGAGGAGCAGTCTACGCTCGACTCAGTGCTGGCCAAGCTGCCGTTCTCGAAGCACTCGGCGCTGGAACGGTATGAAGTTTTTTTCCCCTGTCCGATGAAAAAAAAAACAGCGCGAGCGGCCAAACCTTATCGTGTTGACGCCTCGAACCTTATCTCTTTTCTCCTCTTCCTTCCTCCACACACTCACAAAAAAACGCCAGCTACGCCCGCGCCGCGGCCGTCCTCCCCCAGAAGACCATCCGCGACGTGGCCCTGCGGGTGCGCTTCCTCGCCAACGTGGGCGCCGGGGCGTCGGCGGCGAGAAAAAAGGCGGCGAGCATCAGCGGCGGCGGCGGCGGAGGAGGGGGGAGCGCGACGGGCAACGCGGCAACGGCCGCCGCGGCGGCGAAGAAGAAGCAGCCCCCCGCTGCTGCCGCGGCGGCGGCGAAGAAAAAGGTTTCCTCGAAAGCGGCAGCGGCAGCGGCTGCTCAGGCTCGACAGCAGCAGCAGCAGCAGCAGCACCACGCCACGCTGATAGCCCAGCACCAGCAGGCGCAGCAGCACGCAGCCGCGATGTCCCTCTTTGGAGCGCCCCTTTCCGGCGTCGGCGTTGGCGTCGGCGGAAGCAGCAGCGCCGGGATCATCGCCGGCCTCGGCTTCGACTCTGCTCACGGTTTGGGAGCGGCAGGTCTCGTCCCGTCCTCCTCGTCCGACTTTGGCGGCGGCCACGCAGGATACCAGGGGATGTCGAGCAGGCACGCGTCGCTGTTCCAGACAGGGACGGGAAGCAACGGCGGCGGCGGCGACGGAGGAGGAGGCGACGCGGTCGCGGCCGCGGCCGCGGCGGCCTCGCGGCACGCCGCGGCGCTGGGCCTCCCCCCGCGCCTCCACGACTCCTCGCTGTCCCCTCGCTCCGCCGCCGTGGCTGCCGCAGCGGCAGAGCTCGCGGCCTCCTCAGCGGCCGTCGCCGTGGAGGAGGATGCCGCCGCCGCCGCCGCCGCGGCCGTCTCGGCCGCAAAGTGCGCCTCCTCGCCCGAGGCCGCGGCCGCGGCGATCCCGGCACTGCTCGAGGCGAATTACGCCATCCTCGGCCGCTTCAAGGCCAACATGGCGCAGCTGCGCGTGACGGAGAACACTGCGCTGCTGGTGGCCTTCAGGGACAACATCCTGGCGATCCTGCAGGCGATGGGCGCGGCCGGGGGCGTGATGGCCGCGATGCCGCCGCTGCCCGTGCGGCTCAACGTCGAGCTCGCGGACAATTTCCTGCCAACGAGCAGCAGCGGGAGGGCCAATATCGCCGCCGCTGCTGCTGCGGCCGCTGCTGCCGCGCAAGTGGCCCCGCTGGTCGCGCCACCGGCGGTTCCGATCCCGGTTGCGGTGCCAGCTGCTGCTGCTGCTGCTGCTCCGGCACCGCTGCTTCAAGCGAGGGCGCCGCCGGCGCTTCCGGTCGCCGCGCCGTCGCCGTTCAAGCCCGCTCCGAAGAGGGAAGCTCCTCCTCCCGCTCCTTCGGCAACAGCCTCGGCCGCGCCCAAGCTCCCCGTCGCGGCCGCGACGCCCAAGGCAGCAGATGAAGCAGCGGAGTTCAGGGAGGAGAAAGAAGAAGAGAATGAGGGGCGAGCAACAACAACAGCTGCAACAGAAACGGAAGCCGCGGGAGAACCTGCCCCCGGCCCTTCTGCTGCTGCTGATGCTGCTACCGCAAGCCGCCCTCTCGAGCCCCCCAGCGAAGTGGTGGCGGCCATGGCCTCGACAGCAGCGGTCTGCAGCGTCGGCGGGGGCGGATGATGAAGTTACAAAGAAAGCGAAATAAAATCGTTTTAAGAATGTTTTTCTTTCTTTCTTTCTTTTGCGCGACCCCTTTTTTTTCCTTTTCAGAACTGTCACATCACAAACAACGCCCTCCATCTAGGCACTCATCAACATCATGTCAACACTAACAACATCAGGTACCTTCAGTAGAGCGACAGAAGAGAGAAAAGAAAGAAAGCGAGAGAGACCCGAGTGCAAAACAAAAAAACACAAAATTTCGAGAGGAAGAAAAGAGGGCTTGCCTTTATTTCTCGATCATCGGAAAGGAAAGGAGAAGAAACTCTCTCTCTCTCTCCCCTTCTCTCTTTCTCTTTCTCTCACCCTCACCATGTCCACCGCAGGCCTCCCCTATGGCCTCAGCGCCATGCTGAAAGAGGGCCACCGCCACTACTCGGGCCTGGAGGAGGCGGTGTACAAGAACATCGACGCCTGCAAGCAGCTGGCGGCGATCGTCAAGACGTCGATGGGGCCGAATGGTAAGCTGAGGAAGAAGAAGTCGAATAGTTTCGGGGTCGCTTTGAGGGCTAAGCACGAGTGTTTTTGGTCTTTTTATTGCTTCTGGGCACGAAGGATATTAAGGTGACTGATCTGGATGCCGCGAAACAACAAGAAGAGAACAAGAGAGAGAACGCAAGCGGAAGAAAAGAAGCATTCGCTCTTTGATGCGATCACCGTTTGTTTTCGCTCGTTTGGCGCGCCTCTCCGTCTTCCTCCGCTCCGCTTCTCTCTCTCTCTCTCTCTCTCTCTCTCGCGACCCCGCTCTCTCTTTTTCGCTTTCTTCTGTTCCTTCTCCCCACTGTCCACCCTCTCTCTCTTTTTCTCTCCCTGCCTTTCCTGACAACAAAACGAAATTCACCGCGAAAATAATAAAAAAACAGGGATGAAAAAGATCGTCATCAACCACCTCGACAAGCTCTTCGTGACCTCGGACGCCGCCACCATCATCCGCGAGCTCGAGGTCGAACACCCGGCCGCCAACCTGCTCGTGGCGGCCGCCAAGGCCGCGCAGCAGGAAGTGGGAGACGGCGCCGGGTTCGTCGTGGCGTTCGCCGGGGAACTGCTGTCGCAGGCGGAGTCTCTGCTGAGGGAGGGGCTGACGACGGGCGAGGTCGCCGACGGCTACGCCCGGACCGCCGCGCGCGCCCTGGACATCCTGGAGCACAAGCTCATCCTGCCCGGGTCGGGGACGATCGACGTGCGCGACGCCGGGGCCGTGGCGACCCGGCTCAGGGCCCCCATGGGCTCGAAGCAGCACGCGGACGAGGGGATCGTGGTGGCCGGCGGCGTCATCGACGGCAACGAAACGTTCGTCCCGGCGACGCCGGCGGAGGCTTCCTCTTCCAGCCCAGAGACCAAGAACGACGCGCTGTCTTCGATCTGCCAGCTCGTCGCCAGGGCCTGCATCTCCGTCTGCCCGCTCGACAACGCCGCCAACTTCAACGTCGACAACGTCCGCATCCTGAAGGTTCCGGGCGCGGCCCCCTCGGCCTCGTCCCTCGTGCGCGGCGTCGCGCTCAAGCGCGGCGTCGAGGGCGCCGTGAAGGCCGTCTCCGACGCGAAGGTCGCCGTCTACGCCCAGGGGTTTGACACCTCGGGCCCCGAGACGAAGGGGACGGTGCTGCTGCGGTCCGGGGCCGAGCTCGAGGCCTACTCCCGCCAGGAGGAGCGGGCCGTCGAGGCGCTGGTCGCCGGCGTCGCCGCCTCGGGCGCCCGCGCCGTCGTCTCCGGGGGCGCCTTCGGCGAGCTCGCGCTGCATTACCTCGACCGGGCGGGCATCCTCGCCCTGCGCGTCCCCTCGAAGTTCGACCTGCGCCGGGTCTGCCGCTCGACGGGGGCGACGGCGCTCGCCAAGGTGGGCGCGCCGGCGAGCGCCGACCTGGGGTTCGCCAAGTCGCTGCGGGTCGAGGAGGTCGGCGGCACCAAGCTGGTGGTGCTCTCGCAGGAGGCGGACCTGGTGGGCGACACCGCCCCCGCTCCCTCTCCCGCCTCTGCTTCCGCCTCGGCTTCTGCTTCTTCCGTCGCCGTCGTCGGCGGGGCCGGGGTCACGACGATCGTCCTCCGCGGCGCGACGGACGCCGCCCTCGACGAGCTCGAGCGCGCCGCCGACGCGGGCGCCAACGCGTTCAAGGCGCTCTGCCGCGACGCGCGCGCCGTGCCGTCGGGCGGCGCCGTCGAGGCCTCGCTCGCCGCGGCGCTGGGCCACGACGCCGCCTCGGCCCCCGGGCTGGAGGGATACGCGGTCCGCGCGTTCGCCGCCGCCCTGGCCGTCGTGCCGCGGGCGCTGGCGGAGAACTCGGGCCTCGACGCCGCGGCCGCGCTCGCCGGGCTGCACGCCGCGCACGCCGAGGCCGTCCCCTACCTCGTCGCGAAAGTCGGGGAAGGAGAGGACGGCGCCGCTGCTCCCTCTTGCGGCTCGTGGCGCCTCGGCCTCGACCTCGAGGGCGGCAGCCCGCGCGACCTCTCTCTGGGAAGGAACGGCGTCTCCGATCTCTTCTCCGCCAAGTGGTGGGCGCTCAAGCTCGCCGCCGACGCCGCGACGACGGTGCTGCGCGTGGATCAGATCATCATGGCGAAAGCAGCCGGAGGACCGAGGGCGCCCCGCGGGGGAGGGGACTGGGACGAGGACTAAAAAGAGAGCGAGAGAGGGAGAGACAAAGGACGTTCCGTCGTCATGCCTGCTGCCACCGTGAAGGCGTCTTTTTGGAGAAGAGAGAGAGAGAGAGAGAAGAGAAGAGAGAAGAGATAGAGAGAGAGAAGAGACGAGAGAAGAGAGAGAGAAGAAAAGAGAGAAGAGAAAGAAAAATGCCGACTTTTCTTTAATTTTTTCTTCTTCCATTTAATTTGACCCGCCGCGCTTTTTTCTAATTTGCCTGTTCTGTCTCTCTGCGTTTTTTTTACTGTTCATACATTCGGAGAAAAGCTGAGCGCGCAAAACGAAAACAAAGATGAGGAAGTAGAAGAAGAAGAAGAAGAAGAAGAAGAAGAAGAAGAAGAAGAAGAAGAAGAAGACAAAACCAATTTTTGTTTTCTCTTTCTTTCTCTGCTTTCTCTCTCAACTCTCTCTCTCTCAAAAATAAATATCTCATTCGCTGCTCGCTCGCTCGCCGCTTTTCTTTTCTTCTTGAATCTCTTTATCTCATTGAGCTCGGAGCTGCGCTAAAAAGGGGCGCGTTTCTTTATTTTGTATTTTTTTGTGGTATTCATAAAGGTGGGGAGGAGAAGATTTCCCCCCTTTTTTTTCTTCAAAAAGCGGCGGCCGGGGAGCTCTCCTCGGCCGCCGCAGCGCCGTTCTTCTTCGAGGCCGCGGGGGGGGTGAACGGAGGAGGGGCGCCGGGAGAGGCGCCGAGGGAGGCAGAGGGCTGGCCGCCGCCGCCGCCGGTCTTCCGAGGCGTCGCTTCCGCGGCGGCGGCGGCAGCGGCAGCGGCGGGGGGCGCTTCGACTTTTTCCTCTTCCTCCTCCTCCCCCTCCTCGCTTTCTCCTCCTCCCTCGGACGCGTCGTCGAAGAACTCCTCCTCCTCCTCCTCCTCCTCCTCCTCCGATGACGACGACGAGCTGCAGACAGCAGCAGCCCCGACGCTCTCGTCGTCACCGGAGGAGGCGGCAGGGACGCTGCCATAGGCGGCGACGGCTCCTCCCCCCTCTGCCGCCGCGACCGCCGCGGCGACGGCCGCCACCGCCAGCGCCTTGGCCTCGGGCGCCACTCCCCCTTCCCCTTCCGCCCCTCCCTCTCCTCCTTCCTCGACGGCGGGCGTCGTCGCGTTCCTCTCGCGGAGCTCCGCGACCCCATGCGCGAACGAGCACGCGGCGCCTCTGGCGCAGCCGCCGCTTCCGCCGAGGGCCCAGTAGCGGCAGATCCTGGTCTTCCCGAACTTCTCCAGGTGGAGCGCCTGGTGCGCCGACGACGGCGGCTCGGGGGCGGCGGCGGCGGAGGAGGAGGAGAAGGGAGCGGCGGAAGGCGCCGAGGTCGAGGAGGCGTTGGTTGCCTCTGGCGCCTTTCGCGGCTTGGATGGTTTCGCCTTCTTCTCCGGGGCAGCAGCAGCAGCAGCAACAGCAGCAGCAGCAGCCCCGCCCAACTTCCCCTCGAGGCCGAGGCCAGGGGGAGGGGGCAGAAATGAAGCAGCAGAAGGAGACAGAGCAGAAGCGTGGCTCTTCCTCAGCTCTGCCGTTCCGTGCGCAAAGGCGCAGGCGTCCCCGAGAGAGCACCCTACCTTTTTCCCGAAGAAGCGGCACTTTTTCGTTTTGAGGGGATGCCGGGCAGCAGAGGAAGAAGTAGGAGACGGTGCAGAAGCAGCAGCGGCCTCGGCGGCGCGTCGGGCGGCAGCGGCGGCGGCGGCGGCGGCGGCGAAAGCGGGGGCGCGGGAGGCGCCCGCGGCCGCCGCCCTCCCGGACGCCGCGGCGGCGACCGCCAGCTTCTCCTCCCCGGAGAGCCTCTCGGCCGACGCCGCGGCGGCCTCGCGCGCGGCCTTGGCGGCCCTGGCCGCGGCCTTGGCGGCCAGTTTGGCCTCGCGCGCGGCCTTGGCGGCCTCGAGGGCGGCGGCATAGGACTTGTGCTGCTGGGGGGGAGGGGGAGGAGGAGGCGGCGGCGGCGGGGCGTTCTCCTGCTGCTGCTCGAGTGAGGCCTCGGGCTCGAGCTCGCCGCCTCCCTTCCGGTCGCCGCCGCCGCTCCCCCTCGTGGGCACCTTCGCGAGGCGAGGCCTCCCGTCCCCGCGGTCGACGACGGTGGCGTAAGAGAGAATCGAGTGACCCTTCTCTTCCTCCTTATCCCCCCCCTCCTCGCCGCTCGCCGCCCCTTTGGGCTTCTCCGCACGAGGCGGCTCCCGCAGCTCCGAGCGCCCGTGGGCGAACTTGCACCCGTCCCCCGCGGCGCACTCGACTCCCTCCTCGAAGAACTTGCACATCCTTGTCTTGAAAGACGGGAAAGACGACGAGGAAGAGGAGGGGGTCGGCTGCCTGCTGCGGCGCGGCGGGCGCTGCTGCTGCTGCTGTTGCTGTTGCCGGGGAGCAGAGGCAACAGCAGCGGCAGCATTTTCTCCTTCTGCTCCTCCCTCGTGGAGGTAGGAGCACCTCCCCCCTCGCTTGCACTTGCCTTCGTGCCAGAACTTGCAGATTACGGTTTTATAGGAGGTGGAGGTTGAGTGCGGCTGAGAGGCCCATTCGGCGTCGGCCTGTATATTTTGGGAGAGGGGTTTGTGGAGAAAGTGGGAGGAATTTTTTGGTCGGCCCGGAAAGAGGCGGGAGAGAGAGGAAGCGCGAAAAAAGGTCCTGATCGAGGGAAAGCGAGCCAAAGCAAACTCGGTCTCATCGGGCTCGATCGCGCCTCCGTCGCTGTCTTGGAGGGTACAATGTATTCTGGCGCTCCAAAATTCTCCCGCCGCGGAAACCTGGAAGACCGGAGTCGCAACAGGGAGAAAGCTGGAAGGGGGCACGCTGTCCCCTCTTTGTCATCGACTCGACCACCCATCCTCGCTCGTTCCAAGGGCGGCCAAAACGACGGGGAAAAAAGGAGCGTCTGTTATTTTTTATCGAGCGCCCAGAGCACCTCTCCCTTTGTTTGTGATTCTTTCCAACGAAGAAAGACGCCTGGAAAGACAGGCCGCTCCGCCCGATCGAGGCGACACAGCTTGACTCGTGCTGGAACAGGACGAACGAGGGCACGCTTAGAAACAAAAGGCGAGATCGATGGCAGAGACAAGGTCGATGACAATAAGAAGAAGAGCTCGCCTCATCACCTCCTTTTTTCTCCGCCTTCTCCTCCTCCATCTCAGTCTCACCTCGCTCGAGGGCGCAGATCCTTCAACAACAGACATGCTGGAGTGGGAAAGGAAACAGGAAATTAACGAAGCGGCACAGAAAAAAACAGCCGTCTTTCCGTGTTTGTTTTTCTTTTCTCTTCCAGCTCCTCTCTCTCTCTCTCGCGCTCCGCCGCTCTCTCTCGAGCGAAATGAGAGCCGACTTTTTTTTTCCCCTTCGTTCTCGTCTTGCTCTCCGTCTCTGCCCCTCTCTCACTTGCTCTCAATCAACTCCTCTTTCTGGCGGCTCCACTCAATCGCCGCTCCCCCCCTCACGCGCCTCTCTTCGTCGTCGCGCGACCCCTCGTCCCCTCCACGCGACAATGCAGGGTGCTCTCTCTGGCGTCCCGCTGGCGCGACACGCGGCCTGCGCGCCCTCGCCGTCGGCGCGGGGTGAGTGAATTTGAAGAAGCAAGAGTTTTTCTTTCTCCCCCCCCTTCTTTTTTGGAACTCTCTAGTATGAGTTTTTCGACCCGATCTCGGGAGGCGGGAGCGCCCTAGCCGCTTCGAGCCCGGTTCTTCTCGATCCCTGTCTATTGCGGAACGACGACAAGGATCACAATCGTGCCGATGAGAGTGCATAGAGCGGAGCAATGTGCTCAACGCAGTGCAACTGGAAGCTGCTGCAGATGCTCCGCCCACCGCCGCATCTCTTCCTCTCTGACGCCGCCTCCGCCGTGGTTGGAGAGCGACGCAGCGTTGTTTTTTTCCAATCTCTTCATTTCGCCTCTCGCCCTCTCCTTTTCCGTTGCCTGCTATCCTCCAGTCTACCCGCGTAGGACTGTCTCGGACGTTTCGACATAGTCTGCGTGGGCGATTCGATACGAAAAGCATGAGAAAGGGGCGAGAGAGAGGGAGAAAGATGGCGTCCAATTGCGCGAGAGAGAAGGAAAAAGACGAGCCGCCGCCGTTGCCGCCGTCGTCGACCTCCGACGGCCTCCACCTTGTTTCTCTTCTTTCCTCTCTCCGCTCTCCTCCCACTCCGCCCTCTCCGCCGCTCCACTTTACGCGCCTCCCCCCCCCCTACGCCTTTCTTCTGAATCTGATCTCGAAAATCTCATCAAATACCGCAAAACCTCGAACATACACAAAACAAACAGCCGCTCCTGCCGCCGCCCCCGGCCGCGCCGCGCGCCTCTCGGTCGTCGCGCGCTCCGCCGTGCCCGCCGTCGGCATCATGGCCCGCAAGGCCGGCATGACACAGATCTTCACCGCCGACGGCCTCGCCGTCCCGGCCACACTCGTCTCCTACAAGGGCGGCAACGTCGTCACGGCCGTGCGCACCGTGGAGACGGACGGCTACGCCGCGGTGCAGGTCGGGTTTGGCGAGTGCAAGGAGAAGGCGCTGAACAAGCCCGAGCTCGGGCACCTGAAGAAGTCCGGCGCGGCCCCCATGCGCACGCTGGTCGAGTTCCGCCTCAAGGGGGACGCCCCGCCCGAGGGGTTCGAGCCCGGCACGGCCATCGACTGCTCCGCCGCCTTCGCCGTCGGGGAGATGGTCGACGTGGCGGGGACCTCGATCGGCAAGGGGTTCCAGGGCACGATCAAGCGCTGGAACCACAAGCGCGGGCTGATGTCGCACGGGTCCAAGTCCAAGCGCCAGCACGGCTCGATCGGGTCCTCGGCGACGCCCTCGCGCGTGCTGCCGGGCCTGAGGATGGCGGGGCGGATGGGCGGCGAGCGCGTCAAGATCCGCGGGCTCGAGGTCCTGGCCATCGAGGCCGAGCTGGGCGCGCTGGTGCTCAAGGGTTCGATCCCGGGAAAGGTCGGCAACGTGGTGGAGATCACCAAGGCGAAAGTGGTGGGGAAGAACTGCTAAAGAGAGAGAGGTTTGGGAGGAGAGGAGATCACTGACATTTTTGAGGCGCGCGAAGAGTCCTTTTCCGTTTCTTTCGTTTTCTTTTGTCATTTTGTCATCATCATTTACTTCCGTGCTGAAGAGCCCGGTTTCTAAAAAAAGCTAAATGAAGAGAGGAAAGAGAAGAAGACTCTCTCCAAGCGACGACAGAGAGTTGTCGTCGAGAGAAGAGAGAGAGACAATGTTTTTTTCCCTTCTTTTTTCTTGTTTGCACTCTCTTTTTTGGAAAACTCTCTCTCTCTCTGTCCCTTTTCCCGTTGACACTCTCTCCCTCTCATTCTCTCTCTCGCAACTGTCTCCTCCCAGACAGCAAAACACATCCTCCCTCTGAAAACAATAATGGAAAAATAAATGGAGTTCAAACAATAGACTCTGCTGCTGCAACCGCCGAAAAAGGAAAAAGCTCTCTCTTTCTCTCTCTCGCGCCTTCTCTTTCTCTCTCTCGTTCGCCCCCCCGCTGAACGGGGCCGAAACGAGACCGAGATCGTTATTGTAATGAATGAAAGAATGGATGGTGGTTGGTGGTGGTATAAAGCTCTTTTCTCCTTGTTTCTCTCTTTGATTCTCTCTCTCTCTCCCTCTCTTTCTCTCCAAATCTTTCCAAAAACAATATCTTCACGCCGCGGCAGGCACCCCGGCCGTCGCGGCCACGCTGGCCCCGTCGGCGTCCGGGCTCGCCTCGGGCGTGTTGGCCTCCGAGGGG
>Ga0315289_10013190_pt1 | contig 11589 bp, 8 predicted proteins | sample YL17G11_40_MG_FD_203452 | JGI IMG/M metagenome (GOLD analysis project Ga0315289, IMG submission 203452) | Sediment microbial communities from Yellowstone Lake, YNP, Wyoming, USA - YL17G11_40 | ecosystem: Environmental > Aquatic > Freshwater > Lake > Sediment | place: USA: Wyoming | collected... | reverse complement strand
CGATGTGAACAAATTCCTTATCCTCGTCCCCAATACCATTGTCAGAGCTCGGCTGAAAGACGAATTCGACCCGGAAAGCAAAATCTTTGTCTATAATATCTTTCACTTCTTCTACAACAACACAGCAGACTTAGCCACAAGGATCACTTTGCATACTATGGAGGTCGGAAAAGACCCAACGGGCATAAGACAGGCAAATATTATTCTGGGTAATATCCACCAGATTTACGAAGGCAAGGTTAATCTGGAGATAATTCAAAAGAATTTAGGCAATATAGTTATTTTTAACGATGAAGCCCATAACTCTAAAGCAGAGAATTACAACGAGGTCCTGAATGAACTAAAGCCCCAAAGAATATTTCGGCTCGATACTACAGCAACACCTGACCGGCTTGACGGTCTGCACCCCGACAGCGAAAAGATTTTGGAATACGGCATAAAAAAAGGTATGCGGGACAGAATTATCAAGCGGGTTATTGTTTGCAGACCAGATATCGAAAAGGTCAAACTCACTTATGTCGATGCCGAAACAGGCAAAGAAATCAAAGCAGAAGAAGTCCCCTGGGAGGAGATTGAACAGCGGAAAATCAGGCCGACAAGGTTTATAACCAGCGAAAAACCAATGCGACAACAAATTGCTATTGCAAAGCAATGCCTTGATTATCAAAAAAAGACCGTCCCTCTCGACGAATCTGGCAAACCAAAATGCAAACCTCTGCTGTTTGTCGTAGCTATCTCAATAACAGATGCCAACAACATTGCAAAAGTTCTTCAAAATGAATTCAAGCTAAATACACTGCTGGTTACAAATGAAAGCGAGGATGAGAAAAAAGAAGAAGCAATGACTATAAACAGGCATCTAAAGGACTGCGAATACGATGCTATTGTATCTGTCCTGATGCTGCGCGAGGGTTGGGACGTCAAGAATATCTCCGTGATTCTGCTATTCAGAAAATTCTGCTACAAACTTAATGAATACACAGGAGAGAAATACTCCGTTTATGGCCAACAGGTAATAGGCAGAGGACTTCGCCGCATTGAACCGCACAACACCAACGAATGGGAACAATGCCTTGTAGTTGACCACCCCGTCCTGAAACATGACTGGCTGTGGGAAATGCTCGATGCCGAACAGTACGAAGGCACACTTAATCCCGATGAAATCATTGATGTCCAGAAAATTCCGAAACCTAAAGATATCGATATTGAGACGGTGGACCATAAGCCCCAAGAAATTGAGGACGTAATCGGGAATATCCAGGACATTATTGATAATATCCCCAACCCGCTTGAGGAAGAATTGAAGGTCATACAGAAGTGGGAAGAATACCTCGACAGCTGCCAGTATCAAACCGAGCGAATAGATATAGAACAGACCATCAGAGAAATTAAGAAGCGGAGCTTGGCATCAGGCTTTAACGAGCAGGGGATTCTTGATGATTTCAAGATAGACGTTCAACAAATAAATAAGTTCACAGAATTTGAACTTGACCAGTTGAAAGAAATGATTACCAATGCAGTCGGGTCTATCTGCAGGGACAGTCTTATGGAATATGACCGCAATCCCGACAAGCGACAGGATATCATATACAAAGTCTTGATGACCCATATAAAGAAAAGGTTTTTGCTTGGCAATGATTTGTTCGCTGTTCAGGAGAAGACCTCACTCAAAAAACTCTGGTTTGCGATAACTGAAATCAGGGAAGTGTTCCTGGACCCCGCCTTGGTAGCAGGTATCCTTAGAAATCCGCCTCAGCTATGAAAATAAACAGAGGCAAGTTGATCGGCTTAAAACGCAGCCCTTACGGTGAAGAACTTTACGATTCAGACCTTGAAAAATACTATATGGTCGAGTTGGAAGGGATGCCGGGCGTCAAAACGTGGACCAAGAAACACAACATCAAAATACCTTACCGCCTCTTTTTCATTAAGAGAAATTACATACCAGACTTTCTTGTGGAGCTTAATGACGGGAGTAAGGAAATTCATGAGACAAAGGGGCTGCCGTTCCTTTTCTTGTTGTCAACCAAACTAAAGAAGATATCGGCAGAGCAATACTGCAAAAGTCTTGGTTGGAAATACAAGCTCATAACAAAAGATAAGGAAGTCTTTTACAGGAACAATTTCCTTGCCACTGCTCTTGGAACAATAAAAGACGTTAAAATATAGCATCAAAAAACTAAAAAAGCAGATTGACCAGATGGTTTACGCCCTTTACGGCCTGACGGCGGGCGACCCGCCTTCGTCTAAATGAACTACGCCGGGCAAGAATCGCCATTGTTGAAGGGCATAGAAAAGGAAATTGACGAGGCAATCGCCGCTCACGGCGGCTGGCCCATGAGATAAGAGAGGATTGCGTCGCTCGTCGCTCCAGTCACGGGGATTTTGTCGGGAATTCGCTTGAGAAAAAACGGCCTTTCTGGTATAATATATATCTAACAAATAAGCCAAGGGCTTATGAGTAGATGATTCGTCCTTCGTAGTAGTAGTCCTACTACTACGGAGAATGGAGAAGATGGGTAAATGAGAAACCCCATAAACACATTCGCGCATTTACGCATTCACGCATGTACGCATTAACGAACCACCAGCGACAAGAATCCGTGGTTAATGACTTGTTCGACAATTGTCGAGGATCCTCTACAAATCGGCCCTTTTTATGCAAAACAAAGCCAATTTCTGAAAAGGCCAAATGAGCGGAACCCCTTATAATACAAAGGCATACGCAAATTTATGCGTCTACAGGCCTGGCAAAAGCAAAGCCAATCAAAGCCAATTTCCCTCCCACCAAAGTCGCGTAAGCTGTGCAGTCGTCGCGGCGGCTGGTCCTGGTATACGGGTTCCGCGGCGTGGATGTACCGCGCCTGGGTCGAAGAAATTCTGGGTCTGAAAGTACCCGGAGAAACCATGCAGCTCGATCCGATCCTCCCCGGATGGTGGGCTTTCACATGAGCTGCCGCTATGGTGAAGCGATCTACGAAATTCAGGTCGAGAACACGGAACACCACGAGCGGGGCGTCGCCTTCGTGGAGCTGGATGGTCAGCGTGTTAAGGATGGCGTGATCACGCTGAATCGGGAGCCGGTCAAGCATCGGGTCCTCGTCCGCATGGGAAAACCGGCGCCGGCAGATTGGGATGCCCATCTTGGTGTAGGTGTGAAGGCCAATGACTATACATAGTCGCCCCTGAAAAATCCTTTCCGTCGGTTTTAGCCGATGGCGCGGATTGGACAAATTTCATGCCTGGGGCGGGAGGGAGGCGTGAAGATGCGCGATAGTTGCTGGAGGGCGGCCAGAATTTCGGGCCAAAGGAAATCTTTGTGCTTGTCAAGCACCAATAGGACCACCACGGGCCCATGCCTATCCCCCTGAAAAGCAGACACTTACATCCCTATACTCCCCGCTCGCATTTTGCCCCCATCAGAGGCTATAATACCTTGCTCGAATCGACCTCGATGATTCCCGGGAGCTTTGAAAGAGGCATCATGGCTGAGAACCTCGATATCCTCAATGCCGCCGTCTCATGTGTCATCAAAGCGGCCCTGTTGGCGGCTCGATTCTCAGGAAGGGTTCGAAGGCGAAGTCTGAAACGACTCGCCTGCCGTCTGACTTGGCTGAGATCGTGTGCGGTCAATCTGGTGTGGGGCAGTGATGGACGGTAGCAGTTGACTGTATGGTCAAACGACCATATACTATATCACAGATACTATCGAGGCTGAGAATGGCTATGAATATCACCAGAAGAATCAGGAAAGCAGAGCAGAAGCTCAGCATGGACCCAGAACCGGTGGTTGTGAGCGTGGTACATTTCGGCGATGGGGCGCTACCGCCTGAGCAGCGCACCGGCAATATTCTGGTATGCCATATCCCGTACGCGCAAGTCAGGCAGAAAGAACTGAGCCCGTTGTGCAGGGAGACGAAATCGTGAAACGCAATCTTCAAAGAAGAATCGAGCGGGCTGAGCAAGCGGTCGGGGTGTCCGGATGCGATGATCCACGTGCCTATACCTACCCCAACGACCTTGCCGAAGCGTTCGTTATGGCAGAGATGACTGACCAACAGCTCAAAGAGTATTTGCGGAAGCGCAGCGACAGACCTTCCGCTGAAACGTGTGACCGCTTTGACGATGTATTAAAGCTGGCAGCAGAGCACAAGCCGGAAAATCTCACAGATGGAGAGCATCACTGTTTTGGGTGAAAACAGCGAAATAGTGCTAAGGCAAAGGTGGCTGGCTAATGGCAGACCTGAAACGAAGACTTAAAAGTCTTGAAAATCAGATGAGCATGAGCAAAGGTGCGACAGGTACACGTCTGGTCTTAATACACCCCGCATAACCACCCGAAGAACAAGCATTACCTGAAGTCGAGCAGTGGCTGACTTATCAGCAGGCCATTACGAAGCATCGAGGCGACAAATTTGCTCTTATACTCCTGAGTCCGCAAGCCGAGGTAGAGGCCAGAGCTGAGCAACTAAAAGCAACCAAAAACAACCAAACGGCGGAAAGTAGAGCAGCAATATGAGTGAGGCAAAGCTGACAGACCGACAGATCAAGGCGATACCGCATATAGTGGCTTGCCCCACATATACCGAAGGCTGCGAAAAGGCCAAGATAAACAAGACTACACTTTAAAAGTGGCTAAGAGAGCCAGAGTTCAAGGCTTAGCTTGACCGGCAAAGAGACGAGGTAGCGGCTGAGGCTTTCGCGGTACTATCGCAGGGCTTGACCAAAGCGGTGGACACGCTTGTCGGCCTGATAGACAATAAAGACGACCGGCTGAAGCGCCTGACCTGCAACGACATAATCGAGTATATCCTCAAGCATAAAGAGGTCGAAGACCTGGAAAAGCGGATAGCAGCAATAGAAGAGAGGCTAAAAGCACAGAAATAGAAGGGCTGCAGGCCGATGCTCACAGCCCCCTCAATTTTGGTTCTGTGGATCCGCTACAATGTTCTGCGTCTGCGTAGCAAAGTGACGAAGCCTACGCCGATACCAGCAAGCAGAAGGGCACCAGGAACAGGAATGACAGTGATTTCCAGTGACACCGCGTCTGCGAAATGTCCATCAAATTCAGGCGCCACAGCATCATTGACAATGTTCTCGACAGGAGCTATGTCAATTGCAAGGAACTTTGTCCCCACAGGGATCGGTAAATCCACGCTCAAAGGTTGCCAAGTTGAAGGACAACCGTCACTGAAAAGCTCCGCGGTGGTGCATGCAAGATAATCCCCGCTGTCAAATCGCCCTACCCAGCCAGACGTGCTTCCTGCGCACGCGGCGATTACTATGGCAAATGCCGTATCTGTTTGGCAATCACCCAAGACGCGATTAAAATAGGCTGATAGTGATGCTACCGCCCATCCAGAGTTAATCGCGATTTCGAAGGGAGTCATGTCCACAAGTTGCCATACGTCACATGAATTCCAATATGCCCCACCGTCACTATAGATGAAATGAAGCATTCCCGTTCCTTCGTAGGGGACAATCCCATCCGATGTGCTCAGGATTTCAGACGGGTCGCCCTCCCAGTAGCCAAAGCCGGACGGCCGCCCCCCAGGAATTATGACCGTAGTCTCAAAACCTCCGTTGCTGAGCATATTTGTTGGATCGGCGCATACCGCGCTGGCAAAGATAAGGACGAACATAAATTCAGTCAGGAAGGTCTTTGATTGCCTTTTCATCTTACATCCTCCGATAGAATGTTTGCGAATTCAACCCCCTTCCCTGGATTTGGCGCGCGCCTCCTACTATGGTAATTCTACCACACCCGTCTTGAGTGCACCTTTTGTGGAAACTACGTATTTTTGAGGCTTTTTTGACATTTTCCGGCGAAATTCACGATTTGTCAAACAGGTATTGTGAGCCTATAATAGGGGTATTCGGGACGACCGGCAAGCTACCGGTGAAGATAACAGGCGGCGGTGGGAGTCGAACCCACGAATAACGGTTTTGCAAACCGTCGCCTTAGACCACTTGGCTACGCCGCCGATACACTCGCTTAATAGTTTACAGATGACGCGCCGGTCTTGCAACAACAAATGCTATTTTACCACGAGCAAACGCACATCACATCGCATCTAACAATATCTGCACAATTCGCTGCGAAGCCTTGCCGTCCCAGAGCTTTGGTCTAGTATGTCCCCCTGTCATGCTCAGACTTTCACGATAGCCATTTAGTATTCGGGCTGTGCCTGCCCCCACCAAAATATTTGTTCCTTCGGTAACGGTGACCGGCCTTTCGGTATTTTCACGAACGGTCAGGCAAGGCACTCCAAGGATGGTGGTTTCTTCTTGAATGCCGCCGGAGTCCGTGATCACGACCTTAGCCTCGGACATCAGCTTCAAAAAATCCAAATATCCTAACGGCTCGGTGAGCACGATATTGGGCAAATTCTCAATCCTATGCAAAAGCCCTGCAGACACGAAACGATCTCGCGTTCGCGGATGCACAGGAAAGACAACCTTGATCTCTTTCTGAATCTCCGCCAAGGCATCCAATATTCCGGTTAATACTTCCTGCTGATCGACATTGCTGGGTCTATGTAGAGTGACGACCGCATATTCTTTTGCCCGCACGTTCAAATCGTCAAGTATGCGTGAATTCGACGCCTTTGCCCTGTGAAGCTCAAGGGTGTCTATCATAACATTGCCGACAAAGTGTATCTTTGTCGCGGCGATGCCCTCGCGTTTTAGGTTTTCCAGGCCGCTTGGCTCAGAGACAAAAAGTATATCGCTGATGGCGTCGGTCAAGACGCGGTTTATTTCCTCAGGCATAGTGCGGTCGAAGCTCCGCAATCCCGCTTCAACGTGGATCGTTTTTACGCCCAGCTTTGCCGCCACCAAGGCGCAGGCAAGGGTAGAGTTGACATCGCCCACTACCAGCACAGCATCAGGGTTATGTTTTAGCACAACCGGCTCGAAACGTTTCATAATTTCAGCCGTCTGCTGGGCGTGCGAGCCGGAACCCACCTCAAGATTCACGTCAGGAACTGGAATATCAAGCTCTTCAAAGAAAGCCTTGTTCATACACTCAGTATAATGTTGGCCCGTATGAACAAGCACCGACTCAATTTCCGGCGTTTTCCGGCAAGCCCGCAAGATGCTTGCAATCTTGACAAAGTTCGGTCTCGCTCCGACAACGTGAATTATTCTCACAGTTTCCGCCCTTCAGATCAGCCCATAATCTTCTTACAATCTGCCATAAATGAAATTGTCCGAGCGCTGGTCGCTGCTCCAGCCGTTGACGGTCAATCCGTCCCTATCCTTATCGGAAATTAGCGTCGCGGGGCCGGCAATCCTATCAAACAGTTTTTTCAAATCGCGGTCACACAACGACCAGTCTATGTCCCCTGCCAGCGGCGATATGCCGGCCTCGCAGCCGGGGCTATACTCGCCGGAACAAAAATACTCAATCATGCTATCTTCGGTGAAAAAAGTGCCGTGGGCAAATCCCGGAGGAACCCAAATCCACTCGGCGTAATCTGCTGTATTATCGGCAGGCATATCATAAAGTATAATCTTGCCGAACGTAGGAGAACCCTTTCTTATATCCAGAGCCATATCAATCAGTCTGCCCGCCAGAGTGCGCACCAATTTGCCCATATAAGGATTCCATTGAAAGTGCAAGCCTCTAATCGTCCCCCTTTTGGAGTAGCTTTCGTTGGCCTGTATGAATTCGACGCCCTTCATGAAAGGCGTGTCGCCGTGCTTTAAGAAATCGCTTTTTCTGTAGTGTTCTGTGAAATAGCCTCTGTGGTCGCGAAAGCGGGCAAACCTGATTACCTTTACGGCCTCAATTTGCAGTGTTTTGACTTCCAGTAATTTCATGTCTAAGCTCCTTCCTGGAAACTCGCCAATGCGTCCAACCACGTCCCGTTATAATCTCGGCAGCATCAATATCAGCTTAGTCACAAGGTTTTTGCTGCCCCAGCGATTGTTCCGTTCGCCACGCATTATACAGTAGTGACAACCGCTTTCAATCAGTAGAAGCAGGACGTAGCCTATGATTTGGATAGGGCGCGCTACTATCTACATCGTTGAGCAGCCGCCTCTGCTCGGCAGACGTGGACATTGGCCGGCGTTTCTAAGATGAAATCGCCGGTCTTGATGCCGGCCGCCAGCCATTTTTTTCTCGCAAACTGCGGAACTTAGGTTAGCCCTTCCGCAACTATGGCATCAGCACTTCTACCCAGAGTATTGCCAGGTAGCTACACTTTATGGTATTTTAACCGCAAAACGCGTCCACTCACTCTTGCGGCAAGTAAACGACAAGAGGAATCGGAATGGGAGTTGGCTTTATGCGGAAACGACAGGTCTATCTGCTGGCAGGTCTGGGGATAGCAGTTGTCGCAATCTTTGTGACGCTGCCGCTTGCTGTTCACAAACCCGCTGTCCGTGCAGAGGACGTCCTGGCAGCCTATCAAGACAAGGTTCAACACCGAGGTCTGACGGTACGCTACCCGCTTGACGGAACGCTTTTCCCTGCGGAAATTGTGCCCCCTACTTTTCAGTGGGAAGATGAAACCGGCAAGTCCGACTCGTCGGGGCAAAGGCCCTTGCCGGCGTCCGATGCGTGGGTTATCAGCGTGAAGTTCCAGGACAGCGACGATGCCTCGAACTTCGTTGCTTATTCCCCGCAGTGGACTCCGCAGGAAAAAGATTGGGAGAGCATAAAGAAACGGTCGCTTGAGAAAGAGGCTCAGGTCGTTATCCTGGGCGTCAGCCGCTCGAATCCAGCCAGAATTCTGTCGGCAGGTCGGGTCACAATAAAGACATCCGCAGACGAGGTCGGCGCACCGCTTTTCTACCGCGAAGTAAACCTGCCATTTATTGATGCTGTTAAAGACCCTTCCGAAATCCGCTGGCGGTTTGGGCCAATTTCCTCGCCAGAGCCACCTCCGATCGTCCTGACGAATCTGCCGGTCTGCGGCAACTGCCACTCGTTTTCCAAGTATGCCAAAACCTTGGCTATGGACGTTGACTACGCCAACAGTAAAGGCTCCTACGTCATTACGCGCGTAGCAGAAGAGATGATACTGGCAACCAGCGATATAATAACCTGGAACGATTACCGCAAGGAAGACCAAGAACAGACCTTTGGCCTGCTTTCTCAGATCTCTCCGGATGGCAGGTATGTCATCAGCACGGTAAAAGACAAATCGGTCTTTGTACCGATGCCGCCTCTGGCGTTTTCTCAACTATTCTTTCCCGTCAAAGGAATCTTATGCGTATATGATACCCAGACACATAATTTCTGGTCGCTGCCCGGAGCCGACGACCCAAATTATGTTCAGAGTAATCCGAGCTGGAGCCCGGATGGCAAGTACATAGTTTTTGCCAGAGCCAAGGCGTACGACCTCAAGCACACCAAGGGAATGGGTAAGATACTTCTAACCCGCGAAGAGTGTAGAGAGTTCACCGAAGAGGGAAAGCCTTTCCTGTTCGATTTGCACAGGATTCCGTTTAAGGATGGAAAAGGCGGAACACCGGAGCCAATTGAGGGCGCCTCAAATGATGGTATGAGCAACTTTTTCGCCAAGTACTCGCCCGATGGCAAATGGATTGTCTTCTGCAAAGCTAAAAGCTATATGCTGCTCCAGCCCGACAGCGAGCTTTACATTATCCCAGCCGAGGGCGGCGAGGCCGCAAGGCTCCAATGTAATACGAAACTCATGAACTCCTGGCACACGTGGTCGCCGAATGGAAAGTGGCTGGTATTCTCCTCCAAGGCCAATTCGGCCTACACGCAGCTTTATATCGCCCATATTGACGAAAAAGGGCAGAGCACACCTGCCGTCCTGCTGGCCAATCTTACCTCGCCGGATAGGGCGGCCAATATCCCCGAGTTTGTCAATGCCAAGCCCACCGCGATCAAGAAAATCCACGAGCAGTTCCTGAATGACTACTCTTTTGTAAGGGCGGGGAACGAGTCTTTCAGACACGGCGAGCCGGATAACGCTATACAAGAGTATAGGAACGCGCTTCAGCTAAATCCGAATAACTTCGAGGCGCACCTGAAATTGGGATTTCTCTTTTACAACGTCAAAGGTATGTACAACGAGGGCATGGCTCATTTGTTGAAGGCCGCGGAACTCAACCCGGATGATCCCCGCGTGCACCACGACCTGGGTATGGCGCTATTGCACCAGCAAAAGATCGAACAGGCCATAAAACACCTTTTAGAGGCGCTACGGCGTATGCCGCAGGGATTTGATGAGCAGTACAACCCTCTGAACATGCGCCTTAGCCTTGGGCGAGCGTTTCTCTATGCTGGAAACTCGAAAGAAGCAGCAGTTCATTTAGCCGAGGCGGTGCGCCTCGATCCGAACAACGCTGAGGGCCATTACAGCCTCGCCATTGCACTGGTCGACCAGGGAGCAATCGACCAGACCGTCAAACATTATTCCATCGCTGTGAAGCTTAAACCCCAGGTGGACACCTCACCGATACTGCATCATCTTCTGGGAATGAAATACGCCGAACTGGGCCGATTCCGCGAAGCCATCTCGTCAGCCGAAAAGGCGCTCAGTCTTGCCCGCGCTGCCAAAGACGAACAGCTTGCGCAGACCATCCTGCACTGGCTTGAAATTTACAGACAGGCAAGCAAATCCTCGGAAAAAAGGTAATAACCCTGCCAGGGTGCTGGCAGGGCTAACGGTTAACCCCGCCATCACTATAGCGGGGTTGTCTATGGCGACGGAGCGCTGAAGAGACCTCGGATTTTCACAAGACTTATATTCTCTAATACCGCTGCAACATCTCTTCTCGCCGGCCCGCCGACGGACCCCGCAATAAACCTGTCCTGAGCCCGGTCGAAGGATTGCGGGGCTAAATATTTAGCCCCACGTTTCACGTGGGGTCTTTCTGTTGACCTCGGTGGTTGAAATGATACAAGGATAAACCACAGATTAGCACAGATTACCACGGATTAAAAAGTGAAAAACAATTCAGCCCCCGCTTTCGCGGGGGTAAACTCGTGCCTGCGAAAGCAGGCATCTGTGAAATCCGTGGTTAATAGTCAATTGACCGGCTCCATTGCAGCCGCGAGAGGTTTTCGCCGGGCGTGCGCTTGCGAAAGACAAACAAATGCTCGTGCATTATAAGATAGAATTTGTCAGCGCGGGCTTTCAGCCGCCAGTGCTGCGTGAATTTACAGTGGTGCTGCACCTTAATAATATCTTCTTTGAGGATAAAGCCGACCTTTAGAAACCGCTGCATAACGTTAAAAGCAAGAGGGACAAAGTGCTTTGCCTTGCGGGTGTCACCGATAAGTATGGCGCAGTATCTATCCGGCTTGAGAACGCGGAACAGTTCCTTTCCTACTTTTTCGATTTCATCGCAAAACTTCGGCAAACTGCCGATGTTGGAAAGGTCGCCGGCAATCTTTCCGTCTGAGTACTTTATGATATTCATATATGGCGGATGAGTCAGCACAAGGTCGAATGAATTATCCTGGAGAAATGATAAATCCCGTGCATCGCCCACCATTACTTTTTGCTCACTCGCAGGATGATGCTTAAATCGCAGCGCTGTTTTTGCCAGTTCGGCAGCCTCCGGATTTATATCCATACCCAGGGCATTTCGGGCCAGGAG
>Ga0315289_10013189_pt1 | contig 11590 bp, 12 predicted proteins | sample YL17G11_40_MG_FD_203452 | JGI IMG/M metagenome (GOLD analysis project Ga0315289, IMG submission 203452) | Sediment microbial communities from Yellowstone Lake, YNP, Wyoming, USA - YL17G11_40 | ecosystem: Environmental > Aquatic > Freshwater > Lake > Sediment | place: USA: Wyoming | collected... | reverse complement strand
TCACCTATTCGCGCGCATGGCGCATTCAATGAGCCGCTCTGGAAGATTGCCCATTCACACACTCGACCGATATTGGTCAGGGTAGCTTCGGGCTTACCAACCGCAGAGAACGACGCGCCCGCGAGGGCTAGAGACTTTTCATCCTTTCACACACACATCAAACCAACGACGCCCACCGACGGTTCAAATTGTGACGCTCGCACCAAATCTCTTGGGGATATAACACAAGGGCTGATTTTCGGTGTCCACGTGTCAATGCCGCACTCGACGTGGAAGTCCACGTGTAACTTAGAACAACTAGGGCCGTTCTGCCAGATTCGAGTGCCAAGAGTACGCAATATTCGGACAGACGCATAGGGCGACAAGATCAGAACCGTGGAGGTGGCTCTGACTAGATCTCTTGGTTGCGAACGCTCTGCTGGAGATTTGCCATCGGCTAGCCACATATGGCAGATGCGTCTTGTTGGTGTGACGTCCTAGTTGCCTTGGTATGTGAGTGTGATCTCGCTTGGCTGTGGGAACTTGTCCCCGTTTGCGTCAGTCCAACTGTAGACGTAGATCGAATTCGTCATCGAACCCAAGCTGGAATAGTTGCTGATGAACCATACCCCTGACGCCAATGTGCCTTGTGCTCCTATGCCCCAGAACATAAGAACCAGAAGACCGTCACCGTCACGGATTGTCTGAACAACGAAAATATCCTTCCCCGATCCAATATCGCTCTCACGCATCTGCGCCAATACTTGACCGTGATAGACGATCTGCCCGTAACTCACTCCGTTGACGTTAGCCCAACGGAAACTAGCAGTCAAACCCTGCGATTGATAGTAGCCAACAACCTTGTTCGCTAGAGGCCCTGCCACAAGCACCAGGTTGCCGGATGCTAGCGGTCGACCAGTTCCCTGATCCACCCATCCCGCATTCGTCCAGAGACCAATATCCTGCGCGTTAGTCGTCTTCGCCCACACACCCAACAAAGCCTGATTATCGTATGGATTCGTGTTACCAATGAAACACTCCGAACCCGCAGGCGCAGGAAAGATGACGGAAGAGACCATAGAGACCTGCGGCGAGAAATGAGCCCTCAACCAGCCATCAGCCGAGACAGTCATGTAAGTGTCCAAACTGGACACGCTGTCAATTGTTACTCCGCTTGTTTCCCACTGCGTGAACTGGTAGCCTGTCGGCGGGTTTGCGGTCAGGTGCAGGGTCGTCCCCGGCGCATACGTTCCGGCCTGCCCGTTTGCCTTGCCCGTTCCATTGACCGTTATGGTTCCGCTCGTCGGATCCGTGTAGAATGTCACCGTGTACGTGGTGGGGGTTGAAAGTGTCACCGCCCAGTCATCAATGCCTCCCTCGCCGAAACCTATCTTGAAGTATCCGTTGTTCCCCCAGCTCGTTCCCCAGCTGTTCTTGACGATCCAGTACTGTCCGGGGATGTCGTAGCCGATGATTGCTACTGCGTGTCCGCCCGCGACAGCGCTGACGTGATCCCAGTAGTAGACGGCATCGGGGTTGGACGAGAAGAAGTTGAAGAAGTCATAATGCACCGTGAAGGCTGCCAGAACCGGGCCGTGCATAAGAGCGTTTTCGACCGGAACGGAGCCGCTGGCGAGCCAGCTCCACGTGCTGATCTTGTAGACGCGTGACTGCCAGTTGGTGCACGTTGCTGAGCAGGAGCGGTCTGTGCCGTCAGAACTCTGGTATGGAAAACAGGGTTCATCAGGCGTGCCATAGTTTTTCAGGTCGTTCAGCGCCCCGCTCAGAGTCCAGCCCGTCGAGCAGGATCCTCCGCCGCACGAGAACAGGTGCTGCTCCGAGAGGTCCAAATTCCAAGTAGGATTATTGTAGTCGATCCTGTACTGGATTTCGGTTGCTCCGACAACCGCAAAAGCCACGCAGCTGCCACAGCCGCCCTGATCCTTCACAGAGGTCATCCAGTTGTATCCATCCTTGTCTCTCCAGTCGAAGTGCTGTGGAACTGCGCCTGCGGCCCCGAGACGCATGACTCTGGCACTGTCTGGAACCTGTTCGGGTATCCAGCCAAGCGCGTACGTTCGGTTGGTTCCCGGAACAGTGTACTGCCCAACGGAGACCGTGGTCGAGTAGGGAGCATTCGTGCTCGAGGGTTGCGAAGACCTGGCCGGTAGGGGCCGGGCATATGCAGGGGTTATGATGCTTGCGAATCCTATCAAGAACATCAGGAACACTGTGAACGCGCGATTCCGAGGGACCCGAACTGGGTGCGCGACGTGATGGTTTCTAGCGGCTACTGCATTCAACTCCTCATCTCCAAACTTGGCAAAGGACGTTGCGCAAGGCCTCTAGTGGCTATTGCAGCCACTACACTGAGGAGGAGAGGAACTAGCAGCCACATGCAGCGCCCAACGTATCCGAAACCCAAAACGTGTCACGCCGACTTCGATTGTCTTCGACGAAGCTAAGGTTGGTGACCCCGCCATACGCCTACGTAGGTGACGCCTAGAGGTTCGAAAAGAATCTGTGTTACTGCTAGCTTCGCCTCTAGCGGCTGATTTTGAGGTGATTTCGAAAGAATTCACGTGAATCCATGCATTCTAACTAGCCTTTGCTCAGCAGAATAGTGGCCTCGTCTGGTGAGGCGGCATTTTGGGCGCGTCAACCTGCTTTCTCAGAGTTGCCCTTTCTTCCGTTTCATTTTCGCTCTCGTCGACATCGAGTATTGTCTTGCTTAGGCGGCTCTTCTTCATTCTCACTTCCAGCATCCGTTCCTATTCGACAATCGACGTCAGAGCCGTGTTTGGTGTGTGTGGTACGCTTGGTGCGCACACACACAAAATTCAAAAAACCACGCCAGAAAAAAATCCGCATTCCTGAAATGGTGCGGGGGGTGGGATTCGAACCCACGAAGGCCTACGCCACAGGATATCTTTTCCCATGGCGGATCTTAAGTGTGGCACGACTCTGATTGTGTCGTCCTGCCCCTTTGACCTGACTCCCGCCCTCGACATCAGGTAAGGGTCTCGGGAACCCCCGCTCGTATCTGCTAGAACGCGGGTTTGGCTAAAAACTTGTCATGCCGAGTGAATCGTTGTCAGCGGTAAGCACGGTGCGTTCTGAGCAAACTATATGATAGCACACGGGCTAGTCTGGTCGCGGAGGGCCCGTGGCGCAGTCTCGCAGGTTGACGCCTGCGGAGCGAAGTACGGACAGCGCGGCAGATAGGCGTCTTAGGCTAGCCGAGCCTCCTAAGCGAACCGCGGAATCAGCTGTAGAGTGCGGTCAAAACGCACGCAAAGGTCCGGGGTTCAAATCCCCGCGGGCCCGCCATATCACAAGGGTTCAAAATCCCTATGGAAGGTCCATGCTGCAACTCGTCCTTCCTCAGAAGACGCCTATCGTCGTTGTCTCTTCATTCATCATGAACTCCACGAGCTGGGCGTAATCAATGATCCTCACAGTCTCCAGCAGGTCGTCACTTGAGAATCCTCTCTTGTTCAAATGGTTTGCTAGTACATATACGGACCCGCCGTTGCTTGGCAATTGTCTGATTCTGTCAGCTATCCTTGAGGTCTTGAGGGCGGCAAGAACTGCGTCTTGCACGAGCACTACTGAGACATGCCCTTTGCTTTGCAGATCCAGCGCGATTTGAAGCCCTCTTGTGACTTGGGAAGATGAAGGTGATGATGAGATAATTATGAGGAAAGACTTCATGGACATCACCTAGAGGACAATCGTTGTATCAGACTGGGCGATGATGTGGGCCAATTCTTGGTCATCGATCTGAGCGATGCCGTCGACTAGGCTCTCTGCGCGTAGGCCGGCCAATTTGAGTGAGTCCATGTGCACGCATATTCTAGCTCGCTTTGCAAGTTTCGCAACTTCATCTGAGAGGGATGTCCACCCGCTCTCCTCTGCCCGTTGACCCTTCTTGGCTACATAGACTCCGTCATCAACGAGTACGATCGTCAATCCGCCTCCATGCGCGATCTTGCCGTTGGCTAAGCGGATACCCTCAGCGGCGTGAAGAGAACCAAACGGCGCTTTTCGGATGATTAGGCACAGATTGTCGCCCAAGACTTGGCGCTCCCATCTACGCGAATGTGATGAAGACGTCCGACTTGGAGATCAGTCTGCAGAGGTTGCTCAGGCTGCTTCTTTTGGCTCCGTTCAGTAGAAGGCTGTCGGCTATGCCTCTGTAGTTGAGGCATGTTCCGCAGAGTTGGACATCGAGTCCTTGCTCTATTAGTCTGCTGATGTTCTGCTCGGCGTTTGGGATGCCTTTCGGTTTCTGTCCGGTTGTGAACCCGTGGACTCCATCCCCGTAAGCGAATATGCTGACTTGATGCCCCATCTTGAGGGCCGTTTCAGCTATTTTGACGGCTGTGTCTGTGCTCTCAGAGCCGTAGGGTGTCGAGAATAGCAGTATTCACAAAGTTTTTCGTCCTGCCATCGAGTGCACCTTCTCACTTAATCAGTTCACGTCTCCATGAGAGAAATTGCCTTATCTCCACACCCTACCACTCGATTTCTCATTGGATAACAACCCAAGTCGCCATTTGGGAAATAGCATGGGAGTCTTCGCAGCATACTCAGAGTATTGTCTTCCGAAGGTTTCGGCCAGATACTTGTCCTCCCTTCTTGAGAGACGGTAGTAGAGCCCTACTAGTAGAGGCCACAATACAGCGCCTGGAATGGTCGGCCAGTGGACCAGCCAACCTCCTGCAACTAGAATTATCCCCAGATACTGTGGATGCCTCAGATACCTGTACACGCCCCGTGTAGCCAGCTGGCCTCTGGCTCGATAGATCTCTCTCCAACCCAGAATGATTAGGAGAACTCCAAGGAAGGTTACCAGAGAACCTAGTGGCATTCCAATTTCTAACATGTATTGCATGAAATCCTTCTCAAGGAGGGGCATCCCAACAATCCCTGAAAGAAAATATACGCTCAGAGGAAAACCGAACATCTCGGCAAATAGGGAGATGATGAAGGCTGCATAGATACCATGCGACCTCCAGTCCTTCTTCAGCCTGAGCGGAATCAACGCAAGGAACGCGAGAAATGCTCCAATGGACGCTGCGACTAACGCCCAGTTCCCCCGCAGAATCGTCAACTCTCCACTAGCGAGCTTTCCAGTCGTCAATATCATGACAGAATGAGCTACTCCGATGAAAAGAGCCGCAATCGCCAATGCGGAACCTACGAGTGCAGATGTCACCATTAGGTCTCGGCCGTTTACTATCATTCTCAAACTCAGTCTCCCGCCCCTGAGGGTTAGAAGTATTTCCAGAGCCAGTACTTTTCGAAGAGTACTTTTCCCAGATGCCACATGCGGCTCGGGGTCTTAAAGTTCAACTGAGGCTTAGGCTCAGCTAGGAAGTTGCCCGATACGTAGGCAGCTTTCCCGTAACCAACCTCCAGGAAGCAGGCTCCTTTGCCATTCCATTTCTCAGATGGCCGCTTGCCCTCTATCTTCATCGAGATATTCCTTGCAGCAGTCTCGGCTTGGCCGTGCGCGAACACCCCGGCCTTCGCTAGAAGGGGGACGTAGCCGTGTGGAGTTGGAAGGGCTGTCACGTCACCAATCGCATTAACGTCCTCCTGCTTGGTTTCCAATGTGCCAGGGTCAACAGGAACCCATCCGGTTTGGTCTGTTAAACCCGCGGCAACTACCGCTGGCGGGGCTTTGTGAGGTGGGACGCAGAATAACAGATCAAATCCGATTGTCTTTCCGCTCTCGAATACGCATGTCTCATCCTGAACCTTCACCAGCTTCTCCTTAGGATTCCATTCGATCTCCCGGTCTTTGAATAATGGTAAGATGCTGCCGCCGATCTCGGGTCCCGCCGATGGGAGCGGCTGGGGTTCAGGTGTAAAGAAGCTGATCGATGTCCTGTCGCGTATGTTACGTTTCCTCAGCTGATGGTCGATGAGTAGGGCAGCCTCGTAGGGTGCCGCTGGACACTTGAAGGGTGTTCTCCCCACTCCGATAGCGATTCTGCCTCCTTTGAACTTCTGCAATTCGTCTCTGAAGCGGACAGCGGATTCAAGGTCGTAGATGTGATGCGCCCTCTCGAAACCCGGGATGGTTTGATAATCGTATTCAGCGCCTAGGGCGACCACGAGGTAATCGTACTGAAAGGTATTCGCCGTCGTCTTAACTAGATGGTCGCTCGGTGCGATCTGAGTTACCTCGTCTTGGACAAAGGCGACGCCTCGCTTGGTTAGTTGGCTAAGGCCGCGTTGAATCTGCTCGGGTTTCCTCGCGCCTATCATCAGCCAAGGAAAGGATGGGGCAAACTCGAATTTGCTCTTGCGGTCAATGACTGTGACCCTCGCCGACCCTTTTACCCTCTTTGCTAGGGCACTGTTAAGTGCGAGACCGCCAAAGCCACCGCCCAGTATCAGAATGTGAGAAGTCAAATTGAATCCATATCCTCATGAGTGGTCTTAGAGCTTTAGAGCCCATAGAAAACTCTGGCATACGGCGAACTACAGGTTGCTCTCGAGGACTTGGGGCTTTTCGCCGTAGAGGCGTACATGTTCCTTCATCATGCATCTGTTCCAGACCGCTTCGATGCCGTGTCTCGTTGCCTCTTCCTCCGCCTCGGAGCTGTGAATTCCCTCCTGCAGCCAGACTACTTTAGTGCCCTTCTTGATGGCAGCCTCTACTACGGGCGCCACGTCCTCTGATGGTCTGAATATGTCTACGATGTCTATGCGTTCGTTGACATCTAGCAAAGTCTTGTAGCATCTTAGGCCCAATATTTCTTGGGCGGAAGGGTTGACGGGGATTATGTGGTATCCATGCTCCTTCAGATACTTCGGGACGAAGTGCGCTGGTTTTGCTGGGTCTCTCGATATACCCACGACTGCCACGTTTCGGAGTTTGAGAAGCTCCCTTACCTGGTCGTCTGAATGACTATCTCTTTCTACGGTTTCCGTGCTTGCCTCTCGCAACGTGGATGTTTCACCTTTCAGTCTTTCCGAATCGTTGAACGAGGAGGCGGCTCTCGGCCATCTGCTCGAACAGGACCTCGCGGACGAGATCGCCTGCCTTCATTATCTTTGGGTAAGCGATCTTGTAGTAGATGCTGACTCCCTCCCTTCGAGTTGAGAGCACATTTCTCTCTCTGAGTACCGATAGATGCTGGGAGACGTTGGCTTGGGGTACGCCCAACTCGCGGGCAAGTTCATTCACAGACTTCTCCCCGTCTCTCAATAACGCGAGGATCCGAAGCCTAACAGGATTCGCCAGAGTCTGACATAGCGCGGCATGAAGTTTGAAGATCTTTGCATCTGCTTCCAAAGTCTGCGACATTCGAGTTCTACTTAACAATTAGAAGCGAATATATTTATATGTTTCGGGAATCACAGGTCCAGTCGGATGTGGTATACAGTATGTGCATGTGTATGGGAATGATGCATGAGATGGAACATAACTCCCATAATGAGACGCCAATGGAGATATTGAAGAGAAGATTCGCTCTGGGAGAAATCACGAAAGATCAGTATGAGGATATGAGAAAGATCCTCGCGGAAGAGCCTGAGGGCTCTCAGCATCACTAGCGGTTACCTGCAAGCGAGGTTATGAGAGGTCTTAGAGGATGAGCAGCGAGAGAGATCAGAGCTGGCTAGTCGTCATAGTCGCTGTCCTAGCAGTAGTACTTCTCGGGCCCATGCTCATGATGGGCATCGGGGGGTTCGCGGGAGGAATGATGGGTTTCGGGGGCTTCCCCGGAGGAATGATGGGTTATGGCTTTGGATGGCCATTCATGTTTCTGGTTCCACTGGCTTTTGTGGTCCTAGTGGTTCTAGGGCTCTACTACTTGCTTTCCGGCCGCGGAAGCCAGGGCACTTCAGCGGGATATACGGAGAATGAAGCTCTTCGAATATTGAAGGAGAGGTACGCTCGCGGCGAGATAACATCGGAGCAATACACGAAGATGAAACGGGATCTTGAATCGTAGAGGAGTTGGATGGAATGGACCGTAGGAGAACAATTGGAATCGCGCTCGTGTTGATCGGCGTCTTTGGGTTAGTGCTCTTCGTTCCATTCTTCGCGATTCAACCTCAAACTTACGCTGGCTGGGGTCCCATGGGCGGTATGATGAGATCAGGCATGATGGGTGGAATGATGGGGAGCTCCAACGTGAATCCCACCGGACAGCGGATACCGATTGATCAGGCAACGCAGATAGCACAAACGTACCTGACTTCTTTTGCTAATCCTGACTTGGCTATCGATGAGATCATGGAGTTCCAGAACAACTTCTACGTAATCTATTATGAGAAGAGTACTGGAGTACGCGCCTTCGAGATGCTCATAGACCCGTACACTGGACGAATCTTTCCAGAGTACGGACCTAACATGATGTGGAATACCAAGTACGGCATGATGAACGGAATGGGAGGCATGGGCGGAATGATGGGTGGAGGCATGATGGGAAACCAACGTGGAACACCAACCACAAACATGCCCGTAACCAAAGATCAGGCCGCGAAGATTGCTGAGAACTACTTGAAATCAAATCTGCCAGGCACTTCCACTGAAGAACCAGATGTCTTCTATGGCTACTACACAATCCACATCACAGAGAACGGGAAGATCTATGGAATGCTTAGCGTCAACGGCTATAGCGGGCAAGTATGGTACCACAGCTGGCATGGACAGTTCATTCAAGTGAAAGAGTTCTGACCCAGACGCTCATGGCCCTGCTTTTTGTGGTGACCCTTGTTGAACAACGTGAATCTGAAAGAAATGGAGAAGTTCGTTGAGGCCGTTAAGAAGGATTCGAACCAGGCGATCAGGGAGAAAAGCGTCACAGGAGAATGGGTCTTCACAGATGGACAACCACAGTTCGTCGCCGAGATCCCGTACCAAAAAGGCAAAGTTACCGTCGCCAGCGAGCTTTCAGCCTTTGCGGGCGGTTGGGGAGGAAGCCCAGATCCGATTCAGTACTGCCTCTACGGACTAGCCGCATGCTTCGCATCAACGCTCGTAGCCACAGCCACAAACGAAAAAGTTGAGTTGAGATCCTTACGAGTGACCGCGGCGAACAGAGTTGACCTACGCAAACAGCTGGGACTATCAGGAGATCCTATAATACAAAACGTAAAACTGAAAGTCCACGTGGAAGCAGATGTGGCGCGGGCTGCTCTGGAGAGACTCGTAAAGCTTGCGGAGGAGCGTTGCCCAGGATCTGAATGCGTGACGCGAAGCATCCCATTATCGGTGGAACTCGAATAGGAGCGCACTAGTCAGCTGAACGAGGAATGTCAGGCAAGAAGAAACCGATCTACCTGGACTACAACGCCACAACGCCCGTAGATCACGCTGTCACGAAAGCCATGCTACCCTACTTAGGAGCATATTTCGGCAACCCATCAAGCAACCATGCGTACGGGCGGCAGTCCAAGGAAGCGGTAGAACATGCGAGGAGTCGAGTGGCTCAATTCATAGGCGCCAAACCTGAAGAGATCGTGTTCACGAGTGGAGGCACCGAGAGCGACAACCACGCCATAGCAGGAACGATTCTAGCAAGTGACAAAGAGAAGAGGCACATCATCACCTCTCAGATCGAGCACCCCGCCGTCCTGAACACATGCCGCTACCTCGAAGAGAGATTCGGATTCAGAGTCACCTACCTGCCGGTCGACAAACACGGATCAGTGAATCCTCAAAGCATAGAGAGAGCGATCACGAAAGAAACTGTTCTCATTACGATCATGCATGCAAACAACGAGGTTGGCACGATAGAGCCCATCGAGGAGATTGGAGAAATAGCACACAAGAGAGGCATCACCTTTCACACCGATGCCGCGCAATCATGTGGAAAAATACCGGTAAACGTGGATGATCTGCGAGTTGATCTGCTGACTATCGCAGGTCACAAACTCTACGCTCCCAAGGGAGTGGGCGCCCTCTATGTTCGAGACGGGATCAAACTCGACAGCTTCATTCACGGAGCCGGACATGAGGATGGGAGACGCGCAGGGACGGAGAACGTTCCCTACATCGTAGGCCTAGGAAAAGCCTGCGAATTAGCCAGAGAGAAACTTCCTGGATATGGTGAAAGAACGAAGAGGCTGCGCGACGAACTCCACGACGCCTTGCTTGATGGTTTGGGGAAGAACCAAGTGAAACTCAATGGTCACCCAGACAGGAGACTCCCAAACACTCTGAACATAAGTATCCGAGGTATCGTTGGCGAGACTTTGCTGGAACAGTTGCCAGAGGTCGCCGCGTCAACCGGTTCCGCTTGTCATTCAGGATCCATGGACCCGTCGCCCGTCCTCTTAGCCATGGGGGTGGATCGTGAGCTAGCTCTTGGAGCTATACGCGTGAGTCTGGGAAGATGGACAACCGCCGAGGAGATAGCCAGGGCTTCAAGATTGATCGTGGAGAGGGCGAGAGGTCAGCTTCGCTTTTGCCACGTCAAGGTCCGACTTGGAATGAAAATGAACACGGAAATTGATCGAGTCCAGCCTCACGAATAGATCGGTGTCTAGGTCGTGAACATGATTCAGGGTGTCGCATGCTTCCTCAAGTGGAACCAAGACTCTGACGTCAGAAGCCAGAATTTCTAGATTATCCGACTTCAAAGGTCTAGCACGTCCTGGTTCGTCTTGAGGCAACTGGATTCTGGTTCTACGGCCTAGTATTTGTAGACATCTTGTAGCGTGTTTTACGACAGGGTGTCGTTGCTCGGCAACAGGCTTAGCTGTGAAACCTCACCTGTCAGAAGCTTGAGCAAAGCTGGCTGGCAAGGCCTTCATGATTCTTTGTGGGTGCAGTCCCTATAATCCTAATTGTGGGATGTACGCCAAGTAGGCTCGCCGTAGTTCGTCGGGGTCGATCCGATCGTAGATGTCTATGGCCTCGCGTCGTCGGTCACCTCGAAGCGCCTTGATGAATTCGCGGTCCATTCCTGCGCGGCGCAGATGCGTGGTAAACCAATGTCTGAAACAGTGGGGAGAGAAATGGTCCTCTGGACGCGGCGAGTTGCGATCATGCAAGTGTACCCGCTGAGCGTGTTTGGCGACCATCGAGTAGACTCCGTTACGTTTCAGTCTCTCCCCATGCTCACCCACGAATAGCGCCGAGGTCTTGACGCCGAGTCTTTGTCGTTGATTCAACCATCGTCTTAGTAGCCGTCCGGTCTCATCATCGAAGAATACGGTTCGTCCACTACGCTTCTTGAATCTGTTCCGCTTAAGAGTGATCGACTGCTCTGACCAGTCGACATCCTCGACGTCCATAGCAATGAGTTCGCCACGTCTCACGCCCGTCTTCGCGAGCAACGTCATGATTGCCTTGTCTCGTGTATCCACGACCGAGTTGATGAGTAAGCTCATCTCTTCGACTGTGAGGAGCCTTCGCGGCGACTCCACATCAGCATCGTTCTCTTGCTTGTATCTGCGTAGGTAACGTTTCCTCACGCCAGGCACGGGATTTCTCTCCATGTAATCCTCGAAGACTAGCCATTCATAGAATCCAGCGATCCCTGATAGGTCGTTCTCCAGGGTCTTCTGGCCAGTTCCCTGTGAGCGTCTCTCGTGGATGTAGTCGTGTAGGACGTGCTTGTCTACGTCGAGAAGAGAAACG